>ERZ724525.1150-NODE-1150-length-15478-cov-3.763794_pt1 | contig 15478 bp, 7 predicted proteins | sample MGYA00376058_ERZ724525 | MGnify/ENA primary metagenome ERZ724525 (study PRJEB28724, sample SAMN07190888) | wastewater metagenome | isolation source: influent of sewage treatment plant in Hong Hong | place: USA: Christiansburg, Virginia | collected 2016-03-01 ... | reverse complement strand
GTTTCAGAGGCTGTCCGTTCAGGAGGAAGCCCTTGTCGGCATCGAAGCGGATGTCACGAATACCCGTAGTAGTGGTATAAGCATCCACCAGCTTGCCATGCTGATAGACTTCCGTAAGCAGTGTATATAGATAAGGTGTATCCACACTCCAAAGATGAGGTTTGTCCAGCGCTATTTCACCGACGGTGAGCTGGCGGTCTTTCGGCAGTACCGGCTTACCGGCCGTTTCGCAGCGTGCCACTTCCTTGCCGTCGGCATCCCGGAGGATATGGCAGAGGCGGTAATCCTCCGTTTGCAGACCGGAGTTTTCAACAGTGGTCTCTATCGTCAGCTTGGCCTTGTCAAAAGGTGCGGCCAGCGTGCTGTGCACAAAGGTTCCGAAAGGAGCTACATGTAACGGCGCCGTCTTGTTCAGCCATACATGGCGGTAGATGCCCGCACCCTCGTAAAACCAGCCCTCCTCGAGCGTGGCATCCGCACGGACGCAGATAAGATTCTCTTCTCCGTAATTCAAGTATTCCGTAATGTCATACACCTGCGTGGCATAGCCGCTCGGTTCGTGTCCCAGGTAGAAACCGTTTATCCAGATACGGGCATCACGGAAGATACCGTCGAACTGAAGATAAAGATGCTTGCCGAGGTCCTCTTGCGGAACAGTGATACTTTTCCGATACCATCCCACAGAGTTTTCGGGGAATTTATAGCCGACGGCTTTATAGCCATGACTGTGGCTCGCCTCTTTGGCATAAGGCAAATCAACCACCCAGTCATGCGGAAGGTTGACCGTCTTCCAGTCCACGCCCCACTTCTCCGGATTGAACTTGGGGGAGTAAGGACCCTCGTTATGGATAGAGGCTGCCTTGGTCAGATAGTTGAAGTACTCCGTTCCGCAGCCGAAGTCTTTCTCCGGTGAGGAAGCATTGCCAAAAGCAAACTGCCAGCCGTCATCCAGCAAAATACGTTCGCGGACGGATTGGGCAGAAAGAGAAAAGGTAATTCCAAGAAGGAACAGAAATGCGAATAAGTGTTTCATATCGGTTAATCATAAAATGTGTTTACAAAGATAGAGCGAAAAAGATTCGTGCGGTGATACTTTTGTATCTTTTTCCGGTACTTCATGTTTCCGAGGGGAAAAAACACGCCGGGCAAACAAGGGTGATAGGAGAAAAGTTTTTAAATTTGAAGCGTGCTTCCGGGAAAATGGCCGGATGGCACAACTAATGAAGAATGTATCAAACTAAATACAAGAAATAATATGCAAGACAAAAGATTCGGATATTTCGATGACGACAACCGCGAATACGTCATTACCGACCCCAAGACACCTTGGCCATGGATTAACTACCTGGGCAATGAAGATTTCTTCTCACTCATCTCCAATACTGCCGGAGGCTATTCCTTCTACAAGGACGCCAAGTTCCGCCGCATCACCCGCTACCGCTACAACAACGTGCCGATGGACAACGGGGGACGCTACTTCTACATCAATGAAGGCGGCAACGTATGGTCTCCCACCTGGAAGCCCTGCAAGACTGCACTCGACAGTTACGAGTGTCGCCACGGCATGAGCTACACCCGCATCACCGGATCCAAAGACGGCATCGAAGCCAGCCTGCTCTTCTTCGTCCCACTGAAGACCTGGGGAGAGGTGCAGAAGCTGACCTTGCGGAATACTTCTGCCAAAGTGAGAAAACTCAAACTATTCTCCTTTGCCGAATGGTGCTTGTGGAATGCCGCTACGGACATGGAGAACTTCCAGCGTAACTTCTCCACGGGAGAGGTGGAAGTGGACGGGTCTGTCATCTACCACAAGACGGAATACAAGGAACGCCGCAATCACTACGCCTTCTACAGTGTCAATACACCCGTAGACGGTTTCGATACCGACCGCGAAACATTCGTGGGACTCTACAACGAGTTTGCCGACCCGGAACGGGTAGTAGAAGGCAGACCGGGCAACAGCATTGCCCACGGTTGGAGTCCCATCGCCTCGCACTATCTGGAAGTAGAACTGCAACCCGGCGAAAGCCGCGACTTCATCTTCCTGCTGGGCTATGTGGAAAACAAGCAGGAGGCAAAGTTCGAGGAACGTGAAGAATCTCTGCATGAAGCGTTCAAGCAGAGTGTACCCTCTTCACCTATTATAAATAAGGTAAAGGCTAAGGCGATGATTTCGGCCTTCGACACTACCGCCAAAGTAGATGCTGCCTTTGCCGAACTGAAAGCCTACTGGGACCGCCTGCTGGACATCTACGTCGTGAAGACCGACGAAGAAAAACTGGACCGCATGGTGAACATCTGGAACCAGTATCAGTGCATGATTACCTTCAACATGTCCCGTTCCGCCTCTTTCTTCGAGAGCGGCATCGGTCGTGGAATGGGTTTCCGCGACTCCAACCAGGACCTCGTGGGCTTCGTGCATCAGATACCGGAACGAGCCCGCGAACGAATCATCGACATAGCTTCTACCCAATTCCCCGACGGAGGATGCTACCACCAATACCAACCGCTGACCAAACGCGGCAACAACGACATCGGCGGCGGCTTCAACGATGACCCCATGTGGCTTATCTTCGGTACGGTGGCATACATCAAGGAATCGGGAGACTTCAGTATCCTGGATGAGCCCGTCCCCTTCGACAACAAAGAAGGTTCGGAAGTGTCTCTGTTCGAGCACCTGCGCGTCTCCTTCAACCACGTCATCGAGAACCTCGGCCCCCACATGTTGCCCCTCATCGGCCGTGCCGACTGGAACGACTGCCTGAACCTGAACTGCTTCTCCTGGGATCCGAATGAATCCTTCCAGACCACGGAAAACCAGACGGAAGGCAGCCAGGCAGAATCGCTGATGATTGCCGGCTTGTTCGTGGTATGCGGACGCGACTACGTGGAGCTGTGCCGCCGCCTGGGTAAAGACGACGAAGCAAACAGAGCGCAAACCTACATAGACAATATGGTGGAAGCCGTAAAAAAACACGGCTGGGACGGAGACTGGTATCTGCGCGCCTACGATTACTTCGGCCACAAGGTAGGCTCCAAAGAGAACGAAGAAGGACAAATCTTCATCGAATCGCAAGGCTGGTGCACCATGGCAGGCATCGGACTGGAAGAAGGCATGGTAAAAAAAGCGCTGGACTCCGTAAAGGAACGCCTGGACTGCGAGCACGGTATTGTACTCAACAATCCACCCTTCACCCGCTATGTTGTGGAGTATGGAGAAATCTCCACCTATCCCGCCGGCTACAAGGAGAACGCAGGTATCTTCTGCCACAACAACCCGTGGGTCATCATCGGAGAAACCGTACTGGGACGGGGTGACCGTTCCTGGGAGTATTTCCGCAAGATATGCCCGTCGTACACCGAAGAGCACAGTGCCCTGCATAAAGTAGAACCTTACGTATGCTGCCAGATGGTGGCCGGCAAGGACGCCGCCCGCCCTGGTGAAGGCAAGAACAGCTGGCTGACTGGAACGGCTGCCTGGATGTGGTATGCCATCACGCAATTCATACTCGGCATCAAGCCTTCGTATGAAGGTCTGGAAATCAATCCTTGTATCCCGGCAGGCTGGAAAGGCTTCAACGTGAAGCGTAGGTTCCGCGGGGCAGAATATCATATTACCGTGAAGAATCCCGATGGTGTGTGCAAAGGCATCAAGTCCGTCACAGTAGACGGCCAGCCGATAGAAGGCAATGTGGTGAACCATCTGCCGGGCACGCATACAGTAGAAGTAATAATGGGATAACCCACAAAATACAATATCATGATAAACCCTATTTATTCTCCAGCGCCCGAACGCTATGACAACGGCATGAAATTCCGCCGTTGCGGGCAAAGCGGCATCCTGCTGCCGGAAATATCACTCGGATTGTGGCACAACTTCGGCGACGTGAACACATTTGCCAATTCCCAGGCCATGGCGCACTATGCCTTCGACCGTGGAATCACACATTTCGACCTCGCCAACAATTACGGTCCTTCCTACGGTTCCGCCGAAGAGACTTTCGGAATGATTATGAAGAAATCCTTCATGCCCTATCGGGACGAACTATTCATCTCCACCAAGGCCGGACACGACATGTGGCCCGGCCCCTACGGGGAGTGGGGCTCACGCAAGTACCTGATGAGCAGCCTCAACCAAAGTCTGAAACGGATGAACCTGGAGTATGTGGACATCTTCTACTCCCACCGCTACGACCCGGATACTCCGCTTGAAGAGACCCTGCAAGCACTGGTTGATATCGTACGGCAAGGCAAAGCACTCTATGTAGGAATCTCCAAATATCCCAAAGAGGCGGCCGAGTTTGCCTACAAATACCTGGAAGAACGGGATGTACACTGCCTGCTCTATCAAGGCAGATACAATCTCTTCAACCGCGAACCGGAAGAAGAAGGTATCCTGCAGCAAGCCAAAGGGAACGGAACCGGCTTCATCGCCTTCTCCCCGCTGGCGCAGGGCCTGCTGACCAACCGCTACCTAAATGGTATTCCCGAAGATTCGCGCATGGCAAAGGGGGCTTTCCTAAAGAAAGAAGCACTGACCGACGAGACGCTGCAAAAAATCAAGGCACTCAACGAGGTTGCTGCCTCACGCGGGCAAACCCTTGCCGAGATGTCACTTGCCTGGCTGTTGAAGGACGACCTGGTGACAAGCGTCATCATCGGAGCGAGCTCCGTTACCCAACTGGCAGATAACCTGAAAGCGACTGAAAATACAGACTTCTCTGCCGAGGAACTGGAGAAGATAAAGAAAATCATTCAAAAATAAATCAACATGAAAAGCCTCCTTATTCAAACCTTTTGTTTATTATTCCTTTGCTTGGGCACGGTCCGTGCACAGCAATACCAACTTGTATCACCCAACGGAAAACTATCCGTTACGGTAGATGCCGGAGAAGCCCTCACCTGGCAGATAGCACACGACGGAACCACGGTGCTGCAACCCTCTGCCATCGCCCTGCAAGGCAGAGATGAAAAATCAGCCAAGAAAGCAATAACTTTCGGTAAAAATGTAAAAGTAATCCGTGCAGAACGCAAGTCTGTGGAGTCCTCCTTCCCCACTCCCCTCTACAAAAAGGCAAGTGTGGAGGATGTCTACAACCAGCTGACACTGAAATGCCGCGGAGGCTACAGCGTACAGTTCCGCGCATACGATGACGGCGCTGCCTATCGCTTCATTTCCGAACAGAACAAGCCGTTTATCGTCCTCAACGAAACTGCGGACTTCAATTTCGACAAGGATTACCAGGCATTTGTACCTTACATAAACGACAACCGCAACGGTGAGCGCTATTGCTTCTCCTTCGAGTCTTACTACGACGAAGCCCCGTTGTCCAAAATGTACACCGACTCACTCTCCATCACCCCACTGATGGTTTGCCTGGACGGAGGAAAGAAAGCCGTTATCATGGAAGCCGGATTGGAAAACTATCCCGGCATGTTCCTCACTGTAAATCCCCAGACACGTCAAGGAGTGCAGGCAGCATTTGCCCCCTATCCGCTGGAGGAAATAATCGGCGGACACAACCGGCTGAACCTGATACCGACAAAACGTGCAGACTACATCGCCCGTTGTGCCAAGCAGGAGCTCCCCTGGCGTGTGGTGCTCGTCACCGAAAAGGACACGCAGCTTGCCGACAATGACATGGCACAGCGTCTTGCCCCCGCCTGCCGCATCAAAGACATTTCCTGGATTAAACCCGGCAAAGTGGCTTGGGACTGGTGGAACACCTGCAACCTGACTGGCGTAGACTTCAAAGCCGGCATGAACACCCCGACTTATAAGGCATTCATCGACTTTGCCGCCGACAACAACCTGGAATATATCATCATCGATGACGGCTGGAGCGGAAACGAATCCTTATTGAAAGACCTGAATCCGGATATCGACTTAAAGGAACTGGTAGCCTACGGAAACCAGAAGGGCGTCGGCATCATTCTCTGGGCAAGCTGGCGAAACTCTGCCAAAGATACGGAAGCTGCATTCAGCCACTATGCACAGATGGGTATCAAAGGCTTCAAGATAGACTTCTTCGACCGTGACGACCAGCCACTGGTACAGTCTGTAGAACGTATTGTAGCCTGCGCCGCCGAGCACCGCCTGGTATTGGACCTGCATGGCCTCAAGCCATACGGTATACAGCGCACCTATCCCAACGTCCTGAACTTTGAAGGTGTAAAGGGATTGGAGAACGCCAAATGGGAACCGATAGTGAACGGAGCCCCCCTCCACAACTTCCCACGCTATGACGTGACTGCTCCCTACCTGCGTATGCTTATAGGCCCGATGGACTACACACCGGGAGCCACAATGAACGCAACCCGCGAAACCTTCCGTGCCGTCAACGACCATCCGATGAGCCAGGGTACGCGCGTCCACCAGATGGCGATGTACACCCTCTTCGAAGCCCCGCTGCAAATGCTTGCCGACAGCCCCAGCAAATATATGAAGGAGCAGGAATGCACGGACTTCATTGCCAAAGTGCCTACCGTTTTCGACGAGACCGTGGCACTGGACGGTGAAGTAGGCGAATACCTTACACTGGCACGCCGCAAGGGAGACGTCTGGTACATCGCCTCCATGACCGACTGGACACCACGCGACTGTACCATCGACCTTTCCTTCCTCGGAGAAGGAAGTTACGAAGCCGAAATCTTTTCCGACGGCATCAATGCCGACCGGGAAGCAACCGACTACAAGAAAGAAGTACGCACCGTGACCTCGGGGGACAAGCTGAACATACACATGGCACCCGGAGGAGGATGGACAGCACGGATATGGAAAAGATGATAGGGTGATAAAGTAATGACATGATAAGTGCAATAGGGTGACAGTTACGTTAAAAGTGCTGTCACCCTATTCCTTTATCACTTTTAACATACCTCTACGTGAACCTTTTATATCCTATCTTGTTTTTTCTCACAAAAGCCTAAGGTACCATAGGGCAGGAATTTATATTAAACCTAAACAATTATAAAAGTATGAAGAAATTTATTCCCCTATTATTAGCGGTCTTTGCAGTGACGCTTGCATCTTGCGAAAAAGACCCTGACATGGATAAGCTGGACAATAATTATCTGGTTTATACCAACTATGACAAGAAGGCGGATTTCAAAACCTTCGAAACTTATTACTTGCCGGACAGCATTCTGGTCATCGGTGATAAGGAAAACGCCGAATACTGGAAAGATGAGAATGCCCAGGAAATTCTCAGCGCTTATGTTGCTAACATGAACAGCCGCGGCTACATCCGTGTGGATGACCGGGAAGAAGCCGACCTTGGCTTGCAGGTAAGCTATGTCAGAAGTACCTATTACTTCACCGACTACGGACGTCCCGAATGGTGGTGGAACTATCCAGGCTACTGGGATGCTCCTTACTGGGGCAACTGGGGCGGATGGTATTATCCCTATGCCGTGAACTATTCCTACAGCACCGGTTCCTTTATCAGCGAATTGTTGAATCTGGAGGCGCCGCAAGGCCAGAGCGAGAAACTTCCTGTTCTGTGGACCAGCTATATGAGCGGCTTGCTGAGTGGTTCTACTTCTGTCAATACCAAACTTGCCGTGCAAGGTGTGAACCAAGCTTTCACTCAATCAACTTACCTGACTAACAAGTAGTGACAAGCTACGAGCTATAAGTGACAAATGACGGGTTACCCAATATTAAGGTAACAAGAATAATACGGCAGCATCCTTTCCGGACTGGGAAGTTGCCATTGAACCAAAAAACAAGAACAAAGTATGAAAACAATAAAATATCTTTCCTTGAGAGTATTTGCGGTTGCCGCTCTTGCTCTCGTCTTCGCCCTACCGACGAAGGCACAGATGACCGATAACGGTTATGCCAATATCGACTGGCAATATAACTTTCCCCTCAGCAACAACTTCGCCGACAAATCAAGCGGCTGGGGTATGAATTTTGAAGGCGGTTACTTCCTGACAGACAATTTTGCATTGGGAGCTTTCTTGAACTACCATAGCAACCATGAGTATTTCGGTCGCCAGACACTTCCCGTAGGCGAAGGCGGCAGTCTGAATACCGACCAGCAGCACACTGCATTCCAGTTGCCTTTCGGTCTGGCCTCCCGCTATGTATGGAACCGTGGAGGTGCATTCCAGCCGTATGCCGGTGTAAAACTGGGTGCTGAATATGCACAGTTGAAGTCAACTTTCAACGTATTCGAAGCCAACAAAGATACATGGGGTTTCTATGTATCTCCTGAAATTGGTTTCAATGTGTATCCTTGGGCTTATGGACCGGGCTTGCATTTCGCAGCCTATTACAGCTACGGTACGAACAAAGGTGACCTCTTTACGTACAGCGTAGACGGTTTGAGCAATTTCGGTCTGCGCGTAGGTATTGCGTTCTGATAAGACACACACTTAAAGCTTAACAGATAGAATTTAATTGTTTCAAAATTGAAGAAGAAAAGAGCCTTTCCTGCGTGAGCAAGGGAGGCTCTTTTTAATTCTACCAGTTATTTTTTTCCTCCCAGCATCGCCTTATATACAGCCTCCTGAATCCTCGTCCTTATATCCAGCCTCATCAACTTGTTATTCCACACATCCGGATAGGTGCGGTTGCTCAAAAAGACATAAACCAAGCCGTTCTCCGGGTCTGTCCAGGCGCAAGTGCCCGTGAAACCGGTATGACCGTAAACAGAAGCAGGGGCAGACTCTGCGCAGGGACTCTTCTGGGGATTATGCCGGTCGGGCTTATCAAATCCCAGCCCCCGGCGGCTTATCCTTGAGACAGTGGTAGTAAATACCCTGCAGGTCTCCTTGCTCAAATAGCGTTTACCGTCCAGTTCACCCCCATTCAGCAACATCTGATAGACTTTTGCTACTTCTTCGGCAGTGGAGAACAGCCCGGCATTACCGGAAACGCCGCCCTGAAAAGCTGCAGATTCATCATGTACAAATCCTTGCAAGGTAGTCTTACGCAAGAAAGGATCTGTTGATGAAGGTACAATATCTTCCTTCTTCAAGAAGCGCAGAGGAAGATACCCCGTACGCTCCAATCCCATCGGAGTATAGAATTCCTTGGCCAGATATTCGTCCATAGACATGCCGGTGCGCGCCTCGACCAACTGCTGCAACAAGATAAAGCCCACACAACTATAACGGTAACGTTTATCTCTAAGCGGAGTATCCACAATCTTCTGCAAGTACTCTTGCTTGAAGGAACGGTTCAGCCAAAGGCTGTCGGACACTTGCATCGTATATTCCGGTGTCTGCACCTTCGACGTCAGTCCCTGACGGAAGCGGAACTTAGGGTTCGCCCAAGTCTGCCGTCCGATGCGTGCGGAATGCCGGGCATCGGGACGTGCCTTGAACAAAGTGCCGGTGTAGCTCTCTTCATCAATCGCTTCCTGATAGAATAGCAAGGTAGAAGGTAGACCGGATTCATGCATCAGCAGTTCGCGTACCGTAATATTCTTCTTGTCCGTATCCTGTAGGAAAGGCAGATAATCCGACACCCGGTCTGTAAGATTGAGGCGTCCGCCATCGTACAACTTCATCACAGCAAGCAGCGTGGCTGTGGTCTTTGTCAGCGAAGCGATGTCGTATACATCCGTCTTCTTTACGGGAAGCGCCTTGCTTCCGGCCTCGTTCCAGACGTGGGTACCGAAAGCTTTATTATACATCTCCCTACCATCCTTCAGCACCACCACCTGGCAGCCGGGGTAAGCCCCTTCACGAATGCCTTCTTCAGCTATCTTGTCTATTTCAGCCAGCAGACGGGAATTCATACCATGCTCTTCGGGTACAAAGCGGGGGGCGCTTTGAGGAGTCAGCGTCACTCCCGCACCGGCAGCAAACCGACTACCGATACTGGCAGACAAGCGTCCCTCTGAACAAGCGCTGCCATAAACAATCCGGGCAACCTGCCGCTGTACCTCCTCGTTGGAGGAGTGTGCCAAAATCACCGCTTCAGCAGCAGCGTCCCCTTGTTTTATCTGCAATACCTGCTTGCCAGGAATAAAGAACAGATAAACCACCGGTACGTCAGGAGCGAACTTTGCAAAGAAATTCTGATAGGGCGTCAAACGGTGTTCGGTGACACAGACCAGAATACGTTTGTACTTGGCCAGCGCATTCCTCAAACGGTTCCCGTCAGCCTCCGGCAGATTCTTGCCCAAATGGAACTCCACAGGACGGGTATACTGCGACAGTTCCTTGAGGAACGGCTGGATTTCCTGCGCTTCTCCCACATTGAGCACGGCAACTTCACCGATGGAAGGGTCCAGCGGAAGTACCTCGTCCCGGTTATCCAGCACAGTGATGGCCGCCAAGTTCAGCCGGCGCATCAAATCACGCGTTTTCGGAGTATTGATGCGGGTCCCCAAACCTGAAAGCTGTACACGGGGTTTCTTTTCCAACCCAAGGGCATATTTATATTTCAGTACTTTACGGCATTTCGCCTCTATCTCTTTCTCTGTCAGCTCCCCTTTTTTCACAGCGGCAAGCACAGCCTCCACTTCTTCCTTAATACGCCGGGGGACAAGCAGCAAATCATTGCCGGCTTTCAGCGCCTGCAAACAGATGCTTTCATTGCCCGATACCCCTTTCATGGCAAGGGCATCCGTAAAGACAAGCCCCTGAAAGCCGAGGTCATTCACCAACAGACCGGAAACTACCTTACGCGAAAGCGAAGACGGGAGCCCCTTTTGCGGCTCTATGGTAGGCACCTCCAAGTGCCCCACCATCATTCCTCCCAATCCGGCACGAATGGCTTTTCTGAAAGGATAAAGCTCTATACTGTCCAGACGGGCACGGGTAAAAGGCAGCACGGGCAACGCCTTATGAGAATCCACATCCGTATCCCCATGCCCCGGAAAGTGCTTGCTGACAGAAAGTACACCACCATCCTCCAACCCTTTGGAGTAGGCAACAACCTTGTTCGCCACATTGAACGGACTTTCACCGAAGGAACGGGTATTGATAACCGGATTCTTGGGATTGATATTCACATCCGCTACGGGAGCAAAATTCACTTGCACCCCCAGTTCACGGCATTGGCGGGCCACTTCGCGCCCATATTCATAAATCAGTGTATCGTTCTGTATGCAGCCCAGCACCATGTTTCGCGGAAAGTTCGGAGTACCGCGGAGGCGCATAGCCAGTCCCCATTCACCGTCAAAGGTAATCATCAGCGGAACTTCCGCCATCCGCTGCGCCTCATTGGTCAACATCACCTGGTTCTGCATCAATCCGCCGGAAAATAACAGACCGCCTACCTTATAGTCCTCCACCACCTTACGCAGCAGTTCCTTGTTGGCCTTGTCCTGCTGGGGGGCAATCGTATAGATGAACAGTTGTCCGATGCGTTCTTTCAGAGTCAGACGCTGCATGACGGAATCCACCCACTGCCTGCACCGCACGTCACTGTTCAAGAGACGTACAAGCGAAGGGTCGTTCGGCGGCACCGGAGTAAACGGCATCGGGCCAAGCTGCGCTTTCAGAAGCGGACAAAGACAACACAATATAGTGATATAGGCAAGCAGGTATATTCTCTTCATTCCTTATAGATAGATTGTTTTTAGGGGATTTGCGGAATAATACTTTTATAAATCAATTCCTGGATATCTCTTCTTATATTCATGTCACCCAGTTTCGTGTTCCATACATTGGGGCACAAGCGGTTGCTGAGGAATACATACACTGTCTTGTTTTCCGGGTCCACCCAAGCACAAGTACCGGTAAATCCGGTATGTCCATATACCGCTTCCGGAGCGGAAGGAGCACAAGGGCTGCGCTTCACAATGGATACATCCGGCTTGTCGAATCCCAGACCGCGACGGCTGATGGCGGATTTCTCCGTCGTAAACAAACGGCAGGTTGCCTCACTCAAGAAACGCTTGCCATTGAATTCACCGCCGTTCAGCAACATTTGATAAACCTTTGCCACCTCTTCGGCCGTAGAGAAAAGTCCTGCATTACCGGACACCCCACCCATGCAGGCAGCAGTCTCGTCATGCACATATCCGCATATATCCTGGCGACGCAGGAAGTCATTGGATGCCGTGGGCATGATTTCCGCTTTGGTGAACTTCGTCAAAGGCAGAAACATAGTACGTTGCAATCCCATCGGGGCATAGAACTCACGGGCAAGGTACAAATCCATCGGCAGCTCCGTCACCTTCTCCACTACCTGCTGCAACAGCACGAAGCCGAGGTCGCTGTAAACATAACGTTTACCATCCAACTCGCACTTGGCTATCCGCTGAAGGATAGAATTCTTGAAACTCTTGTTCAGCCACATGCCATCTGCCATGTGCAGAGTATAGGCCGGTGTATTCTTGTCGGACACCATCCCTTTCCGGAACTTAAAATCGGAACAATAATAGCTATGCTCGCTTACCTGCGTACGATGCCACTCGTCCACCCAACTCTGGGAGTACGGACCGTGTACCGAATTCGGGTCTATGATGTCCAGGTAGAAGCGGATATAGGGAGGAAGCCCCGATTCGTGGAACAAAAGTTCGCGGATGGTAATGTTCCGCTTGTTGCCATTGCGCAAGAAGGGCAGATAAGCGGAAACCTTGTCATCCAGTTTTATCTTGCCCTCATCATACAGTTTCATGACGGCAAGCAACGTAGCCGTAGTCTTGGTCAGCGAAGCCAAATCAAAAAGGTCCGAAGAACGGACAGTAGTGGTATCCTTATCAGAGTGGGTTCCGAAGCCTTTGTCATATACCGGCAGTCCGTCTTTCCACACCAGCACGCGGCAACCGGGATAAGCTCCCGCTTCCAGTCCCTTCCGGGCAACGGCATCGATACTTTGCAGCACATACGATTTCATGCCGTAATCTTCCGGAACAGTCTTCCCCGGTTTCATGCCCGGTTCAATCATACAGCCCGTTCCCGCTGGAAACAGTTTACCGATACTCATCGACATTCTGCCACTGGCCGGCTTTTTGGCAAAAAGAACATCAGCCACGTATTGCTGCAAATCCGTCTCTGCCGAATGTGCCAGCACCACAGCGCTGGATTTGGCAAGTGCGGGCATCAGAGGTTGCAATGTACGGTAAGAGGTAAAAAAAGTATAGACCAGCGGAGCACGCAGGTTCAAGCCTTCCAGAAAGGCCACATCACGGTCGCTGACATAAGCCGAACCGGTGATGCTGATAACCACGCGACGGAAAGCAGCCAACCGCCCCTGCACTTCCTGCCAGAGAGCCTCATCGGCATTCCAAGGCAAGTGGAAATGGCTGATGCCTGCATTCTTTTTCATAGCTTCCACAAAGGGAGCATCCGCCTCCTTCTCTCCGATGCTGAGCACGGCAATATCACCTTCCACCGGTGCCAGCGGGAGGACATCGAAATAATTGTTCAATACAGTCACTGCCGAACGGCGCAACTTGGCAGCCAACGCCTGCGCTTCCTCCGTATTGATGCGATAGCTCATTCCGCTGACCCGAAGTTGCGGCTGGCGGTTTCTCAAACCAAGCATATACTTGTACATCAATACCTTGCGGCACTTGGCATCAAGTTCGTCCTTACTCAGTTGTCCCGACTCCACTGCATCTACCAGCTCCTGCACCGCATTCTTCGTATTGAACTGTACCAGCACCATATCATTTCCCGCCAGCAGCGCTTTGGTAGTTACCTGCGGAATGGCAGACACACCCTTCATGTCCAAGGCATCGGTAAACACCAGCCCTTTAAAGCCGAGTTCATCCTTCAACAACCCGGTCACCACATTCCGCGACAAGGAAGAAGGAGTCACCCCGTCCGGGTCCAGCGCCTGCACTTGCAGATGGCCTACCATGACACCCCCCAATCCGGCACGTACCATTTCCTTGAAGGGATAAAGTTCCACACTGTCCAGGCGTGCACGGTCGTAGTGCAAGGCGGGAAGCGCCTTATGAGAATCCACATCCGTGTCGCCATGCCCGGGGAAATGCTTGCAAACGGAAAGTATGCCCCCGCTTTCGAGCCCACGGCTGTATGCCACCACCTTTTCCGCCACCCGCTGCGGGTTCTCGCCAAAGGAGCGTACGTGTATCACCGGGTTCAGCGGATTCGTATTGACATCCGCATCGGGTGCAAAATTGACGTGTACCCCCAATTCGCGGAACTGGCGGGCCACCTCACGTCCATATTCTTCAATCAGGCCATTGTCCTCGATACATCCCAAGGCGGCATTACGGGGATAGTCCGGAGCGCCTTTCAGCCTCATTGACAGTCCCCACTCTCCATCGAAAGTAACCATAACGGGAATCTTGGCATCCTTCCGGGCCATATTGGTCAAGATAGCCTGCTCTTCCGGAGTACCTTCGGAAAACAGCAAGCCACCGACCTTGTATTTCTTTACCAGCTCGCGCATCTGCTTTTTCGTGGCCTTGTCTGCTCTGGCCGGAATGGTGGCAACGATGAGCTGCCCCACTTTTTCGTGTACATTCAGACCTGACAACACGGAGTCCACCCATTGCCGGCACCGGTTGTCTGCAGCCGAAGGAAGAAACGGGCCTCCCGTCTGGGCGTGAAGTGAAGATAATCCCAATATAAACAATCCTGCAACCCATAAAAGGAGGGTGAGTCTTTTCATCATGCTATTTTTCAGTTAAAGTAAGTACCATTTCTCCTACGTAGATGCCACTCTTTCCGGTGTGCAGCACGGGAACGCTCTTGCCGTCCGCATTCAGATAAACGGCAGGCTTTTCCATAAAAGTATGCGAATGTCCTCCCAAAATGACATCAATGCCACGCGTCTTGCCTACCAGGTTCTCGTCGGAAGCGCCTTCGGGATTTGCACTGCGGATACCCAAATGAGACATGCAAATCACAACCTCGCAATTCTCCTTCTCCCTGAGAAGGTCTGTCATTTCCTGGGCCACCTTTATCGGGTCGTTGTAGACAATGCCTACGCATTTATCCGCCTGCACCAGCCCTTCCATCTTAGGGGCCAGGCCGAAGATTCCGATTTTCACCCCTTCGCGCACCAAGGTGATATAAGGCTTCACCAGCCCTTCGAGTACCGTACCCGTCACGTCATAATTGGAACAGACCACGGGAAAATCCGCCATACGGAACAATTCCGCCATATTCTCAAGTCCGAAATCAAATTCATGATTACCTATCGTCATGGCATCATAGCCCATGAGGTTCATCATCTTGACCTCCAGCTCGCCTTTGAAAAAGTTATAATAAGGGGTGCCTTGCGAGATGTCTCCGCAATCCAGCAGCAACATATCCGGATGCTTGCCGCGAAACTGCTTTACAAAACCGGCACGGCGCACCACACCGCCCATCCCGGCATACTCGTCGGCAGCCTCGGCGCTGATGGGTTCTATACGGCTGTGCGTATCGCTGGTGTGCAGGATAAACAGTTGTTTTCCGGATTGGCCGGACGATACAGAATCGGCGGACACCAGGCAAAGGGGTTCTTCAGTAATGACACGCTCCTCTTGCTGTGCCGATGCGGGGAGCATGAAAAGCAGCAGGGCTGCCAAGGAATATATATGTTTCATAG
>ERZ724525.1148-NODE-1148-length-15516-cov-4.923485_pt1 | contig 15516 bp, 15 predicted proteins | sample MGYA00376058_ERZ724525 | MGnify/ENA primary metagenome ERZ724525 (study PRJEB28724, sample SAMN07190888) | wastewater metagenome | isolation source: influent of sewage treatment plant in Hong Hong | place: USA: Christiansburg, Virginia | collected 2016-03-01 ... | reverse complement strand
CAGAGCGCGGCGTGCCGGCAGATGCGCCCGTGGCCGTGGTCAGCAGTGACTTTCATCTGATGCGCGCCATGAATATCGCCAGTCGGCAGCATCTGCTTGAGGTCTACCCCGTGGCCGCACCCACACCCTTGGCTACGCGCTTTAACGCGTGGCTGCGAGAGTACTTCGCCATGGCTAGCAGCTGGCTGCTGGGCGAGGTCTGAAAATTCAAATAAAACCGGCTGTAATGCTTATTTAATAAACGCTAGCAGCTATCAATCTAGGAGTCTTCTATGAGCAATCGTCCTTTCAAGGTTCTGGGCATTCAGCAAGTCGCCATCGGCGGCACCGACAAGGGCCGCATGAAAAAGCTGTGGGTGGATATGCTGGGTCTGGAGCAGACCGGCACCTTCCAGAGCGAGCGCGAGAATGTGGACGAAGACATTCTGGCCATGGGCAAGGGTGCAATGAAGGTGGAAGTGGACATCATGCAGCCCATGGACATCGACAAAAAGCCTGCCGTGCACGCCACGCCGCTCAACCACATCGGCCTGTGGATCGACGATCTGCCCAAAGCCGTGGAATGGCTGAGCGCCAACGGCGTGCGCTTTGCCCCCGGTGGCATTCGCAAGGGCGCGGCGGGTTATGACATCACTTTTCTGCACCCCAAGAGCAATGATGAATTTCCGATCGCAGGTGAGGGCGTGCTGATTGAGCTGGTGCAGGCACCTGCAGATGTGATTGCCGCTTTAGCTTAAGCCAGAAACCCAGCATGCGCCGGAGCTTCTCCTGATAGAAGTCCGGCCATGTTGCAATGCGCTGATACGCTGGCCAGGGTTTAAGCGTTGGCCTTGCGGTGGGGCCAGCGGCAGATATGCAAGACCGTGGGTGCCATAAAAATGGCGAACACTAAGTAAATCAGCATGGTGATGAGATTGCCTGGCAGAAACAGCGCCCGTTAAAGGCCCACAAGCAAGCCTAGGCGGCGGCCGATGCTTAGTCTTCATCCAGCATTCGAGCGGCCTGATTGTTCAGAGCGGTATCCGCACGGAAGTAACCCAGTACGGTGTTCACACTGTGGTGCCCGGTCAGCGCCATGGTGTCGGCCAGAGGCATGTTGCGCCTGCCTGCCTCCGTCACAAATCCAGAGCGCAGCGAGTGCGCTGAAAAATCACCTTCTACCCCTGCCAGCGCGCATCGTTCTTTGACGATATTGCGCACCGCTGCGGGCGTGAGTGGCTCAGCCACATGACCTCCTTTGCGTATGCGCCTGAAGATAGGGCCTTCTGAAATTTGAGCGGCGGCCAGCCATGCCCTCAAAGCGCTTGCTGCTCGGCCAGTCACTGGCTTGTGATTTTCTGGGGCATCCGTACCGCTTTGATTGGTCTTGCTATGGGCCAGTGTGTAGATAAAGTCAGCATCACCCACTGCTCGCAAGTAACGCATATCAGCGCTTGCCACTTCTGAGCGTCTGCGCCCCCCGCTGGCCCAGGCAAACAAGAGCAGGGCGCGGTCACGCTGGCCGCGCAGGCTGTCGTCGCAGGTGGTCAGCAGCTCCTCCAGCACATCCCGCGTCAAGGCTTCTTTTTTTTGCGGAAGCTCCCCGCGCCGCGCATAAGCTTTTCGGGTGCGCGACATTAATTCTTTGACCGCACCATCTTGACAAGGGTTAAGCATGGAATGCACCTGGTGCGCCTTGGACATCACTGCCATGCGGTGCACTAGCGTGCTGTGCGAAAGCGGTCCTTTTTTTGCCTTGTAACCCGCAGCGACGAGGGCTTCATCAATCTCCGCAGGCATTTCGCTGACCAAGCCTGCACCCGTCTGGCGCTGGGCATGATCAATGATGAATTGCAGCACGCTAGCCACAGTCAGCGGCAATTGCATGGGCTGACCCAGACGCAACACATGCCAAGCCGCCCAGTAGCGCATGGCGCTTTGGTAGCTGCTGCGGGTATTGGCAGATTCGCCTTCATGCATTAACTCCTTGATGGCTTGATGCGCCTTGGGTGCCAGCGGCGATGTCAGTGCGCCAGACGCAGACAGGGCATCAGAGTGAAAAGCCACAGGGGCAGAGAAGGGGGAGCGCTTGCTGGAATCCATATCGGTATTTTCACCGCGAGAACGTCTTGGAAGACGAGTTTGCCGTTCCCTCTGACTCACTTTGAGTGGCATCTCTAGCTCTTGGCTTGCTCAGCGCAACTCACGACCACATTTATTGAACGCGATGTTGAGAAGCGCGGAAATTTTGACATCCAAAGACTAAAACAGCCGCTGGGGCTGTATTCATGGCTACAAAACGCTGTAATGTACGTTTTCATCTGTATGAAAACTTCATACATAATATTTAATACATAAGATGTATTGTGTATTACATAAGTAATTTATAAATCACGATAACAATCACTTATCGTTAGTAATATTGAGTATTGATATGAATACACCAAAAACAACGTCGCGAGGCGTGCAGGAGTCCGATGTGTGGGCTGCGGCAGACGCTCTGATCGCCCAAGGCCTGCGTCCAACCATCGAGCGCGTGCGTCAGCACATAGGGCGCGGCTCTCCCAATACGGTCAGCCCGATGCTGGAGACCTGGTTTGCAACGCTAGGGCGCCGTCTGGGTGTTGCCGGTGAGCAAGACCCTTCGGTGCTGAAGTCCGTGCCAGACCCCGTTCAGCGACTGGCCCAGGAGTTGTGGGACAGCGCTCAGGAAGAGGCTAAAAAATCAGCCACTATTGCATTGGCCCTGCGCGAAGATGAATTGAAAGCGCAAGAGCAAGAATTTGTGGCTCAGCAAGAACAGCTGGTACAGCGCGAAGCCACCATGCAGGTACAGAAAGAAGCCATGAATCAGGCGCTGCAGGCGGCGCAAAACCACGCGCAAGACCTGGCTCGTCGGTTAGATGAAATGCAGCAGCAACTGCAAGACCGCGACCAGCGCCTCGAAGAGTCCCGCGAAGAACTCAGCAGCGCCGTGCGCCAGCGTGATCTTCAACAGCAAAAGCACGGCGAAGAAATCCAGTCCGCAGCCGCAGAGCGACAACGCATGGCTGAACAATACGCAGGCAACGAGCGCCACATGCTCAACGAAGTAGATCGCGCCCGGCAGGAGCTAACCGCGGCTCGCAAAACTCAGCAAGAGCAAGAGCGCAAGGCGGAGTCCAGGTATCAAGAGCTGCAAAATCGCTTTGAGCAGTCCGAGCAGGAAATTTTGAACTTGCACACACAGCTGCAAAGCACACAAAACACCGCAGCACTGGCACAAGAACGCGCGGCAGACCTCAAGAGCTTGCTAGAGGCGCAGCAACGTTTATCCAGTACGTCTGTAGCGATGGACTCGAATGCAGCCCAAGTAGCCAGTCGTCGCACCAATTTGGCAGCTACACGTCGATCGATCAACCGCCGTACGTTGCGATAGCAGGCACAGGTCGTGAAACATGCCAATGACGGGCCTAGAAGGCTAAAAACTCCTAAGTTTGGTATCTACCCAGGCGAATCTATTTATTCGATACGATGTATATTATGTTAAATCTCTATTACGTCGAATCCTGTTCAAACTGCTCCCACAGGTTCAGATAACTTGAAAACTGCACGAACGCCATGTGATGTTTCGTGCACCATACCCCGCTCATCTCCCTCACTTCTCATCCATCCTCGACAACGTGCCCGGCAGCATTGACCAAAAGGCCAAGCTGCTGGACATATCGCCCGCAACGCTGCGCAGGTACCGCGCGCAAGGTCAAGCACCCAGAGCCATCCATCTAGCGCTTTTCTGGGAATCCACCTGGGGCATTCAGTACATCGAGTCGATATCCAATCTGTGTACCTCGACGTACTTCGCCCATGCGCAATCACTGAGCGCAGCAACAAGCGACTGCTGGCCCAGATCACAAAGCTTGAAGGCGAGTTGACCAAGTCAAACACGGGCCCAGCCAATCTGCCAGTTTTCAGAATTGGCTAACAACCAATTCTGAATTGCCGATCGCGAGCTTTACGCCGCTCTTCGCGAATCCAGTCCATGGTGTAACCACCGCCACCAATTCGTCCCAAAGAATCCAACCAGTTCACTCGCTCATCAAGCGCCTGGCACTCTCCGGCGTTCGCTTTAACTCCAGCAGAACGGGATGCCACCGGAACAAGCTGCTCAGCAGCAATCGCGTGCGCCTTATCCCTTTGTTGCCTGGCAATTGCCACTTGCTCATCCCAAGGAACATTCGCAGGAACACGGGCAATACGATCCATATACCGACCATTCGCCGAGCAAGGAACACTTTCCCAGGTCAGGCGGTCATAGATGTCTTTACAGAGATAAATCTCCCGCATCACCGACATATCAAGCGGCCTGCTAACTTGCGGCTCTAACTTGCGTCCACCTTCACATGGCGTACTGCTGTAGGTGTTCCCGCATCGATAAATTTGACCGTCAGGCTCTGCACGCGGTGTTGGTGCTGGAGATACAACCCTTGGAGCAATAACAACCGGCGCCGGTTGATGAACCTGTGGCGGCAAAGAAGGCACCACAGGAGGCCCATTAAAAAAGCGATCTATCTCGGACCGATAACTGCTGTACCCAAACACAGCAATCAATAGCAGCACTAACGTAATAACTAGTTTTGTTACAAAACTCAGTTCATTACCACTACTCCTAAACGGTCTATCCAAAGGATCCCTTTTCACTCCTAACTTTTTGTCGTGGCGCTCTTTCCAATAATCCCGATCCTGTAACCCCATATCTCCCCCTTTGGCGAGATCATAGGACAGAGCGCTTACAGCGGTTTGTCTCTCAGGACGAGAAACAAAGGCCCGATGTTTGCAAGGAGCGCGCCACGCGAATCAGTCAGATTGATGCACGTGCGGCGGAATCACCGGCACTTGACGGTTTAAGCGTTGTCCTAAGGGAGGCGGTCCGCCGGTAGGCCGCAAATCACACACCTGTGGAGCGGCGTACAGCTGCGAAGTACCAAGCGTCGGGAAGGCAGCGCAGCAAGCGCATCCAGCGCGTGAAGCGTCGCGGGAAGTTCATCTCGAAGCGTCCCTGTGCCCAGCCGTGCAGCATGTGCTGTGCTGCTTCTTCGGCGCTGATCAGCGAGGGCATTATGAACTGGTTTTGCGCTGTCAGCGGCGTCTCGACAAAGCCAGGGTTGATGATGGAAACGCCAAGACCCTTGCCATGCAGGTCCAGATAAAGGTTTTCCGCAAGGTTGTTGAGCGCGGCCTTGGTTGGCCCATAGGCCAGCGACATGGGAAGCCCCCTGTAGCCGGCGACGCTACCGACCAAGGCCAGATGGCCTTTGCCAGCGGCGAGTAGCATGGGGAGCACGGCATCGAGCAGATGCAGCGCGCCACTATAGTTCACTGCCAAGTGGCGCTGCATCTCGGCCAGGTCAAATTCTGTGGCGAGCTGTGGCTTGTAGTGGCCGGCGCAGTAGAGGATGAGGTCTGGCGCCCTGCCCGCATGGGCCCACACGGCCTGGGCTGCAGCAGCCACGGCCTTGGCATCAGTCACGTCCAGAGGCAGGGCCAAGCAGTCAGGGCGGCCCTGCACAAAATCCTGCAGCGCAGCGCTCTGCCGCGCCGAAACGATTACGCTGGCCCCTTGCTTGTGCAATGCTTCGGCCGTGGCCCGCCCTATGCCCGAGGAGGCACCTAAAATCCATGCCGATCGTCCGTGCCAATCGCTTAGCGGTGGATTCAGCTGGCTGGAGAAAATTGACATGGCCATCACTCCTTGACAAAGGCCAGCGTCACATCGCCCAGATGCACGCCGAACTTGCTCATGGCCGTACGGTTGAGCAAGGTGCGCTCATCCATCAGGTACATCCAGTCATCCATGTTGACGTTCCAGACTTTTCCGTCCACGGGCAGTGCAAGAACATAGCTCCAGTGAATGGCGTTACCCGCGCTCTGGCCCTGGGCCTCTCCCACCACGTCGTCTGCTCTGCCGCTGTAGCGGCCATCGCCCAGGTGCTGGATATGCCAGACCCGCTGTTGCGTGCTGCCGTCGCTATAGACGAAGTGTTCTTCCAGAGTGCCTTGCTCGCCATTCCAGCGCCCTGTCATGCGCACTGTGAAGCGCTTGATCACTTTGCCTGAGCGATCCGTGAAGATGCCATGGGCCGTCAGCGGTCCATTAAAGTATTGACTCAGATTTAGCTGAGGCTGTTCCTTGGCATAGTCCTGAACCGTAGGCCCGGCACAACCCGCGAGGGTCAGTGCGACTGCTACGCCCAGAATGGCCCGCCGCAAGGGCGAAGATAAAAGGGATAAGGACGTATGGCTCATATATGCCTCCAGGAAGAATGCAGGTGTTCAGCACGCCAGAGAAGTGCTGCCGCCGCCAGCTTGAGCAAACAGGGCAGCCCGCCATAGGCCCAGACAAGCGCCTGCAAGCCGGCCGGGTCGGTGCCGCCGCTGCGATACCCTACGGCGGAGAGCAATGGCAATGGCAATGCCAGGCCCGCAGCCAAGGCGAGGTTGAGTTTGGTTGCGCAGGTCCACCAGCCCAGGTAGCGGCCCTCACCCCGGCCGCCCTCTCCTGCCTCGTGGATCACGCCCGTCAACAAGGCACCCGGCAAAGCCAGATCAGCGCCCAGTGCCAGCCCACTAACCAAGCAAATCACGGCGAAAGCCACGCCGTCGCCTGCACCCAGCCAGGGCGTAAATCCGAAAGCCAGCACGCTGACCAGCATGCCCATGCGCCAGCAGGGTGCCAGGCCCCAGCGTGAGACGGCTTTCACCCACAGCGGCAAGCCCAGTGCCGCCGCGCCGAAATAGCACAACAGCATCAAGGGCTGTAACTGGGGTGCCTGTAGCTGGTCCGCCACGAAAAAAGGTAGCAGTGTCGCGGGAATGGCGGCTGCCACGCCATTAAGCATAAAGATTGCAAGCAAACGCCGAAAGCCAACATCGGACCACGGCGAAGCCTGATGAGTCACTGCGGGCTGCGGTGGCAGTAGTACGGGGGCCTTGAGGCGATACAAACCGATCAGGCCCAGCGCCAGGCCAAAAGCCAGCACGGCGCTAGTCGCGTCATAGCCCAGCCAAGTCGGCAAGACGCTGGCCAGCAGCACGCCAGCTAGAGTAGCTCCTTCGCGCCAGGCAGTAACGCGGGCACGCCAGCCAGGGTTGCCACCCCAGCGGGTTCCCCAAGCCTGATGAAGAATAGCAACGAAGCTGTAGCCCAATGTACACGCGAGCAGGCTGAAGGCAAGCCAGCCAAGCATGGCTGCCTCGGTACCGCGCGGCGAGTGCCAAAGCGCCCAAAATCCCAGCGCCATCAACAGGCTACCCAGCGCAGCTGCGCACCAAGCCGACCATGCACCACGGCGCAGCAGCCAGTCGGCTTGGCGGCCAATGGCGGGGTCCACCAATGCATCGAATGCGCGCGTGGCCAGCAACACTGCACCCAGTCCCGCCAGCGGTGCGCCTTCCACGCTGGCGTAGTGGTGAGGCAGGTTTACATACAAAGGCAGGGACACAAAGGCCAGCGGCGCGGCCAGCCCGCCATAGGCCAGCCCGGTTCGCCAGGGCAGCATGTGGGCGGTGGCGGGATGCGAGGCCATAACGTGGTCCGGTGGCGCTGCTCAGCCCAAGCCGAGCAAAGAGCTGCGCATGGCGGGCGCCGAGGTCTGGGGCGACAACCAGATGCCAAAGAACAGGCGTGCGAACTCGGCGTCGCGTATCTGGGCAGTTTGCCGACCGTTGTGGAAAAAACGCACTTCGCCTTGGCCGTCATTCAGGCCTAGCAGCCTGTCCTGAGCTACCACGTCGGGAAACGCCTGCTTCATCAAGCTCAGCCACTGGCGGGCCTGCTCATCGGTGAAGCTGCCAACCCTGCGCATTTCGGCGATGGAGCGCTCGGCAATCGCCGTACCTTCCAGCTTGCGGTCATAGACCAACTCCAGCCCAAACGGGTGGCGGTTGTAGTCTTCCGGCGCGAATCCGTTCGTGGCCCATAGTCGAGCTTCGTAGACGCGTAGTCCAAAGAAACGCAGCACGGCAGAGCCCATTTGGCGCGCGGCCGGCAGGGTGCTGCGCAGCTCGGCCGGAAGATCGGCAGTCGGGGTCATGGCATGAAGTTCGTTGGGTATGGTGATCAGTAAAGGAGCAAGAACACTGGCCGCTCCCCATGACAGGGCCTGGCGGCGTTTGATGGAATGCCGGTATTGGAGGAATGTCATGGCAGGGGCTTGCGCAGCGTGAACTGAACTACGTCGGTGTTGCCGGTGTCAAAGGCCGCCTCGCAGTAGGCGAGATAGAAACGCCAGATGCGCACAAAGCGTTCGTCAAAGCCCTGGGCGCGCACGGTGTCAAGCTGGTGCTCGAAGGACTGGCGCCAGCGCCGCAGCGTCTCTGCGTAGTCACGGCCAAATGTCATGTGGCTTTCCACCACCAGGCCCGCGCGCTGTGCTTCCTGCTCGAAGGCTGGGATGCTGGGCAGCAGACCACCTGGGAAAATATATTGCTGGATGAAATCGGTGGAACGCAGATAGCGGGCGAACAAATCCTCGCGCAGCGTGATGGTCTGTATGCAGGCCAGGCCGCCGGGCTTGAGGCAGTCACGCAGCATCTCGAAGTAGCCGCGCCAGTATTCGCGGCCTACGGCTTCGAACATTTCGATGGAAACGATCGCATCAAAAGGCTCACCTGAATGCTGTGCAGGCAGATCGCGATAGTCCTGGTATCGCAGCTCCACGTTGTCGTCCAGACCAGCTTGCAGCATGCGCCGCTGCCCCCAGACCAGTTGCTCTCGGGACAGCGTCACGCCTGTGACCTGGGCATCAAACTCTTGCGCAGCTGTTTCGGCCAGGCCACCCCAGCCGCAGCCGATTTCCAGCAAACGCTGGCCAGGCTGCAGCTGCACCTCATTTAGCGCGCGCATGAGCTTGGCCTGCTGAGCCTCTTGCAGATCTGCCTGGCGAAGCGATTCGCCGGTTCGGCCCTCGAACCAGGCCGCGCTGTAGCTCATGCTTTCGTCCAGCCAAAGGCGGTAAAAATCATTGCCCAGGTCGTAATGGGCATGGATGTTTCTGGCGCTTCCAGCCCGTGTATTGCGCTGCAGCAGATGGTGCAGGCGGTAGCCCAGCCTGCCCCACCAGCTACCGTAGACCAGGCTTTGCACATGGTCACGGTTAGTCATGCAAAGCCGGAGCAAAGCTGACAAGTCCGGGCTGTCCCACTCGCCAGCGATATAGCCTTCGGCTAGGCCGATGTCGCCCGATTTCAGGGTGCGTTCCAGCGCCTGCCAGTTGTGCAGCACGCAATGCGCGTCTGCAACGCCCGATGGCATCCGGGGCAAGTGCAGCAAACGTCCGTCGGGTTGCTCCAGGTTCAGTTGCCCGTGCGGCAGGCGTTCGAGAAGGTTCAGCACACGGCGTGCCTTCGCCGGAATGCGATTTGGCGATGTGGCAGAGGGGCTCAGCAGAGAGGCGGCGGTAGTGTTCATCGTGTGACGAAGCGCTTGGGCTCGGAGGGTTTGCCATGGAACGGCACGCGTTTTGCCCAAAGGCGCAGCGCTTGCCAGTGGATGCGGACGATGACACCCAGCGTCATCAAAGGGGGCCCGAAAAAGGCGCGGCGCACGGTGCTTGCATCCAGTGGGTACAGCACACCGCTTACGCTTGTCTGCAGCAGCGGGCCATCTTCGTCATGGAGGTCCACTCGCACCAGGGTTCGGCCTTCGCTGCGCTCGAAGCGAAAGTGGTACTCGCCCTGCACTTCGCAGAATGGCGAGACATGGAATTGCTTGTGTGCCACCTGCTCTGTGCCCCAGGCCAGGTCCGGCCCTGCCAGCAAATAGGCATGGCGCTCGCCAAAAGTGTTGTTGACCTCGGCCAGCACGGCGGCCAGCGAGCCATCGGCGCGGTGGGCATACCAGAAGCTCACGGGCTTGAACACATAGCCCAGTACGCGCGGAAAGGTGTGCAGCCAGACTTCTCCATCGGCATCTTTAATGCCTTCGCTGTGCAACAGCTGCTCGAACCAGGCCAGCGCATCGGTGCCGCCATCGCCGTGGTCACAGTCATAAAAGCTCAGCCAGCCACGCCGGTTTCGCCTGAGCACGGTATCAGGCTGCGAGCGCAGACTGCGCAGGGGCAGCAGCAGAAAGTAGCCCGGATAGCGAAATACATGCTCCACCGGCCTGAGGCGGCGGTGCCATATATGGCCAAAGCCGATGAGTGAGCGGGCAGTCATGCGGCCCCCTCGAAGGCAGTGCTGACAGGTAGCGCCGGCAAGGCCCCTAGCAGGTTATCGGCCGCTTCCAGGCCAGAGCGCAAGCCGTCCTCATGGAATCCGTAGCCACACCATGCGCCGCAGAACCAGGTCCGGCGCTGGCCTTGCAGAGTGCCCACCTGGCCTTGGGCCTCGATGGCCGCCAGGTCGAAAACCGGGTGGCTATACGCTATGCGCGCGTGCACCTTGCTGTCTTCAATGGGGCGCACCGGATTCAGTGAAACCATCACGGGCTGCTGCCATGGCAGGGGCTGCAGTCGATTAAGCAGATAGTGCAAGCAGACACCGGCCTGGTCACGCCCTGGGTTGGCAGCGCGCTCGTAGTTCCAGGCGGCCCAGGCCGCTTCACGACGCGGCAACACGCTGGCATCGGTATGCAGCACGGCTTGGTTGGGCTGGTAACGGATGGCTCCCAGCACGCTGCGCTCCTGCGGTGTTGCATCGCTGCCCAGCAGGTTCAGAGCCTGGTCGCTGTGGCAGGCCAGCACCACGGTGTCGAACTGCTCTGTGCCGTGCTCCATCTGCAGCAGTACGCCTTGCTCCATGCGGCGCAGGCCCAGAACGGGCGCATTCAGTCGAGCATCATGGCGGCCATTCTGCTGCAGCGCGGCCACCATGCGCCGCACATACTGACGCGATCCGCCGCGCACCGTGTGCCACTGAGGCCGATCCGTGACCTGAATCAGACCGTGGTTGTGGCAAAAGCGGATCAGCGTGGCCACGGGAAAACGAAGCATCTGGTCCGTGGGGCAGGACCAGATGCAGCCCATCATGGGCAGCAGATAGTCTTGTCGGAAGGCGGCTCCAAAACCGTGCTCGTCCAGAAAGACTTCGATGGAGCTGCTCAACTGCACTTCATCGCCTTCTTTGGCAATGCGCGTGGCCAAGCGGTTGAAGCGCAGGATCTCGGCCAGCATCTTCAAAAAACGAGGCCGCAGCAGATTGCTGCGCTGGGCGAACACTCCGCCCAGTGAGCTGCCGCTCCACTCCAGGCCAGCCTGACCATCGGCATTTGGCACCTGCACCGAAAACGACATTTCGGCCTCAGCCGTCGGCACCTGCAACTCTTCAAACAATCGGGTCAGCAGCGGATAGGTGCGGTGGTTGAACACCAGAAAGCCCGTGTCAACGCCCTGGCTGACACCGCCCAGCGTCATGTCTACGGTGTTGGCATGGCCGCCGAAATGGCTGCCCGCCTCCAGCAGGGTCACGGCATGCCCACCCGGTGCGCCAGCCAGCCGCCTCGCTGCGGCCAGACCCGAAATCCCCGACCCGATGACTGCAATGCGATGCATGGGAGCGTCTTTCTTGGTTGAATCAATCAACCAGACCACAGAGATCAATCTGTGAACTGATGAGTTCAAACTATAAACCAAACATATCCACTTTGCACTATTTGGTATCAGATATGACCCATGCGGTCTAAAATAGATCCATGACAAGCCGCACCTCCATCAAAGAACAGATACAGCGCGTGCGCGAGCAGGCCATCGTGACGGCCGTTAACCGGCTGCTGGCTAACAAGGGTTACGACGCCATGACAGTGGACGAGGTCGCTGCCGAAGCCGGCATGGCCAAGGCTAGCCTGTACAAGCTATTCACTTCCAAGGAAGAGCTGGCGGGGGCCGCCATGGTCGGCGTGCTGGACCGCGCACTGGCCTTTGTGGATGGCTTGCGTGACGAGGCCGCCCAGGCGGCTGAGACCGCTAGGCCTGTTCGCCCGCTGGACCAGTTGAAGGCCGTGACACGTTGGGCCATGCAGACGCAGCTGGAAGGCCAAATGCCCTCCTTGCCCGCGCAAAACTCCAACCTCAGCGCCTCGCTGCAGTCCAACGACGCTTATATGGACCGATTGATTTCGCTGAGTAACCGCCTCAGCATCTGGATCACCGAGGCCCAGACCAGCGGTCAGTTGCAGCCCACGCTGCCGGCCGAATTGGTGCTCTACACGCTGTTTGCGCGCGCCTGCGATCCCGTGGTGGCGCTGCTCAAGGAATCAGGCCTGTACACGCATGTGCAAATCATCGACTGGGTGTCGAGCACGACCTTTGACGGATTGGCCGTGCCGGGCCAAGCAAGCCAATCACTTTAGATTGGCTAAGGCTTGGCGGCAGAAAAACTGGACCTCGTTTCAGGCGGCCATTTCTTACTTATGCTCATTCAGGCTAGGCATGCTCACCTGCGTTTCAGGATTGCATCACTACCGGACCGCCCTTGCTCAAGGCCCGCTGGTATGCTGGGCGTGCGTGCATGCGTTCACGATAGGCGATCAGATGAGGCCAAGCGGCTTCGTTACCCGCGCGTGCCAATGCCGCTTCAACGGCAAAGCTCATCTGGAAGTCGGCCATGCTCAAATGCTCACCGGCAAACCAGCTATGGCTGGCCAGGTGATCTTCCATAAAGGCCAAAGCGGTCTGCACATTGGGTGCAATGAGTTTTTGTTGCACCTTGCCGCACAGCGCACGAGCTACCGGACGCACGAAAAATGGCATGGGCTGCTTCGGGATAGTGTCAAAAACCAGCTTCATCACCAGCCAATTCATGAGTGAGCCTTCGGCGTAGTGCATCCAGAAACGGCACTGGCGGTGCTCAGCTGTTCCTCGCAACGGCTCCAGGTGCGACAGCTCCATGGGTGCTTGATTGCCATAGCACTCGATGAGGTATTCGATGATGGAGCCAGACTCGGCCACCACGATGTCGCCGTTGCTGATAACCGGCGATTTTCCCAATGGATGGACGCGCTTGAGCTCGGGTGGCGCCAAGCGGGTCTGGGGATCGCGCTTGTAATGGCGCAATTCATAAGGAACGCCAAGTTCCTCAAGCAACCAGAGGACGCGCTGAGAGCGCGAGGTTTCAAGGTGATGAACGGTCAGCATGGGCAGTTTTCCTAGTGGCGGAGCCCGCTTTGCGCAGCCAGCGCATCAGGGCTCCAAGCAGGGGTAATTTTTCATACAGCTCTTCAGCCGTATCCCAGTAATCACGGTGCTGGCTAACGCGGCCTTGTGTATCAAAACACAGCAGTGTGGCACCGCTGATGCATTGATCAATACCAGGTCGCCAGCGTTGCAGTCGAAAGTGAAATTCCCATGCCAAAAAGGCCTGCTGGCCCTGCACCAGCTTCTGCGTGACTATGAAATGCGGGTTTTGCAAGGTATCAAACATGTGGTCGAAGATCCCGGCAATAGCCTGAACCCCATGAACATCGTTGAATGGATCCTTGAAGTGCGCATCTGCGGCATAAAACGCATCAAGTTGTCTGATGAGATCCGGTGTTAGCTGCTCATACAGCTGAACAAGTCGGTCCACGGCGGCATTCATATCAGTTGGGGTAGAAGACAAATCATCAGTCATTGGGCGCAGTATTTTGGCTTGAGGAAAAGAAACTCTTGATTTTTCCGATCAGATCACGAAAGAGCTTGCTTCTTGGCCAGCTCCCAAAGCGCTTCGGCTTTATCCGACATCTCTGCACGTTGCCTGTACATCCGTATCTCCACAGGTATGTTCCACGCCTTTGGACCGGCGCCTACCAAGGTCCCGTTGGCCAGCTCTGGCTCTATCAGTGATTGGGGAAGCCAGGCGATGCCTCTCCCCTCCAACGCCATAGTCTTCAGCAGCACGGCATGGTGTACGGTAAAGACTTCCTGAAGGTCGGACTCGGATGTGTTCCTGCCGGTCTTGGGCATATTGGGCCGCAGCAGCGTCCTCATGATGCGCCCCAAGCCTGAGTCCTGGCTATAAGCCAGCACGGGTACCGGCGGTGCATTTCCAATCGCATGCAAGGCTTTTCCCATGGTTCCGTCCGGATGCGGTACACACACTGGCAGCAGCATGTCTTTGCCCAGCAAGAGCATGGGGTACTCTTGTTCGTCCAGTCTTCCCGGAACATTGGCGTGCCCATGGCAAAGCACAAACTGCACCCGTCTTTGAAACATCAGGAATTCGCAGCTGCGAGAGCTGTCCGACATGGTCTGTAACGAGCCTATGTGCAGCCTTGATTCGATTTCGGCAAGCCATCGGGGGAAAAACGTCAACGAAAGGACATGGGTTGCCGCAAACCGCAGAGTGGACTCCTCCTGGTTGTGCGCCGCCAGGGCCTTGATTCTGGCCGCCTCAAGGTCTCCGAGCACGCCTTCCAGCAGTGGCAAGAAGCGCTGACCGGCAGCCGTCAAGGCTGCCGGATGAGCACTTCGGTCAAATAAATCGACTCCGACCCACTCTTCCAGTCCGCGAATGTGACGACTGAAAGCCGGTTGAGCGATGGCTCTAACCTCGGCGGCACGGGAAAAATTTCCGCTTTCAGCAAGGGCAATAAAGTCTTCAAGCCACTCCAAATCGAGGTTGCGATTTCCAGGTCCCATGCTTTGCGCTCGTTGTGTTCTATGAACTAGATAGTTGTATGCATTTCTAGTATTGGTGCTGATTTGCACTCTGAGAAATGATGCAGTCTCAGATCAACAAAGCCAACGCTCGGAGACTATACATGCCATCGATTTCCAACTACAAAGGGATCATCCCTGCCATCTCTTGCCCATTCACCGCCGATCACAAGATCGATGAACCGGCTCTGCGCAAGCTTGCATCCTGGCTTGCAGGTCATGACGGCGTCGTCGCCATCATGACCAATGGGCACACCGGCGAGGTCTTCTCACTGACGCCCTCTGAACGGGCCGAGGTCACCCGCATCGTCGCTGACGAACTCAAAGGGCGCCTGCCAGTCATTTCATCCATCGTCTGTGAAGGTCTGGTTGAAGCGGCCGAACATGCGCGGGCCGCCAAAGAAGCTGGCGCTGTGGCACTGGATGTCATGCCTCCTCACCACTGGCTGCGGTTTGGCTTCACTACCGAGCATGCCCTGCAGTACTTCGAAGCTATTCACAAAGCTGCACCCGGCCTGGATCTGGTGTGCCACGTATACCCGGCTTGGACGCGCGCCTCCTATTCTTCCCAGTTGCTCGCACAGTTGGCCAAGTTGCCCTATTTGCAAGCCTTCAAGGTCGGCCAGCGCGACATGAACAAATATGCCCGCGACATTCAGGCCATCCGCGAAGCAGATGCCAGCAAGGCCATCCTTACCTGCCACGACGAATACCTGCTGGCTTCCATGGTGCAAGGTGTGGATGGCGCTTTGGTCGGTTTCGCCACCTTCATTCCTCAACTGATTATTGATTTGTGGAATGCCGTAAAGGCTGGTGATCTGAAAAAGGCCATGGAAATTCAGGCTGTGATCACCCCGCTCAAGGATGCCGTCTACGGCGGTGGCGAGCCGACTGGCGAAGCGCATGCCCACATGAAGGGCGGCATGTA
>ERZ724525.1147-NODE-1147-length-15532-cov-5.321251_pt1 | contig 15532 bp, 15 predicted proteins | sample MGYA00376058_ERZ724525 | MGnify/ENA primary metagenome ERZ724525 (study PRJEB28724, sample SAMN07190888) | wastewater metagenome | isolation source: influent of sewage treatment plant in Hong Hong | place: USA: Christiansburg, Virginia | collected 2016-03-01 ... | reverse complement strand
ACTCATCAATATCCGGCGCAATTTTCAAACTTATTAACTTTTGGCTTTTCCATAGAACGACCCAAACCTGCACTCTCTTGATGCAGATCAATCCAGAAGCAAAAAATCCATACAAAAAACCCCGGCTGCTCACGCAAGGCCGGGGCTTGTGATGGGGCGCTACGTGCTTTTGCCAGCACTCAGTGCATCGCTCAACGCAGTCGCGTCACTTTCAGAACTGTTCCCAATCTTCATCATTGGTGAGCGCGGGCTTGGTTTTAGCCACTGCCACCACCTGAGCTGGTGCACGAGGGGCGGGCACTGCACGGGGTGCTGCACGCGGCTCCTCACGGCGGGAAAATCGCGCGCCTGCATCTGAACGCGAACCCGCATCCAGGCGTGGTTTCAGCGCAGCACCAGCAAAGCCTTGTGCCTGCTGGCCTAGCTGAAAGATCGCCACAGAATCCACCAGCGCCTTGGCCTGGCGTTGCAGGGAGTCAGCAGCCGCAGCGCTTTCTTCCACCAGTGCCGCGTTTTGCTGCGTGGCCTGGTCCATCTGTGTGACCGCCTCGCCCACCTGCGCAACGCCCTGGCTTTGCTCGCGGCTGGCAGCGCTGATCTCGCCCATGATGTCGGTTACCCGGCCAATGGCGCTGACGATCTCGGCCATGGTCGTGCCTGCTTTGTCCACCAGCTGCGAGCCCTGCTCTACGCGCTCCACACTGGCGTTGATGAGCTGCTTGATTTCTTTGGCAGCCTCAGCACTGCGCTGCGCCAGAGTACGCACCTCGCCAGCCACCACGGCAAAACCACGGCCTTGCTCACCTGCACGGGCGGCTTCTACTGCTGCGTTCAGCGCCAGAATATTGGTCTGGAAGGCGATAGAGTCGATCACGCCAATGATGTCGGCAATCTGGTGACTGCTGTCGTTGATACCCTTCATGGTGTCCACCACCTGGGCCACGACTGCGCCGCCACGGCCCGCAACATCGGATGCATTCTTGGCCATCTGGTTGGCTGTCTGGGCGTTGTCGGCGTTCTGACGCACGGTGGAGCCCAGCTGCTCCATGGATGCGGCTGTTTCCTCCAAAGCACTGGCCTGGCTCTCGGTTCGAGCAGACAAGTCTGCATTGCCCTGCGCAATTTCACTGGATGCCAGGGCTACGCCATGGGCGTTGCCACGCACGTCCTGCACCACCGATGCCAGCTGGCAGCGCATCTCCTCCAGCGCATTGAGCAGCAAGCCCATTTCATCGCGGCGTTCGCTGTGCACCTGAATGCCCAGCTGGCCTGCGGCCACGGCCTGGGCCAGTTCAACGGCCTTCGCAACAGGGGTGGTGATGGCACGCGTCATGGCAATGCCCACCGCAGCAGCAATCAGCACCACCAGCGCCAGCGTGCCCAGCAGCCAGTAGCGGGCCATCTCAAAGCTGGATTTTTCGGCCTGCTGGGCGCGGGAGGCACTCTCCAGCTGCAGATTCATGAACTTGCCCGTGCTCTCGGCCAGATGGCCGAATGCCTGCTCAGACTGGCCCGCAAAGAACAAGCCCAGCTCGTCGCCCATGGCGGCCTGGCTTTCTACGGTGCTGTAGTCGCCATCGCGTGCCTGCGCCAGCAATTGCTCGTGCAGCTTCAAAAACTCCGCCTTATTGGCCTGATAGCTGCTGTAGGCCTGGCGCAGCACATCGCTGTCAATCAGGCTGTCTATGATTTTTTCCTGTTCAGCAATGGTCTTGAGGCGCTGCTGAACCTGTTGCTCGTAGCCTTCGATCTCGACCAGCGTACGTGCGGTTGAGATACCGGCTTCGTGGCGGCGCAACCGGTTGTACTCAGAGCGCATGGAAGCCGCGTTGTAGACGCTGGGCAAAGCCACTTCTGAGATGGCGCGCCCCGCCGAATGAATACTGGTCAGCTGAAGCCAGGCCACAAACCCCAGAAGGGCCGAGAAAAACACCAGCGTCAAAAAGCTGATACCCAGCTTGGTTCCCACGCGCCAGTCCGAAATCTTCCAACTCATGCGATCCCCTCGTGTCTGCCGATTCAGGCAATAAAAAACGCACCCGGCGTTTGCTACCAGGTGCGTTTCAAATTGTATCGGCGACTCAGGCCAAAGCCTGCTGCGCGTAAAGGTTAGAGAGCCTTTACTGCTTTGGATTAACCCTTGTATGCGGCGATGCCGTCAACGATTTCCTTGTGTGCCTCGTCCACGCCCTTCCAGCCCAGAACCTTGACCCACTTGCCCTTTTCCAGGTCCTTGTAGTGCTCGAAGAAGTGCGAAATTTGCTGCAGCACCAGATCGTGAATGTCGCTCAGGTGGTTGATCTTGTCGTAGCTGGGCAGCAGCTTTTGTGTAGGCACAGCCAACACCTTGCCGTCCACGCCGCCTTCGTCTTCCATGTGCAGGATACCGATGGCGCGGCAAGGCACGACCACACCGGCAGGCAGGGGGAAGGGAGTCATCACCAGCACGTCCACGGGGTCACCGTCGCCAGCCAGAGTCTTGGGCACATAACCGTAGTTCACGGGGTAGTGCATGGCGGTGCCCATGAAACGATCCACAAACAGGCAGCCGGTTTCCTTGTCCACTTCGTACTTCACGGGAGCGGAGTTGGCCGAGATTTCGATGATGACGTTGAAGACGTCAGGAGTCTTGGAGCCGGGGGTCACATTGTTCAGAGACATGATGGTTGGGAGGAAGTAATACAAAAAAGCCCCGTCAGGGCTGATGAAGCGTCAGCGCCTGCGGGCCACCCCGTAATTCTAGGCGCATGACCCTAACGCTGGCATTACATGTTTAAAAGATGCGGGGGCTTAGAGCGGCATCACCATGTGCAGACCCTGCCAATTTCAAGAAAAACTGCCTCAAGCCAAATACCTATATGCGCAAGCAGCTATACAAATCATAGTCAATCAAGCGTGAGCTGATTGCCTGCGGCGCACCGGGCCGCTGCGCAACTCCACGGCGGTCTGTACGGACTTGCGCAGGCCCAGGGCAAAACCCAGCTCGGCCACCACAAACAGCGGCCCAACAAGGAGCCCCATCACATCGTCAAAAAACGCGGGCTTGCGGCCTTCGTAGTAATGACCGATGAACTGAATCACCCAGCCCACCACAAACAGCCCCACACCCCACGCCAACCACAGCGTGGTGGACTGTGCCGCAATCGGCGTGGCCAGGGCCAGCATGGCGGCCAGCAGCGCTGTCATGAACAGGCCATAGCGCATATCCAGCATGCAGTAATAAACCACAGCGGCGACTGCCCCCAGCAAGGCCAGCGATAGCGGCACCCCGGCCAGCGCGCCCCATTGCAGCCGGGCCAGCAAGATGACCACGGCCTGCATGATCATCGGCACGCCGATGTAGTGGGTGACGATATTGCGCGAGTCGCGGTGGTAATCGGCGTAGCTGGACAACTGATCGATTAGGGTTTTCATCGCTGTATCTCCGTGTCGCTTGTCCGAGCATGGTGATGCAGTATCAACCTTGCAGTCTGTCATGCCGCCGACACAAGACCTCATACCATCGCCCAAGCCTGCTCTGGCCCCCGCACCGCCCGCGCGCAAGCGCAGCTTTGAGCATGTCGGCACGAATGACCTCTGGGCCATCGTGCAGGCCGGACGCTGGTTTCGCGGCCTGTCCCCAGAGCTGGCCGCGCACATGCAGCTCATGGCCCAACCCCGCCTGCTGTCGCCCGGTGAGTGGCTGTTTCGCCGAGGTGATGCGCCCTGCGGTCTGTATGCCGTGGCCCGCGGCTCGCTCAGCATCTCAGGCACCGCCGCGCTGCAGGAAAACACCCGCACCGCCCTGCTCACCTTGATTGAAGCGCCCAGCTGGCTGGGCGAAATTGCCTTGTTTGATGGCGCGCCCCGTACCCACGACGCCTGCGCCAATACCGCCTGTGCCCTACTGCAAATCCCCATAGCGCCGCTACGCGAATGGCTGGACGCCAACCCCCAGCACTGGCAACCCATGGCCTTGCTGCTGACGCATAAGCTGCGCGCCAGCCTGATTGCGCTGGAAGAGCAGACCGTGCTACCCGCCCCCCAGCGCGTCATGTGCAGACTGGTGCAGATGGCCATGGGCAATGAGCAATGGGCAGACCGCACCCGCACCCACCGCGAGCTGGCCGTATCGCAAGAGCAGCTGGCCCGGATGCTGGGCCTGTCGCGCCAGACCACCAACCAGATCCTGCAAGAGCTGCAACTGGCAGGATGGCTGCAACTGAGACGCGGCAAGCTGGAGGTGCTGAATCTCCCCGCCCTCAAGGCCGCCGCTCTGACAGGGCGTACCAGTGCCAATTGCAGAACAGGTTGCTGAAAGCGCGCTGACGCCAAGCCCCTGTCAGTACCCTATTTCTTACCCTCATTTCGCCCGCTGTCCGCTTCTTGCTGGACAAGCCTGCTATCTCTTTGATAATGAAAACAGCGCCCCCACGGCGTTCATTCAAAAATCATCGCGGGCGATAGAGCTATAGACAGAACACCCATCCGTTATCGCCCGCCATTACAACGGATACCCCCATGCCCCTGTCCCCCAGTGCCAATCGCAAGCCACTGCCCATTCATATGCGCGACGTCAAATACCGGGGCTACACCCGGCATGACGGCATGTGGGATATAGAGGCCGAAATGGTCGACCAGAAGACTTATGACATCGAACTGCATGGCCACCGCAAAGTGCCTGCCGGCAAGCCGATTCACCACATGTGGATTCGCCTGACCATTGATGCCGACATGGTCGTGCATGGCATAGAAGCCGTCATGGACGACCACCCGCTGGGCCACTGCCCCGAAGCCACAAAGTCCATGCAAAAAATGGTGGGCTGCTGCATCGCCCGTGGCTGGCGCCGCGCCATTGCCGACAACCTGGGCGCCGTGGCAGGCTGCACCCACCTGCGCGAGCTGCTGTTCAACATGGCCACGCCCGCCTTCCACACGGTGCTCAACCAGTTCAACACCAACGACTCTGGCGAGCCACCACGCCATCTGGGCCAATGCCTTGGCTGGGACTTCAACGGCCCCGGCGTGGCCGAGTTTTACCCCGAGTTCAAGGGCTGGAAGCCGCTGACGCAGCAGCCCCAAGAAAATATCAAACAAGGCTGACTCGCAATACCATCAAGCGCAACCAGCTATCAAATTTGATGACTTACAACAAGCCCGCAGGCGGCCCGGACATCGCGCTTGCGGCACAATCAACCCCATGGCAGAACGAGTGATTCCCTTGGTTGATGAGCGTGCGGCATCCCGCAGCGCTGTCGTCCCCAGCGTCTTGCAAGCCCCCACCGGGTTGCTGCAAGACCAATGGGGGCGGCCTTTGCGCGACCTGCGCATCAGCGTCACCGACCGCTGCAACTTCCGCTGCAACTACTGCATGCCCAAGGAAGTTTTCGATAAAAATTATCAATACCTCCCCCACAGCTCCCTGCTGAGCTTTGAGGAAATTACGCGACTGGCCCAGCTGTTTGTGCAGCACGGCGTTCGCAAACTGCGCCTGACCGGCGGCGAGCCACTGCTGCGCAAGAACCTCGAAGTGCTTATCGCCCAGCTGGCCGAGCTGCGCACACCCGATGGCCAGCCGCTTGACCTGACGCTGACCACCAACGCATCGCTGCTGGCGCGCAAGGCACAAGCATTAAAAGATGCGGGCCTGAACCGCGTCACCGTCAGCCTGGATGGGCTGAACGACGAAGTCTTTCGCCGCATGAACGATGTGGACTTCCCCGTGGCCGATGTGCTGGACGGCATTGAAGCGGCGCGCGCCGTGGGTCTGTCGGACATCAAGGTCAACATGGTCGTCAAACGCGGCACCAATGATGACCAAATTCTGCCCATGGCCCGCCACTTTCGCGGTACAGGCGTGACGCTGCGTTTTATCGAATACATGGATGTGGGGGCCACCAACGGCTGGCGCATGAATGAGGTGCTGCCGTCCGATGACGTCATCGCCCGCCTTCGCACCGAGCTGCCATTGATCCCGCTGGAGCCCAGCTCGCGAGGCGAAACCGCCGTCCGCTGGGGCTATGCGGATGCTGCTGGCCAGCACGACCCTCAGCTGGGCGAAGTGGGCGTTATCAGCAGCGTGACCCACGCTTTTTGCGGCGACTGCAGCCGCGCTCGCCTGTCTACCGAAGGCAAGCTGTACCTGTGCCTGTTTGCCAGCCAGGGCTGGGACTTGCGCAGCCTGCTGCGCAGCGGGGCCAGCAATGCGGAAATTGCGGCAGCCATCGCCCCCATCTGGCAGCAGCGCGATGACCGCTACTCACAGATGCGAAGCGAAATGCCACCCGATGCGACGCCCGCCAGCAGCGGCCGCCGTATCGAAATGAGCTACATCGGTGGCTGATTCACCCATCACCGCGGACCAGATCACCGGCTGCATATTGGCCGGTGGGCGCGGTGCGCGCATGGGCGGTGTAGACAAAGGTTTGCAACCCTTTCAAGGCCTGCCTTTGGCGCTGCATGCGCTGCAGCGCCTGGCACCACAGGTCGGGCCCCTGCTCATTAACGCCAATCGCAATACTGAGCAATACGCCGCGCTGGGCCAGCCGCTGAACGCCAAGGTCTGTGCCGATGCACTGCCCGACTATCCCGGCCCGCTGGCGGGCTTCATGGCGGGTCTTGCCCAGTGCCAGACGCCTTGGCTACTGTGCGTGCCTTGTGACACCCCCTTGTTCCCGATGGATCTGGCGGCGCAGATGATTGCTGCGCGCGGGGATGCAAGCACCGAAATCATCATCGCCCACGGCTGGGACAATGGAGATAGCGAACGCACCCAGCCCGGCCAGTCGCCTGCGCTGCGTGCCCAGCCCGTGTTCTGCCTGATCAGGGCCAGCCTCAAACACAGTCTTGAAGCTTTCATCACCAGCGGCGGCCGCAAAATTGACGCATGGACCATTCAGCACCACTGCGCGAAAGCCATGTTTGACCGCCCCGGTGATGAACAGGCCTTTACTAACGCCAACACATTGGCCCAGCTGCATGATCTGGAGCAACTCGCTGCAGGCGCACAAGCCCGGAACCCTTAGCCCGCAAGCCAAACGCGTAAAGTACGGTGACAGCCCCATGGCGGCACCCGCTATGAGGTTTTTTCTTTGGATGCTGCTATGACCGCGATTTTTCAACCTGCCGCCACCACCAACGCCCAGACGCTGACCACCACACAGGTGCACCAGAAACTGCAGGCTTTGCTGCAACCGCTGGGCGCTGTCGCCGAAGTAGAAACCGTGGCCCTGCCCGATGCGCTGGACCGCGTGCTAGCAGCCGACGTCACCTGCCCCGTCAACGTACCGCCCCACGACAACAGCGCCATGGACGGCTATGCCTTTGCAGGCAGCGAGTTGAATAACGCCCTGCCCGACCAGCGCCTTACCCTTCGCGTCGTGGGCACAGCCCTGGCCGGTGCGCCCTGGCATGGAAAACTGGCAGCGGGTGAATGCGTAAAAATCATGACCGGCGCTGTCATGCCTGCCGGGCTGGATACTGTCGTGCCGCATGAGCAGGTGATGACAATCAGCGATACCTTGATTGAACTGGATGCCAGCGCTGTGCGCGCCGGTGCCAACCGCCGCCTGCGCGGTGAAGATTTGCGGCAAGGCTCGGTCGCCCTGCCCGCAGGTCAGCGCCTCACTCCCGCCGCTTTAGGCCTGCTGGCCAGCCTGGGGCTGGGCCAAGTCGGCGTGCGCCGCCGCCTGTGCGTGGCCTATTTTTCAACCGGCGATGAGCTGCTGAGCCCCGGCGATGCACCGCGAGAAGGCGCGATCTACGACAGCAACCGTTTCAGCCTGCAGGCGCTGCTGCGCCGCATGGGTGCCAAGGTGCTTGATCTCGGTGCTATCCCAGATGAACCTGCCGCATTGCAAGAGCGCCTGAGCCAAGCCGCATTGCTGGCCGATGTGGTGCTAACCAGCGGCGGCATCAGCGCTGGCGAAGCCGACCACACCCGTGCCATGCTGCACCGCATAGGTAGCGTGCAGTTCTGGCACATCGCCATGCGCCCTGGCCGGCCGCTGGCAGTGGGCTTGCTCACTCCGGCCACTGCCAATTTACCCATAAAAATAGCCTGCAACCCAAGTACGATAAGCGCAGAAAGCTCTCAAAAGCAGAGCAGTACCGCATCGACCCTGCGCCCCGCCGTGCTGCTGGGTCTGCCCGGCAATCCGGTGGCCGCCATGGTCAGCTTTTTGATGTTTGTGCGCCCGGCGCTGGCTCTCCTGGCCGGTGAGTGCGCGGAGCCTGTGCCGCAGTTGCAGGCCATCAGCAGCGAGCACCTGCGCAAGCGCCCCGGCCGAACCGAATATCTGCGCGGCGTGATTGAACTCGGTGCGCAGGGGCAGGCCACGGTACGCACTACCGGCCCCCAGGGTTCGGGCGTGCTCAGCTCCATGGTGGTGGCCAACTGCATCATCGTGCTGAACGATGCGTGCGGCGATGTGCAGCCAGGAGAAAGCGTCAACGTTCTGCTTTTGCAGGGCCTGATCTGAAGATCAGACTCGCTAGCCTCTCCAAATTACGCCCAAGATCACTTCAGGAAGAGACTCCATGTCATACCAAGCCACCCACTGGGCCACAGAACCCACAAGGCAGGCCATCGATGCACTCAAGGGTGCGAACTTGCTGGAATTTGGCACACCCTGGTGCGGCCATTGCCAGGGCGCTCAACCCCTGCTTCAGGCTGCGCTGGCGGCCCACCCTGACCTGCCACATATCAAGGTGGAAGACGGCCCCGGCCGCCCGCTGGGCCGCAGCTACCGCATCAAACTCTGGCCTACGCTGATCTTCTTGCGCGACGGCAAGGAAGTAGCTCGAGTGGTACGACCTGAGTCAGAACAACAGATCACTGAAGCTCTGGCTCAAATTACCCCCTGAGGTCATTGAGTCGCCAAGGTGAGCGTGCTTGCCGCGGGGCGACCTTTGCTGGGTGGCATTTGCTTGAGTCAGCCAATTCAGCACAAGCCAGCGCAGATGGCACATAGGCCTGGCTCATCACGCCTGTCAACCGTTTTTCAGCGCCAGCTCCACGCCCTTATTAGCCAGCGAATCGGCATGCTCATTGCCGGGGTCGCCGGCATGACCCTTGACCCAGCGCCAGTCAATGCGGTGGCCGCTGCCCTGCACCAGCGCATCCAGCTGCTTCCACAGGTCTGCATTCTTCACCGGTTCTTTGGACGCAGTCACCCAGCCCTTGGCCTTCCAGCCATGAATCCACTCGGTAATGCCTTTGCGCACGTACTGGCTGTCAAGGTACAGCACCACGTCGCAGGGGCGCTTGAGGGCGGCCAGCGCCTGAATCACTGCCATCAATTCCATGCGGTTGTTGGTGGTGCCCAGTTCGCCGCCAAATAACTCTTTCTGTGCCGATCCGGCCTGCAGCAATGCGCCCCAGCCGCCAGGGCCGGGGTTGCCCTTGCAGGCGCCATCGGTATAGATCACAACTTGATTCAATTTTCTTCCTTGTTGCGCCAGATGGTATCTGGCGGCTGCTTATTGGTTACCGGTGCCTTCATGCCTGCCGGCGCGCTGCGATTGCGCCAGCTGGGGCTCATCATCCGCGTGCCCGACACACGCTTGACGGCCACCACGCAATACACACCGCCCAGCACTGGCCAGCAACGATGGCCCACACTTTCCATAAACTGCCAGCGGCTTAGCCACTGCGCACTTTGCGTGGCAGGACGATAACAGCCAAATTGCACGGCTTCGATCTCAAAGCTCAGCAATTGCAGCCAATCACGCAAACGCCAATAGCCCACACCCAGACTCAAATCCGGCAGATAGCCCGCGCTGCGTTCTACCCGGCGCTGCAATCCCAGCAGGCTGACGGGATTCAGGCCGCTGATGACCAGTCGCCCCTCAGGCACCAATACCCGCGCGGCTTCGCGCAGGGCGGAATGCGGGTCGTTTGAAGCCTCCAGCGTATGCGGCATGAGTAGCAGATCGAGACTGGCCTCAGAAAAAGGTAAGGCCTCGGCCGCCGCCATTAAGACAGGCGTTTGAGACGGAAGCTTTGTACTCTCCGTTTCACTAGCGGCCGCCCTCGCAAGCCCGGCTTGCGCTAAAGTGCCTGCTTTGCAATCTGGATTGACATCTGAAGCAGCGCCGGAGCCATCCAGCGCCAGCCAGCGGTGTGGCATGCGGTTATTGCGCAGGCCCTCAAGCGGCGGCAAGCCCAGTTGAAGCGCGTGATAGCCAAAGATATCGGCCACCGCTTCATCAAAGCGCTGCTGCTCCCATTCGAGGAGATAGTGCCCAAGGGCTGATTCTGTCCAGTGATGCATCTTTATAATTTTGCAGCTCATGAACCTGTTGCCCATTCCTGCCTTTTCCGACAACTACATCTGGATGATCCACGATGCAGAGCATGCCGTGGTCGTCGACCCAGGACAGGCCGAACCCGTGCTGAACATGCTGGCGCAGCTGGGCTTGAAGCTGCAAGGCATTCTAGTCACCCATCATCATGCCGACCATGTCGGCGGTGTGAACGCGATCCGCGCAGCCACAGGCGCTCCTGTCTGGGGGCCCGCTTACGAGACCTTGCCCGAGCCCGTCACCCGCGTGCAAGGCGGTGACAGCATTGAGCTGCTGGGCGGCCCATGGCAAGTCATTGATGTGCCCGGCCACACCAGTGGCCACATCGCTTTTTTCAGCGCTCACGCCAATATCAACCATCCAGCGCAGCCCGTGCTGTTCTGCGGCGACACCCTGTTTTCGGGTGGCTGCGGGCGATTGTTTGAAGGAACCGCAGCACAAATGCAGGCCTCGCTCGATGCGCTGGCCGCCCTGCCTGCCAGCACACTGGTGTGCTGTGCACATGAATACACAATTTCAAACCTGCGTTTTGCGCAGGCCGTGGAACCAAACAACCCAGATCTGGCTCAGTATCTGGATCATTGCCAGAAGCTGCGTGCGCTCCATCAGCCCACACTGCCTTCAACTCTGCAGACCGAACTGGCCATCAATCCCTTCATGCGCAGCCGCGCTGCCGATGTCATCGCAGCCGCCGTGCACCATGACCCTCAAACCAAGCCCCGGGAGCCTGCCAGCGTGCTGGCGACCCTGCGCCAATGGAAAAACGTTTTCTGATGAAACTGCTCTCCACCCTGCTGCTCACCAGCGTGCTGATTCTGACCGGCTGCGCCACCACCAGCAGCGTCGACCCCATGTATCCCGACGGCCCGCTCAAGCCTCTCGGCCAAGGCAAGGTCGGCAGCTCTGAAGTAGCCGAACTCGAAGCCACGGGCGATCTCTGGCTGCGTATCCGTAAGGGCTTTGCCATGCCCGACCTTGAGCAGGATCTGGTGCAGAACCAGGAGCAGTGGTATTCCACACGCCCTGACTACATCCAGCGGATGACGGAGCGCTCCAGCAAGTACCTCTTCCACATCGTCGAAGAGCTGGAACGCCGCGGCATGCCCACCGAACTGGCGTTGCTTCCCTATATTGAAAGCGCGTTCAACCCTCAAGCCGTCTCCAGCGCCAAGGCTGCAGGCATGTGGCAATTCATGCCCGCCACAGGCACGTATTTCGACCTCAAGCAGAACATCTTCCGTGATGACCGACGCGACGTGCTGGCCTCCACCCGCGCAGCGCTCGACTATCTGCAAAAGCTGCACAACATGTTTGGCGACTGGCATCTGGCCCTTGCCGCCTACAACTGGGGCGAAGGCAGCGTGGGCCGCGCCATCAAGCGCAATGAGAAGCTGGGCCTGCCCACGGGCTATCTCGACCTGCAGATGCCGGCCGAAACCCGCATGTACGTGCCCAAGCTGCAAGCCGTCAAGAACATCGTGGCCAACCCCGAGCGCTTCAACGCCGAGTTGCCCATCATCGAGAACCACCCCTACTTTCAGGCCGTTAACCTGCCCCACGACATTGATGTGGAACTGGTAGCCAAGCTGGCCGATGTAAGCGTCAAGGACTTCAAGGCACTCAACCCCAGCTTTCACAAGCCCGTGATCTTTGCCCGCGCTACGCCGCAGGTGCTGCTGCCCTGGGACAACGCCAAGGTCTTCCGCCGCAATCTGCAGGCCTATAGCGAAGGTCAGTTCGCCAGCTGGACGGTGTGGACCGTGCCCACCACTATCACCGTAGCCGAAGCCGCCCAGCGCGCCGGGCTGGGTGAGGCCGATCTGCGCGCCATCAACAACATCCCACCGCGCATGCTGATCAAGGCCGGCTCGGCCCTGATGATCCCGCGCGATGCCGATGTCAAGACCGACGTGCCCGGCCACGTCGCCGACAACGGCCAGATCTCCTTCGCCCCGGAGATCGTGACCGTGCGCACCACAGTCAAGGCCCGCAAGCGCGATACGCTGATCAGCGTAGCCAGCCGCTACGGCGTCAGCGTCTCCAATCTGGCTGACTGGAACGATTTGAAGTCCACCGCATCGCTGCACGCCGGTCAATCGCTGGTTGCCTACCTGCCCAGCCGCGCCGCACGCAGCGCCCGCGCTGAAGCCAGCAGCCACGAAGTCAGCCGCAACAGCAAGACATCCGCCTCCAGCAAGAGCAGCAAAGCTGCGCCTGCGGCGCGCGGTGGCAAGAGCGAGCCCAAGGCGCGTGGCGGCACACCTGCCAAGAAACGCAAGTAAACGCGCAAGCAGTCACTGCACAACAAAAAAGCCCGCCAGTTGCAAAACCAGCGGGCTTTTTTTACAGCCATCAGCCCCTCATTGAAATAATCAATTTGATAGCTGCTTACAAAAGCGCTAGAGGCCTTTTTGAATGATATTTTCAGCGCCTGTCCACCAGCGCATGGGCTATCGTGCCCAGATCCACATATTCCAGCTCGCTGCCAATCGGCACACCCCGCGCCAGGCGCGTCACCAGAATACCGCGCGACTTCAGCGTTTCGCTGATCGCGTGGGCCGTGGCCTCGCCTTCGGCGGTAAAGCTGGTGGCCAGAATCACCTCCTGCACCGCACCATCGCAGGCCCGTTCCAGCAGCTGCTTCATACCAATCTCTTTGGGCCCCACACCATCCAGCGGCGACAAACGCCCCATCAACACGTAGTAAAAGCCTTGATAAGCGCCCGTGCGCTCCATCGCCGCCAGATCTGCAGGTGCCTCCACCACACATAGCCGAGCACTATCGCGCCCTGCGTCATCGCAAATGCGGCAGATCGCGCCTTCGGTAAAGGTGTGGCAGCGCTCACAGTGGTGCACAGAATTCACCGCCGAATCCAGCGCCCGCGCCAGCTGCAACGCCCCCGCCTGGTCGCGCTGCAGCAAATGAAACGCCATGCGCTGAGCCGACTTGACACCCACCCCCGGCAAGCGGCGCAGGGCTTCAATCAAGACATCCAGAGATTGCACATCAGACATGCGCTGTCCTTTCACTCACCAGAAAAAAAGGCGATCCGGAGATCGCCTGATATTTGAATACAGTCTTTCTTGTACTGCACCCAACGCTGGCATGCCCCAAGCCAGGGGCAGCAAGCAAGCGCCGCCGCGCAGCGATGCTGCCGTCCCCCTCAGGGGGAAGCGGCAAAGCCGCACAGGGGGGGGGATTTCTCAGAACGGGAACTTCATGCCGCCAGGCAGGCCAGGCATACCCGCTGTGATCTTGCCCATCTTCTCGCTGGAGGTTTCTTCAGCCTTGCGCACAGCGGCGTTGAAAGCAGCAGCGACCAGGTCTTCCAGCATGTCCTTGTCTTCAGCCAGCAGGCTGGGGTCAATGGTGATGCGCTTGACGTCGTGCTTGCAAGTCATCACAACCTTGACCAGACCAGCACCGGATTCGCCTTCGACCTCGATGTTGCCCAGCTCGTCCTGAGCCTTCTTCAGGTTGTCTTGCATGGACTGGGCTTGTTTCATCAAACCGGCGAGTTGTCCTTTGTTGAACATGTGAATTCCTTCTTTTGTTGAAACGCCTTATTCAGGCTGAATGGATAGGGGCTTGACGCTGCCAGGCACGATTTTCGCGCCAAAGTCTCGCCTCAAGGTTTGCACCAGCGAATTGCTTTTGACAATGTCTTCAGCAAGCAGCTGGTGCGTTTTCTTTTCGAATGCCAGTCGACGTGCCGGAGTATCGGTCACCGGGCCCAGCTCAACTTGCAATTGTCGCGCATGACCAGCAGCTTCCAGCGCAGCACGCAGACGATCGCGTGAGCCCGTTTGGTTCAAAGAGCTGGAATCGACCCGCAAATGCCACAAATCACCGTCACGGGCAATCAGCTGCGACTGCAGCGCCAGTTGCCGCGCCAGCGCCGCTACGGCTTCAGTCTGCAGCAATTGCTCGACCACGTTTTGCCACAGATCACCTTCGGCCGTGCGCTCTACAGGCGCAACATCCTGCGCGGTACTGGCATAGCCACCGACCGATTCCTGCACAGCTGGCTCTTCCTGCACCATAGAAGGCATCGCAGGCATGGCGTTCATGGGCTGGCCGACATCCACATCAGCGTCATCACTCCAGCGACCATCATCCGCCCAGCCCTCTTCGGGCATACCAGCCCAGGCGGCTTCGCTGGGGTCCACGTCTTGCGGAGTGTCTGTTACATCGGCTGGATCAGCCATTTCCTCTGATTCCGAAGCATCTTCTTCTGAATTTACGAGCTCTTCAGTCGCTACAGCGGGCACTTCAGCAGCATCCGGCGCAATCGACTGAGGCACGTCCAGCGCGGCGGCAGGAGCGTTGTCCGGCACTGCCTGTTGAGGCTGAGCGAGCACAGGATCAGCTACGAATACAGTAGCTTGATCCACTTGATTTGTATGGGGGTCAGGCTGCTTTAACGCTAAAACTTCAGAGGCAAACTGAGACTCTGCCACCTGCGGGTGCACGGGTGGAGCAACAGGTGCGATAGCCACAGGAGCCGGCAGCACTGCGGGCTCAACAGCCGGTGCAATAGCAACCGGACGACTAGGTCTCAGCGCTGGAGTTTTTTTTTCAGCCGTGCCGGCTTCGGCATTTTCAGGCTTAAAAGCCAGCAGCCGCAGCAGCGCCATGGTCAGCGCCGCATATTCGTCGGGAGCCAGACCCAGCTCCGCACGACCATGCAGACAGATGCTGTAGAGCAGTTGCGTCTCGTCACGCGGCATCAGGCTCGCAAGACGATCGACTTCAGCGGCTTCCGGGTCGCTGGCGTCCAGTGGCATATCAGGCACGGCCTGCAGCACCGCCATGCGCTGCAGCACAGCGCACATTTCTTCCAGCGTAGAAGCAGCCGACAAGCCGTTGTGGCGCAACTCTTCAGAAGTTTCAACCACTGTGCGGCCATTGCCTTGCGCCAGCGCATCAATCAGGCGAAACACATGGCTGCGGTCCACACTGCCCAGCATCTGGCGCACCGAAGCCTCCTGAAGCTGACCGCTGCCAAAGGCAATGGCCTGATCGGTCAGGCTCAGCGCATCACGCATGGAGCCGCGCGCTGCACGCGAGAGCAGCCGCAATGCCTGCGGCTCAGCAGGCACCACCTCTTTGGCCAGTACTTGCGTCAGGTGTTCCAGCACCGTCTCAGGGGCCATGGGTCGCAGGTTGAACTGCAGACAGCGCGAAAGCACCGTCATAGGCACTTTTTGCGGATCGGTGGTGGCCAGCACAAACTTCAGATATTCA
>ERZ724525.1146-NODE-1146-length-15534-cov-5.225338_pt1 | contig 15534 bp, 10 predicted proteins | sample MGYA00376058_ERZ724525 | MGnify/ENA primary metagenome ERZ724525 (study PRJEB28724, sample SAMN07190888) | wastewater metagenome | isolation source: influent of sewage treatment plant in Hong Hong | place: USA: Christiansburg, Virginia | collected 2016-03-01 ... | reverse complement strand
ATCGATTGCCGTGGCGGCCGTGCACCCGAGGTCACGTGCCACGCAAGCAATGCGCTGACCGGTAACGGCCTGGCCTGGAGCCCCGATGGCCACACCGCCTACTGGGCCGACACGCCCAACCATGTGGTCCACGCCTGGGACCATGACTTAGAAGCCAATGTGCTGAGCAGCCACCGCATCTTCCAGCAATTGCCGCTCAAACCCGCTGCTTGGCAGTGGAATGCCCCCCGTGTCAACGGCCAGGCCGCCTACGGTGGTCGCCCGGATGGCGCAGCCGTGGATGTGCTGGGCAACTATTTCGTTGCCATGTATGAGGGCCAGCGCATCTGCCAATTTGCGCCCGATGGCCGTCTGGTGGTCGAGTATCCGGTTCCAGCCCAATGTCCCACCATGCCGTGTTTTGGCGGCGAGGACCTCAAAACACTGTATGTGACCACGGCGCGCCATGGGCGCAGCGCGGCCGAACTGGCGGCGTTTCCGCAGTCGGGTTGTGTCTTCTCAATGCGGCTGGACGTGCCCGGCCTGCCGGTCAACTTCTTCGTTGACTGAGGTAAGCCCCCCCAGCGCAGTAAACGAAATGACAAGCGTGGGGGCTATTCCTTACTCTTCTTGCGGCTCCTGCGCGGCACGGATGGTGTCGCGTCCATTGCGGTCCTTGACGCGGCCCAGCTCGGTGTCCAACAGGCGTGTGAGTTTTTCGACCGCTGCTGTGACGGCGCCGGCCATCTTGTCGGCGTCGGCAGTAACCGACACCGGCTGGCGACCAGCCAGACGGGCTTCCAGGCGACAGCGTTTGTCGTTCACGCCAGACTTGCCGCCATCCAGGTCGGTCAGAAAAACTTCGAGACGGGTCAGGGTCTCTTGAAAACGGGCCAGGCGGGTGCTGGCTTCAGTCTGCACCCATTGGGCCAGGGATTCGCCACCTTGAATGTGGTCGTCGGTATGGACTTGTACTTGCATTTTGAGTCTCCAAAGTTGGTTCGGTGGGACGGCCGATAAAGGCCATCGAAAGCACACACTCTATTACACGCCAAGCCGAATGACCGTGTAGTGGCGCACCTGCAGTCTCGCAGGGCATGTTTGATGTCGCGCAATGCTGCATCAATTATTTCGCCAAGTGGTTTCAAAAAATTCACGCTGCCCCAGCAGTGGCCCCGCTACCATCTGAGGCATGCAGACCATGGAATCCACGCTTCACTACATTTCCGATCGCATCCGCGCCGCGCTAGCCGACCGCACCCCGCTGCGCATCCGCGGCGGTGGTTCCAAGGACTTTTATGGCAACCGCCTGGAGGGCGCGTTGCTGGATACCACCGGCCTGTCCGGCATCCTGAGCTATGAACCCACCGAACTGGTGGTCACCGTGGGTGCTGGCACCAAGCTGGTGGAGCTGGAGGCCCTGCTGCTGGAGTGTGGTCAGTGCCTGCCGTTTGAGCCGCCGCATTTCAGCTGGTCGTCCGTCGGCACCGCCGCAGGGAGCGCAGCGACCGTAGGCGGCATGGTCGCTGCCGGCTTGAGTGGCCCGGCTCGCGCCAGCGCCGGTGCGGTACGCGAATACGTGCTGGGCCTGCACCTGGTCAATGGCCTTGGCGAAGAGCTGGTGTATGGCGGCCAGGTCATGAAAAACGTAGCGGGTTACGACGTCTCCCGCATGATGGTGGGCAGCATGGGCACGTTGGGGCTGATCACCGAGGTCTCACTCAAGGTGCTGCCGGTGGCGCCGGCCGAGGCCACGCTGGTGTTTGCGCTGGACCAGGCCAGTGCGTTGGATTGCCTGCACCGCTGGGGCGGCCAGCCGCTGCCGCTCAATGCCAGTTGCTGGGTGCATGACCACAGCGCTGGCGCTGCAGGCCAGGACCTGCTGTTTGTGCGCCTGCGGGGCGCCGTGGCGGCGGTGGATGCCGCCTGCCAGAAGATGCTGGCCGAAGTCACTGGTCAACGCATGGAAAACGCACAGGCCCAAGCCGATTGGAAGCTGTGTCGCAACCAGCAACTGCCTTTTTTTGCCCGCCCGGCTGATCCAAATCTGGCCCTGTGGCGCCTGAGTGTCGCGCAAACCGCACCGGTGCTGGACCTGCCGTCGAGCCCGCTGATCGAGTGGCACGGCGGCCTGCGTTGGTTGTGGGCGCCGCTGGAGGCCGGTCCCAAGTTGCAGGCCCAGGCTGCGGCATACGGTGGAAGTGCTACTGTTTTCGTAGCGCCTTGCGCAGGTTCCACGAGGGCTGGAGGTCAATTTGGCATGCAGGATCCGACGGTGATGGTTATCCAGCAGCGCCTCAAGGCCAGCCTGGACCCGCAAGGCATCTTCAACCCCGGCCGTCTGTTTGACGCCTGGTAATCCCTTCTACCCGGCTTTTTGACCCATGCAAACCACGCTTGCCCCTGAATACCAGAACACGCCAGATGGCATGGCCGCAGAAGCGATTCTGCGCAAGTGTGTGCATTGCGGCTTCTGCACCGCCACCTGCCCCACCTACCAGTTGCTGGGTGACGAGCTGGACGGCCCGCGCGGACGCATTTACCTGATGAAGCAGGTGCTCGAAGGTCAGGAGCCCACGCGCAAGACCCAACTGCACCTGGACCGCTGCACCACCTGCCGCAATTGCGAGAGCACCTGCCCCAGCGGTGTGGACTACGGCCACCTGCTGGACATTGGCCGCAAGCTGGTGGACGCCAAGGTGCCGCGCCCCGCGACCGAGCGCGTCGTGCGCTGGGCGTTGAAAGAAGGCATTCCTTCGCCGCTGTTTGGCCCGGCCATGGCGCTGGGCCAACTGGTGCGCCCGCTGATGCCCGCCGCCTTGAAGGCCAAGGTGCCCCCCAAGCAGGACGCTGGCACCTGGCCCACGCGCCGGCATGCGCGCAAGGTGCTGATGCTGGCCGGCTGCGCCCAGCCCGCGATGGGCCCCAACATTAACAGTTCCACCGCCCGCGTGCTGGACGCGGTGGGCATCCAGACCGTAGTGGCGCCCAAGGCCGGCTGCTGTGGGGCGGTCAAGTTCCATCTGAATGACCAGGACGGTGGAAAAGCCGAGATGTGCGCCAACATCGACGCCTGGTGGCCCCAGGTGGCGGATGGCAGCGTCGAAGCCATTGTGATGAACGCCTCGGGCTGTGGCGTCACGGTCAAGGAATACGGTCACATCCTTCAAGACGACCCGGCCTACGCAGCCAAGGCCGCACGCATCAGTGAATTGACCAAAGACCTGAGCGAGTTGCTGCCCGTTATCGTCCAGGCCCTGCAGGCGGGGGACGCGGCGCTGACGCAGCGCATCCGCAGCCGGGCGCCGAAGCTGGCCTTCCACCCACCCTGCAGCCTGCAGCACGGCCAAAAGCTCAAGGGCGGCGTGGAGGAGCATCTGGGCGCATTGGGCTTTGACATCCGCACCGCGTTGAACGAGAGCCACCTGTGCTGTGGCTCGGCTGGCACCTTTAGCGTGCTGCAGCCAAAAATGGCCTATGCGTTGCGTGACCGAAAGTTGGGCCACTTGGGTGCGTTGCAACAGGAGGTAATTGTCTCGGCCAACATCGGCTGCATCACACACCTGCAAAGCGGCACCGCCACACCGGTGCGCCACTGGGTCGAGGTGCTGGACGAGGCGCTGCGCTCAGCGCCCTGACGCGGCACTGGGGGTGTAGTTCGCCATGAAGACCTCAAAGTCCGCAGCCGGCATCGGCCGGGCGTACAGATAGCCCTGCACAAAATCACACCCAACGCTGGCCAGTAGGTCGCGTTGCTGTGCGGTTTCCACGCCTTCGGCAATCACTTGCATGCCCAGCGCATGCGCCATCACGATGATGGCCTTGCACAGCGCCAGATCGGTGGAGCCTGCGCTCAGGTTGCGCACAAAGGTCTGGTCGATCTTGATCAGGTCGATGTCGAATTTCTGCAAGTAGGACAGCGACGAGTAGCCGGTGCCAAAGTCGTCCAGCGACACACGAATGCCCGCATCGCGCAGCGCCAGCAGGGTGTTGGCCACGTTTGCACTGGTGTTGAGCAGCAGACCCTCGGTGATCTCCACCACGATGCAGTCGCCCGACAGGCCCCGCTCTGCCAACAGCAGAGCCCACGGGGTGCGACCAGCACCATCGTGGTGAAACTGCACCGGGGACTTGTTGACGCTGATCTGAAACTGCGGCGAGAGAATGTGCCGCCAATGCTGCACCTGCCGGGCCGCCTGCTGGAACACCCAGTCTCCGATATCGACGATGAGCCCGCTGGATTCGGCAATCGGAATGAAGTCCGCCGGGCTGACCAGGCCGCGGCTGGGGTGGTCCCAACGGATCAGTGCTTCGGCCTTGTAAATCGAACCGGTGGCCAGCTCGACGATGGGCTGGTAAACCACGCGGAACTGGTTATCCGCCAGGGCCGTGCGCAGATCGCCCGCCAGACGCACGCGGGTTTGTGCCGCCTCTTGCAGCGCCGGGGTGAAGAAGCTAAAGCGGTTTCGCCCAGCGCCCTTCGCCACGTAAAGTGCCTGGTCTGCGGCCTTGAGCAGGTCGTCGATGTGGCCCACATCCACCGGGTAAATCGTGATCCCGATGCTGGCCGACACAAACACCTGCTCATTGCCAAGTTGGAACACCTGACCCAGTGTGCGCAGGATTTTTTGCAGAATGCCTTCCAGGTGGTCGCTGTTGGGCAGTTCGGCCAAGATCACGGTGAACTCGTCCCCGCCCATGCGGGCCACCGTGTCCGACTGGCGCACGCTAGCTTGAATGCGGCGCCCGGCCTCCACCAGCAGCAGGTCGCCCTGGTCGTGGCCCAGGGTGTCGTTGACTTCCTTGAAGTGGTCCAGATCAATGAACAACAGCGCCAGTTGCAGGCCATCGCGGTTGCACTTCTTGATTTCCTGCTCCAGCCGGTCACGCAGCATACGGCGGTTGGGCAGGCCGGTCAGTGTGTCGAAATAGGCCTGCTGGCGGATCAGCGCCTCGGACGCCTTGCGAAGGGAAATGTCGGTGTACGTGCCGATCATGCGCAGCGGCTTGCCCGCCTCGTCGCGGGCAATGACCATGCCGCGGCTCAGCACCCATTTCCAGCTGCCGTCTTTGCACAGAATGCGCCGCTCGCCATGGTAGGTCGGCGTTCTGCCCTCAAAGTGGTCATCGCGGGCCTTTCGCATGGGCTCCACGTCATCCGGATGGGTGCGGCCATCAAGCTCAACCGCCAGGCTGTCAAGATCATTGCTGTCATAGCCAAGCATTTGCAGCAGGCGCGGCGACAAGAACTCCCGGCCGCTCTGGATGTACCAGTCCCACACACCGTCGCCCGTGCTCTCCAGCGCCAGTTTCCAGCGCTCCTCGCTCTCGCGAATCGTCGCCTCAGCCAGCTTTTGCTCCGTAATGTCCTGAAGCACCGAAGTCCGCTTCAGGGGGCGACCCTGGTCCCAGGTGGTGGTACCCATCAAACGAACCCAGATCAGGCGGCCCTTTGCTGTCACCATTTCCAGTTCCATGTCGTGGCTGGTTTCGGTGGTGTCTGGGTTCTCAGGCGGCACCGGTTTGATTTTTTCCTGCGCTTCAAGGGTAAAGAAACGCAGTGTCGAGGTCAGGTCGCCGGGTGTAAATTCCTGTCGCGACAGTTCCAGTATCCGGTAGACGCCTTCGGTCCAGAACACGGAGCCTGTTACAAAGTCGCGTTCCCAGCCGCCCACGCGGGCAATGCTCTGTGTGGCGTCCAGCAATTGGTTGAGGCGCAGGCGGGCGGTTTCCGCCACAAAGTAGTCGGTGACGTCGGCGTAGGTGCGTACCAAGCCGCCGCCAGGCAGGTTCTGGGTGCGAATTTCCAGTGTGCGTCCGGCCCGGGTCACGCGCAAAAAGTGGTTGGGTAGCCCGTCCACCGTCCCATTGGCAGAGTCGATCAGGTGGTGGCGAGCCTGTGTGTCCACCAGTTGGGCGCCGGGGCCGAAGTCGCCGCGCTCCAATTGGTAACGGATCATTTCATTGATGGTTGGGCGCCGGGCCAGCAAATCTTCGGGCAGGTCGAGCAACTCACACACCCGGTTGTTGAATTTACGTACCCGACCCTCAGCGTCCACCAGCAAGATGCCCTGGCTAATGCTGGTCAGTGTGGTTTCCAGCGCCTGGGTGTTCTCCAGCAGTTGTGCATTAACGGCCAGTAACTTTTCTTCCGCCCGTTTGCGCGCCGATATGTCGGTGTGGGTACCAATCATCCGCAGGGGGTTGCCGTCGGCATCACGCTGAACGACCGTTCCGCGCGTCACGATCCACTTCCAGGAACCATCCTTGCAGCGCATTCTGAAGTCCACGGCATACTGCGCGATCTGGCCATTCGCATAACTTCTGGCTGCCGTCTGCACCCTGTTCAAATCGTCGGGGTGTACCAGGTTTGCAAAGTCCGCGTAGCCCTTGCGGAGCTCCCCAGCAGTAAAACCCAGCATTTCTTCCCAGTGCGGCGAATGGGTCTGCTCACCGGTGGCGACATTCCAGTCCCACACGCCAACCCCCGAGCCTTCCAGAGCCAGTTTCCAGGGATTCTCTGACGCTGAGGGTGATTTCAGTGTTGTGTCATTCACAGCAGGCAGTATCCCATGACCGTCGTCGAGATCACAGCCGCGCCGACAGGGTCAGGTAAACACTGCGTGGCGCTCCGGGCAACAGGGTCTGGTTGGTCCCCGGGCGGTCAGAGTTCGAGAAATCGTTGCTTCCCAGGGTTGCCACATAACTGGCATTGCCCAGGTTGGAGATCTGGGCCCGCAGGCTGATGTCCGAGAGCTGGCCCCAGGATTTCCAACGGTAGCCGGCACCCAGGTTGACCAGAGTTCGCGCAGGCACCGCTGCGTCGTTCAGGTAGGTGTAGTACCGCTTGGCCATATAGTCCGCCTCCAGACTGGCAAACCAGCGGCCGTCGTCATAGCCTAAAGTGGACTTCAGCAGGGTCTGGGGAGTGTCCACCACCTGTTTGCCCGACGTGGCAACCCGTACGCCGTCGCTCTGGACGTCGTCCTGGTAGGTCGAGCCGCTGTGACTGGCACTGCTGTACCAAAAAACACCAGGTGCCAAACGCAAGGACAAGGCTGCCTCCAGCCCTGTACTGTGCACACTGCCCACATTCGACAACACCATGGGATTGCCAACGATTCCCGCGCCCGGTTGAACCGCCAGCAGGCGATTGTGAAAGCGCACCCGGTAGGCGGTCAGCGTGCCCTGGTAATGCGGGCCCTGGGAGCGCCAGCCACCTTCCAAGGTTTCCGAAGTCTCGGGCTGGAGAGTGTCCTTGATGGCCGCAAAGCCGGTATCGGTGGTCGCAAACGGTGCCGCACCCGTGGCCGTCCCGGGAAAAGCGCGCATATTGCGCGCAGCGCTGACAAACAGCTCGTCGCTTGGTGATAGCTGGTAGGTCAGTCCCAGTTGCGGCAGAAAACTGCTTTGCGCAACGATGCTGCCGGTCGGCTTGCCGGTGCCGGACTCCAATACGCCGTCGATGCTGACCCGCAGCGCCTTGAACCCGGCCGCCAGGGTCAGATTCGGCAGGGCAGCAAAGCTGTCCGAGAACGAAAGCTGGTCGGTTCGCAAGTTGAAACGGTATTGCCAAACCGTGGCAAAAGATCCCACCGGATAGTCATAGGGACCAGGCACCTGTGGGGGTGACGTGGCGTAGAAGCGGCGTGCAGGCTGGTACACATTGGCTTCGTGCCAGTAGCCCAGCTTGAACTGGTGCCGGTCGGTCGCGTAGTCGAGCACAGTGACCAAGCCACTACGCTGGATGTCGTATTCAGTAGTTCGCAGCGACAGGGGTGTGCCGTCGGGTGAGGCGGTGTAGGGTGTGTACCACAGGCCGCTGCCCCGGTTGCCATGCCGGTACGCCGTGGCCTTGAGGCGCGTGTCGTCGGACAGCCGGGTGTCCCAGGTGGCGGCCCCCAGATAGTCATCGCGCAGGCCGGCACCTGCATAGTAGGCGTCATCACATTGGCTGACGTAGGTGCTTGCGCCGTTGCCACACAGGGTCCGCGAGGCCGCCAGGGCAGCGCCGAAGTCCGGGTAAAAATTGTCCCACCGCTCACCCAGGCGCTGAATCATCTCCAGCGACATGTCCTGATAGTCCATTTCACGTCGCTCTGAGGTATTGAAAAATGCAGAGAAACGGTTATCCGTCCATTCCTTGACAAATTTCAGGTTCCACTGCGTTTGGCGTTGCTCTCCGCTGCCTTTCCATTTGGCGGCGCGTTGTTGGGTGTAGCTGGCATACCACTGCCCCATGGCGGAGTCGCCCGAGTCCAGTCGGACAAAGTGACGACGATGGTTGTTGCTGCCCGCAGATTCCTGGACCTGTAGTCCAAAATCTTTCAGTGGGTTGCCGGAATAGAACTGCAGGGTTCCACCCAGGTTGCTGGAAGAAGCTGTTTCCAATGCGCCTGAGCCTTGGGACACAAAGGCGCGGGCCACGTTTTCACTGGAGATTGCGCGGCTGATGTGCAGGCCGTTGTAGTTGGCATAGGACATGTCGCCCAAAGGCACGTCGTCGAGCGTAAATCCGAGCTGGTTTTGCGAGAACCCACGCACCGCAATACGGGTCGACCACTCGTAGTTGCCCAACGTGTCAGCCGCAGAAAAGCTCACGCCCGGCAAACGCGCCATGCTGAGCAAGGGGCTGGACCCCGTCACCGTATTCTCGAAATCCGATCGGGTCAGTCCATGGATGGAGCGCACTTGCCCGCGGCCAACCGCAATCTGCACCTGCCCCAGGTCCGCAGACTCGGGTGTTTGTGCCCCTAAGGGTGGCGCACAGCCCAACGCCGCAATGCAGACCGGCATGAAGTTCCGCCAGCGCGGTGAAGTGACTGCCGACATGGGGGTGTTCGTGTGATGAATTCTGGTTTGGATCATAGGCACATGCCCACGCCCGCACAAGAGCCCAAACGCTGGCGCAGCCGAACCGGACGGCGTCGATATGGTGCAGAATTGATGCGATCCAAACGGTCTATCCAAGGGCTATGCCATGAACCAAGCTGTGAGTGTTGCCCAAGCCCTTTTGCGTAGCCTGTTCGATGCCGCAGTGGCCAGCGCACAACCGGCAGTTTGTATAGCCCCGCATTTGCCTTCGCCAAAATCCCTTGGCAACGGCCGGCTGGTGGTCATTGGGGCCGGCAAGGCATCCGCCGCCATGGCGCGGGTTGTGGAAGACCATTGGCAGGGTCCGTTGTCGGGCTTGGTCGTCACCCGTTATGGTTATGCCGTTGCATGTGAGCGCATCGAAATCGTGGAAGCCTCACACCCAGTGCCCGACGCTGCGGGGCTGGCCGCAGCCCAGCGCATGCTGGAGGTGGTGCAGGGCTTGCAGGCTGACGATCTGGTGCTGTGTTTGATCTCGGGTGGCGGCTCGTCACTGCTGCCCTTGCCGTTAGACGGTTTGACACTGGAGCACAAACAAGCGGTCAACCGTGCCCTGCTGAAGTCTGGCGCCAGCATCAACGAGATGAACTGTGTGCGCCGCCACCTCTCCGCCATCAAAGGGGGAAGACTGGCCGCCGCCTGCTGGCCGGCCCGTGTGTTGACTCTTCTGATTTCCGATGTGCCGGGGGACGACCCGATCAACATCGCCTCCGGCCCCACGGTGGCAGACCCGACCACGTGTGAGGACGCCCTGGCCATCGTGCGCCGTTATGGGCTGGATCTGCCGCAGCCGGTGATGGAGGTTTTGCAGTCCGGTCGGGGTGAGTCGGTCAAACCGGGTGACCCGCGCCTGGCCAGGTCCGAGGTCCGCATCGTTGCGGCCCCGCAAATGGCGCTGGAAGCCGCAGCACAGGTGGCCCGGGACGCCGGTTATGGCGTGTGTATCCTGGGTGATGCCATCGAGGGTGAGGCGCGCGACGTGGGCAAGGTGCTGGGTGCCATTGCCCTCCAAGTAGCGCAACGCGGGCAACCCTTTCCTGCGCCCTGTGTGTTGTTGTCTGGCGGCGAGACCACGGTCACGGTGCGGGGCAGCGGTCGGGGCGGGCGCAATGTAGAGTGTTTGTTGTCCATGGGCCTGACCTTGGCCGGTCATCCCCGCATCCATGCGCTGGCGGCAGACACCGATGGCGTCGATGGCCAGGAGGAAATCGCCGGGGCCGTGCTGGCCCCCGACACCCTGGCCCGGGCACTGGCTCATGGCATCAAGCCTGCGGACGCCCTGGCAAGCAACGATGGTCATGGTTTTTTTCAGGCTTTGGGCGACTCCGTAGTCACCGGGCCGACCCGCACCAACGTCAATGACTTCAGGGCGATTCTGATCAACGCTTGATTGCGGTATTCGTGGCATCCGATTTGGCTTGGCATCACCCGTGCGCGTTGCTGTGGCGTGTGTAAGCTTGCAGCCAGTGGTCCAAGGCCACGCGCCCGGGCCCAAACACCACAATGCCCACCAGCAGGGAACCCCAGAACACATGCTGTTGTAAGGCCGCCGGGGCTATCTCGGTCAGCGACACAACGGCAACCGCATTGACCACCGACAGCCCCAGCGCCGCAAATCGGCTGCCCAGGCCCAGCACCAGCAACACCGGCAATACCAGTTCACCCGCGGTGCCCATGACGGCAGCGAGTGCCGGTGGCAATAAAGGCACCTTGTATTCGTCCATGAACAAAGCCAAGGTCGTGTCCCAATCACGGACTTTGGTCAGGCCGGACAAGAAGAAGACTTGGGCCACATACAGGCGGGCCAGCAATGCGGCGACGCTTTGCAAGCTGTTGAGCAGGTCCACACACGGCCGGGCCAGAGCATCCAGTCTTTGAAGGAGAGAAAGTTTTGTCATGGTCATCGTCGTGTCCGGTCATGGGTGGGGTGGCAACGGCTTGCAGGCATTGTCCGGGCAATTCGTGTGTCTGCCTCTTTTGGTTACATGCTGCGGCACAATGCCTGAAAAAATATTTGCATCACTCGGTAACCAGAGTGTCCGCCGGAGCGAATTAAGCATGGAACACGAACCAACCCGCAGCGACATGTTGTTGCGGATGCAACAGGGCGAAGAACGGCTGCGTTCCTTGTTGTTGCAGGGCTTGGCGGGTGATGCCAAGGCCTACCAAGTGTGTCTGACGGACATGGGCGCGCATTTGCGTGCATTTTTCAAACGGCGATTGACGTCCCTGCCCCATGAAGTGGAGGACCTTGTGCAAGAAACCTTGTTGGCCCTGCATAACCAGCGCCACACCTACCAACGTGAGCAGCCCTTGACGGCCTGGGTGCATGCCATCGCACGCTACAAAATGATTGACCTGTTCCGCTCGCGGGGGCGACGCGATGCGTTGAACGATCCACTGGATGACGAAATGCAATTGTTTGCTGCCAGTCAAACCGAGGCCTGTGATGCGCGCCGTGATCTGGGCCGCTTGCTGGAGCAATTGCCTGACCACCAGCGGCTACCCATCATCCACATGAAACTTGAAGGCCTGTCGGTTATCGAGACCGCCAGGGCCACCGGAATGTCCGAGTCAGCCGTCAAGGTCGGTGTGCACCGTGGACTGAAGGCACTGGCGGCATTGGTTGGAGCCAGCCCATGAGAACCGACGAATTGATCACGTTATTGGCCAGCGCGGCAACGCCCGTTCGACCGAACGGCGCGCGTCGGCGGTTTCAAACGGCGCTGCTGCTGGGGGGGGCCGCTGCCCTGTTCCTGATGCAAGTGGGATACGGGGTGCGCAACGATCTTGCACAGGCCCTCGCCGTGCCGATGTTCTGGCTCAAGTTTGCGTTTCCCTTGGGCATTCTGATCCCCGCCCTGGTGCTGACTTTCCGGGTTGCGCACCCCGGAGCCCGACTGGGGCGCGCCTGGATGCTGCTGCCCTTGCCGTGGCTGGTCGTTGCAACGATCGCGGTCCTGGTCATGGCGAATCACCCGCAGGCCGTCTGGCTGCCTTTGGTGCTGGGGCGAACCTGGGTGTCGTGTGTCTTCAACATTGCATTGATTGCAGCACCGGTACTGGCGGCTGTCCTGTGCGCCGTCAAAGGGCTGGCCCCCACGCAACCGGTACTGGCAGGCGCGTGTGCCGGCCTGGCCTCTGGCGCGGCGGGTGCGCTGGTCTATGCGCTGCACTGCACGGAAATGCAAGCGCCTTTTTTGGCAATCTGGTATCTGTTGGGTATGTTGATGCCGGCCGGGGTGGGGGCGCTGCTGGGCCAGAAGCTCTTGCGTTGGTGAGTCAAATAGCCCTCTAGCCCCCGAATTGATTGCGTAAGTAGCTATCAAATCAATAGTAGGTGTGGAAAGTCTGGAAGCTACAGCGTGACCGTAAACGTGGTTCCTTTGCCTGGCACGCTGTGCACGGTTATGGCCCCACCATGCAGCTCCACCGATTGCTTGACGATGGCCAGCCCCAAGCCCGTGCCGGAGATAGAGCCGACGTTGCTGGCGCGGTGGAAGGAAGCAAACAAGTGGTCAACCTCGTCAGGTGGAACACCAATACCCTGGTCCGACACCTCAAATACGGTTTGCGCACCCTGGATGAACACCTTCAAACACACGGTACCGCCGTCGGGTGAATACTTGATGGCGTTGGACAACAGGTTGCCAAAAATATGGCGCATCAGCCGTTCATCAAACAGACCCATACCCACCGCTTCAGCGATGTCGGTCCGCACCTGGCAATGTGAGTCGGGCTGCTGTGTGATGGCTTCGGTGACCAGGGTGGCACAGAGTTCTCGCAAATTGATCTGCTGCGGTGCGAACTCCAGCATGTGTGCATCGGCCTTGCCCAGCAGCAACACGCGGTCCAGCATACGTGTCATCCGGTGAACGCTTTGTTCAATCGATTCCAGCACTTTCTGTTTTTCGTCTTCGGGCAAACGATGGCCGTAATACTTGAGCAGGTCTTGCGACGACAGGATGGTGGCCAAGGGGGTACGAAATTCGTGGCTGGTCATGGCGACAAAACGCGAGCGTAATTCGTTGAGCTCTTGTTGCCGGTCCAGCGCTGAGTGCATTTCCAGATCGGCGTTGTGGCGCTGGGTGACGTCCAGAAAGTAGATCAGCAGGCCCTGGCTGCCATCCCAGGGCACCATGTGGCCACCAAACTCCAGCCACTTCATCGGTTGACCAGGCAATTCCAGGCGTACGCGGCACAGCTCAGGCACGCTTTGCCCCGAAACCTGCCGTCGCACACGGTCGATCAACACCGCACGGTCATCGGCGTGGATGTTGTCGATAAACCCGCGCTCGATGATGGCCTCCTTGGGCAACTCCAGGATGTCGGCGGCCCGGGAGTTCACAAACACGATGCGCTCGTCTTGCACCACCACCATGCCTTCACCCACATGTTCGATCAAGGCGCGGTAATGTTCCTGCGATTGCTGCAAGGCCTGTACCAGGGTCTGCTCGGAGCGCACCTGGGCCTGGGCCACCTCTTTTTCCCGCCGCATCGCGTTAATGCGGTCGGCCAGCGCAAAAGACAACAACACCATCTCCAGCGCCGATCCGATCAGGAGGGCGTCCACCGTAAACGGGTTGGAGGGCAGCAGCCCGTTGTTGTGCATCGTTTGTGTGACCACGCCGAACAAAAATGCGCCCCAAGCCAGCAGGAAATACTTTGCGCCAGGGTGGCCTCGGCGCACACTCAGCGCGCCGGCCACCAGGACCGTGACCACGCCGACAATGGCCAGACCCGTGACGATCAGCCCCGCCGTCTTGTAAGGCAGAACCAGAGAACCTGCGAAGGTGGCAAACCACAAAACCGTCTGTCCCACAATCCAACGGTCCATGTTCGGCATGCTGGTCTTGCTGGCCAGAAAGCTGCGCACGAAGCAAATGCCAAAGCTGCCGCTGGCGGCATGGGTGGCGTTGATGGAATTGCTGTTCCACCACAGCGCATCTGGCCACAAAAACTGGGCGCCCAGGCCCGAGTTGGCTGCCTGCGACAACCCGATACACACCACAAATACCACGTAAATCAAATAGGCCGGGTCGCGCACCGACAAAAACAGCAGCAAGTTGTACAGCAGCAAACCGATCAGCAGGCCGAAGTACAGGCTGAAAATGGAATAGGTTATTTGGTCCTGCTGCCACAGGGCGGCCGGCTGCCATAGCGTCGACGGTGCCGAGACCGCGCCTTGGGATGCAATGCGCAGGTACAGCGTCGAGTTGACACCGGGTTCGAGTTCAATCGGCAAGACGTGGCTGCGGTGGGGGACCGCACGGCTTGGGAAAGGCAGCGAATCCCCACCCATGTAGTGAGCTGTTTTGCCGTCGGGGGCGATCACGTAGAGGTCGAGCCGGTCCAGGGGCGGGTAAGCCACTTCGAACATCCAGTGCCGTGGGGACCTGGCATCGGTTTTCACCACCACGCGCAGCCAGATGGCCGAGTTGGTGGTGCCAAAATTGGTCGATGTCACACCTTGGGGCACGGGCCGAAAGCGGGCCTGTGTCTCCGGTTTCAAAATGTCGTTGAGCGTTTGTTGTGCGCTGCTGTCCTCCACATAGGTGAAAGCGCGCGAGAGCCGATAACGCTCCTCGTTTTCGACGTGTACGGCACCCGCCTGGGCTGCAGCGAGCTGGGTCCACAGTGGCAGAAGCAAACACAAAAGCGTCCGCCAGAAGCGCTTGTTCATTTCTTTCCCGGGGATGGTGACAGCGAGGAAGTGCCGATCAATCGACCGAGTGTAAGGGGGCGGTGATAAGGCCTGGGGTGTTGTGGAATCCGCACAAGGGCGGCATTCGCAGATGCTTGACCACCCATTAATTGTCTTCGACCTGGCACGCTGCGTGCTTAAATGCTCGCATGGTGTGTTGACCAAGGAGAACCCTATGGAATCCAGAAGCCTCGTTCCCCACACTTCCGCATTTCGGCTGCCCATCGCCAATATGCGCAACGTGTTTTTGCCGGATGATGTGGAGCGCAAACTGGCCAAGCTGCCGGAGCGCGACCATGAAAGCCTGCGCAGTATGTACCAGCGTATGCTGGAGCGTGGCCCCGAACGCTTTCAGGTCAAACCTTCCGGCGTGCCGGATATGGGCGCACTGTATGACTTGTTGCCGAACTTCCATGATGTGCTGGACGATGTGAAGCGCCATGTGGCGCTCAGCCAGGATTGCCCCGACGGCCTGGAAGTGACCCCCATTTTGTTGCTGGGCCAGCCGGGCATCGGCAAGACCCATTTCGCCAAGAAGCTGGCCGACCTTTTGGGCACCGGCATGAACCTGGTGCCCATGAGTTCCATGACGGCCGGTTGGCTGCTGTCAGGCTCTTCGAGTCAGTGGAAGGGGGCCAAGCCGGGCAAGGTCTTTGAGGCCCTGGTGGATGGCCAGTACGCCAACCCAGTGATTGTGGTGGACGAGATTGACAAGGCCGCCTGTGATGCGCAATACGATCCTCTGGGCGCCTTGTACGGCTTGCTGGAACACGACACCGCCGGCAGTTTCACCGACGAATTTGCCGAGGTGCCGATTGATGCCAGCCAGGTCATCTGGATCACAACGGCCAATGACCCGCGGAGCATTCCCGACCCCATCCTGAACCGCATGAACGTGTTCGAGATTGCCACGCCAACGCCCGAACAGGCCCGCGCCATTGCCCGCAACCTGTACCAGAGCATTCGCAAAGACCACA
>ERZ724525.1139-NODE-1139-length-15577-cov-9.528862_pt1 | contig 15577 bp, 9 predicted proteins | sample MGYA00376058_ERZ724525 | MGnify/ENA primary metagenome ERZ724525 (study PRJEB28724, sample SAMN07190888) | wastewater metagenome | isolation source: influent of sewage treatment plant in Hong Hong | place: USA: Christiansburg, Virginia | collected 2016-03-01 ... | reverse complement strand
GAACTTCGACCAGATCGCCTCCTTCGTGGAAGCGGCCGAGACGGTCGAAATGTAATTAGTCTGGTTATTCCAGCGTCAGCGGGAACCCAGTAAAGAGCCCCCGCCGGGAGACTGGCGGGGGCTTTTTCTCGACCTGTTGTTTTGTGCAGGCGGTATCTGCCAAATTCCTCAAGTCGAGCGTGAGCTTGGTTCTGCTTCTACTCCCGCCATTCAAACTCTGTTTGTAGACCCGCTACGCTACGCCCAAGCTGGATCGCCGTATCCGGCACCAGTAGGTAATGCCAGAGTTTGCCGCCATGTTCAGTAGCATGCGTATTGGCGTAACCACACCAGCGCAACGCCGCCCGTGCCTTGGCCTGGACGTCGTCCTGGGTGATCTGATCAGCGCGCTTCGGCTCGATGAGTAGGCAGGTTTCGGTGGTTTCAACGACGAAATCCGGTTCGTAGTTATGGCCGTTCTGGTATTCAATGCGGAACTGGCCCGATGCAGGTTTCATCCACTTGATGACCGCCGGATCGTCCTCCAGTAATTGGGCAAAACGCCATTCACTCTCCACCGACTGGAATTTCTGATAGGGATAGCAACACTTTCGGAACCCCTTGAATACCATCTGGCGGATCAAGCGCTTGTCGGCGACGGGGGCGCGGAAATCGCGGGGCTGCTCGCCGGCGGCCAACGTGAAACTCGCTGGTTTCAGCACATCGAAACCGTGGGTGACCTTGCCGACGTAATCCGTAGGGGTGACCCAGACATGCCGCTGCATCTGCGCCCAGACGAATTCGCCGAGTTGCCTTTGCCAGTAGATCAGCACGTTTTCCAGCTTTTCCTCATCGCCGCCCAGGTGTTCGCGCAGGCGGGTGATGACTTGAGCCGCCAGCCCGTAGAGCAGGTCGGCGTGTTCATCGTAATCGATGGCGTCCTGATCGACCAGTTGGCGGACGATGTAATCCTCGGGGCGGGTTTCCTGAACGTCGGAACCTTCCCACTGGATGCGCGCCTGCTGGTTGTCTTCTAGATGCAGGAGCAGCAATTCCTGGCTGACTGGTTGGAAGTTGATTTTCTCCAGCCCTTCCAGTGCGAACTCCTGAAAGTGGTAATTGACTTCGCGCGTCGGCAAGACCGCAATCTGCGGCACGTCGATGGTCAATTCGATCAGGCGTTCGGTGACGTGGCGTACCACCTGCAACACCAGCGCTTCGGGGCTGGTCGTTTTTGCAAGCTCGATTCCCGGCAAGCTCGCTTGCGACGGGGCGGCTTCCTCGGCCCAGCGGCGGACCTTGGCCACCAGTCGTTGCTGCACCTCGGCGTTGTTCAAGGCCTTGCTCGACGGCAGGCTGGCCGCCTCCTGCTGCATGGCGCGCAAGGCCAGTTCCGCTAGGTGGGATTCCTCCGGGCTGACAGGTTGGGTAGGCCTTGGCCCCGTGATGGCATCACAGACGGTTTTTCCATCCTGCTCCGGCTGGTGGCCGGTGCAGAGGATGTCGAGCACCGACCCGGTATTCAGCAAGTGCGGCTGCTTGTCGGGCACATCCGCATCTTCCGTGGCGCCGATATAGACGGTCTTCCGGATGATCGACTCGGGGTCATTGGCGCGGTCGACAATGTCTTGGAAGCGGTCGTGGGCGATGATGCACAGCCGGTCCACCGCTTCCACCCCGGTGCGCTTGCCGAAGGGCAGGCGCAAGCCGCGGCCGATGGTCTGCTCGGTGAGGATTTCCGAAGCCGAGGCGCGCAGCGGGACGATGGTGTACAGGTTGGTGACGTCCCAGCCTTCCTTAAGTTTGTTGACGTGGATGACCACCTCGGTTTTTTCGTCGTGCTCCACCGCCAGCAGGCGGGCCATGGCCTCGTCGGATTCATCGCCGGACTGGTTGGAGTGCACCTCGATGACCCGGCCTTTGTAGTGGCCGTTGAAAAAGCCCTCGGATTCAAGCTTGGCCTTCAACGCCGACGCATGGGCCGTATCCTGCGCCACCACCAGCATGAAGGGCTTGACCACGGGTTGCTCGAAACTGCGGGCGTAGTTCTCCAGTTCCACCTTGACGAATTCGTGGTGGTGGATGCCGTCTTCGAGCTTGATTTCCTCCAACCGCTCGGCGCTGTACAGCTCGGCGCGAAAATCCTTGCGCGTTGCCACCGCCGGAATCTTCACATAGCCGTCCTGCAAGGCGCGGGACAGCGGGTAGTGATAGACGATATTGGCGAACTGGCGCGGGTTGGCGCCCACCGTCTTGGGCGTTGCCGTCAGCTCGATGCCGAGCACAGGCTTCAAGTCGTTGATCGCCTTGGCCCCGGCGCTGGCGTAATAGCGGTGCGCCTCGTCCATCAGCACCACGAGGTCGGGCAGGGTGGCCAGGTAATCGAAATAGGATTCGCCGAGGTATTCCTGATAGCGCCGCACCCGCGCCACGCTAGACTTGGCTGCGCCCTTCTTGTTGTCGCGGGCGTTGATCTTGGAAATGTTGAAGATGTTGATATGTGGTGCCGAATCGGCGCCGAACAAGTCTGCGGTCAAGGTCGCTGGAACGGCAAAATCCAGGCGCACGCCGCGCCCATCTTCGTAGTCCTCGCCGGTAATGATGACCGGCGGCATCTGCGCCAGTTCGGGAATGCCGGCAAAGACATACTTCGGGTTGCCCAGCGTGAAATCGTTCTTGAGCTTTTCGTAAATCGTCAGGTTGGGGGCGAGCACGAAGAAATGGCGACTGCGCCCGGTGATGAACAGCCAGGCGATGATCGCGCCCATCAGCCGGGTCTTGCCGACGCCGGTGGCCAGCGCAAAGCACAGGGTCGGGAAATCGCGCTCGAATTTCTCTACTGTCGGGTACTGGGCGCGGATGGCCTTCAACCAGTGTTGCAGGTCGGCATCCTTGGTCAGTTCCAGCTTTTCCAGCAGCCCGGCCAGGATGTCCAGCGATTCGCGCTGCGGCCCGCGCAGCGAAAGCCGGGCGGCGATTTGCTGCGCGGCCCGGCCGCCGTCGATGGCTTCACTCATCGGCAGCATCCTCGGTTCCGGCGTTCAATTCAAACTCGTCGTCTTCTTCGGGCAGTGGCTCCGGTTCGGCCAGTACGTCGATGGAAAAGCTGTAGTCGTCGTGATCCCACTCGCACTTGTGCAACACGGTTTTGGGGATTTTCTTCAGCGTCAGATTGGGGAAGGCCGTGACGTCGGCCATGAAAGCCTTGCAGCAGATCAGCAGCGAGCGTTCGTTACCCACTTCATCGCTGATGACACGCAACTGGTCGTGGGAGAGGCTGCCGGTGGTGACGTAGATGAAATCGGTTTCCGTGCTGCGGCCGTGTTGCCAGAACGTGGACTGGCTGGGCGCGTAGCTGAAGCCCATCAGCTTGCACATGGCCTCGGAGAGCATTTCGCCGTTGTATTCCGGGTTGATGACCCAGTGGCCCCACTTGTCTTTCTTCAATAGCGACGGCGCCAGCCGGTAATAGCGGAAACCGCCGCCGCCCTGCCAGCCCACCGCCTTGGTGATGCCGCCGGGGTCTTGCCCGTCGATGACCTTTTTCAGGCGCGGCACGATATGGGTGTGGCAGTGCTCGCCCAACTCGACCATGATCCAGCGCCGGCCCATCTTGTGCGCGACGGCGCCGGTGGTGCCGGAACCGGCGAAGGAGTCGAGGACGAGGTCGCCGGGGTTGGTGCAAAGTTCGAGAACTTTCTGAATCAATGCCTCAGGCTTTTTCCCGTTCGGAAACTGAACGCCACCTTCTTTGGTCAAGTTATTGAGAGGAAATCCTTCCCAATAAGTACCAGTTTTCTCCAGCTTGACTAAGCGATCCCCTCTTTTTACAGCGACGTCACTTAACCACGCGATAAGGTCGCAGTTTGCACCCTTGTAATAAAGGGTCGTCTTTTTCCCTTTGCGCCGCCCGGAACGCGGGACGTATTCGATGCTAAAAAAATCTCCTTGCCTAGCGGTCGCTTCCATTACCCGCGTCCGGATCGAACTCTGCGCATTTGTATCTCTGAACACGCGATCAAAATACTTCTTGTAGCACTCTTGTTCAGTTAGCCGATCTTCGGCACATAGAGCGGTAATTGGCCTCATTACAACCGCTTCATGGATGAATACGTCAATCGGTTCGCCACTGCCGTCCAGAATCTGTTTCAGAAATCGCCTCTGCCCAAGGTCTGTGAGAACTCTCGTGTATTTCCAACTTTTTCCTTCAGATCGCATTTCCTCGATTACATCGAACAAATCCTCTTCGTCATATACGTCATTGAACTTAACGAATCCAAGATGGCCGTCTTTGTCTTTTGCATATATTAGGATATGTTCAGTGTTCTTTTTCAATCGTTTGTCTTCACCGCCGCCTGACGCGCCGGAAGTTTGCTTCATGCGGACACTAACGTGATTAAGAAAATTAGATCGCCCGAAGACTTCATCAAGCAATACCTTTCCATAGGCCATTTCATCGTCATTTAGTTGGCAAACCAGCACACCGTCTGATGTCAGTAGTCGGCGCAAGAATTCGAATCGCTCTCGCATCAGTGAGAGCCAGATTGAATGCTCAACCCCATCGTCGTAGTGAATAAATGTCTGTCCAGTGTTGTAAGGGGGGTCAATGTAAATACATTTCACCCTGCCGGCATGTGTGGCTTCCAGCGCTTTCAGAGCCAGCAGATTATCGCCGTGGATCAGCAGGTTGTCGTCGAAGGCGGTCGGTGCCGCCGCGTCGGCGGCTTGGTCGACCAGATCGGGAGCTGTGCGCGGGGCGGCGCGATGGGACAGCTCCTTGATTTCGCGCAGGATGCGCGGCTCCAGCCGCGGGCGCTTGTGCTTGCCGGGCCAGGTGAGTTCGAGTTTGGTCTTGGTCGTCATCGGTGACTTATTCTTCTGCGGTGAACTGCACCAGCAGACCGTTTTTTTCGCGGCTGGCGGCGTAGATGGTGAGCTTGAGTTCGGTATGGTCGAGCTGTTCGTAGAGCGGGCGGCGCAGCGACAGGCGCTCACTGGCGGCGAGGATGGTCGGGACGCCTTCACCGCGCCGTTCGATGAGGTTTTGCCGCTTGCTGACCGGGTCGGCCGGGTAGTAGCGGGAGAGCAGGTTCACCAGGGTTTCGTTGCGGGTGATGCTGTTGGCTTCCATGCTGTCGATGGTCAGGCTGTTGGGCAGGCCGCCGGGGGTGGAAAGTTCGAGCCGGTCGGCGAACAGGTGCAGGCGGATGCGGGCGCCGTGCATGGAATAGTCGCGGTGGGCAACGGCGTTGACGACGGCTTCGAAAACGGCGGCCAGATCGTATTGCGGAATGTCGATGCGGCCGGGGCGTTTGACGGCTTCGACGCGCATGTTGCGTTTGACGAAGTTGAAGGCGAGGCGAATTTGTTCATCGACCGGGCCGTCGCAGTCCTGGGCATCAAGCTGGTATTCGGCATTGCGTTCAGTGCCGGAATAGGCAACGCACTGGACGTAGGCGGAAGAGAGAAAATCGGCCGGGCGTGGGGTGAGTAGCAGTACGCCGCTGACGGTGAGGCGCGGGCTACCACTTTCGTCTTCGCCGATCAGGTAGAGTTTCTTGAGCTGAGTTTGTTCGGGCAGGTCGCCGCGCAGGAAGCGGGCCTTGAGTTCCGGGGCGATGGCTTCCTTGTCGGTGTGGGGAACAAGCTGCTCGTCGAAACGGATGAGGCGCACCATGCTGCGCTGCTGAAAGATCCGCGCCAGCAGTTCCGGCGACATTTCCCGCTTGCTGGAGCCGACGCGGTGGTAGTAGCCGCTCGGGCTGCGGTGCACGAAAACGCTTTTGGCGATGCGTACCCAGACGACTGGCCTGGATTCGCCCTGGCGGTTGGGTATTTCGACCAGCCGGGTTTCGATGGGGAGCGGCGGATCGACGAGTTGGCTGGCGATGTTGCTCAGCCACAGGTCTACCGTGTCGAGGTTCTCGCGGGCGATGCCTTCCACTTCCCGTGTTTTGTCCGTCACACCGAGCACCAGAATGCCGCCGCGCGCGTTGGCGAAAGCGGCGAGTTCGTCGGCGATGCTGTCACGGTGCGGCTGGTCGACCTTGTTGCCCTTGATGGTGACACTCTTGAATTCGTAGGCGGAATCTTCGCCAAGCCGTATCTGGTAGATCAGTTCGCGGATGAGGTCGGTGGTGTCGATCATTGTTGGCGTGTCCTCATGAGGCTTTCAGGCGCCAGCGAATGGCGAACAGGCGTTGGCGTTGTGGCGTGATTTCCAGCGCGGCTTCGATTTCGTTGAGCAGCCGGTCTTCTTCGGCGTCGATGCGTTTTTTCTCTTCGTGGTAATCGAGCATCACACGGTCGCGCTCCTGCTCAAGTTGCTTGATGGCTCGCTTGACGTTGAGCTTGTCTTGCAGCGAGGTCAGCAGACGGGCGGCTTTGCGGGCTTCCTTGATTTCCTGGTCGAGTTGCTTGATGCGGATGTCGAGGGCGATGCGCCGGTCTTCGGCCCAGCCATCGAGTTTTTCGGTCTCTTCGGTGAAGTAGCGTTCGTTCAACAGCAAGGCTGCATCGAGCTTCTGGCTTTCCTGCTGCGCTAGTTGTTGGGCGAGTTCGGTTTCATCGAGCGATGCTTCCGCCGCGTCGAAGAGGCGGGCCGGCAGGGTGAGCAGGCGTTCAGCTGATTCGGTGTCCAGGGCTTCGCCGCTGTCGCTGCGGGCGGCAACCAGCAGGTGTTCGATGCGGCGCCTGGCGGTGGTGAGGGCGAGTTTTTCGACCAGTAGTTCGCCCGATTGACCGGCGAAGTCCTGCAGTCGGGAGTGCTGGCCGTTGGGGGTGTGGTCGAGATCGAATTCGAGCGTGGCGACTGGCAGCACTTCCAGGGAAGCCTTGGCCTCGGCGAGCAGTGCGGCGCCCAGCCCTTCATTGGGGCGCAAGAAACGGGCGTTGGCGCTTTCGGCTTCCTGCCAGCGCACGTTGTACCAGTGACCGTCATGCAGAAAGCGGTGGGCATCGAACTGCGCTTTGGGCAGCATCATGCGGGCGAGCAGCAGCAGCTTTTCCTGATAGTCGTTGACGTGCTGTTCGGTCTTGTCCTTGGTCAGGTTGAGGTGCTTGACGACGTCGACGTCAAGGTTTTCCAGTACCGAGCGCCGGGTTTCCGTGGTACGGGCTTCGAGTTCGGTTTTGAACTTGGTTTGTAGCTGGTCGAATTCGGCATCGATCTGGGCATTGTCGCGGCAACGTTGGTAGATGTCGTGAATATGGCGCTCGATGTCGACGCCGGATTCTATGCTGCCGAGAATCTCATCGGAGGCGCCGAAAACGCCTTCGAACAACTGGAATTTCTCGCTGAGCAGTTCGAAGACCCGTTCGTCGGCCCGGTTGCCCTTGTTGATGAAATTGACCACGACAACATCGTGTTTCTGGCCGTAACGATGAACGCGACCGATGCGCTGCTCGACCCGTTGCGGATTCCAGGGCAGGTCGTAATTGATGAGCAGAGAGCAGAACTGGAGGTTGATACCTTCGGCGCCGGCTTCGGTGCAAATGAGAATTTCCGCCGCTTCGCGGAAGTAGTCGACCAGCGCGGCTTTCATGTCAGCCGTTTTCGCGCCGGAAATGCGGCCGCTGCCTTCGTGCTGTTTCAGCCAGTTCTTGAGTATGGCTTTGGAATCCGGGTCGGCATTGCTGCCATTGAGAATGGCGATTTTGCCGGCGTGGCCGTTGTCCTCCAGAAGTTGCTTGAGCTTCGATTGGGTACGGACCGATTCGGTGAAGATGACGGCCTTGCGCTTGCCGCCCAGGCGCTCGGCAAAGTCGAAGGCTTTTCCGATAACGCGCAGCAAGGCGTCGGCCTTGGCATCGCGGCTGATGTGCTCGGCCAGGCTGCGGAAGGTCTTCAGTTGGTCGACTTCGGCGGCCAGGGTGGCGGGATCAACGGTATCTTCTTCGTCAATGCCTTCCTCATCGGTCAGATCGGCAATGGCGTCGTAATCGTTCAGCGCGTCGGCGAGCGGCAGCTTCTTTTCCAGCCGTTCGATCATCGTGGTCAGCGTGCCTTGGATGGCGAAGGAGGAGGAGGCCAGAATCTTGCGGATGACCAGCGTGACCAGATGGCGAGCGCCCGGCTTGATCGATAGGATGTTGTCGTCCTGGAGGTATTCGGAAACCTGGCGATAGAGTTCGAGTTCGTCCTGCGATGGCCGAAAGTCCTCGGTCATCGAATAGCGGCGAGTAAATTTGATGCCGCCGGTTTCCTGGACCTGGCGTCGTAGTGTGCGTTTGCAGATGGTTTTCAGGCGGTCGCGCAGTTGCTCGAATTCGGAACTTTCCAGTTTTGGCCGGCAGTAGCGCGCCTTGAAGGCATCGAGGCTGCCGAAAAAGCGCGGGTCGATGATGGCGATCAGGCCGTAAAGTTCTTGCAGGTTGTTTTGCAGCGGCGTGGCGGAGAGCAAGAGCTTGGGTCGGCCCTTGAGCGCGGCATCGAGCCGGCTGGCAATCTTGGCGCTTTCGCCTTTGTAGAAATTGCGCAGCTTGTGGGCTTCGTCAAAAACCACGAGATCCCAAGGTACGGCGGCCAGTTCATTTTGTTTGCGCGAGGCGAATTCGTAGGAGCAGATGACGACGGCGGCTTCGCCGAAAGCGCTTTCCGTCTGGAAAGGGTTGCCTGCGCCAGCCGCCTGCGCTTCCTTGAAGTTGCGGGCTTCGAGAATCCGGGAAGGTAGGGAGAATTTCTCAACCAGTTCCTGGCTCCATTGCTTGCGCAAGGTGGCCGGAACAACCAACAGGAGGCGGCGCTTGTGCTCGGCCCATTTTTGCGCCAGAACCAGACTGGCTTCGATAGTCTTGCCGAGACCCACTTCGTCGGCGAGGATGACACCGTTGGAAAGCGGCGAAGCCAGGGCGAACAAGGCTGCATCCACCTGATGCGGATTCATGTCCACCTTGGCGCTGGCGATGGTTTGGGTGAGGGCTTCCTCGGCGAGACCCTCAAGTGACAGCGTGTGGGCGATGTAGCCGCTTTGGTAGCGGGTGTACATCAGCCTTGATCCTTTTCAGGGGTGGCGAGGGGATGAAAGTCGCCGCGTTTTTCCGTGCGCTCAAGAAACTCGTTGACCGCCTGGCGAACGATCCAGGCCAAGGACAGGCCGTGTTGGTCGGCCATTTCCTGCAGGCGCTGGAGTTGTTCCGGGGGGAATGAGATGGTGGTGCGGATGGCCTTCATTTTGCATCTCGATGAATCAGAGTGCATCATTTTAGTGGGGATATCCAGAAATGGGCTGGTTCGTTGCGGTTTTCATTGGTGATTCAAGATTGCGACAGAGTTCTGGTCGAGCCGATCCTGGCCTGCCCGAACGACCCGGATGACGTGAAAGTGCTGTCCGAAGTCGCCGGCGCCAAGATCGACGAAGTGTTCATCGGCTCCTGCATGACCAACATCGGCCACTTCCGTGCCGCTGCCAAGGTTCTCGAAGGCCGTGCCGACATCCCGACCCGTCTGTGGATTGCTCCGCCGACCAAGATGGATGCGCTGATCCTGACCGAAGAAGGCTACTACGGCGTGCTCGGCAAGTCCGGCGCGCGCATGGAAATGCCGGGCTGCTCGCTGTGCATGGGTAACCAGGCACAGATCCGCAAGGGTTCCACGGCCATCTCCACCTCGACCCGCAACTTCCCGAACCGTCTTGGCATCGACACCCAGGTGTACCTGGGTTCCGCCGAACTGGCCGCCATGTGCGCGCTGGCCGGCCGGATCGTCACCAAGGACGAGTACATGGAGCAGATCAAGCTGGTGAATGCCAAGGCTGCCGAAGTCTATCGCTACATGAACTTCGACCAGATCGCCTCCTTCGTGGAAGCGGCCGAGACGGTCGAAATGTAAGAAGCGTTGCGGAGGTCGGGCGCAAGCCCGGCCCGCTGCAAGAAAAAGCCCCTGTCCCGGGAAACCGGGCAGGGGCTTTTTTACGTCGACAAAGTTGTCTCCGTCCGGAAGGGGGTAGAGGACAAACTCGACGGTTGTCGCCAATTCATGGACATACCTCTACTCAGGACTTATAAATAAGTAAGCGTATCGACCCCTGAAGCCATGAAACCCATTAATCGGCGCGGTTTGCTTGCCCTGCTTTTTGTCATGGGGACAGGTGCGATCTTCCCCGCCGCCGCGGCTGTCTACTGCACGACGCGGGAGCGCATTCAACTGCGCAACGAAGGCGCTTCTCCGCAAGAAATCGACCGCCTGTGCGGTGGGGCGCCAGCCCAGGGGCAGTTCCCGCAGCAACAACCCCGAAACTTCCAGCCGCTGCCGCGGCCCCGTGTGGCGTCCGTCTGCGTGACCAATGCCGGACGCTGCCCGATGGCGGTGGCCATGCCAGTCGGCTCTGCCTGCGCGTGCTACACCCAGTGGGGGGCGGTGCCGGGCGTTGCCCGCTAGCACTTCGATCATGGCCGATATCTTTCTCAGCTATTCACACCTCGACCGGGCCCGCGCCGTGGCGCTGGTTGCCGCGCTGTCGGATCGTTTTTCGGTATGGTGGGATCCGGATCTGGATGCCGCCGGCACCTGGCGCAAAGACCTCGAAGAGCAGATCGACAGCGCCCGTTGCGTGGTGGTTTTGTGGAGCGAGGCGGCGCGGGACAGCGATTTTGTGCGTTCGGAGGCGAGTCGGGCAGCCCAGAGGAAGACGCTGCTGCAGATCAGTCTGGACGGCGACGAGGTGCCGCTGGGCTTCACCGAATCCCAGTGGATCGACCTGAAAGCCTGGAACGGCGACGGAGCCGATCCGGCCTTGCGGGATCTGCTCCTCATGCCGATCGAAAAGCGCGTGCGCGGCAACCGTTCGGCCTTGCTGATCGGCGTGGATGCCTATGCCCACGGCGCCGGTTTTCAGGCACCGGCCAGTGCGTCGGCCAACGTGGATGCCTTGCATGCATTGCTGGGCGATCAGGCGGATGCCCATTTCGAGGTGGAGACGCTGGTCAATCCGGAAAAAACCGCCTTCATGAAGAGTCTGCAGAAAGTCTTCAAGGATGCACTGCCCAACGACACGGTTCTTTTTTACTACTGCGGCAACGCCAAGCTGTCAGCGCGGGGCGACTTGTACCTGTGCCCGAACGATTCCGAGCTGGAGTATCTCGATGCGACGGCGATTTCGATGGAGTGGATCGCCAAGCGGGCCCTCAACGAAAGCAGTGCATCCCAGTTGGTGATTCTGCTCGACTGCATTTTCAGTATGACGCCGGACGCCGGCGGGCAGGTGGATGTGCCGTCCATCCTCGTCTCCAACCTGGGGCAGGGGCAGGGAAAGTATGTGCTGTCCGGCTGTACGGTACTGGATCGTGATGTGGCCGAGCGGGGTTCGCCGGTGTCGCGGATGGTGCGCTGGTTTGTGCAGGGGGTCGAAACCTTCGAGGCCGACGATGGGGACAACATCCTTACTGCCGACGAAATCTGCCGTTACGTGCAGCACCGCATCGACGCCGATGCACCCGAACTCAAACCGATCAGCAAGGGTTTCAATACCAATTCGAGTCGTGGCGAGATCGCCCGGCGCACCACGGCTGCGCCGACTGCCACTGCGCTGCGCGGCAACCGGGAGTTTTTCCTGGCGATCCGGGGTTGCCTCGACGAGGGCCGGCTGGTGCCGATGGTGGGCGACGGGGTTTTCGGCAGCGGTCCGCTGAGTTCCTTCCGGCTGGTCAGTGCGCTGATCCAGACCGCCGGGCTGGAGGCCGGGATGCGTCTTGATGAGCGCTATCCGCTGGCGACGGCGGCTGAATACTTGCTGCTGGTCTTTGGCGGCGAGCGGGGCGCCTTCCTCAAGCGCCTGACCGCCGTGCTCAACGAGCAGAGTCAGGCCCTGGTGCCGACCGAAACGCACCGTTTCCTGGCTGCCATGCAGACCCCGTGGATTGTGGTTTCGGCCAGCTACGACTGGGTTTTTGAAAGCCTGCTGGAACAATCCGGCGTGCCCTTCACGGTGGTCACCCACATTCTGACCGCCGAGGACGACGAGCTGGACGGGCGTCTGCTGGTGATTCGCCGGGGCGGTCAGGCGCCATCGGTAGAGGTCAAGCTGGCCGACAACTGGATTCTCTCCGATCTGGGTGAGTACGCCGATCGCATCATCTACAAGATCGTCGGCTCACCGTTTGCGAATGCGCTGGCCGAGCCGCGTTCGGGGATCGACACGGTGGTGATCACCGAAACCGACCACATGGCCTTCCTCGGCCGCCTGGAGAACGAACACACCAAGCCGCCGAGTGCCTTCTCCCGCCGCCTGCAGAAGAGTTCGCTGCTTTTTCTGGGCTACAACCTGGATGTGTGGCACTACCGCCTGGTCGGGCATATTTTCAGTAACGAGGGCCAGGTGCGCCCGCGCCGGCGCTACGCGGTACGCACAGCCATCTCGCCCATCGAGGAGCGTTTCTGGGCCCAGCTGGTGGCCGCCGAAGACCGTCTCCAGTCCGACTGCGAAGCCTTCGTGCAGACCCTCAGGCAGTTCAAATAGGCCGACACCATGTCCGATGCGCCGCTCAGCCTTCTTCCGGTCGATGCGACCGACCCCTATATCGGCCTCAAGCCTTATACCGAGGCCGAGCGGGACCGTTTTTTCGGGCGCGAGCGGGATGCCCAACTGCTCATCAACAAGCTCTTCTCCCACCCGCTGACGCTGCTTTATGCGCCTTCGGGCGTCGGCAAGACGTCCCTGCTGCGGGCGCTGGTGATGCCCGAACTGCGCGGGGAGGAGGCCCAGGTTGTCTATTTCGACAAGTGGAACAGCCTCGACCCCTGCGATGCCGTGGCCCAGGTGATTGCCGGCGGCGATGTGCCGGCCGGGCAGGGGCAACTGGTGGACGCCGCAAAACTGCGTCTCACCCGCGACAGCACTACCCTGGTGCTGGTGCTCGACCAGTTCGAGGAATACCTGCAGCGCTACGCCGGCGATCTGGGCATGCTGCCGGCCGCTCTCGGGGCTTTGCTGCGTGCCGGGCTGGATGTGCGGGTGGTGCTGTCCTTCCGCGAAGAATTCCTGGCCAGCGTCGATGCCTGCCTGCGCGCCCATGTGCTGGCCTTGTTCGCCTCCACCTATCACCTCGAGCATCTCGACCGGGAGCGGGCCCGGGAGGCCATCATGGCGCCGGCGCTCAAGTTTGGTGGCCGCTGCGACGAGGTGCTGGTGGACCAGCTGGTGGATGACCTGGCACCGAGCGATGCCGAAAGAGGTGTTGCGCGGCTGTTTCGCGGTGGCATCGAGTTGCCCTTCCTGCAACTGATCTGCCGCTGCCTGTGGGAGCACGCCAGACAGGCCGGGGCGGCTGGCCTGCGGATGGCCGATTACCGCAAGCTCGGTGGGCGCCGGGGCATCATCGCCGGCTATCTGCGGGAGGTGACGCATAACTTCGGTCCGCTGCAGTCCCTCGATGCGGCCAAGGTGCTCAAGGCGCTGGCGCCGCGCAGCGGGGTGAAGATTGCGTATCCCATCGATGCGCTGGCGGCGCAGGCCCAGTTGTCCGAGGCGCGGGCCCGGCATGTGCTGGATATCCTGCAGCAGCATCGCATCGTGCGTACCCGTGATGCGGGGGGCAGTGTGAGTTACGAGTTGCAGCACGACGCCTTCATCGAGATTGTGCGGCCGTGGGCCGAACAGCGCTTTCGCTGCCGCAACCGCCTGATCGGGGGTCTGGCCGGGCTGTTGCTGCTGGCCGGAATCGGCCTCAATGCTCTGCTCTGGCAGAACGAGCGGCAGGAGCGCGAGGACCGCCGGGTGGCTGCCGAATTGACCGACCGCATTGACGTGGATGCGCGCAAGGCACTTGAGGAAGCCCTTGCGCTGGCGCAGGTTTCACGCGATCACAACGTCAGCAATACCCTCCGGCTGGCCATCTCCAACTTTTTGCAGAATCCGGCCCTGGCTCCCCACAAGGGCGCTGCCAATGTGGCTGCGTATAGTGCCGACGGGCGCTGGATTCTGACTGCCGGGGAGGACGGCGAAGCCCGCCTGGTGGACAGCCAGACCCTGCAGGTGCGGGCCCGCGTCAAGCACGCTGCCGCCGTGGTGGCCGTGGCGGCCAGCGCCGACGGGCAGCGTCTCGTATCGGCTGGGCGGGACGGGGTGCTGCGCGTGTGGGACGCAGCCGGCCATGAGCTGACCGTCTGCGGCCGTGCCGGCGGGTCGCCGTGGGTCGATGCAGATATCAGCAAGGACGGCCGCCGTGTTGCCGGAATCCGGGAGTCCGAAGACGGCACCGCGCCCGATCTGCTGGTGACGGCGGTCGGTGGCGTCTGTGCCCTGACACGCCTGTCGGGACATTTCGGCAACGTGGGTTCGGCAGTGCTCGACGATGCGGGTGAGCGGGTGTTGTCCTTCGGTAATAACGACAACACCGCCCGCGTCTGGAATGCCGTCAGCGGCGTCTTGCTGGCCACCCTGACCCATCCGGACGAGGTGCTGTCAGCGTCGTTTTCGGCGGATGGTCAGCAGGTGGTGGTGGCGGTGGCCGACGGCAGCATCTACCGCTGGACCACGAGCGGACAGGTGATCGGCCGCCCGCTGGAGATTCCCGTCGATCCTGTCGAGGCGGAGCAACGGCCGGTGCTGGCTACCTCGGCGCGCTTGAGCCCGGATGGCAGAACGCTGGTTGCCGCCAGTTCGGACGGGCATATTTACCTGTGGACGCTGGGCGAGGGTGAGCAAGCCGCCGGGCCAGCGCAGGTATTGCAGGGTGTTCACCCGGGGGGCGCCTTGTCGGTCCAGTTCAGCCAGGATGGCAAACGCATCCTGTCCTTCGGGGTGGATGACACGCTGCGGGTGTGGGATGCACCCTTCAGTTTCCTGGCCAGGGAGTTGCGGGGCCACACCCAGGGTGTGCGTTCGGCCACTTTTTCACCGGATGGCAGGGAGGTGCTCAGTGCTGGCGCCGATGGGGCCGTCAAGCTGTGGCGCCTGCAGGCGCCCGATTTGCTGCCTCCCACGGGGAACGGTCTGATTCTTGGCGGCAACGGTCAGTACAGCTTCCGGCTCTCCACGGGCCAGTTGTTTGCGAGCAGTGCACCGGGTGCCCCCCGGGATTTGCTGCAGAAGGGGGAGAGTGTGCGTAGCGCCACTTTCAGCCGCGACGGAGCCTTGCTGGCGGTAGGCATGGCCAGTGGCCGGCTACGGGTGGTGGAGAGTGCTGGCGGTACAACCCGCTTCGAAACCGATGATCTCGAAAGTCCGCTGTTTGCGCTCGCCTTCGACGGGGAGGGGCGTCGTCTGGCCAGCGGTGGTGCCGATGGACGGCTGCGTCTTTACGAACTGGCGTCGCCCAGGGCCGACCGTAGCGGCATTGACGCTCACGCGGGGCCGGTGTTCAGCCTCGATGTGAGTCCGGACGGCTCCCGCCTGGTGTCCACCGGCGCCGATGGTGCGGCCCGGGTGTGGGCCTGGGGAGCCGGCCACGCGCCCCTGAGTACGCTCGAAGGGGAGGCCGACCGGGTGCGCGATGCCCGCTTCAGTGACGACGGCAGGCGCATCCTCAAGCGCAACGGAGATCGCATCTCCACGTTCGACGGGAATGCCTGGGCACGCTCCGATGCAGAGCTTCCGGCCTACGCAAGATCCTTGCTCGGTTTTTCCGCAAAGTAATCACTGCTGCCTTCTGAGGGCTTCCC
>ERZ724525.1138-NODE-1138-length-15591-cov-4.137551_pt1 | contig 15591 bp, 7 predicted proteins | sample MGYA00376058_ERZ724525 | MGnify/ENA primary metagenome ERZ724525 (study PRJEB28724, sample SAMN07190888) | wastewater metagenome | isolation source: influent of sewage treatment plant in Hong Hong | place: USA: Christiansburg, Virginia | collected 2016-03-01 ... | reverse complement strand
ACACGTGATGTGGGTATGAGAGCAGGGCTCCCCCTGAGAACCAGATAGCCGACCCGCACCACGCAGGCTGTTATCAGTGTCGCCCAGAGGGCAGCTGCGAGTGATTCCGAGCCGAAAAGTGCCAGAAAGAAGAGTATTGGAGCTACGGAAGCGGACAGCCCATGGACAGAGGCCTCTAGGCCGCCACGAACGTCAGCCGCAACAGAATTTCTGGTCATTGGAGAAAATCTTAGCTCCAGGCCATGTCACTTTTCCGGCAGAGCACTTGGCTATTCCATCAAGGAGTCTTGTAGGTCCTGAGCGTTGACAGGTTTGACTGGTGTGGGGCAAATCACGGCGACCGCAGCACAGCCAGATACAACCGTCACAGCTGTGCGGGCCATCGCGCAAATCGGATCAACTGCAACAAATAGGATGAAGGCTGCTTCAAACGGAAGCTGAAGGTACTTGCAGACGGTCCCTACAAGAGTGATGGTCACCACACCAGCCATGCCCGACGAGGCAAACCCCGCCAAAATTGAAACCAGCATAACGAGGGCCACTTCGAACAGGGCGACAGGTCTCTCGTACAAATCGGCGACGAATAGCGTTGCACAAATCAAATAGGCGATCGCCCCGACCTTCAGTAGCGACACACTCAAAGGCACCAGCAACTCGACACGCGCTTTGGGAAAACCAAGTCGCAAGACCAGTGACTCAATCATCGCCGGCATGCAGGTTGCGCTGTTGTTCGTCGCAACGCCCAGTGCAAACGGCGCTTGCATTGCCTTCACTACTTTTGGAAATGGAACTGACGCGCGATAACTTAAAACAAGCATCGACAAAAGCAAAAGCAAAACCGAGAGGGCAATAAACCAGCCGACAAACCCTGACATCGCCTTCAATGGCTCGATGCCAGTTTCTGCAATCTGACTTGCTGACAGGCTGATCAGCACAATAGGAATGGGCAGATTTACCCAATGGGTCAAAGTCTGACAGGCTCTGTACACCGTCTCCAACGTCTGGTTTAACCCACCTGAGATTTTTGTCGGTACTTGACCCACCGCAAAACCGAAAAGCATCGCAAATACGAGAGCCTTGAGAGTGTCGCCGGTTGCAAGAGCACTGAAAATATTCGCCGGAATCAAGGAAGACAAAACGTCACCAAGGGTCGTTTCCTTGGGTATTTCATCGGCCTTTCTCAAGTACATGTCAAAGTTGCTGCTTTGCGCATCGGAACCAACGATCTTTCCAAGCGAGGCCGTTACGGTGTCCGACAATTGATCGCCTGGACTGGCTGCGATAAAGACTACTGAGGATAAGGATGCAGCAATGATAGAAACCAAGCCAAACACCACAACAACACGGGTCAAAATCTTTGCAGCACCACCATCGTGAAAGAGATTCTGTAGTGAAAAAATGACCGCTGACACCATGAAGGGCAGAACGATCATTGTCAGAAGATCGACGTAAACAAGCCCAATGACAGAAAGGCTCTTTGAAAATTGCGGGAAACCTAAACCCAGCATCGCACCAAAAACCACACACGCCAACACGGTGATCGGGTGCATTGAAATGCGTTTGTACAGTTGCAAGCCGCCCGACTTTTTTGGCGCCGTTGGATTGCCTGGCAACAGGGGTCCCGGGCTCACCAAATCTGCGTTGGAAACATTCGACATCATTTAAGCTCCTTGAGCATATTTGCGACCAAAGGTATTTCCGTACGCTGGGCGATTACTTCATTCACAAAGGTTAACAATGACACGTCGGTCAGGCCGACCATCACGCTCAACGCAGATCCCAGGTCGTTGAAAGTCACAGTCCGCAGCGTCAGAGCCAGCTCAGGACTGCCACGCATGATTTGTTGAATTTCGAACTCATCGCGATAAATCGCAACAACCTCTCCTTTCTTGACGGCCTCCACGGACTTTGCCCAAGATGTATGAAGAACAATTTGTGCCTTCGGAAAATTTCGCCGTCCGAATTCCTCCCAGGCAGACCCTCCGATCACACCAAGTTTGCCGGTGAAGTTGCGTATCACGCGAGGCGCTGCATTGGCCCCAGAGACTTTGGCGAACTCGAGCCGGTTGATCAAAAAAGAGTGACCCAAGCGCATGTAGGAGGTACTGAAATTGACCTTTTGTGCTCTCGCAAGTGTTCTTGCCAACCGCCCCATGGCCAGGTCTGCTCGACCATCTGCGGCCATCTCTACCGCTGCATCAAAGGTCTTGGCAGTGCGGTCAAAACGAACTGGAACTCCCAATTCCTTCGCAATCTGGCGTGCGAGGTCTACATCGGTACCCACGTGTTCGCCATCTTTCTGTGCAAAAAATGGAGGCGAATCAACGGCAATCATCGCGACCACGAGCTCACCACGCTGCAAAATTCGTGCGATATCGGGCGCCACGGTCTTGCCATTCGGTGCCTTGACCAAAGGGGATGTGCGTTGTGAGTACGGCGCAGAAGCCGAGGATGGCCGCAGGAGCGCCGATTGTGAGGCCTGGGCAAACAATACTAGCGGGGCCAGCGAAAAGAGGAGTCCGACCAACAATGAGCCAAACAAAAAATAGGCGTCCAACGCTAGCCAAGATCGCGTTTTAGTTCGCATGCCAACAAAAGCTATTTCTATGGTGGCCACGACCCCTCCTTTTACTGAACTCAGTAGATTTATACCGTCGTCCGCAAATGAGGTCGGGACATTCAAGCGGGGCGACTTTCAAGACAGCGATCTCTCATAATGCAGGATAGACCGTCGTCGTAGGTATCCATGATTTTTTGGTACAACTCTGCCGCTTCGCGGTACTGTTTCTTCGAAAACAACAAGAATGCTTCACGGGTCAACGCACACAGGGCTTTATCCCTGTCGGTTGCCATCGTTTCAGGATCATCGCCGCGGATAGCCAGCACTTCATAAATAGGAATTTCGCCCTTGCGTCCTTTGACAGTAATGATGTCGACGGGTCGTGTCCAAAGCCGTTCACCAGTTTCCTTGTAGGTGGCATGGCTGATGCAAATCGAAGTGGAAAATTCCTTGTTGATGCCTTCCAGTCGCGCGGCGATGTTGACGCCGTCACCCATCACGGTGTAGCTCATGCGTTCAGGTGATCCAATATTGCCCACCAGAACGGCATCCGAATGGATGCCAATGCGGACCGTCAACGGGGGCAGACCTTCCGTAGCGAATTGCCTGTTCAATTCCACCATCCTGCGTTGTGACTTCACGGCCGCTCTGCAGGCGTGATAGGCGTGGTTCTGATCGAGCATCGGGGCACCCCAGAATGCCATGACCGAATCCCCAATAAATTTATCGACCGTGCCAGTTTCTTCCTTGACGGCATAGGTGACCAGTGCGAGGTATGAAGAAACAAGTCTGACCAACTCCCGCGACGGAGTGACTTCGGAGATGGAGGAGAAACCTTGCAGGTCAGTGAACAGGATTGTCAGGTAGCGGCTTTCACCGCCAAGTTCGATGTCATTGCCTGAGCGGACCAAGTCATTGACCAAATCGCGTGGTACGTAAGCTGTAAATGCCCGCAGTGTGTTGCGCAACTTGTTGACAGCACTATGAAGAATATTGATCTCTTCGATTCTCGATCCGACTATTCTCTTTGATCGATTGAAATCCAGCAGATCTCTAATTTCTTCAGTAAGGGTTTCAATTGGCCGCGATATGGTCCGAGAAAGAATGTAAGTCAGAAACACAAGTAACAAACACGCTGCTCCGCCATAAACGATGAGTCGTCTATTGATCTCGTTAAGCCCAACTAAAAAGTCGCTCATGGGCGCAAGCGTGATCACTTCCCAATTCTTGTTGAAATTGTTTGGAAATGCTGTGAACTGGGCCAAATACACTTCCGCAGTCAGTGGGTGGGTAAATTCAAATTGCCGTTCTTGGGTGCTGATATGCCTTTGATAGGCGTGCTGCACCGCTTTGCCAACCGCCTCACGAATATTTTGCTTAATCAAGCCTGATTTCACAATCGTGTAGCCATTGTCTTGACCGGTGCTTACCACGATGTTGCCATCGACGTCGACGATGTAGGTTTCACTATTTTTGCTGATTTGGATCGACTTGAGGTATTTTGAAATCGTATTCAGCTCAAATGACTCACCAATCATTCCTTTGAACGTCTTGTCCTGATAAACAGGGGTTGATACGGTCATAGTAGCCTGAGAAGTACTGCCAGAAACATAGGGCTCGTCAAGCAAAACAAAACGCTCCCGTTTGTCTTCGGGTGTTTTGGCAACCGTTGACGAGAGGCTTTTGTAGAACGGACGTTGACGTGGGTCGTAGTTGTTTTCAACAACAAAGGTTTCAATCGGCGCGGAGTCACGGTTTTTGAAGAATGTAAAAACCGAATTGACGGACCTACTATTTTTTGCAGGTGCCTGGGCACCAGAACCGTTGGATACCCCTTCAGGTAGGCCAGATCGGTCAACAACCCAGAAATTGAAAACCGCATCGGCCGGCGGCACGCGGTTTGCAACGATCATGCCCTCCCGCATTCGCTGAACCTGGTGAAAACTGCCACGTTCCGAAGCGACGAAGATAGATACAAGGTTTGGGTTATTTTCAAGATGTAGCAGAAGTGTGTCGTTGACACTCGCACTCTTGAGTAAACGTGGGTCGTCCCGCACTTGCTTTGCGAGCGTCACCAGAGAGTCTCCGATCGGATCAAGCAATGCGAGCAACTTGTCCGTCATCTGGTTATTGAGGCTGGTAATCAATGCGGATGCGTTGTGCTTGTAAATTTCATAATTTGTTTTGTAGATGTAGTAAACGATGATGGCGAACGTCGGCAATATCAGGCAAAGAAAAAGTGTGCTGATACTGAGTCGCAATTTGACGGCGAATTTCGGCGTGGTTTCCTGCCGACCCGCAGGACCGTTCGATCTAGTTACCTGCGCCTTGGTTTCTGCGATGGACATATCAAAGGGCCTTCTTGCAAGAGTTCTGATGCGCTGCAAATATCTTCTTCATCTCTTTGCTCGCCAATTGTGCTGCGGAGTAGGAAGTAATCTTGTGCATGTCGGTCACAGAGGTTTCCTTTGGCAACGCGATTTTTCCTGACAGTCCAAGCAATGGACCCGTATCAAAACCCTCGTCAACAGCATGAAAGGCGATATTCGCGTATCTCTTCCCATCGCGCATCAAGCCCTCGAAAGGATTGCCGCCGACATAGTGAGATGGCCAGGAATCATCAATGCAGGGGTGCAGGTTGTAGAAACCAAGTTTTGGAGTGTTAATGAGGCGGGAGCGAATCCGTTGCCCAAAGGTTGCCATCACGCAAATGTCCGGCTTCCATTGATCAATCACTTCGTAGAACTCAGGGTCGTTTACTTTCCCATTGAAAGTGGCAATTCCACGCTCTTTTGCAAGTTCCGAAACCATAACCTTCTCGTAAACCGTATGGGGGTACTGCCAAACCCGTTTGTCGGCACTGACATACGATGCTTCCGGATCGTCAGTCGCAACACCGACCACAGTTACCTGCTCACTGATGTCACCCTGCAGCAATTCGTTGAGAAGATAGAAGCCGCGGTAAAAGCTGCCAAACATTGCAACCCTGAATCTGTCATCGCGCATGTGCTGCCTTCTTTAAAAAACAAACCAAAACTCTTCGTTGTTCCCGGAAGTAATACTGATTGAGAAATGATCCCGTACCGCCCATCGCGGGCGAACTCAAAAATAGCAGGTGACAATGTCTTTTAAGGACGCCCTGGTGTGACCTTTCCATGGTGCGAAATTGACTTGGGTTGACAAGGCAATAAGCGAATTTGTGTGTTCATCGAAGGGCTTTGCTGGCGTCACCATTGCGGGATGTTCTTTTTGCAATGAAATACAGCCCCGGGGCGCCAATGTCAATCCAAACAACGTCACGTTGATCCGGTATCCATTTCTTTTGGGGAGTAGCAATCAAAGGACTGGCTCGCCGTGAACCTTCGGATTAAAGGCCTCTCGCTATTTGTGCCACGGCGACCCGCGGCTTGCCTGTCGATCAACGAAAAATTTCACCCATGATAAGCTGTTCTAAAGATTGTCGAAATGAGTCTATACACAAGCAAAAAAATGTAAACATGTGTTTTCAGTGCGCGTTTAACCCGGCCCCACAGGAGGCAGATTTTGATCACTCGTAGCGAACTTCCAACGTATCCAATCGAGATAGATCGTCCAAGTCTCGACTCTGTTCGAAGCGGCAATACGGGCGTGGATTATGTGCATGAGTTCACTGCGAATGAGCCCGGGCCCTGCGCAATGGTCACCGCCTTGACCCATGGCAATGAGTACAGTGGGGCAGTTGCATTGCTGCGGTTGATCGAATCGGGACTGAGGCCAACTCGGGGCTCATGGATCATTTGCTTCGCCAACGTGGCGGCTTTTCGTGCGTTTGACCCAGTGTCGCCAGATTCCTCCCGATTCGTTGACGTGGATATGAATAGAGTCTGGAGCAAAGCCAAGCTGGGTGGTGAAGCGAAACAACAAGAAGTTTCTCGTGCAAACGAGATATTGGGTTTCGTACGCCGTGCGGACTACCTTTTGGACTTGCATTCAATGCATGAGTCATGCGAGCCTTTGCTTCTTTCTGGCCCGACACAAAAAGGTCTGCAATTTGCAAACAAGGTTGGATTTCCCGGGGTAATTGTTCGCGACGAGGGGCATGCAGATGGCACAAGGATGATGGATTTCGAAGCATTTGGGCGTCCAGAGGAGAGACCGGTTGCACTTCTGGTTGAGGCTGGCCAACATTGGAGCAAAAGCGCTGTCGACGTTTCAATGCGGACTCTGTTTAGATTTCTTGTTGCCTCTGAGACAATTGAGGAGGACGCGATTCCATCGGGGTTCGCCCCTGCAATTCCACAGGTTGAGGTCAAAGTCGCGGGTCGCTGTGTTGCCAAAACCTCAGACGTCTGTTTTACAAGTGACTGGAAAGGGCTGGAGCTTATTGCGCATGCTGGCACCGTCATTGCGTATGACGGTGGCGAGGCTGTAGTGACGCCGTTTGATGACTGCGCCTTGATCATGCCATCGCTACGGCAGGTCTTCCCCGGTGTGACCTATGCGCGATTCGGTCAGAGCCCGACACGGAGCTAGTTAGTGGTACAGCGGCGAAAGTTGGACTTCATTGAACGTCACCGCTGGTGCAATGGTGATTCATCGAAAGTACCAAGTCACCGCATTGCACAGCCGCGGCGACGAAGTCAAACGATGAAATCGACTTGGATAGGCTAGCGAAGCCATCGAGGCTTGAAATCGCAAGGTGGGTCTGCAGTTGCGCATGGATTTCCAGGGCACGCAGATCCGACGATTCCAACAGAACGCGCAATTCATTCAATTGAACAAGAACCGTGTCATCGGCCTGCGTCGCCCTAGTATCGGGTGACAAAGGAACTGCGGCCAGAACTGACACCATATTGTCTTCGACTAATGGCTTCAAGACATCGATAGTGCGCAATACAGTTTCTTTGAATACGACCCGAAGCGAGTCGTGCACTGGCAAGTGCGTGCCGAACCGGAGTGCCTGCTCGGTCGATTTCGCAACGGCCGCCATGTTGGCTGCGCCTACCGTTGCCGATAGGCCTTTAAGGGTGTGCAGAAAGCGTTCGGCCCCAACCAAGTCGCTGCTCGCTAAAAAGGCATCCAACTGCTCCGGTGCGTCGCGCAGGTCCGACAGGTAGGACGTTAGCACGGTTGCATACAACTCTCTGTTTCCGCCCATACGCTGAAGGGCCTCGTCCATAGCGATATCGTCCACGAGTGGCAACCCATCGGCAGGTGGCGGGGCGGTCAATGTGCCCCCGGGGGCGGCGGCGCGCCGCTCCGTGGTGTGGGGCCCGTTCGCCCGGTTGCGGCGGGTGTGTTGCAACAACACCTCTACCAAATGGGGTAGGTCAAAGGGTTTGCCTACGTGGTCGTTCATGCCGGCCCGAAGGCATGCCTCGCGGTCTGATGCCATGGCATTGGCTGTCATGGCAATGATGGGCAATTGGGCCGAGCCCGGCGCCTGGCGAATCACGCGCGTGGCTTCGTATCCATCCATCACCGGCATCTGGATATCCATCAGTACTGCATTAAATGGGGTTTGCGTGTTGACGACTGCTTGAACCCCCAACTGGCCGTTGTCCGCGATTTCGACTTGGGCACCTTCTGAGCGCAGCAACTCGCGGGCGACCTGCTGATTGATCAAGTTGTCTTCCACGACAAGCAGGTGCATGCCTTCAAGCCGTCCGGCCTTTTCAGACCGGGCACGCGGTGCGGCGCGCAAATTGCTCAAACCTGCGCGGGCATCCACCACGGTGTCAAACAGCATGGATGCCGTGATGGGCTTGACCAGAAATGCGTTTAGATACGCCTGCTCACGCGCACTGCGCTGCATCAGCTGTTCGCGGCCGTGTGCAGTCACCATGACGGTAATGGGGCATAGCGCCTGTGCGCCCAGATCCCGCATGCGGGCGAGGGCTTCCCAGCCGTCCATGCCGGGCATCAGCCAGTCAATAAAAATGGCGTCATAAGGGGGCAGCAGTGCTTTTGCCCGGGTGTCGAGCAGCGCAATAGCGTGCTCGCCGCTGTCTGCGCCATCGACCCGCCAGCCCCAGGAGCGGGCCATGCGCATGGTCAAGTTGCGGGCGGTCACGTTATCGTCCACCACCAACACATCCAAAGGCAACATTACGCGCGATGGCGCGGGGTCCGACACCATAGCTATTTCACCGGCTATTGGCAGGGTCAGCGTAAAGTGGAAGGTGCTGCCCTGACCCAGCACGCTGTCAAGCTGCAGGGCACCCCCCATCAGCCTTACCAGTCGTTTACAGATGGAGAGACCCAAGCCGGTGCCACCAAAGCGGCGTGTGGTCGATGCCTCGGCTTGCGAAAAGCCCTCAAAGATATGTTCCTGATTTTCTGGTGCAATGCCGATCCCGCTATCGCGCACCGCAAAGCGCAGGGTGGTGTGGGAGTCGGTGCGAGAAACGAGCTTGATTTCGACCACGACTTCACCCTCATTGGTGAACTTGATGGCATTGCCCGCCAGGTTGATCAACACCTGTTGCAGGCGCATGGCGTCAGCCACCAGAACACGCGGAAGCGTGGTGTCCACGTCAAACAGGACTTCAATGGGTTTGACGCCGACGTTGGCAGACAGGATCACGGACAGGTCGCGCAGCAGACGGTCCACCCCAAAGGGCTGCGGGTCGAGTTCCATCTTCCCGGCTTCCATCTTGGAGAAGTCCAGCACGTCATTGAGCAGGCTTAGCAGTGACCGGGCCGCCCCTTCGGCTTTGCCGGCATAGTCCAATTGCTGCGCCGACAGATCAGTGTTGTGCAGTAGCTTGAGCATTCCCAGAATGGCATTCATGGGCGTGCGGATCTCATGGCTCATGTTGGCAACAAACTGGCTCTTGGAACGTGAAGCCTCCTGCGCCGCCTCGGTCGCTCGCGTCAGGTCGGTGATATCGGAGTAGGTTGTTACAAATCCCCCATCGGGCATAGGTGCACCCCGGATTTCCAGCGTCCGACCATTCCCGCGCTGGCGCCGGAAGTGGTGGGCCTGGGCCATCTTTGCCCGCTCCACAATGGTTTTGACAATGGCATCAGGGTCGCCTTCGCCATACTCACCACGTTGCGCGTTGAACCGGATGATGGATTCGAATTTGACGACGTCTGCAGCAAACAACGAGTCCGGAAAATCCAGCAGGCTGCGAAAGAGGCTGTTCTCCGCCACCAAGTTCAAGTTGGCATCCATCACACTCAAACCCACCGGGATATTGGCCAGAATGTTCTTCATGAGAACGTTTTTTTGGCGCACATCGTCTTCGAGTTTTCTGCGCTGGGTAATGTCTTGAAAAATCCCAACCAGGCGGATGCGTTTTCCATCGCTGTACTCTGCTTCGCCCGCACATCGCACCCAAATATGCCTGGCCATCGCCGTGGTCAAGGGCAGTTCCAGATCCCAAGGCTTGCCGGTTCGGCGCGCAGCGCCGATCGCAGCCTGGATCTCGCCCCGTGCTTCGGGTGCAAAAAAGGCGATGGACTCCTCCAGGGTGGGGCAATGTCCATTGACCACGTCGTGGATCTGGCATGTTTGATCCGACCATGTGATGCGACCCGCGACCAGGTCGTACTGCCAGCGGCCTATGCCGGCAATACGCCCTGCGCGCACCAGGAAGGCGGCATTGTCCCGCAGGCTGGACGCGGATTCTTTTAGCTCGGCTTCGGCCTTTTTGCCCTCCGTGATGTCCAAGTTAATGCCATACATCCATTCTGGTTTTCCGTCGGGCGTGCGTGTGAAAAGCCGCCCGCGTGTCAGTTGCCAGACCCAGTGGCCCTCCTTGTGGCGCATGCGGCCTTCAAATTCGAAAATGTCCCGCTTGCCCTTGACGTGCTCATCCAGGCGCTGTGCGGCAAGCACCAGGTCATCGGGATGCAATGCATGGCGCCATAGGCGATTCGGGTTTCCTTTTACCTCTTCGAGCGAGTAGCCGATCATCTCTGCCCAGCGTTCGTTGACAATGCCTTCGCCGGTCTGGTAGTTCCACTCCCAAGTGCCTGCCCGTGTGCCGGTGATGATGTTGTTCAGCCGCTGACGCTCGGCATCGAGGGTCTGTTGGGCGCGCTTGCTTGCCGACACATCGGTTCGAATGGAGATGTATTTCTCTATTCCGTGTTCGCCGAAATAGGGGGCTATCACCGTGTCCACCCAGTAGAGGCTGCCATCCTTCGCCCGATTGCAGACTTCGCCGCGCCACACGTAGCCGCTGGAAATGGTTTTCCAGACGGCGTCCCAATAACCCTCGGGCTGGGCGTCCGATTTGACGATGCGATGGTTTTGCCCTATCAGTTCTGCGTTGCTGTACCCGCTGACCTGGCTGAACATGTCATTGGCATAGGTGATGTTGCCCGCAGGGTCTGCGATCGACACAATGGAATAGCTGCTGACGGCGTCCATCAAAGTCTGGAGTTCCCGGGCCGACTCCATGCGCTCGGCCAGCGCTCGCTGCCGTTCCTGGTCGATGCGCTCGAGGTTGTGCCGGGTTTGAGCCAGGCGGTCCAGCACACTGCCCTTCATGTCCTCGGTCACCGCTATGGAAGTTGAGAAATTGCCTTCACCAATGCGTGTGATATGGGCCTGCACTTCGTCCGCCGTGCCACCCAAGGTCGTGCGCAGAGTGCGACTGGTTCGCACCAACATGGCTACCGCACCCAACCCGATCAAGATCAGCGTCAAACGGGCAACAGTCGCCCTGGATTTGGCATCCTCCACAGCCAGACGCGTACGCGCCTCTACCAGCCGATTCACCTCGGCAATCGGCTGCATGATCATGGCCTTGTATTGGTGGTACTGCCCATCGTGCATCATTTGCAAGGCGTTGGCACGGCTGGTGACGGCTTGTGGTCCGGTGTCATCCATCAAAGCCATGGCTTCAAATTCGATCCGCGTCAAACCGTCGGAATTTGCTTTGGCCAGTGCCAGCTTGTCGAACTCTTCTGCCGTATAACCTGCTTGGCGCATTAGATCCAGCAGGCTGATGCGCTGTCCCTCCGAAGTTCGCGCAGCGGACTTGTCGGCCAACACCCGGTCCCAGTAGATGTCCTGGTAGGCCATGGGTCGAGGCAGCTTGCCGTCGCGAATATCCAGAATTTCCTGGTAGTACTTCTTGTAGGAAGGGTCCCCGGTAACCACATAAGTGCGGGCCATGCGGGTGAGGTCATCCGATGATTGACGCAATTCATCGGCGAGTTGCATGGACTCAAAACGCGCTTCACCCGCGTTGTCGACCCGTCGCTCCAGGGCGGTATAAACCAGAAAAACGGCCGCCACCGCAACCAGCAAGCTTGCAGTGAGCCAAACGTTGCGTGTGTACAGGGTCCGTTTTTCTGGCATCAACGGTGTCGATTCATGCTCTCATGGAATGTGCGGGTCATTCTACGCATACTCCCGCTGCCGCGTCGACCGACAGGGGCACGGTAGCAGCTGATAAGCTCACCTGCTACCTATGGAATGGAAACCCATGATCACACCGTTCTTGCGCCATATTTGCGTCGTCGTTTTTGCTCTGCTGCCCTGGCTAGCTGACGCCACCGAACTCAAGCTTTCTGACCCTTTGCCCATCGGTCCGCAGGTAACCGTTGGAAAGCTGGCGAACGGCCTGACCTATTACATCCAGAAGAACAGCCGACCGGAAAAGCGGCTGGAACTGCGCCTGGTGGTCAAGGCGGGTTCCATACTGGAAGACGAGGACCAGCTCGGGCTAGCGCACTTTACCGAGCACATGGCATTTAATGGTTCCACCCATTTCAAGAAACACGAACTGGTGTCCTACTTGCAGTCCATTGGCTTGAAATTCGGGGCTGACCTGAACGCCTACACGGGCTTCAATGAAACGGTCTACATCCTGCCTCTGCCGACCGACAATCCCGAGCATGTCCGCAAAGGTTTCCTGGTGCTGGAGGACTGGGCCCACGGCGTGAGCTTCAACGACGCCGACATCGATCTGGAACGCGCCATCGTGCTGGAAGAGTTGCGTCTGGGCAAGGGCGCGCAGGACCGCATGAACAAGGTCCTCCTGCCAAAAATTTTCAGTGGCTCGCTCTACGCACAACGCCTGCCCATCGGCACCGAAGCCAGTCTCAAGGGCTTCAGCCATGCAGCCATCAAACGGTTTTACAAGGACTGGTACCGACCCAATCTGATGGCCGTGGTGGTGGTGGGTGATATTGAAGTCAAGGCCGCGCAGGCTCTGGTGGAGGCCCACTTTGGCAAGCTGGAAAACCCGCCGGCCGAGCGCCCCCGGTTGTATGCACCTATCGTTTCGCGCAGCACATCCGAGGCCGTCGTTGTGACCGACAAGGAGGCGACCAACAACGCCTTGATGATCCGTTACCCGGTCCAGCCGGCCAAGACCGTGGTGACCTTGGGTGACTACCGCCAGTCCATGGTGGAGCGTCTATTCGGCGCCATGCTGGCGCAGCGCATGCAGGAGCTCACCCAGCGGGCCAACCCGCCGTTTGTCGGCGGTGGCAGCGCGGTCAGCCGCCTGGTGCCGGGTTACCGGTCTTTCAATTCAAGCGCTCTGCTGGGCCGCATGGGCGCGGTCCCCGCAGTGGATGCCCTGGTGCAAGAAAACGAACGTGTACGTCAATTTGGCTTCAGCCTGGATGAGCTGGAGCGCAGCAAGAAGACCATGCTGCGGGGCCTGGAACGCGCACAAGCCGAACGTGACAAAACCGACTCTGCGCGTTACGCAGCCGAGTACCTGCGTAACTTTCTGGAACAGGAAACCATTCCCGGCATTGACAATGAACTGGCTTACGGCCAGGCGATGCTGCCCGGTATCACCGTGGAAGATGTGAATGCCTACGCGCGCTCGGCCATTCCTGAGAAAGCCGCCAAACTGGTTCTCTACACCGGCAGTGACAAAGCTGACAACATCACACCTGCAGAGCCCGAGTTGCTGGCCAGTGTCAGCCAGGCCGAACAACGAACCGTGATTGCCAGGGATGAAAAACCCGTGGCCCTGTCACTCATGGCCAAGCTTCCGTCAGGCGGAAGGATCATGACCGAACGCCAGCTTGAGCGTCTGGGTGTGACTGAGCTGACATTGTCCAATGGAGTGAAGGTCATTCTCAAGCCGACTGACTTCAAGAACGATGAAATACTGATGGGCGCCACCCGGTTTGGAGGCCAGTCGCTGTACGGATTGGACGACAAATTCAATGCTGGTTATGCCGGACATGTCGCGGCATCCATGGGGCTGGGCGATTTCGCGCCCACCGAATTGCAAAAGATGCTGGCGGGCAAGGTTTTGTCCGTCAGCGCGGGGTTGGGAGGGCTCCATGATTACGTCAGCGGCAACACCAGCCAGACTGACCTGGAAACTATGCTGCAAATGCTGACACTGAAGTTTGGTCCTATGCGCAAGGATGGTGACCTGTACCAGTCGTTTGTCAGCCGATCCCAGGATGGAGCGAAGAACGCGACGGCGCGCCCGGAGTCGGTGTTTGCCGACGCCATCCAGACGACGCTGTACGGTGGGCATCCCAGACTGTGGCTGACGCCACGGCCACAAGACTTTGCGGGGCTCAGCGCCGAGCGTCTGCACTCCATTTACAGCGAACGTTTTGCCAGCGCGAAGGGGATGACCTTTGTGTTTGTCGGCAGCTTCACGCTGGACGTCATCAAACCCTTGATCGCCCGCTACGTTGGCAGCTTGCCAACCCCGGAGATCAAGAACACGTATGTCGATGTGGGCATGCGCCCCGTGTCCGGTGTGGTCAAGCAGACCGTGCGCAGCGGCGCCGAGGCGAAGAGCCAAGTGGCCCTACAGTTCACGGGCAAGGCCGACTACTCCGAGGCGGAGCAACTGCGCCTGCGGGCTCTGGTTGAGGTTTTGAACATCAAGATCATCGACGTGCTTCGTGAAAAATTGACGCTGATCTACGGCGGCAGCATGCGGGGCGGCCTGTCGCGCGACCCCTACCCGCACTACCAGCTTAGCCTGTCATTGCCTTGTGCCCCCGAGAATGTGGACCAGGTTATCGCGGCGGCGTGGGGTGAAATAGAGAAAATCCAAAGCCAGGGCATCGACGCAGCTGATCTGGCCAAGGTCAAGCAGAACTGGCTCACCACGCAACGGCGCATGCTGCGCGAAAACGGCTATTGGCTGAGCAAGCTGCAGTCTGCTGAGTTGTACGGAACCGACCCGGCGGACGTGCTGGACTATGCCAACCAGGTGGCGGCCATTACGGCGGAAGAGTTGCAGACGGCTTCGCGTCGTTATCTGCCGCGCGACAACTATGTCCAGCTGGTGTTGTACCCGGAGAAATAGTCTGTGCCAAGAACTCGGCTATTTCCGCAAAGGCCTGGCGTGCCTCAGTGAGGTCAGGGTCAAAGATGTGCCAGACATGCACCATATGGGCCCAGGTTTGCACGGTCACCGGTGAACCAGCGGCGTTGGCCTTGTTGGCATACCGCAGGGTATCGTCCAGCAGCATTTCGATTTCACTGGCGTGGATCAGCAACGGGGGCAAACCGGACAGGTCTCCAAAGATGGGCGAGACCAACGGGTGGTTGGGGCGTATGCGGTGGCGCAGCCAAGCCAGCCACAGCAAGACCGAGCGCGGTACGCGGGCCAGTGGACCAAACAGCGGGCCCAGCATTGCGTCAGTTGGAATGTTGGCGCGAAGGCTGGGGCTGCCCAGCGTGCCGTCGGTGGCGGGGGACAAGGCGACCGCAGCGTTGGGCGCACGCAGACCCTGGTCGCGCACCCAGGCGATCAGTGCCAAGGTAAGGTTGCCACCGGCCGAGTCGCCGGCAACAAAGACCGCACTGGCCGGTGCCACCTCGGTTGGCCCGTGTTCCAGCATCCAGCGGTAGGCTACGCGGCAGTCTTCAATGCCGGCCATGCGGCTGTGCTCCGGCATCAGCCGGTAGTCGATGGCCAACACGGCACCGCTCGTGATCTCCGAAAACTTGCTGGTGATGGCGCGGTGGCTGAGCGGACTGCCCATGATCCAGGCGCCGCCGTGGATATAAAGCGTGCGGCACGCCCCGTTGGCCCCTGGCGCCAGCACCCACTCGGCTGGAACACCGCCTGCATCCACCGGTATGAACTGTG
>ERZ724525.1121-NODE-1121-length-15705-cov-9.952077_pt1 | contig 15705 bp, 16 predicted proteins | sample MGYA00376058_ERZ724525 | MGnify/ENA primary metagenome ERZ724525 (study PRJEB28724, sample SAMN07190888) | wastewater metagenome | isolation source: influent of sewage treatment plant in Hong Hong | place: USA: Christiansburg, Virginia | collected 2016-03-01 ... | reverse complement strand
ACAGAATTTGCGCGATGCCATCAGCGTGGCGGTTGATCCCTTGGCAACGGGTGTAATCGTGGTGGCTGCTGGCCAGGTGCATCGGGCCGAGCATGTCATGAAGGTACACAGCTACCGCACTGATGCATTCCATTCAGGCGACGAAGGCCCTTGTGGCTGTGTGGAGGAAGGGCGTGTGCGTTGGTACCACCCGTTGCCTCGCAACGAGTCCATTGCGCTCTCAGAAGATGCACAACAAACTGCCACGCGCGTGATTTTGTCGGGAGCAGCTTGGCCCCGTGTGGAGATTGTTCTCAGTCATGCCGGTGTTTCCGGTGACGGTGTGGATGCCCTGATGACCCAGGCCAACGGGCCACGGCCTGTGCAAGGCTTGGTGGTGGCTTGTACGGGCAACGGCACCATTCACCATGAGTTGCAGGCGGCGTTGGAGCGAGCAAGCCAAGCGGGTGTGGTGGTGTGGCGGAGCACGCGCTGCCTGTTCGGGCGGATCATCTGTGCTGAGGGATCACCGGATTCAGCAGATCCAAGCGCTTGGCGTGCTGTCAGTTTTTCACCAGTCAAGGCGCGTCTGGCTTTGGCGTTGGCGCTCATGTCCGACAGTCTTGCCCGGTAGGTTGGAATGCCCGCAGCAAATGGGGGCTTTCGGTCACCTGCTTTGCCCCACCGGAGGCTGAATCACGGTGTATCCCAACCTGGTGGGGTGGCCGACACGCCACCCCCGAGGCTGACAGATGGCATGCACAGGTGTGCTTGCGGACAATCAGCCTGCGCTGGTGAGTTGGTTATCAGCTGGCCAGTGCGCTGAACGCCCGAGCCGTGATTTCATCCACCGTGCCCGTTCCGCTGATGGCACGGTATTTGGGGGCTGCTTCGGGTTCCGATGCCGCCCATTGGCTGTAGTAGTCAACCAGCGGACGAGTCTGTGAGCTGTAGACATCCAGACGTTTCTTGACTGTTTCTTCCTTGTCGTCTTCGCGCTGCACCAAGGGCTCGCCCGTTACGTCATCCACGCCTTCGGTTTTGGGTGGGTTGAATTTGACATGGTAAGTGCGGCCGGATGCGGGGTGTGAGCGCCGACCGCTCATGCGTTCAATGATGGCCTCAAAGGGCACATCGATTTCAAGCACGTAGTCCAGCTTGACTCCGGCTGCTTTCATGGCATCGGCTTGGGGAATGGTGCGTGGAAATCCATCAAACAGAAAGCCCTGGGCGCAATCTGGTTGCGCAATGCGCTCTTTGACCAGGTTGATGATGAGGTTGTCACTCACCAGGCCACCCGACTCCATCACTGCCTTGGCTTCCAGGCCCAGGGGCGTACCAGCTTTGACTGCGGCGCGCAGCATGTCGCCAGTGGAAATTTGGGGAATGCCGTATTTTTGGCAGATGTAAGAGGCTTGTGTGCCCTTGCCAGCACCAGGGGCACCCAACAGTATCAGTCTCATGTCAATCCTTCTCTTGGTTTTTGAACAGTCTACAGCCTCAGCCGGACGCTACAGGCACACGAAATATCAGCTTAGCACGCAAGGCCTTTGTCAGGCTTACTCAGACGGGCTGGCTTGAGCGCGAAAGGCATTTCGAACTCTGATCAGATCTTCGGGGGTGTCCACCCCGGCAGTGGGAGCCGTTTCAGCAATGTGAACCGCAATGTGTTCCCCATGCCACAGAACCCGTAACTGCTCCAGCATCTCGGTGTTTTCAAGATTGCACGCTGCAAGCCTGGGGAACTGGCGCAAAAAACCGACTCTGTACGCATAGATGCCTATGTGCCTGAGTGGGGCAGGCTGTGGCAGAGCTGTGCCGTTTCCGTCGCGCCACCAGGGGATGGGGGCTCGGCTGAAGTACAAAGCGCGTCCGAGGCGGTCGGTCACGACCTTGACCACATTGGGGTTGAGGAAATCCGGCATGCTGTCAATCGCATGTGCGGCGGTTGACATCACGCAGTCTGGCCGCTGTTGCAGCGTGTGTGCGACCGCATCAATCAGCGCGGGTGGGATCAGTGGTTCATCCCCTTGCACGTTGACCACAATGGCTTCGTCAGGCAAGCCAAGCTCGGTGCAGGCTTGCGCGAGCCGATCACTGCCAGAGGCATGGTGCTGATCCGTCATGATCCAACGCACGGCATGCGCAGCACAGGCTTGGGCGATCCGATCATGGTCTGTGGCCACAACCACATGTTGCCCTGCCTGACTCAATGCAGCCTGATTGGCTACTCTCACGACCATTGGTATGCCAGCAATGTCGGCCAATGGCTTGTCTGGAAGACGGGTGGACGCAAGTCGGGATGGAATCAATACCCAGAAGGGGGGATTGGACGTGGCCCGCGTGTCTGTGCTGTCTGCCGTTTGCATCAGATGTCCTCTGGCTGCACGGGGGGGACGGAAGTCATGGGAGATGGGCTTGGCGATCCCATGTGCATGGCTTCCAGCTCGGCATCGGTGAGGGTGCGGGCTTCCTGTTCCAGCAGGATGGGAATACCGTCGCGCACGGGATAGGCCAGTCTGGCGCTGCGGGAAATGAGTTCGTCCTTGGACGCACTGAAGCGTAAAGGGCCTTTGGTCACGGGGCAGACCAGAAGTTCAAGCAGTTTGGTGTCCATGAATCAATGATAGCTTCTGGTCGAGAGTGGCCAGAAATGCCTGTTCAAGTGAAAGTGTCAGCGGAATGGCCCAGGCGTTGGGTGTGTCTGCGTTTCCCAGTTGCAGATCGGCGGGTTGGCTGGATTTCAGATTCCTGATCAGCGGAAACAGTTTGACGGCATCCTTTTCTGTCATGAACAGTTGCTTGGTGTTGACCGCATCCCATACTTCTGGGTTGTCATTTTTTGTGTTTGGCTCTGAAAAATCGTGGTGATCCTCCAGTGCAATCTTCTGCGTCAGGTGGATGCCTTTGCCGTGGAGCATGTCGAAGAAAACCTGTGGCTTGGCTATCCCCGCCAATGCCACATTGGGCCGCACACGATTGGCCGCCAGTGTGTGCAGCGGTATGCGGTGGCCGAAGGCTGAAATGGCTTCATCAGCCAAACTTCGGCTTGCCTGGAAAATCCGTGTGCCAGGCGGGCAGGGCAACGGGGCGGGTGTGGTTCCGTGGTTGCCGATGTGCAGCACCATGTCGATGCGGCGGCTGGTGTGGTCAGGCCAAGGCTCACGCAGTAAGCCTGCTGGCAACAGCCAACCGTTGCCCAGTCCCCGTTCATCAAATACGGCCACAGCGATGTCGGCGTGCAGAGCCAGGTGTTGCAGGCCGTCATCGCAGACCAGAACCGTGGTGCAGGGGTAGAGCGCCAGAAGCTGGCGACCGGCATCAATGCGCCGCCTGGCCACCACCACAGGTACACCAGTGGCCTGGCGGATGAGCAAAGGTTCGTCGCCCGCCAGATGCGCCGGTGTATCGGCTTGCACATCAAGTGCTGCATCCGCAGATGAGCCAGGGTCCACCATCCGCCCATAACCCCGCGAAATGACACCCGGATGGTGTCCCTGTTGTTGCAAGTGGCGAATGATCGCCATGACCGTGGGGGTTTTGCCTGCGCCGCCAACCACCACGTTGCCCACCACAATCACCGGGACGGGCAGGCGTTGACGGGGCAACCAATCGGCGCGGTACAGGGCCGCACGAATGCGAATCAGAGCTTCCATTGGCAACGACAGCGGCCAAAGGGCGCGCGACAGTGCATTGCGGCTCATCCAGGCATCTGCAAGTCTGGATTTCCAGCTTGAAACGCTTGAGGATGCCTGTGCCATCAGGGGCGTTTGGATTGGCCGCCTTGTGCGATGTCGGCTGTGGATTGGGTGGAGAAGGTGATTTGCACCAATCCGGCTCGGCGGGCCGCATCCATCACGGTGATAACCGCCTGGTGCGTTGCAGAGGCATCGGCATTGATCACGACCATCGCGTTGCTGTCAGATTTGGCGGCCTGGGTCATCAGCTGTGCAAGCTCTTGGGCGCTGGCACGGTCAATCACTTGGCCGCTGATCGCGTATCGGCCTTCTTGGGATACCGACACCAGAATTTCAGTGGGACGTTGGCGGGCCTGCTCGGCATCGGCCACTGGCAGGGTCACTTGCAATTCCGTGTATTTGCTGTAGGTGGTGGTCAGCACCATGAAGATGAGCACAACCAGCAGCACATCAATGAACGGGATCAGGTTGATTTCGGGTTCGTCGCGTGAGCCTTGGCGAAAGTTCATGGCCAATCAACCCCGGATGCGGATCAGGTGACGGAACAATTGTTCCGAAGCCAATTCCATTGTCAGCAAATAGGCATCGACCCTGGCCCGGAAGTAACGCCAGAATATCAGCGCGGGAATGGCCACCATCAGGCCAAAAGCCGTGTTGTACAGCGCAATCGATATGCCCTGTGCCAGTTGTACAGGGTTGCTGCCTGCTGCACCGCCGCCAATGGCTCCGTCACCCATTTGCGCACCGAAAATTTCGATCATGCCGACCACCGTGCCCAGCAAGCCCAGCAGAGGGGCAGCCGATGCAATGGTCGCCAGTGCCGCCAGGTAGCGCTGCAAACGGGCGGCCACTTCCCGCCCTTTTCCTTCCAGGCAAGAGCGAAGATCCTCGTCGCTGGCCTTGGGGTTGGCGCTGAGTTCGCGGAACCCGGTGGCCAGCACTTCGCCCAAGGCTGAGTTCATGGCCAACTTGTTCACCACATCTGGCGGCGGAACCGACTGGCGTGAAACGGCTATGGCTTCTTCCAGCAAAGTGGGCGGGGCCACACGTGAGGTCTGGAGGCTCACAAAGCGTTCAATGATCAGGGCCAAACCCAGTACGGAACAGGCAATCAGGGGCCAGATGGGCCAGCCAGCGGCTTGTATGATGGTCAGCAAAGCATCACTCCAAATCAAAAATGTGCCCGATTATGGCCTACCGCCGAAGGCCAATCCGATGCCCCAGTTGCCCACAATTTCTGTGGATAACTCTGTGAAAAACCTTGTGAATGCGAGGCGGAAACGCAAGCCTGGTGTGGGTTTGGTGACTGTGATGAAAAATAAGGCATGCGAAATGTATTTAAAAACAATAGCTTGTGTTCGTTCCCTTGGTGATACGCACGTTGTTGACCAGATTGATCCGTCTGCTTTTTTCTGTGGACATGTGGTGCGTTCTTTCGCTGGCTCAGCCTGGGTAGAGTGCTTCGAAATCAGGGGCAAACTGCCATGAACCACGCTGTTCCTCAGGTTTCGGGTGGGGGAGCATCCTTGCCTGAAACATGGGATGTGGGGGCGCTGATGCTGGCCGTGGCCGATGCGCTGTCGGCACGGTTCAACCCTGTTCAGGTGCGGGGCGAGTTGTCGGGGTTCTCTCGCGCAGCCAGCGGCCATTGCTATTTCTCCCTGAAGGACACCCAGGGACAAGTTCGGTGTGCCATGTTTCGCAGAGTCTCCACCTCGTTGGGTTTTGTTCCCAGAGACGGCGATCGGGTCGAGGTGCGTGGCAAGTTGGATGTGTATGGCCCGCGCGGTGATTTGCAACTGATAGTGGAGGGCATGCGGCAGGCCGGGCAAGGCGACTTGTTCGAGCAATTCATGCGGCTGAAGGCACGCTTGCAAGAGCAAGGCTTGTTCGATGCAGCCCGAAAAAAATCAGTGCCCGCTATGCCGCAATCAATCGGAGTGGTCACCTCGCTGGGGGCGGCGGCTTTGCGTGATGTGGCTTCGACGTTGACCCGTCGCGTGCCACACATACCCATCACCATTTTTCCTGCGTCGGTTCAGGGTGTGCAGGCACCGGATGAGCTGTGTGCTGCACTGCGGCAGGCGTTCGATGTCCATGCGCGCACTGGTCATCCCCAGGTTCTGCTGCTGGTGCGGGGCGGGGGGGCGCTGGAAGATTTGTGGGCATTCAACTCTGAGATGCTGGCCCGTACATTGGCCCAGGCACCCATGCCCGTGGTCTGCGGTGTCGGGCACGAAACCGACTTCACGATTGCGGATTTTGTTGCCGATTTGCGTGCGCCCACCCCCACCGCTGCCGCTGAACTGTGCGCAACAGATCGTGAAACGGCCATGAATCTGGCCGACCGCTGTGGGCAGCGCCTGTCTGATGCCGTGCTCAAAAAGCTGGATATGCAGGCCCAGCATCTCGACAGGCTGGCGCAGTATCTGGCACGCCCGTCGGATCGCATTGCCGTGCAGCAGAGGAGGCTGCAACAACTGGAGCATGCGCTGTCACACCAGTCCACCCTGAGAATGAAGCGTGAAATCCAAACGGTTCAAATGCTGGCGGCCGATTATTCATCCAGGTTTGAGCGCCATCTCCAGACCCGATCTGTGAAGTTGGCGCACCTGGAGTCGTTGCTTCATTCTTTTGATCCAAGACTGGTGTTGCAGCGTGGTTACGCGTGGCTGAGCAACGAAGCAGGGCAGGCCGTCACGGGTGTGCATCAAACCCACAGCGGCCAGATATTGCGTGCAAGCCTTGCCGATGGTGAGGTCGATTTGACCGTGCGCTGAAAATTGCCTGGGGCTTTCCTACAATGGCAGCCGTCTCTGGCGCAATTCCTGCGCTGTGTGGTCACCGTTTTCAGTCACCATCCTGTCCGTCCGTTTACTCCCCAAGGAATCATTCATGGAACATACCCTGCCAGCCCTGCCTTATGCGATTGACGCTCTGGCCCCCCACTACAGCCAGGAAACACTGGAGTTCCACCACGGCAAGCACCACAACGCTTATGTGGTCAACCTGAACAACCTGCAAAAAGGCACCGAGTTTGAAAGCCTGACGCTGGAAGAAATCATCAAGAAGGCCAGCGGTGGCATTTACAACAATGCAGCCCAAATCTGGAACCACACCTTCTTCTGGAACTGCATGAAGCCCAACGGCGGCGGCGAACCCACTGGCGCACTGGCCGATGCCATCAACGCCAAATGGGGCAGTTACGCAGCCTTCAAGGAAGCCTTTGTCAAGAGCGCCGTCGGCAACTTCGGTTCCGGCTGGACTTGGCTGGTGAAAAAACCCGATGGCTCCGTCGATATCGTCAATACCGGTGCAGCTGGCACCCCCCTGACCACTGCCGACACCGCTTTGCTGACCGTGGATGTGTGGGAGCACGCCTATTACATCGACTACCGCAACATGCGTCCCAAGTTTGTTGAAACCTTCCTCGACAAACTGGTCAACTGGGACTTCGCTGCGAAGAACTTCGCCTGAACCATTCTGACTGATTCACGCGCAAGGCTTTGACCAGCCGGGCGCGATTGCGCAATCTGATTGCAAGTAAAAAGCCACCCCAGAGGTGGCTTTTTACTTGCGGGAAAAAGGTTCGCCCAGCAACTTGAATCCAGGCTGAATCGCGCGTTTTCCGAACCAACCCTGGTTCATTTCCAGCACAAATCGCACCGGTTTGGCCGAGCAGTGACTTTGCTCGCTCAATGGTTGCATGTCGGCCAGGTTGACGATGGTGCCGTCATCGGCCACGAATGCGGCAGTGAGTGGGCTGGGCGTGTTTTTCATCCAGAAACATTGCACTGCGGGCTGTTCAAAAACAAACAGCATGCCTTCATGGGTGGGCATACCCAATCTCCACATCAGACCCGTGGCCCGTTGTGCTGGCGTGCTGGCAACCTGGGCATCAATTTTGTGCATCCCGGCTTGCAAGACGGTGCGTGGCAGATCGGTTTGCGGTTGTCCGCCCAGTTCACGGGCCTGGGCTGGTTTCAGCCACATTGCGGCCAGTAGTAACCCGCACAGGCTCAGAGCGAGCAAAACCTTCGGTTGCAAGGCATTGGGGTGCAATGATGGAGCGTTGAAAGAGGTCATGTGACTATCGTAACTGCCCTCTGCGGGCCACCTTGGGCGGTGGCGGTGTTGTCCCTGTCGTGTTGACTGCGGTCAGGTGTTTTTGAGTCTAGAATTTTGAAGCACCAAACCCTGTCCTCACCGGAGACACATTGCCATGTACCAGCACATCCACATACCCTCAGAAGGTCAGAAAATCACCGTCAATGCGGACATGTCGCTGAACGTACCCGACCACCCCATCATTCCTTACATTGAAGGCGATGGAACAGGTATCGACATCACCCCCGTCATGATCAAAGTGGTCGATGCCGCCGTGGAAAAAGCCTACGGGGGGCAGAAAAAAATCCATTGGATGGAGGTGTATGCCGGAGAAAAATCCACCCAGATCTACGGGCCTGATGTCTGGCTGCCTGAAGAAACCCTGCATGCCGTGCGCGATTTTGTGGTGTCCATCAAAGGCCCGCTGACCACGCCCGTAGGCGGTGGCATCCGGTCGCTCAACGTGGCTTTGCGCCAGGAGTTGGATTTGTATGTGTGTCTGCGCCCGGTGCAGTACTTCAAAGGCGTGCCCAGCCCGGTGAAAGAGCCGCACAAGACCAATATGGTCATCTTCCGTGAGAATTCCGAGGATATTTACGCGGGCATCGAGTTTGCAGCCGAGAGTGACAAGGCCAAGCGGTTGATCCAGATTTTGCAGGATGAGTTCGGGGTGAAAAAAATCCGTTTCCCCAACACATCGGGCATCGGTGTCAAGCCAGTTTCGCGTGAGGGTACCGAGCGGTTGGTGCGCAAAGCCATCCAATATGCGATTGACAACGACAAGCCCAGCGTGACCATCGTCCACAAAGGCAACATCATGAAGTTCACCGAAGGTGGCTTCCGGGATTGGGCCTATGGCTTGGCGACCAAAGAGTTTGCAGCCGAGCTGATCGACGATGGCCCCTGGATGAAGGTGAAAAATCCCAAAACTGGCAAAGACATCGTCATCAAAGACAGCATTGCCGATGCCTTCCTGCAGCAAATCCTGCTGCGCCCAGCCGAGTACAGCGTGATTGCCACGCTCAACCTGAATGGCGACTACATTTCCGATGCACTGGCCGCGCAAGTTGGTGGCATCGGCATCGCGCCCGGAGCCAACCTGTCTGACACCGTGGCCATGTTTGAAGCGACCCACGGTACCGCGCCCAAGTACGCCGGCAAGGATTACGTGAATCCCGGATCTGAAATTTTGTCTGCCGAGATGATGCTGCGCCACATGGGCTGGATTGCGGCGGCCAACCTGATCATTTCTTCAATGGAAAAGGCCATTGCCAGCAAGCAGGTGACCTACGACTTTGCCCGTCTCATGGACGGTGCGGAGCAAGTCAGTTGCTCAGGGTTCGGACAGGTGATGATCGACAACATGTGAAAACATGATCGCGGGCTACTGCGCCCGCTGTGAACCAGAGACCCCCGTTGCCATGTGTGGCGCGGGGTTTTTTATTGGCTTAATCCATGTCGAATCACGAAAATTTTCTCACCGATAGAATGCAACGCATGGCTACCCGAATTCCCAAAACCACACCTGTTCCAGACCGTTCCAATGGGTCGGACTCGGTCGTCCTGGAGCGGCGGCCCCTGCGTACCCGCCCACCTCAGATGCATCAGGTTGTGCTTCTCAATGATGACTTCACTCCGATGGAGTTTGTTGTGCTGATCTTGCAGGAGTTTTTCAACAAAGACCGCGAATCAGCCACCCAGATCATGCTGAAAATCCACCTGGAAGGCCGGGGTGTTTGTGGTGTTTTCCCAAAAGACATTGCTGCCACCAAGGTTGATCAGGTGCAGGGTGCGGCACGTGAAGCCGGGCATCCGCTCCAATGCATGCATGAACCGATTGAATAAGCGGCCTTCAACCCCATTTCTGTTTTCTCCGCACCGACTTTCAGTCTCCGCCAACCCCTCTCAATCCAGGAAAAGCTCATGATTGCCCAGGAACTCGAAGTCAGTTTGCACTTGGCCTTTGTAGAGGCTCGCCAGCAACGCCATGAATTCATCACGGTCGAGCACCTGCTGCTTGCCCTGCTGGACAACCCGAGCGCCGCCGAGGTGCTGCGGGCCTGTTCCGCCAACATTGACGATTTGCGCAAATCGCTGACCAATTTCATCAAGGAAAACACCCCCCAGGTGGCCGGTTCGGATGATGTGGACACCCAGCCCACTTTGGGGTTCCAGCGTGTCATTCAGCGCGCCATCATGCATGTGCAGTCCACAGGCAATGGCAAGAAAGAAGTCAATGGTGCCAATGTGCTGGTGGCCATTTTTGGCGAAAAAGACTCGCACGCTGTGTACTACCTGCACCAGCAGGGGGTGACGCGCCTGGATGTGGTCAATTTCATTGCCCACGGCATCCGCAAAACCGACACGCCCGAAGCCAGCAAGCCCGCTGAGAATCCACCGGAAGCGGAAGAGCAGTCAGAAAAGACCGAAAAAGCATCGCCACTGGAGCAGTTCACCCAGAACCTGAACCAGTTGGCCAAGGATGGAAAAATCGACCCCCTGATTGGCCGCGACCACGAAGTGGAGCGGGTGATCCAGATTCTGTGCCGCCGCCGCAAAAACAACCCCTTGCTGGTGGGCGAGGCCGGTGTAGGTAAAACCGCCATCGCTGAAGGCTTGGCCTGGCGCATCACGCAGGGCTCGGTGCCCGATGTTCTGGCGGAAGCCAATGTCTACGCGCTTGACATGGGTGCCCTGCTGGCGGGCACCAAGTACCGTGGAGATTTCGAGCAGCGTCTAAAGGGCGTGCTCAAGTCGCTGAAAGACAAACCCCATGCGGTGCTGTTCATTGATGAAATTCACACCTTGATCGGTGCCGGTGCGGCTTCGGGTGGCACGCTGGATGCCTCCAATCTGCTGAAGCCCGCACTGTCGAGTGGTCATCTCAAATGCATCGGGGCCACCACCTTCACTGAATACCGGGGTATTTTTGAAAAAGACGCTGCTTTGTCTCGTCGCTTCCAGAAGGTGGACGTGGTGGAACCCACTGTCGAGCAGACAGTGGACATTCTCAAGGGGCTCAAGTCCCGTTTTGAGGAGCACCACAACGTCAAATACGCACTGGCTGCTTTGCAGGCTGCGGCAGAACTGAGCGCCAAGTACATCAACGACCGTCACTTGCCCGACAAGGCCATCGATGTGATCGACGAAGCCGGTGCCGCCCAGCGCGTTCTTCCAGTGTCCAAGCGCAAGAAAACCATCACCAAGACCGAGGTGGAGGAAATCGTGGCCAAGATCGCCCGCATTCCGCCCGCCAATGTGTCCAATGACGATCGGGGCAAGCTCAAAACCCTGGAGCGGGATCTCAAAAGCGTGGTGTTTGGTCAGGATAAGGCGCTTGAAGTGCTGGCGGCCAGTGTCAAGATGGCCCGCTCGGGCTTGGGCCGACCCGACAAGCCGATCGGTGCCTTCCTGTTCAGCGGCCCCACCGGGGTTGGCAAGACCGAGGCTGCCAAGCAACTGGCCTACATCATGGGCATCGAGCTCATCCGCTTCGACATGTCCGAGTACATGGAGCGCCATGCGGTCAGCCGCCTCATCGGTGCGCCTCCCGGCTATGTCGGTTTTGACCAAGGTGGCTTGCTGACGGAAGCCATCACCAAAAAACCGCACTGCGTGCTGCTGTTGGACGAGATTGAAAAAGCCCACCCTGACATCTTCAACGTGCTGTTGCAGGTGATGGATCACGGCACGCTGACCGACAACAACGGGCGCAAGGCCGATTTCCGCAATGTGATCATCATCATGACCACCAATGCGGGAGCCGAGACCATGAACAAGTCCACCATCGGTTTCACCAATCCGCGCGAATCCGGTGACGAGATGGCCGACATCAAGCGCCTGTTCACTCCGGAGTTCCGCAACCGTCTGGATGCGATGGTCAGCTTCAAGGCGCTGGATGAGCAGATCATCCTGCGTGTTGTGGACAAATTCCTGCTCCAGCTCGAAACCCAGTTGGGCGAGAAGAAGGTCGATGTCACCTTCTCCGATGCCCTGCGCAAGCACCTGGCGAAGAAGGGCTTCGATCCGCTGATGGGGGCCCGCCCGATGCAGCGCCTGATTCAGGACACCATCCGCCGTGCGCTGGCCGACGAACTGCTGTTTGGCCGTTTGGTCGATGGCGGTCGTCTGACCGTGGACATTGAACTCAAAACAGATGACAAGGGTGCGGAAACCAGCGAAATCAAGCTCGACATCACACCGTTGCCCAAAAAGGCCGACAAAGCCCGCCCCGAAGAAGCGGTGGCCGACTGATCAACAGGACGGAACTTTGCAATCGGGGGTGACGCGCACGTTCGGTTGTTTTGTGCCACCTCTTTCGTTTCAAAGGGCAAACCCTCTCGGGGTTTGCCCTTTGAATTTGCGGTTAGAGGAGTTTGGAGTGCCTGTCGTCAGAAATTGGTAAGTCATCGCTTCACAATGAAGCACGAAGAACTGTTGTCCTCCGCATGCTGACCCTGATACTGATTGTCAAACTGGTTTGTGAAATTGCCTTGCTGAGTTTCCTGGGTCGGGCCATGCTGGCCATGTTGGCTGGCGAGAGACGACAAAGCAACCCTTTCTACGCCATTTTGTGTATGTTGACCCAGCCGTTTGTGCGGGCGGCGGGCTGGGTCACACCTTCATTTGTGTTGACCAAACACCATCCCTTCGTTGCTTTTTGTGTTCTTTGTGTGCTCTGGATACTTGTTACCTTGTTCAAAATCAAGCAGTGCTTGCAGGTAGGCTTGGAGCATTGCCGTTGACCATGCACATCCAGGCCCACTGCCAAGCTTGGCTCCTGGCATGCCGCTGGCGCGGTTGGCTGTGGTCAGGCCATGCCAGCAAAGCCCTGTTGGCGCTGGATGACTGGTTGCTGCTGGCAACGAGCCAGGGCCGCTCGGATTTGGCCCATGCATGGGTCACGCGTGCGCATCTGTTGGCTGAACTGCATCGCTGGGATGAGGCCAGAAGCCAGTTGCTGACTGTGTCGCAGCAGCAACCCGAGGCCATGACGGCTTCCATCTGGTTCAATCTTGGCTTTGTGCTGGAAAAACTCAAACAGCCTGGCCAGGCCCGTGATGCCTTCCGGCAGGCGCTGTCTCTGTCCCCTGCAATGGACACGGCCTGGCTCGGCTTGGGCAGGGTGCTGATTCAGCTTGGCGATTGGGACGGAGCGGTGGCAGCCTGGAGCCGCCAGGTGGAGCTTCAGCCCCTGTGCCCCGATGGCCTGGAATGTCTGATTCGGCTGCATGCAGCAAGGGGGCACTGGGCGCAGGCTGTACAAGGCTTGCATCAGCTGCGCAGCTTCGCACCCCGCCAGGCGATGTTGCTCGAATCCATCATGGCTGCATGAGGCATTGCATGCACACACCAGGTCAATCCACTCCCAATCAGCGCCACTACTGGCAAAAAAACCTCCGGTTGACCGCCTGGTTGATGCTCGTTTGGACTGGGGTGACTTTTGGGGTGGCCTTTTTTGCTCGGGATCTGAATTTCACATTCTTTGGCTGGCCATTCAGTTTCTGGGTGGGAGCCCAGGGTGCCCTGATGGTGTATGTGATCCTGATCTGGTTTTATGCCCGCACCATGGACAAGCTGGATGCCGCCCACAGCCTGGGCGAAGAATGAAACGCATGCCTCCCATGTTCAGGAATGAGACACGCCAGCCAGATAGCCACAACAGTTTGTTTGTGCGCCAGCTGAACCGGGTTTACCTCTGGTTTACCTTGGGTGTGTTTGTGTTTGTGCTGGTGCTGGCACTGGCAGAAAAACTGGGCATGTCCCGCGAATGGATAGGCTTTATTTTCTTGCTGACCACTGTGGGCGTGTACGCTGGCATCGGCATCCTGAGCCGTACCACCGATCCGGTCGAATACTACGTGGCCGGGCGGCGCGTGCCGGCCATTTACAACGGCATGGCCGTCGGATCAGACTGGATGTCAGCGGCCTCGTTTCTGGGGCTGGCAGGCACGTTGTACCTCACCGGGTACAACGGGCTGGCCTTCATCATGGGGTGGACGGGCGGGTTTTGTCTGGTTGCCTTGTTTCTGGCTCCCTATTTGCGCAAATTTGGCCAATTCACCATTCCTGATTTTCTGGGGGAACGGTATGGCGGCAATCTGCCCCGGTTTCTGGGTGTGGCCGCTGCCATCCTGTGCTCGTTCACCTATGTGGTGGCCCAAATTTACGGGGTGGGCCTGATCACTTCCCGCCTCATGGGTGTGGCGTTCGAGCTGGGTATCTTTCTCGGCCTGGGCGGGATTCTGGTTTGCTCGTTTCTGGGCGGCATGCGGGCTGTGACCTGGACACAGGTGGCCCAGTACATCGTCATCATCGTGGCCTACCTGTTGCCAGTGGTCTGGCTCAGCGTGAAGCAGACGGGCATTCCGTTGCCGCAAATTGTGTATGGCGTGCAGCTTGAAAAAGTCACGGCGCAAGAGATCAGCCTCACCAACGACCCCGATGAGCAGGCTGTGCGCCAGATTTTTCAGGATCAGGCCAACCATTTGCATGACATGCTGGCCGACCCCGTGCGGGCCCTCGCCGTGGAGCGAGCGAAAGCTGAAGCCAAGGTCGCCTTGCTCAGGGCCTCCAAAGCCCCTCAGACCGAGCAGATTGCGGCTGAAAAATGGTTGGCCAGGTTGCCCCGTGACCCGGAGGTGGCGGTGCGGGAGTGGCAGCAAAGATTGCATGAGCTGCAGGCCAAGCAAAAGCCGCTCAACGGCATGCCTCCCCAGGCACAGCAATACAGCGGAGACCCGAATGGCACCCCGGAAGAGCAGGCCGAATTCGATGTGTCCCGCCGCAATTTTCTTGCTCTGCTGTTTTGCCTGATGGTGGGCACGGCTGCGCTGCCCCATGTGCTGACCCGTTACTACACCACCCCCAATGTGCGCCAGGCCAGGGAGTCTGTGACGTGGTCGCTGTTTTTCATTGTGTTGCTCTATTTCACGGCACCAGCGTTGGCTGTGCTGGTCAAGTTTGAGGTGTTCAATGTGCTGGTGGGCACCTCGTTCGATGCCCTGCCTGCCTGGATCGCTGCGTGGAACAAGGTGGATCCGAGTTTGTTGTCCATCACCGATGTCAACATGGATGGCATCTTGCAGCTCAATGAAATGAGCATCGGTGGCGACATCATCGTGCTGGCCACCGCCGAAATTGCGGGCCTGCCTTATGTGATTTCCGGGCTGGTGGCCGCAGGCGGGCTGGCTGCCGCGCTGTCCACTGCCGATGGCCTGCTGCTGACCATTGCCAACGCGCTCAGCCACGATCTGTACTACAAGATGATCGACCCCAACGCCAGTACGGCACGCCGGGTGACCATCTCCAAGATGCTGCTGCTGGTGGTGGCGCTGGCAGCGGCCTATGTGGCTGCCCAGAAGCCGGCGGACATCCTGTTTCTGGTGTCGGCGGCATTTTCGTTTGCGGCCTCGGCCTTTTTCCCGGCGCTGACCCTGGGCATTTTCTGGAAGCGCACCACCGGCATCGCCGCCTCGCTGGGCATGGTGTCCGGGCTGGGGCTGACCTTCTATTACATGGTGACCACCCAGCCCTGGCTGCGCGATGTGTTCGGTGTGACCCGTCCTGTGGAGCTGTGGTGGGGCATTCAGCCCATTTCAGCCGGCGTGTTCGGCGTGCCTCTGGGGTTTGCGGTGATGATTCTGGTCAGCCTGGTCACGCCACCGCCGCCGCCCAGGGTACAGGAGCTGGTGGAATACGTGCGCTATCCCCGCTCCTGGGGGCGTTGAGCGCACACGTTCCCGCCCATCGACCCGCTTCAGGCTTCAAACTGCTGGGCGTTTTTGCCCTTGAACGGGGCATAGAACGCCTTGATGTTGGCCATGTCTTTTTCGATGTCGCCGGTGGGGCGGAAGATGGGCCCCAGGCCGCTGACCTTGCGGCTGTAGTCCATGTAGGCCATCACGATGGGCACGTTGGC
>ERZ724525.1120-NODE-1120-length-15716-cov-11.800140_pt1 | contig 15716 bp, 14 predicted proteins | sample MGYA00376058_ERZ724525 | MGnify/ENA primary metagenome ERZ724525 (study PRJEB28724, sample SAMN07190888) | wastewater metagenome | isolation source: influent of sewage treatment plant in Hong Hong | place: USA: Christiansburg, Virginia | collected 2016-03-01 ... | reverse complement strand
TGACCAAGTCGCGCGACGCCATCGTTGCCGATTTTGCTGGCCTGACGCGTGATCGTCACTATGGTCATGGGCGCCAAGGTGCGCGTGAGTTCATCGTGATCGATACAGGAGGCTTCGAGCCAGAGGCCTCCAGCGGCATTTACAGCGAAATGGCGAAGCAAACTCGCCAGGCAGTTGCAGAAGCCGACGCGGTGATCTTCGTGGTGGACGCCCGCGCCGGAGTCTCTCCACAAGACCACGACATTGCCAAGTACCTGCGCCGCTTGGGAAAACCCTGCGTCCTGACAGCCAATAAGGCAGAAGGCATGGTTGGCGCGGCACAGCTGTCCGAGTTCTACGAGCTGGGCTTGGGCGACGTGCATGCAGTGTCTGCGGCGCACGGCCAGGGCATTCGCGATCTGATCGACTTGGCGCTGGCGCCGCTGCCGAAGCCGGATGAGACGGAGCTGCCGGCCGGTGACAAAGCTGCCATCCGCTTGGCTGTGGCGGGTCGCCCCAACGTGGGGAAATCGACCCTGATCAATACTTGGCTGGGCGAGGAGCGCTTGGTAGCGTTTGACATGCCAGGCACAACGCGGGATGCCATTACCGTTCCTTTCGAGCGCAATGGGCAGCGATTTGACCTGATTGATACAGCCGGTCTACGCAAAAAAGGCAAGGTGTTTGAGGCGATTGAGAAGTTCTCCGTCGTCAAGACGCTGCAAGCCATCGACTCTGCCAATGTGGTGCTTTTGCTGCTGGACGCCACCCAAGGGGTAACGGATCAGGACGCCCATATTGCAGGCTACATCCTGGAGCGGGGACGTGCGGTCGTGCTTGCGGTCAACAAGTGGGATGCCGTTGACGACTATCAACGGCAATTGCTGGAGCGTTCCATCGAAACCCGTCTGGCATTTCTGAAATTTGCGTCGCTGCATTTCATTTCGGCACAAAAGCGCCAAGGGCTTGGTCCACTGTGGTCTGCCCTGACGCAGGCCTACAAGGCCGCAACCTGCAAGATGTCGACGCCGGTGCTCACGCGCCTGTTGCTTGAGGCCGTTCAGTTTCAAAGTCCCAAGCGCGCGGGCATGTTTCGCCCCAAGCTACGCTATGCGCATCAAGGGGGAATGAATCCTCCCGTCATCGTGATCCATGGAAACTCGCTGGAGCACGTGACCGACGCCTACAAGCGGTTTTTGGAAGCGCGTTTTCGCAAGGAGTTCGATCTGGTGGGAACTCCCCTGCGGATCGAGTTGAAGACTTCGCACAACCCTTACGCCGACAACGAAAAAGCGTAGAGCGTAGATGTGCTCTGACGATAGCCACCCAGCGTGAGTTGATGGCGGCAGGAGTCCGACTGCAAGACAACCCTGCCGTCGGGTGTGAAAGCCGCCCGAGCAGGAAGAAAAGCGGTCTGCCTGTGGTAAGGTCCCATTTTTACAACAACAAACTTGAACACGGAGAATATCGTGAGCAACAAAGGTCAGCTTCTTCAGGATCCCTTTCTCAACGCCCTGCGCCGCGAGCATGTGCCTGTTTCGATTTACCTCGTCAATGGCATCAAACTGCAGGGTCAGATCGAATCCTTCGATCAGTACGTGGTGCTGCTTCGCAACACGGTCACGCAAATGGTCTACAAGCACGCCATCTCTACCATCGTGCCTGGCAGGCCCGTCAGTTTCACCACGGCCGAGCCGGGTGATGACGAAAGCGAAACGGGCGAAGCCCGATGACTGTTCTTCTTGGTCCCTGTGCACCCTGGCCCCAGCGGCAAGCTCGCTGACTTGAGCTCGTCCGCGATTTCACCTTCGTCTGCTGCGCCGGTGCTCCTGGTGGGGGTGGATTTTGGCTTGCCCGATTTCGACAGCGAACTGGCTGAGCTCGGCCTGTTGGCGCAGACTGCTGGCTTTGCTCCTGTGGCGCGCATCACCTGCAAGCGAAGCGCGCCCGATGCCGCTCTGTTTGTCGGCTCGGGCAAGGCAGAAGAGATTCGCATGCTTGCGCAAATGCACGGGGCGCAAGAGGTTCTTTTCGATCAATCCCTGAGTCCGGGCCAGCAGCGCAATCTTGAGCGGGTGCTGGAGCTTCCAGTGAACGATCGGACGCTGCTGATTCTTGAGATATTCGCCCAGCGCGCGCGCAGCCACGAGGGCAAGCTTCAGGTGGAACTTGCGCGCCTGAAATACCTGAGCACGCGCTTGGTGCGTCGATGGTCTCACCTGGAGCGTCAGACCGGCGGTGCCGGGGTGCGCGGTGGTCCAGGTGAAAAGCAGATTGAACTCGACCGCCGCATGATCGACGAGGCCATCAAACGCACCAAAGATCGGTTGGTCAAGGTCAAGCGAACGCGCAACACCCAGCGGCGCCATCGCTCACGCGCCGAAGTTTTCAGCATTTCCTTGGTAGGCTATACCAATGCGGGGAAGTCCACGCTGTTCAATGCGCTGGTCAAGGCCCGCGTCTACGCAGCAGACCAGCTCTTCGCCACACTTGACACCACCACCAGGCAGCTCTATCTGGGCGACATTGGCAGGTCGGTCTCTCTTTCCGATACGGTGGGCTTCATTCGAGACCTGCCGCATGGGCTGGTCGACGCGTTCGAGGCTACCTTGCAGGAGGCGGTTGAAGCCGATCTTTTGCTGCACGTGGTAGACGCCGCACACTCCGGCTTTCCGGAGCAGATTGAGCAGGTCCAAAAGGTGTTGCAGGAAATCGGTGCGCAGGACATTCCGCAGCTTTTGGTTTTCAACAAACTCGATGACATTGCGCCGGCGCAGCGGCCGTTGAATCTGGTCGATAGCTACGATCTTGCCGGGCGCTCCGTTCCGCGTGTTTTTGTCAGCGCCTTGAAATCTCTTGGAATGGCAGAGCTTCGAGAGAAAATCAGCGAAATCGTGCTCGCTCATACCGCTGCTGGCCGAGAAACGCCGGTGAGCGATTGAATTTTCCATTTTCGGCACCAGTTTTGCAGTTGCCTTCAAAAATTAACAGAAACCGAGAATTTTGCGCATGAATTCGTCCCCTTCGCCGCAGCGCGCGGCGCCTTGGTATTTGCGCCTGCTTGGCGTGTTCAACCTGAACGACCCGCGCTGGGGCAGGGGGGGTGAGGAGGGCCGTGATGAGCCCACCTCGGAGCAGCGCCCGGAGCAACGCCCAGATCAGCGTCCGAATGGTCCCAAGGCGGGGGGGCAGCCACCCGATCTGGACGAGCTGTGGCGCGATTTCAATCGGCGTCTCACAGGCCTGTTCGCTGGCAAGCGCGGCGGCGGTGGGCGCGGCGCTGGTGGGGGTAATTTTCAGCCCGACATGAAGAACGCCGGCGTGGGTCTGGGTTTGATTGCGGGTATTGTGGTGCTCATCTGGCTGGGGACTGGGTTTTTCATCGTGCAGGAAGGCCAGCAGGCCGTCATCACTCAGTTCGGCAAATACAAGTCCACGGTGGGCGCGGGTTTCAACTGGCGACTGCCGTACCCGATTCAGCGACACGAGTTGGTGTTTGTCACGCAAATCCGCTCAGTGGACGTGGGGCGCGATGCGGTCATCAAATCTACCGGACTGCGTGAATCGGCCATGCTGACCGAAGACGAAAACATCGTTGAGATCAAGTTCGCGGTTCAGTACCGTTTGGGCGATGCACGTGCCTGGCTGTTCGAGAGCCGCAATCCGGGCGACGCCGTGGTGCAGGCGGCAGAAACCGCCGTGCGCGAAGTGGTCGGCAAGATGCGCATGGACTCGGCTTTGGCTGAAGAGCGCGATCAGATTGCGCCGCGTGTGCGCGAATTGATGCAGACCATTCTTGATCGCTACAAGGTCGGCGTGGAAGTCGTAGCGGTCAACTTGCAGCAAGGTGGCGTGCGGCCTCCTGAGCAGGTGCAGGCGGCTTTTGACGATGTGCTCAAGGCCGGCCAGGAACGTGAGCGTGCAAAGAACGAAGCCCAGGCCTATGCCAACGACGTGATTCCACGTGCAGTTGGCGCGGCATCGCGTCTGAAAGAAGAGGCGGACGGCTACAAGGCCCGCATTGTCGCGCAAGCACAAGGCGATTCGCAGCGATTCCAGGCAGTGTTTGCCGAGTACGAAAAGGCACCCCAGGTCACGCGAGACCGCATGTACATCGAGACGATGCAGCAGGTATACAGCAATGTCACCAAGGTGCTCGTGGATTCCCGCAGCGGCTCGAACCTGTTGTATCTGCCGCTTGACAAGATTCTTGCGGGTGCGGGAACCGGTGCCTCAGCTTCCCCTGCCGAGCCCGCGTCCAATGCGGTGAGTCCGAGCTTGCCGGCTACCAGTCCATCGAATTTGTCGACTGATTCGCGTGTACGTGATGCCAATCGCTCGCGTGAGCGCGAGTCGCGCTAGGAGAGCAGAGTGAACAGGGTTGGTTTTATTGCATCTACCATTCTCGTGGCGCTGGCCTTGCTCAGCTCCATGGTTTTCGTTGTCGATCAGCGCCAGTTCGGTGTGCTGTATGCCTTGGGGCAGATCAAAGAGGTGATCACCGAGCCGGGGCTCAATTTCAAGCTGCCTCCGCCGTTTCAAAACGTCTCATACATCGACAAACGCCTTCTGACGCTTGACAGTACCGACGCCGAACCCATGCTCACTGCCGAAAAGCAGCGCGTGGTGATCGACTGGTACGTGCGCTGGCGGATCAGCGAGCCGTCGCAGTACATCCGCAACGTGGGGCTGGACGAAAACGCCGGAGCCATGCAGCTCAACCGCGTGGTGCGCAACTCGCTGCAGGAAGAAATCAACAAACGTACGGTCAAGGAATTGCTCTCGCTCAAGCGTGAAGATCTGATGGCCGACGTCAAGCGCGAAGTGCTGGAATCGGTGCGCGGTGCCAAGCCGTGGGGCGTGGACGTCGTGGATGTGCGCATTACGCGCATCGACTATGTCGAAGCCATCACCGAATCGGTCTATCGGCGCATGGAGGCCGAGCGCAAGCGGGTAGCGAATGAACTGCGTTCCACCGGCGCCGCCGAAGGGGAAAAGATTCGAGCCGACGCGGACCGCCAGCGCGAGATCGCCGTTGCCAACGCTTACCGCGATGCCCAGAAGGTCAAGGGCGAAGGCGACGCAGCTGCTGCCAAAATTTACGCCGATGCCTTTGGCAAGGATCCGCAGTTTGCGCGGTTTTATCGCAGCCTCGAGGCCTACAAGGCCAGCATGAACAAAAAGGGCGACGTGATGGTGCTGGACCCTGCGTCGTCGGATTTCTTCCGTTCCATGCGTTCGCCTGCGCCTGAGTCGGGCGCGGGCCGCAAGTAAAGAGTTCCGCGCGCCGGCAGCTTGTTCCTGCCGAGCCGTGCGCCACTTGCACGCGCGCAAGGACGTACCCGGTAGAATCACCGCTTTCCCTCTGCCTCTTCCCCCTACATGTCTGCTTGGGTCCTTCCGGATCACATTGCCGATGTGCTGCCTTCAGAGGCCAGACACATCGAAGAATTGCGTCGCAGCTTGCTCGACACCGCCAGAGGCTATGGCTATGAGCTGATCATGCCGCCGTTGCTGGAGCATCTCGATTCCCTGCTCACCGGCACTGGCGAAGCACTGGATCTTCAGACCTTCAAACTGGTGGATCAGATGTCGGGCCGCATGCTCGGCTTGCGGGCCGACACCACGCAACAGGCGGCGCGCATTGACGCGCATCTGCTCAACCGCCATGGCGTCACGCGTTTGTGTTACTGCGGGCCGGTGCTGCGCACTTGGCCGGATCGTCCCCACGTCTCGCGCGAGCCGCTGCAGTTTGGTGCAGAAACCTATGGGCACGCCGGCCGCGAGGCCGATTTGGAGAGTCTTGAACTGGCGCTTGCTTGCCTGCGCGTAGCGCAGGTGCGTACCGCCTGTGTGGACATGGGTGACATTCGTATTGTCCGCAGCCTGCTTGAACCGGTTTCCTTGGAACCCAGCGTCCGCAATGCCATCTACGCCGCACTCGCAGCCAAGGACGCCAGCGAACTGGCGTCGCTGTGCCGCGGGTTCCCAACTGCCTCGCGCGAGGGACTGCTCGCGCTCCTGCAGTTGTACGGTGACACCACGGTGATTGCTGAGGCGCGGCGCGTTTTGCCAGCGATGCCAGCTATTGGTGTGGCGCTTGACGATTTGCAGTGGCTTGGCAGCCGAATTGCGGATACGCGTGTCGGGTTCGATCTGGCCGATTTGCGCGGCTACGCGTACTACAGCGGCGTGCACTTTGCCATTTATGCGCACGCTGCGGGCGATGCGGTGGCCAAGGGAGGCCGCTACGACGCGGTGGGAGCGGCGTTTGGCCGCAAGCGCCCGGCGGTGGGCTTTGGCATGGACCTCAAGCAACTGGTTGGCATCGTTCCCGCACGTGTACTGCGCGGTGCCATTCGTGCCCCGTGGGGAGACGCGGCCGACGTGCGGGCGGCCATTGCGGCCTTGCGCGCGAGTGGCGAGACCGTGGTCTGCGTGTTGCCAGGGCAAGAGAGTGAAGTGGATGAATTTCGCTGCGACAGGGAACTGGCGTGCATTGGCGGCGAATGGGTGGCTCGTGCCCTCTGATGCCTTGTGTGATTTCTGAACCGGATTCGAGATGAACAGTACCAAAGGGCGGAACGTTGTTGTCGTAGGCACCCAGTGGGGCGACGAGGGCAAGGGCAAGCTGGTCGATTGGCTCACGGAAAGCGCCCAGGGCGTGGTGCGTTTTCAGGGCGGGCACAACGCGGGCCATACGCTGGTGATCAACGGCGTCAAGACGGCCTTGAACCTGATTCCAAGCGGCATCATGCGTCCCGGCATTAAATGCTATATCGGCAATGGCGTAGTGCTGTCTACCGAGCAGTTGTTCAAGGAAATCGATCGCCTTGAGGCGATTGGTGTGGAAGTGCGTTCGCGCCTGCGTGTCAGTGAGGCCTGCCCCTTGATTCTGCCGTTCCACGCCGCGCTCGACGCTGCGCGCGAGACCGGCCGTGAATCGGCTGGCAGCGAACGCATTGGCACCACGGGCAAAGGCATTGGCCCGGCCTATGAAGACAAGATTGCTCGGCGTGCGCTGCGGGTGCAAGACCTCAAACACCCCGAGCGCTTTGCTCAAAAGCTGCGGGTGCTGCTGGACTTGCACAACCACATTCTCACCACCTATCTGAATGCCCCGGCGATTGATTTCGACTCGGTGTATGCCAGCGCCATGCACGACGCGGAGAAGCTCAAGCCGATGATGGCCGACGTTTCCCGCGAACTCAATGACGCGCACCAGGCCGGTGCCAACTTGTTGTTTGAGGGCGCGCAAGGCACCTTGCTCGACATCGATCACGGCACCTATCCGTATGTGACGTCCAGCAATTGCGTGGCCGGCAATGCGGCGGCCGGCTCGGGCGTGGGCCCGGGTCTGCTGCATTACATCCTGGGAATCACCAAGGCCTATTGCACGCGCGTGGGTGGTGGCCCGTTCCCGACGGAACTCGAATGGGAAAAACCCGGCACGCCGGGGTACCACATGTCCACCGTGGGCGCGGAAAAAGGCGTGGTCACGGGGCGCAGCCGCCGCTGCGGCTGGTTTGACGCGGCCTTGCTCAAGCGCAGTGCCCAGGTCAATGGTCTCACCGGCTTGTGCATCACCAAGCTGGACGTGCTCGATGGCCTGGAGGAACTCCTCCTGTGTACCGGCTACGAGCTCGACGGTGCACACACCGACATTCTGCCCATGGGCGCGGACGACATTTCCCGCTGCAAGCCTGTGTACGAGCGGCTGGAGGGCTGGACGCAGTCGACGGTGGGCGTGACACGGTATGAGGATTTGCCGCCTGCCGCGCGCCTGTACCTCCAGCGTATCGAACATGTCACGGGCGTCCCGGTAGCGATCATCTCTACCAGCCCAGACCGCGACCACACCATCATGATGCAACATCCGTTTTTGCCAAGCTGAATCGGCCCCCAGCGCAGACCATGATTGGTTTGATAGCTATTGAATCAGGAGCTAACCCATGTTGACTGAAGACGGCAAGCATCTCTACGTCAGTTACGACGAATACCACAGCCTGATCGAAAAACTGGCACTGCGCGTGTACCAGTCGGGCTGGCAGTTCGACACCATTCTGTGCCTGGCGCGCGGGGGCTTGCGCCCTGGCGACATTCTCAGCCGCATTTTCGACAAACCCCTGGCCATCATGTCGACCAGTTCCTACCGCGCCGAGGCTGGCACGGTGCAGGGACACCTCGACATCGCGCGTTTCATCACCACGCCCAAGGGCGAGATCGCCGGCCGTGTGCTGCTGGTGGACGATTTGGCCGATACCGGCCACACCTTGAACGCTGTGATCAAGATGCTCAAGACCAATTACGCTCCGATCACCGAACTGCGCAGCGCCGTGATCTGGACCAAGGCCTTGTCGACGTTCGAGGCCGATTATTCGGTGGAATTTCTGCCCACCAACCCGTGGATTCACCAGCCTTTTGAGACCTACGACAGCCTCACTCCGGACAAACTGCTGGAAAAGTGGCGCGTCTGAGACCGTGAACACGTTCTGACGCTTCAAACCACCATGTAACGCCCCGGGCGGTGGTTCATGGCCAGCACCAGGTTGAGCGCCACGGCCCCTACCACCGAATACGCTACACGAGAAGGCTCCACGCTCCACAGCGCGAGCAGCACAATGGCGCAGTCGAGCCCCATTTGAATCTTGCCGGCACGCCAGCCATGCCGGTCTTGCAGGTACAGCGCCAAAATGCCCACACCGCCCAGGCTGCAGCGGTGCCGGAAAAGCGCCAAGAAGCCCGTGCCGGTGATCAGGCCCCCTGCAATGGCTGCATACAGCGGCTGCAGATCGGCAAAGTGCAAAAACCGTGGCTGCAGCTCGGTCAGCAGCGACAGCAGCGCCACGGCAATGAAGGTCTTGAGCGTGAACGCCTTGCCAAACTTGCGCAGTGCGAGCCAGTAAAAGGGCAGATTGATCACAAAGAACACCTTGCCAAAGCCCCAGCCAGCCGCGTAGTGCAGCAAGAAGGCGAGCCCCGCCGTGCCGCCCGTCAGCAGGCCGGCGCTGGTGAACAACGCCACGCCGACGGAGATCAGCGTCACCCCGGTAAAGATGGCGATCGCATCTTCAAGCAGGCTATGGGGCACTGCGGCGGGCAGGCCTGGTGGGGAAGAAGGCGGTCCGGACATGGGGGCAGGAAGGACGCCCGAAGTGCGGGCCACAGTCAGTAAACGATGAATGCTTCCAATTTAATAGCTATCTACGCAATTGGAATAAGCGCTAGAGGCATATTTTATTAGAAATTTCGCTGGCAACGCTATGATGAAGTGCCATGCTGCTAAGCCAACCCGTTCACACCTTGCCCGAGCGCCTTGCGCGTCTGATCTGGGGCTGGGCGCTGGCTTGGTGGCGCATCGTCTATCTGGGCGCCGTCGTGCTGGTGCTGGGGCTCTCGCCGTCGAGCTACGGCCGGCTGGGGCGGGGCCTGATGGCGCGGCGCATTTATCTGGAAACCACCCCCATCCTGCTCGGCTTTACCGTGCTGGCTGCGCTGCTGAGCTTGGTCATCACCCGCATCGTGGTGGTGACAGCGCTCAGTTACGGCCTCTCGCGCTATGCGCTGGAGATGGTGATTCGCGTGCTGGTGCTGGAGTTGATTCCGTTGACGGCCGCCATGTTTGTCGCCATGCGCTGCGCCATCCCCAGCGGCTCGCAGCTTGCCAGCCTGCGCGTGAGCGGGCGGCTGGCGGCGCTGGACCGGGCCGGCGCGGACTCCGTACGTATGGAGCTGCTGCCGCGCGTGGTGGCTGCCGCGTTTGCCAGCGTGACCCTGGCGGCGCTGTCCTGCGTGGTGGCGCTGATGATGTCCTACCTGAGCGTGTATGGCTTCAACACGGCGGGCCTTGCAAGCTTTACGCGCATGTTCGGCCATGTGTTTTCGCCCGAAGTGACGCTGGTGTTCGCGCTCAAGACGCTGTTTTTCAGCCTGGCCATCGCCGTGATTCCCATGACCGCCGGGCTCTACGATTTGGGCAAGAGTGAGCGCCGCTCCGAGTTGGGCGGGTTGGCCCGCATGTTTGCCGTCTTGCTGCTGATCGAGATGATCTCTCTCGTTGGCAACTACTACTGAATTTCTTGAATCTTTCTCTTCGTTCTGGATTGCATGACCTCTCCATCCCAGCCTGAACCGATGGCCGCCGAGTTGGGCGAAGCCGAACTCATTCGCCCCGTGGCGCATCTGCGGCTCAAGGCCTTCGCGCTGCTGTTCTTCACGCTCTTTCTGGTGGTCGGATCGGCCCTGTACCTGATGGTGGCGCGTGGCGCCTTTGAGCCCACGCAGCGCCTGGTGCTGATCGCCGACGATTCAGAGGGCGTCGTGGTGGGCATGGACATGACGTTCTCGGGTTTTCCGATTGGCCGGGTGCGCCGCATTGAGCTGGGAGGCGACGGCACGGCGCGCATCCTCATCGACGTGCCGCAGAAAGATGCGCATTGGTTGCGCGTGTCCAGCGTTTTCACCTTGGTGCGCGGCATCGTCGGAGGAACCGGCATCCGGGCTTATACCGGCATGCTTGAGGATGCCGCGCTGCCCGATGGCGCCGAGCGCCCCGTGCTGCGCGGCGACGCCACGGCCGAGATCCCCCAACTGATGTCCTCGGCGCGCGACCTGCTCGGCAACCTCAATGCCCTGACCGCCGCCGATTCGGCGCTGGGTGCCAGCCTGGGCAACGTGCGCACGCTGACCGAACGCCTTCAGGGGCCGGGCGGCGCGCTGGGCATGCTGATGGGAAGCGAAGCCGATGCGAAGAAGATCGTGCAGACACTGGATCGAACCAATGCGCTGCTGGCACGCATTGACCATATGGCTGCGCGCGCCGATGAACAGGTGTTTGGCGCGCAAGGCGTGATGCCCGAGGCGCGCTCCACGGTGATCGAATTGCGCAAGCTGCTGGCCGACGCACGCACCAGTCTGACCAAGGTGGACGCAGTGCTGGCGCAGGCGCAGGCGGTGGGCAGCAACGTGGCTGAGGGCACGGCGGACCTGGGCGCGCTGCGCGCCGAAGTCGAAGCGAGCCTGCGCAAGGTGGATGGCCTGGTCAACGAGATCAACCGGCGCTGGCCGTTTGCCAGCGAGAAGGAGATTGTTCTGCCATGAGTTGTGCTTACGTTTTGCAGACCACTCCGCGCCTCGCTCTGTGTGGATGCTTGGCTTTGCTAGCGGCCTGCGCCAGCAAGCCGCCAGCACCCGACTGGCAGCTGAACGCCCACAGCGCATCCGACCGTGCCGTTCAGGCGTATTTTGAAGGTCGGCAGCGCGTGGAGAGTGCAGAGTTCGCGCGGGCGCGCAGTGAACTGGCACGCACGGGCGACGCCGCGCAACTGGCGCGTCTGGAACTGCTGCGCTGCGCTGCCCAGGTGGCCAGTCTGGACCTCGCGCCCTGCACGCGTTTTGACGCTTTGGCACAAGATGCGACGCCCGCCGAGCGTGCCTATGCGCGCTATCTCGCAGGCCGTGCCGATCCTGCCGATATCGCCTTGCTGCCGCAGGCGCAGCAGGCAGCGGCCCGCGCGGGGCCGGAGCAGGCGGCGGCGGTCATTGCCGCTCAGTCCGATCCCCTCGCGCAATTGGTGGCTGCAGGTGCACGCTTTGCCCGGGGTCAGGCGTCACCGCAACTGGTGCAGCTTGCCGTGGACACCGCCTCGCGCCAAGGCTGGCGCCGGCCGCTGCTCGCGTGGCTAGGGGTTCAGGAAAAGCTCGCCGAGGGCAAAGGAGACGAACCGCAAGCAGCGCGCCTTCGCCGCCGCATGGCCATCGTGAATCAGGAAAACCCGCGTGACTGAACCGAGCCAACGCTTGGCCAGCGTTCGGCGCCGTTCCAGTGCTTATTTAATGGCCGCCGCTGCCAGAGCCCTGTCGAGGCCATCGGGCAGGTGGGAGAGGGCGTCTGCCGACTGCGCGGTAATGTCGGGAAGCAACTGCGTCACCGAAGCCACCAACGCCAGCGCCACGGTCGCAGCGAACGCTGCAAGCGAGTGCTTGGCGGTGCGGTGCGTGCAATGGCGTTTCATGGTGAACCTCCGTAGGAAGTGGTGCGGTAGGGCCGGAGGAAACCGGTTGAAGTTGATTTCAACGCCCTTTCGACGCGTTGTCTGTCAGACGAAAGCGCGACTTGGCATTACAAGCACCTTCTTTGGGCCGATGCGCTCCGGGGTGGCCGCTTGAGTGCCCTGCCGAAGTCCCTGCTCGCGCAGGTTTGGGTAGCCGAGGCCGTGCAGCTCATCGAGCAAAACGGCCCGCTGGACGACCCGCAGGCGCTGGCGCGGGCGCACCGCAGCGGTCTTTCCCTGCGCGAACAGCTGCGCGAGCGCGCCTGGCTGCTGGGTGAGCGTCTGGGCCTAGCGGCACAACTTGCGCGTTGGCGGGGCGCCGCCTGGCTGCTGGCGCTGCTTTTAGCGGCGGCGGTTGTGGCCTTGACCAACGGCCTGCTGTTTGCCGTGCTCGCTGACGGACGTTCCATCAACGCAGCCAGCGCGTTCGTCTCGGCGCTGGGTCTGCACGCCCTCACTTTGCTGTTCTGGCTGGGCTCCCTGCTACTGGCACGAGGCGGCAGGTCCCAGACCAATGGCATGCTTTCTCTGGGCCGCTTTCTGGCCACACTGGTCTTGCGCCTGCCGTTCTGGCGGGGGCCACAGGCTGCGCCCATGCTGCGCGCCGGAACGCGGTTGGTGGCGCGGGAGCGGCTCGCTCCCTGGGTCTTCGGTTTGGGCAGCCATTTGGTTTGGACGGTGGGATTTGTCTTTGTGCTGCTGGGCCTGTTGCTCGGCTTTGCCTTCCGCGAATACCGTCTCACCTGGGAAACCACCATCCTCAGTCCGCAGTGGTTTGCGGCGTTTGCGCGCGCCACAGGCGCGCTGCCCGCCTTACTGGGTGTGCCAGTGCCGGCTCTGGACGCGGGCACCGGGCAGCTTGCCGGGGCCTGGCCAGCGCGCGACGCCGCCTGGTGGCTGCTGGCCTGCGTGGCGCTGTACGGCCTGCTGCCGCGAGCGCTGTGTGCGTTGTGGTGCGGGTGGGTGGTCCGCCGGGCGCTGCGCCGCATCGATATTGATCTTTCGGACCCGTATTACCAGCGGCTCCTGGCCCGCCTGCAGGCGCTGGAGCCGGCGCTGGTGACCGACGCGGAGCAGCCGGGCGCCGCCTTCGTACGGGCCCGCAGCGCGGCCCGTGGCGCATTCACGCAGGCGCGCGCCGTGGTGGGCTTCGAACTCGCAGGCCATTTGCCCTGGCCGCCACCTGGCTTGGGACCGGATGCGGACTACATCGTCCGCATTGCCGGCAGCATGGACGAGCAAGCCCAGGTGCAGGAGCGCTTGGCCGTCTTGCGGCCGCGCACGTTGCTGGTGGTGTGCGATGCGGCGGCGTCGCCAGACCGCGGAACGGCCCGGTTTTTGCGTGAAGCCGCCCTATCGGCGCAGCGTTGTGCACTGGTTTTGTCTGCCGCTTCGGGGGGCGATGGCTCCGAAATGCGAACGCAGGCCGGCGTCCGGCGCTGGCGCGACTGGATGCAAGGCGCTGGGCTCGCCGACTGGGGGGTTTTTGAGCAACCGGCGAACGCTGCGGCCTGGTGGCAGGGGCAGGCATGACGCAGCCCATTGCGATTGCCGTGGTCGGCCATACCAATGTCGGCAAAACCTCGCTGCTGCGGACGCTCACACGCCAGGGAAGCTTTGGCGAGGTATCCGATCGGCCCGGTACCACGCGGCATGTTGAACGGATTGACTTGCGCATTGACGGGCGGGCGGCCGTGCGCTTCTTCGACACGCCCGGGCTCGAAGACGCTGTGGCCCTGCAGCACTACCTGCGCAGTCTTCCTGGCGAATTCGCCAATCCGGTGGAACGTGTCCGCGCGTTTCTGGCCGGGCCGGAGGCGCATGCCGCCTATGAGCAGGAAGCCAAGGTGCTGCGGACGATGCTCGAAGTCGATGCGGCGGTGTACGTGATCGATTGCCGCCAGGACGTTCTGCCCAAGTACCGCAGCGAAATCGAGCTGCTGTGCGCCTGCGCGCGCCCGGTCATGCCGGTCCTCAACTTCATTGCGGTCTCTGCCGAGCGCGCGGGCGCCTGGCGCGAGCTGCTGACCGGCTTTAACCTGCACGTGTGGATGCAGTTCGACGCCGTGGCGCCCTTTGTCGGCGCCGAGCGGCAGCTGTTCCAGGATTTGTGCGTGCTGCTGCGCCCGCGCCAGGCCGAGTTGCAGGCCGTGGTGGCCGAACTCGAGCGTCAGGGCGCAGCCCGGCGCGCGGCGGCGGCCACGCTGGTGGCGCGGCTCTTGGTGCATGCCGCTGCCCTGCGCCGGACGGTGCCGCGCGAGGCACTGGCGAGCCCTGGCGGGCGGGAGCAGGCTCTGGCGCAGTTCCGCGATCAGCTTGCCGGAGCTACGCAGAAGTGTGTGCAGGCAGTGCTCGGCGTGTACGGCTTTCGCAGCGACGAGGCCGATGTGGCGCTCCAGCCCTGGACCAGCGGGCGCTGGCAGGCCGATCTGTTTCACCCCCAAACGCTGCAGGATGCCGGTCGCAAACTGGGCACTGGCGCAGTGGTGGGGGCCGCCGTGGGCGCTGTGGCCGACGTGGCCTTGGCTGGCCTGTCGCTGGGTGCCGCGACGGCTTTGGGCGCCGCAGTGGGCGGCGTGGCCAGCCAGGGCTGGAGCCAGGTGCCACGAAAGCTGATGCACCGGCTTCAGGGGGCGGAAGAACTCAGCGTAGAGGACACAGTGCTTTTGGCGTTGGCTGACAGCCTGGTGCGTTTGATCTCCGCGCTGGAGCGGCGCGGCCATGCCGCTACGGAGCGCTTGCAAATCGGAGCCGAGGCCGCCGAAGCAGGGCCACTGCAGGAGTTGGTGCGCGCCTTGTCGGCGGCGCGCGGCTTTGCGCCCGATGGATCGATCTCGCTGCTCGCTGCCAGCCCCGATGCGCGGCGCGAGGCATTGAGCGGACGTGTGGCCGCTTTGCTGCTGCGTTCTCTGTCTGAAGCCTAGGGCCTGTTAACACTATGCAAGTGGTCGCGAAGGTCATCAGAGCCTGCCCATCAAGGAGCGCAACGCCGAGGGGCGGGCTCTGATGGCCTTCCCTTCGGGTTGTCTCGCAAAGAGGCCGTCTGCGGCGTTGCCCGCGCTTGCAACGCACCAGCCTTGCTGCGCACGTGCGCCTTGCATACAGCCCCTTTGCGAGACAACGCGATCCCCTTGCATAGTGTTAACAGGCCCTAATTTCGCGCCCCGCAGGCCAGCGCGCGTTCGCGGGAGGCACCGCGCAGGCCCGGATCGGCCGGCTGCAGCGGCCAGCCCGCCAGGTGCTGCTGGGTGATGTCACTGAGCGCAGTGATCCAGGCCGGACTGTCGTTCAGGCATTCAATATAGTGAAACTGCTCGCCGCCAGCGTGCAAAAAGGTCTCGCGCGCTTCCTGGTTGATTTCTTCCAGGGTTTCGAGGCAGTCGCTGGTGAAGCCCGGGCAGATCAAATCCACACGGCGCACGCCAGCGCGTGCCAGCTCGATCAGCGTGGGTTCGGTGTAGGGCTGCAACCACTTGGCTTTGCCAAAGCGCGACTGGAAGGTCACGCGCATCTGCGTGTCGTTCAGGCCCAGGCGCTCGCCCAGCAGACGGGCTGTCTTGCGGGCTTCGCAGTGGTAGGGGTCGCCCAGGTGCAGGGTGCGCTCGGGTACGCCGTGAAAACTCATCACCAGTTGCTCGCCCTGGCCGTGCTGCTGCCAGTGCGCGAGCACCTTCTTGGCCAGAG
>ERZ724525.1116-NODE-1116-length-15733-cov-8.443998_pt1 | contig 15733 bp, 17 predicted proteins | sample MGYA00376058_ERZ724525 | MGnify/ENA primary metagenome ERZ724525 (study PRJEB28724, sample SAMN07190888) | wastewater metagenome | isolation source: influent of sewage treatment plant in Hong Hong | place: USA: Christiansburg, Virginia | collected 2016-03-01 ... | reverse complement strand
GTGTCAGGCAAGGCCACGGTCTGCATACGGTCAGCCGCCGTCTTGCCGCTCAGGGTAGCCAGGCTTCGCTGGGCAACCTTGCGCTGCTCTGGCGTAGCCTTCGGGTCAAGCAGCACATTGCGCAGCTGCTCGGACTGCGCCGCTGCACGGTTGAAATTGCGCGCAGCACGAAGAATGCGATCTGTCAAACGTTTCCCTAAACCCTATACTGGGCGACTTCTGAGATTTAGCGGCACTGAATGACATAAAGTGAAGCAGTATCAATAACTTAGAGCATATTTTTTCTGAGTTTTTCTCCGTGTGAAAAGCAGCAGGAAAGCGCCTTTTTCATGGCGTGCAGTGATCTGGTGCGGGAGTTTTTGGGCGTAAAAAAGCCAGCTCGGCGGCTGGCTTGTGGGATGGTTACGGCTTGCTGTGCTGGTCAAAAGTGGGATGCTGGCGCCATCTTTGACAGGTACTGGCGGCAGCGTCCACTGCCGGGCTGGTCGCCACCATGAGGCGGCTGTTGGAGCTACGCCACCTTCACCAGCGGGATGACCTGGGCGCCCGTGCGCAGCGTGTCCAGGTAATCGGCCCACGTCTGCATCATGGCGCGGCGCTGCTCCATGTATTCGGCGCGGTCGTAGGCGCTGCCCAATGCGCCTTTTTTGCCGTGGGCCAGTTGCGCCTCTACCAGCTCGGCGGGGATGCCCACCATGCGCTCGGCAATCATGGTTCTGGCCATCGCCCGGAATCCGTGCGGGACGTGCTGGTGGGTGCCGTAGTCCATTCGCTTCAAGGCGGCGTTGACCGTCACTTCAGACATTGGGCGCTGGGCGGAACGCACGTTCGGCAGAACATAGCGCCCGCTGCCCGTCAGGGGTTGGAGTGCCCGCAAGATGGCCACGGCCTGCCGCGCCAGCGGGACATAGTGCGGCTTGCCGTTGAGCTTTTCGATCAGCAGGCGTTTCATATCGGCGGGCGGTATGGTCATCGTGGCCTTGTCCAGGTCGATCCACTCCCATTCCATCGCGCGGATATTGCCGGGGCGCTGAAAAAGCAGGGCCGATAGCTGCAACGCGGCTTTGGTGACGGGCGAACCCGAGTAATCCTCAATCGCGCGCAGCATGGCGCCCACCTGGGCAGGATCCACCACAGCGGCAAAGTTCTTGGCAACGTGTGGCTGCAATGCCCCCTTCAGGTCGGGCACGGGGTTCTGCTCGATCCGGCCTGTCTGCACCGCATAGCTGAACACCTGCCCGGCCATCTGTTGCAGGTCGTGGGCAGTGCTCAGAATGCCCTTGGCCTCTACCTTGCGCAGCGCGGCCAGCACGTCTTTGGGCTTGATGCTCTCCAGTGGCTTCTCGCCCAACACTGGAAACAAATACAGCTCGTTCTGGCGCAGCCACTTGTTGGAGTGGACGGCACTCCAGCCGGGCGCCTTGAGCTGGTGGAACTCGCGCGCTACGGATTCGTAGGTGTTGCTGGCTGCCAGCTTGGCGGCGTGCTTTTCCTCGCGCTTGGCGGTGCTGGGGTCTATGTCTTGGGCCAGCAGCTCTTTGGCGCGCTTGCGGGCTTCGCGGGCCTGTGCCAGCGACACCGCCGGGTACACGCCTATGTACAGCGTCCTTTGCTTGTCGTGTATGCGGTAGGCCATGCGCCAGTATTTGCCCGCTGCTTTGACGTGCAGGTACATCCCCCCGCCGTCGCTGTGCTTGTCTCCAGCAGGCTTGCCGCTGTGCTTGACGGTCTTGGTGAATGTGTCGGTCAGGGCCATGGCTGCATCCTCGGGTGGGTTGTTGGTTCCTGTTGGTGCTCCCCGTCCGTAGAACCAACAAAAAGACCAACAAAATGTTGGGCTTCCATGATGCCCCGTGACACGGCATAACGCAAAGAAAAAGCCCCGCTCCTGTGAAGAAGGGGGCTTTTGCGATGGCCTGACACGGCCTGATTTTGTTGTTTGGTGGAGCCGGGGGGAATTGAACCCCCGTCCGAAAGCCATCAACAAGCAGTTCTACATGCGTAGTCGTCTGATTTGGATCTCGTCTGGTATGCCGCGCAGCGACACGCTGCATACCCAACCAGTAACCTATTTTCTCGGTCTGTTCTAAGTTACCCAAAACAAACCCAGCCGAATTAAATTACCCCACAGCCTGGACAGCTTACGCCGCCCTTGCCCAGCCTATCGGCTTGCTGTTGTGAGGCTCACTGGCAATTAAGCAGCGAGTGCGAAACGTTCGTCGTTTGCAGTTACTTTTTTTCCAGAAAGATTAACGAGCTTACTGGAAGGCTCGGCACGCTCCACTTGAATCAGTACCCCCGTCGAAACCAAAGTCGGCCCCTGGAAAGTTGTCGCATTCTATACCAGAAGCCTAAAAAATGCTGGCGACGTCAGCGCCCACCCACTGGCGAACGGCGCTGCGTTGGCCATCGTCAAGCCACAGCTCTTCGCGGGCACAGAGTTTTTCCAGGTTGTTGGCCATCTGGGTGGCCAGCTGCTGCGGTGTGTCTTGACCTTGACCAAATTGGTGACCGCACATCAGCAGGCCGCGCAGCACCCAATTGACGTCTTCACGGCTGATATCGCATTGGGCAATGCGACATAGGTCACGCACACGCTTGCCGGTCTCGCGCAGGTGGAAGGGGTGCTCTGCCAGGTCGGTGGCCATGGCATTCCAGAGGCCCTGAAACTCTGCCCGCGTCAGATGTGGGGCGTCGGTGGCATCGCACACCTGCTGGAGTAGTTGCGGGTCGGTGGAGTCGAGCAGGTGATTTTTGCTGGCGGGGGGCTGAGGGCAGGCGTGCCGACGCGGGTCATAGAGGTAGCCGCCGGAGTGCGACCAGTCCAGCAGCAGTGGCTCCAGGTTGAGTATTTCCACAAAACGGCGAAAGCTGCCTTGTCCTGCCCAACTGGCGCCGTCCAGCCCTGGAACCTGAGTGGGCAGTTTGCTGGCCAGACGGGCCAGCGGGATGGCCAGATCGGAGTTAGCTACTTCGGTACGGATGATTTGTGTGGCGAGCTCACGCACATCTTGCTGGTCTGCACGGGTTTCCTGTTGGGGTTGGGCGAGGGGTATTGCTGTGCTGCTGAAATAGGTGCTAGGGCGCAGCGGTAAGCGCAGGTGGTCGTTGTCATCGTTCTCGCCCAGGGCGTCGCGTACAAAAGTGTCGGTATCGATCAGTAAATCGGCCGATGCTTGGTATGCCGCCGACGGAAAACCTACCGCCAACACGGTAGTGCGCCGGTCACTGCGGCGCAGTTTGCGCAACACCGGCGTAAAGTCAGCATCAGCAGAGAAGACGATGAATTCGTCGAAACGGGTTTCGTGCTGCAACAAGTCCACCATGTCCAGAACCATGTGGATGTCGGTGCTGGTCTTGCCCTCAGTGGTCATGGGCGGGCAGTCTATGGTCTCAAAGCCTGCGCGGTTGAAGTGGGGGCGAAAACGTTGATAGACGTGTGGGTTGAAGTAGCAGCGGCGCACTAGCAGGCGTCGGGTGTTGCTGCCTGTTGGGGCATGCTCAGGAAGCGGAAGGCGGTCAGTCAACCAGCGCAGCCAGTCCAGCGGCTGGCGGGCAAAGCGCTCGGCGTAGTGCAGGTCGAGGCGGCGCAATGCGCTGTAAACGTTGTCGAAATCGATAAAAAGTGCGCTTTTCATGGGCTGGCAGAAGTTGGGGCGCTGATTGTGCCTGCCTTATGTGTCTGTGCAGACGTTACAGGCCCGGTGTCGGTGTTTCGAGTTGGTGGCGTAAATGGCCCAGTGCGCGGGTGTTTTCGACACCGATGCGGCGCACGATCTCCATTTCACTGAGGCCTGCGCGCAGCCAGGTGACGATGGCGGTGTTGCGCATGACCTGTGGCCCCACCCGGTGCAGAGGCCATTGCTGCGTACTGCTGGGGGTATCAGCATGGGCCTGATGTATCACTTTGGATGCTACATGGAACAATGCACGAATGGACAGCGGCCCGCCACCTTTGCGTGAATGAAAGAGGCGGCCTGTCAGTTCGGGATTGTGGGCTTGGCGGTACTGTAGCCAGGCTGCAAGGGCGGTGCCCAAGCGCGGAGTCAGGGGCAGGGTGCGTTGCTGGGCTTTGCGTGCGCCGACAATGTGCAGGGCTGCGGGTGATGCGCCGCAAGATGGCGTCCAGGGCTGGCGTAGGTCATCAAGCAGACAGTCGTCGGTGAGGGCGCGTACTTCCTCCGGAGCCAAAGCCAGGTCGTACAGCAGCAACAAAATGGCACGGTCACGGGCGCCTTGCAGGCAGTCGCTGTCGGGGAATTGTGCTGGCAGACGTGCCCACAGTGCAGGCGGCAGGCAATGTCCCAGTTGTTCTACTGCGCGTGGGCGCTCGGCACGGGGCAGGTGGGCGACAGGGCTGGTTTCCAGCCAGCCTTGCTGTACGGCGTAGGCATAAACCCGGTCGAGTACGCGCCAATAGCGTCTGCGTGTGACTTCGCTAAGTTGTCGCTCTGGCTCATGGTGTGCCCGTTGGCCTGCACGTATGCGCAGAAAACGGGCTACGTCTTCGGCGCGTGCCTCGTTCCATTGGCGTATGCGTGCAGGTGGGCAGGGCTGTGCTTTATCTGTGCTTGGCTGCAAGCTTTCGAGCCAAGCGTTCCAGATGGTTTCGTAAACGCTTTGGGGTTCATCGCGCAAGGCGTGGAAAGCTTTGTTGCTTTCGGCACCGAGCCAGCGCTGAAATACCAATGCACCAGTAGGAGCAGAAGAAGGTGATGGAGGTATGTCCATGACTTTAATGTAACTTACATTATTTATATAAAAACAAAAAATGGAGAAGTAATCAGAAAGGGCAATTGAGCCCAACCCTTTTATTTGAATCAAGGTGCCAAGCGCTCGCGCACCCAGATCACGCCATCCTGGCGGTATTGCAGCCTGTCGTGCAGACGGCTTTTGCGACCTTGCCAAAATTCCCAGCGTTCGGGCCGCAGGCGAAAACCACCCCAGTGTGCAGGGCGGGGTGGTTGCAACAAAAACTGTGCACCATATTTGGCCGCATTGGCTACCAACACACCACGCCCAGAAATCACCTGGCTTTGTGGACTGGCCCAGGCACCAATGCGTGAATCAAGCGGACGGCTATGAAAATACGCGTCGCTTTCTGCATCGCTGACTCTTTCTACGGTGCCTTCAATGCGCACCACACGCTCCAGTTCCACCCAATGAAATTGCAGGGCAGCGTAAGGGTTGCCTGCCAGCTGCTGGCCTTTGCGGCTGGCGTAGTTGGTGTACCAGACGATGCCGTGCGCATCGTATCCCTTGATCAGTACCACGCGCGTGCTCGGGCGCAGGTCACTGCCCACGGTGGCCACGGTCATGGCGTTGGGCTCAGGTACTTGGGCATTGATGGCTTCTTTGAGCCATTGGTCGAACTGCTGTAGTGGGTCAGCGTGCGATGCGTCTTCGTGGAGTTCTGCGCGTTCGTAGCTTTTACGCAGGTCGGCGATGGAGGAGGAGAGACGGGTCATAGCGCACATTGTGCCCCCTGCCATCATCACCAAGGCCGACGGCAAGGGCACAGCAGGGTAGGTGAGGTGTTGTTTTATTGGCGCGAGATCACTGCACAGGCCAGCCGAGGGCCTGCATTGCCTGTGGGCTGTGTGGTGTAGTCGTCTGGATCGCGGTGAACAATCAGGCCGCGTCCCACCACGTCATTGCTCCCGCTGCCAACAGCAATGTTGCGCGATTCAAAGCTGAACGTGGCAACGCCGTGGGTATCGGCACGCAGGCTGGGTAAATCCCCAGTGTGGTGTTCGCCCATGCCATGGTGGCCATGCGGCTTGCCGGATGGATTGAAATGCCCGCCTGCGCTCAGGCCATCGCCGCTGGAACAATCGCCTTTTTCATGGACATGAAACCCGTGCTCGGCACCCGGCTTGAGGCCGCGCACCTCGCCAGAAACATGCACCACACCATTCGAAGATTGTTCAAAACGCACTGTGCCTGTGACGGTACTTGCGCGCGTTGGCTGGAGTTGGGCCAAGGCCGTCGGCCCGGCTGAGTAAGCAGCGCAACCGGCCAGTGACGCTATAGCAACAAGGCCCCAGAAAGCAGAAGAAGTACGCATGATTCAAACCCCTGTCGTAATGAAAAGACCCGATGCGCACTATGTGCTGTTTCTGGCCGTGCAGTCAATCGGTTCCTGGTCAGCGAACGGCATGCACCCGAGCAAACGACAAAGCCGTTGATACAAAACTTTAGAATTTGCAGGGATTTCTCAATCCGCCATTCCATTATTTACGGAGTTTCCAATATGTCTTTCAGCAGTTCCGATGACGACAGCCAGCAACGTTTTGCCTTGGGTTTTTTGTTTGCACTGATTGCGCTGGTCGTGTCTATCGTGGTGGGTACAGTGGTCTACAAACGGGGAATTCCCCACGCGCCGAAGCCCGCAGCAGCAGCGCCAGCGCAGGCAGCAGTTGCCGAGGTCGCAGTCGTCACCGAGGATGTGGCCAGTGTGCGCGTGGAGGGCGGCGTGGTGACGTTCTATTTCGCGTCTGGTAAAGCCGATGTGGCGTCCGGCGCCAGCAACGCGTTGGCAGACGTAGTGCAAGGCGTGGCTGCTGGAAAAAAGGCGCTGGTGTCGGGTTTTCATGACGCTACGGGCAGCGCTGAACTGAACGCCGAATTGTCCAAACAGCGCGCGCTGGCAGTGCGCGACGCGCTGTTGGCGCTGGGTGTGGCCGAGGCCAGCATTGAGCTGAAAAAGCCCGAAGAGACGCAACTCGGCGGCCCTGCTGAGCAAGCTCGCCGCGTGGAAGTGGTGCTGGAGTAAATCTGATGCTCACAAAAAAGGAGCGTGTAGCGCTTGGTACATCACGCTTTCAGCACCAAAACTAGCTGAAAGCGTTGCAGGATAAGCGCAAGCAGCTCACTTTTTTGAATCTATGCAAGCGCCCAACGCCTGGAATGCAGGCGAGGGCGCTTTTCTTTTGTTCAGCGCAGGCCTGCGCCACCGGCGCCTTCAGCGCGCTGGATCAGCTCAATTTTGTAGCCATCAGGGTCGGTGACAAAAGCAATCACCGTGCTGCCACCTTTGACGGGGCCCGCCTCGCGCGTCACGTTGCCACCGGCGGCCTTGATTTTTTCGCAGGCGGCGTAGGCGTCGGGCACGCCCAGGGCGATGTGGCCGTAGGCGTTGCCAAGGTCGTAGCTTTCGGTGCCCCAGTTGTAGGTCAGCTCAATTTCAGCCTGGGCGGGATTGCCACCTTCAAAGCCCAAAAATGCCAGCGAGTATTGGTATTCGGGGTTTTCGGACTGGCGCAGCAGTTGCATGCCCAGCACTTGGGTATAGAAATCAATCGAGCGTTGAAGGTTGCCAACGCGCAGCATGGTGTGGAGGAATCTCATGGCTGCCATTGTGCCGTCAGCGATTTTTCCCCAGTTTGCGGCGTGGAATACGGGTGGCAAGCGGGATGCTGCGTGCGGCGCTGATGGCGTGGGGTCTGGCCGTGGCTGTAGCTGTGCTGGCGGGCTGTAGCGCAGCGTTTTGCATTTGTGCCAGTAAGGTGTGCGCCTGTGCTGCTTGGATTTGCGTGCTGGCCAGTTCCTGGCGCAGGGCGCTGGTCTGGTTGGCGTGCTCCAGCGCCAAGGCATGGTGTGCGGCGCGCGTGGCGTCCAGTTCGGCTTGCAGCGCTTGCTGCTTACGGGTGGCATCTTGCGCAATCAACACGGTTTTTTTGATCTCCTGGCGCGCGCGATCCAGCTCCTCCAGCCAATGGCGCTCACTGCTGCGCCAGCGTTCTTCCAGCGCGGCGCGCTCTTGTTGCGCCTGCGCTTGCATGTGATCCAGACGTTGTTGTAGCCCGGCGCATTGCTGTGCGCTGTCGGCCAGGGCTGTGCGCTGCTGGGCAATATCGGCTTCGCGCTGCGCCAGCGTGTGCTGGAGCAATTGCCCGCGCTGCTGGCTCTCGTGCCATTGTTCTGTGGCCTTTTGCAAGGCGCCTTCGAGGGCCCGCAAGCGCTCAGTCCAGGCCAGCTCTTGGGCTTGCAGCCGGGTGCTGGCTTCTTGCAGCTGCGCGGCCTCATCGGCCAGTGCCGCACGCTGGGCGGCGCAGGCGTCTTGTGCCTGCGCCAGCGACTCCTGGAGAGCGGTGGCCCACAGCGCGTTGGCTGCTTGCAGCACGGCGGCGGGCGTATCGGTCTGGCCTGGCGGATGTGTTGCGCCGCCCAGCCGCTGGCCCAACCCAGAAAACCATTGCTCCAGCATCGGCCCCACGGTGTTGGGCGAGCCACGGCCTATGCGCTGGCGAATGCGCTCAATGGTGGGGCGCAGGCCGTCTTGCAGCAGCGCATCGGCCGCCTGGGCAACGTCCTCGTACTGGATTCCACGGGCGGGTTTGGATGGCATGGGATGGTTTGGCATAGATTGAAATTAGAATACGATAATAAAATGTTATCGTGTTTTATTATTGATATTCGTAATACATCATACGTAACATGTATTTTTTAATATTTTAGCTAGTGCCATATACCCATGAACCTGTCTTTGCTTGCACCAGCCACGGCTTTGCAGCCGTCCACCCTGAACGATGTCACGCGCAGCGCCATGCAGGATTTGCTGCGCGAAGGCGAATCGCAAAACACCCTGGCCAGCTACCGGGCGGCGCTGCGCTACTGGGCAGCGTGGTACGGCCTGCGCTACGGTGGCCAAATCCAGTTGCCATTGCCCGTGGCGTGCGTGCTGCAATTTGTGGTGGACCACGCCCAGCGCATGACGGCCAAGGGTCTGCAATCCGAACTGCCCCGTGAGATAGATGAGGCGCTGGTGGCTGGCGGCTACAAAGGCAAGATCGGGCCGATGGCGCACACCACGCTGGTACATCGGATTTCTGTGATGTCCAAAGCGCACCAGATGCGGGCCGTGCCCAACCCCTGCCACGACGCCCAGGTGCGCGAGCTGCTCTCGCGCACACGCAAGGCCTACGCCAAACGTGGTGATCTGCCGCGCAAAAAAGCGGCCCTGACCAAAGACCCGCTGCAAGCCCTGCTGGAAACCTGCGATGACTCTTTGCGCGGCAAACGCGACCGCGCCTTGCTGCTGTTTGCCTGGGCCAGTGGCGGGCGGCGGCGTTCTGAAGTGGCCAGCGCCAGCCTGCAATCGCTGCGGCGCATCGGGCCTGCCGAGTTTGTGTACACCCTGGCCCACTCCAAAACCAACCAATCAGGCCGTGACCAGCCGGAAAACCAAAAACCTGTGCTCGGTCAGGCCGGCACGGCTTTGCAGGCGTGGCTCGACGCCAGCGGCATCACTGAGGGGCTGATTTTTCGGCGGATTCTGAAAGGCGGGCACCTGGGCGGTGCCATGTCCGGTGCGGGGGTGCGCACCATCGTGCAGGCGCGCTGCGCGCTGGCGGGCATCGAGGGGGATTTTTCAGCGCACTCTTTGCGCTCGGGGTTCGTGACCGAGGCCGGACGGCAAAACGTGCCGCTGGCCGACACCATGGCGCTGACCGGCCACCAGAGCATTCCGACGGTGATGGGCTATTTCCGGGCCGAGTCGGTCATCCTGAACCAGGGTGCGCGCCTGCTGGACGAGTAACTTCAGGCCGCGTCGCTCACTACAGCGGCGCGGCTGAACAGGGCCTGCTGGCTTTGCGCGGCACGTTCAAATTGCCGGGCGATGTTGTCGCACACCAAATCACACAGCGCGTACACGGAAGGATCGGAAATCCGGTAGTACACGCTGGTGCCCCGGCTCTCGCGGGCCACCAGGCCGTGCTGGCTCAACAGCGACAAGTGGCGCGAGATATTGGCCGCTGTGTAGCCGCACAGCTGGGCCAGTTCACCCACGTTGTGCTCGCCCTGGCGCAAAAAATTCAGAATGCGCAGCCGCGTAGGTTCGGCCAGCGCCTGGAAATACGCTGCAACCTGCTGCAGCGCCTCGGGAGGTAAGTTTTTCATGGGGCATGCATTCTCGTATAGGCCGCCAGCCCGGGCTGGATGGACGCGGATGGATTTCATCTATGATACGCCAATTGACTAATTAGCTGATTAGTTAAACAATAGGCAAATAGACCTGTCCATACATTGCAATCGGGGAGAAACCGCACCATGACCTCTTGGCAAATTGTCCGGCTGATGGCTGGCATATTCATTCTTGTGTCACTGGCGCTGGGGGTGCCCGGCAGCCCGGTGTTTGTCAGCCAGTGGTGGCTGGCGTTCACGGCGTTTGTCGGGGCCAATTTGCTGCAAAGCGCCCTCACCCGCTGGTGCCTGATGGAAACCATCTTGCGCAAATTGGGCGTACAGCCCGGCTGCTGATGCGGCCTGCTCTGCCGATGCAGAACCTTCATCTACCCAGGAAATCATCCATGAAAAATGCCCACGATCTGGTCGCCACTGCCAAGGCGCGCATCCAGGAAGTCTCTGTGGCCCAGGCCGAGCAAGCCATCCTTGATGCCGATGTGCTGCTGGACGTGCGCGAGGCTGACGAATTTGCGGCAGGCCACCTGCCCGGCGCTGTGCTGGTGCCACGCGGCCTGCTGGAGTTCAAACTCAGCGCCGACCCGGCGCTGCAAGCGCGTGACCTGAAAGTGGTGCTGTATTGCAAAACCAGTGGCCGCGCTGCCTTGGCGGCCTGCGCCATGCAAGACATGGGCTACCTGAACGTGCGCTCCATTGCGGGCGGATTTGACGCCTGGGCCGTTGCGGGAAAGCCCGTGGCACGGCCCGAACTGCCTTCTTTTGAGTAACCGCGCCTGCCTTTTTTTCAAGGAGAACAATGATGAAAGCCAATGTAGGAACCATAGACCGGGTGCTGCGCATCGTGGTGGGTTTGGTGTTGATGGCCCTGGCCGCCACCGGCACGGTGGGCTGGTGGGGGTGGCTGGGTGCCATTCCTTTAGCGACCGGGCTTTTCCGGTTTTGCCCCGCCTATACCCTGTTGGGTGTGAACACCTGCCCGCTGAACCCGTCCAAGCCCAAACCCTGAAATTTGAAGCCAAATAGGCTTCAAACCCTTGCTTGGTGAGCGCTTGCAGCTATTTAATCCATAGCGTTGACTTGGTGCCCCTGCAACCCCAGTTTGTGCAGCAATTGCACATCCGCTTGCACGTCGGGGTTGCCGGTGACGAGCAGCTTGTCACCGTAAAAAATCGAGTTGGCCCCGGCCATGAAGCACAGCGCCTGCACGGCTTCGCCCATTTGCTGGCGCCCGGCTGACAAGCGCACCCGCGCCGTGGGCATGGTGATGCGGGCCACGGCAATCACGCGCACAAAATCAAACGGATCAATGGGCGCACTGTCGGCCAGCGGCGTTCCGGGCACGCGCACCAGGCTGTTGATGGGCACCGATTCCGGGTAGGGGTTGAGGTTGGCCAGCTGCGCAATCAGCCCGGCGCGGTGCACGGGCGCCTCGCCCATGCCCACAATGCCGCCGCAGCACACGCTGATGCCTGCCGCGCGCACGTGCTGCAAAGTGTCCAGCCGATCCTGGTAGGCGCGGGTGCTGACCACGTCCTGGTAGTACTCGGGCGCGGTGTCGAGGTTGTGGTTGTAGTAATCCAGCCCTGATTCCTTGAGCGCCTGCGCCTGGTGCGCTTGCAACATGCCCAGCGTGGCGCAGGTTTGCAGGCCCAGTCCTTTGACGGCAGACACCAGCTCCGACATCTTTTCAATATCGCGGTCTTTGGGCGCGCGCCAGGCGGCGCCCATGCAAAAGCGCGTGGCCCCGGCGTCTTTGGCGGCCTGCGCGGCGCGCACCACCTCGTCCACCGCCATCAGCTTGTCGGCCTGCACGCCGGTATCGAACTCGGCCGACTGGGGGCAATAGCCGCAGTTTTCTGGGCAGCCGCCGGTTTTGACCGACAGCAGCGTGGCCAGCTCGATATCGCCTGCGGGCCAGTGCTGGCGGTGAACGGTTTGCGCCTCAAACAGCAAGTCGAGCAAAGGCTTGTCCAGCAACGCCTGGATGGCCTGCACCGACCAGGGGCCGGGCTGTGCAGCGGGTGCCGCCGGGGTGCGGTGCCATTGCACGGTGTGGGACGTGGCGGCATCGGGCGTGGTAACGGGTGCGGGCATGGAGGGGGTCTTTCTTTCAAGGTGGCGGGTCACGGTGGCGCCCCAAAGGCGCTGGCCCGCAGGTCACAAATCACGCCACATGGTGGGCAGTGGCGTTGGCATAAAAACCGGATTTTGCGTGATAAATAAAGGACTTTTATCGCCGAAAGGTGACAAATTGCGCCACTTTTATGAAAGCTATTTTGGCCTTTTGCCAGCAGATGCAGTGCTTTTGCCAGCCGATCAAAACACCCCGGCGGGCCATGCGCCAACCCATGCCATCGTGCAGCGATATGGCGCTATCTCCGGGGCGCCGCGCGTGGCCCGGTGCGGGCTTTTCTGCCGCAAGCGCCCTGCTCTAGCGCAGCAACAGGTTGGATGGGGAGTACTGGTCGGTCAGCACCCGCACGCCGGTTGCGCTGGGCTGCGGTGCAAAACGCGGCAGCAAATCGCGCGATGACAAGCCCAGCAGGGCCAGCCGCTCGTCCCACAGCGCCGCATTTTTTTGCACCTCGGGCAGCGGCGGCAGGCCATCGCGGCGCGCCAGCATGATGCGGTTGCCGCCCTGCATGTCCACGTTGTAGAGCTGGCCAAACACCGCCTGGTAGGTGGCGGCCTCATGCCGGGCCAGCGTACCGGCGGCAAAGGTGTTGGCCGCCAGCACGCCCTGCGGGGCCAGCAGGGATTGGACTTCGTGCAGAAACTCGCGTGTCAGCAGGTGCTCGGGGATGTAGTCGCGGTCAAAGGCGTCGATCAGCACCAGGTCGTACACGGCGGCGGCGCGGCGCTGCTTGCGCACAAACACCCGCGCGTCATCGACATGGCTGCGCAGGCGCGCGTCTTCGCGGTAGCCAAAATGCGAGCGCGCCACGGCCAGCACGGCGGGGTCGAGCTCCACGGTGTCGATGTGCATATTGGCATCGACGGCGCGCAACGCCATCGGCATCACGCCACCGCCCAGGCCCAGAACCAGCACCCGGCGCGGCGGCTGCGGCGCCAGGTACAGCGCCGCGAACAGCCCCCGCGTGTAGTTGAGCACCAGCCGGTGCGGCTGGCCGATCTGGATGCAGGTCTGGCGCGCCTGAAAACGGCCAAACTGCATGCAGCGGTAGCCCTCGCCTTCGCGCACCAGGATGTTGCGGTACAGCGATTTTTGCTGGTACACCGTGTCGGTCAGCACAAACTGCTCGCCCTGCCCGGCGGCAGCGCTGCTGGCACCGGCGATCATGGCCAACGCCAGCGCAACTTTTCCCATGCCGTGCCAAAGCGCCCTGGCAGCGACGGGCCAGCGCACCCCGCTGCGCAGTCTGGGCGGTACGGCGGCAAGCAGGCGCGGCCACGCCGTTCCGGCCCAGGTCACAGCAGCCGCCCAGCAGCCACGGCCTGGCGGTGTCTGTCCGCTGGCCATCACGGCGGCGCCCGGCGCCAAAGCCGGTCGGCCAGCACCAAGCTGCTGCCCACCAGCGCCGATACGCCCATGAAGCACAGCAAGATGGTGTGAATCTCCAGGTACAGCACCAGGTAGAACGAGGTCAGGATGGTGCCCGCCGCCGAGCCCAGCGTAGAGACAAAATACAGCCGCCCCGCCGACAGCCCCGAGCTGTCCAGCGCCGACACCAGCAGGCGCACGGCATACGGCGAGATCATTCCCGACAGCACCGTGGGCGCGCCAAACAGCAGCAGCGACCCCAGCAGCGAGCCATAGCGCGGATCTGGCACGGCGTCGGCAAGAGCCTCCAGCACCACATCGCCCAGTGCAATCACCGGCAAGGCCAGCAGCGCCTCGCCCAGCAGCAGCAGGCCCAGCCGGCTCAGCGTGGGCTGGTGCAAGGACAGCCGCCCGCCCAGCAAATAGCCCACCGAGAGGCAGGCCATGAACACGGCAATCACGCCGCCCCAGACAAAAATGCTGTTGCCGAAAAACGGGGCCAGCAAACGCCCGCCCAGCAGCTCGACCCCCATGACGAAAAAGCCGCTCCAGAGCGCAGCGGCATACACCAGCAGGGTGCGCGGCGACAAAGCGGCGGGCAAAGGCAGCGGCGGCGCAGGCATCAGCCCAGCGCGGCAATCACTTCGGGCGGGGCCTGCACCAGCTCGATCAGCACGCCCTCGCCTGCAATCGGAAACTGCTCGTTGCTCTTGGGGTGCAAAAAGGTGATGTCGTAACCGGCAGCGCCCTTGCGGATGCCACCGGGCGCAAAGCGCACGCCCTGCGCCGTGAGCCATTCCACGGCCTGGGGCAAATCGTCAATCCACAGGCCGATGTGGTTCAGCGGCGTGGTGTGGACGGCGGGTTTTTTCTCGATGTCCATGGGCTGCATGATGTCCACTTCCACCTTGTAGGCGCCCTGCCCCATGGCCAGGATGTCTTCATCGACGTTCTCGCGCTCGCTCTGGAAGGTGCCGGTTTGCTCCAGGCCGAACATGTCCACCCACAGGGTTTTCATGCGCTGCTTGTCGGTGCCGCCAATGGCGATTTGCTGGATGCCCAGTACCTTGAACGGGCGGGCGGTGGTGGGCGTGGTGCTCTGGGTCATGGTGTTCTCCGGAAAATGGGGGCGGTTGTTTACTATGCTTTTAATAGCTGCTAGCGCCCGCCTCATAAGGGCTGAAAGCCAAAAACATTCAAAAAATCAGGCAAAAGAAAGGGGCTTGGCGCCCCTTTCTTCATGCAGCGCAAACGCCCGGATTATTGGAACTCGATGATGACCTGGTCCACGCTGAGCGATTCGCCCTTGGCCGCCACGATCTTGCTGACCACGCCATCTTGCGCGGCAAACAGCACGTTTTCCATCTTCATGGCTTCGATCACGGCCAGCTTTTCGCCGGCCTGCACGGCCTGGCCGGGCGCTACCGCCACATCCACCAGCAAGCCGGGCATGGGCGAGAGCAGGAAGCGCGACAAATCGGGCGGTGCCTTGTAGGGCATCAGCTGGTGCAGGCGCGCGCCCAGGGGCGACAGCACCATGGCTTCGATCTGCGTGCCGTTGTGCGCGATGCGCAGGGCCAGCGGGTTCTTGGGCGTGCCGCGCTCGACCTGGGCGGTAAAGCCCATGCCGTTGCACTGGCCCTGCACGCGGATCTGGCCCAGCGTAGCGGTGCTACTGATTTGGTAGCTGCTAGCGCCCACTGTGACTGCGCTGGAGCGCGATTTGTCTTCAAAGTCTGTGACCGAAACCTCGTGGTAGTCCTTCTGGCCTTCGTGGCCCAGCACGGCCACCACGAACTGCTCGCCCACCTTCACTTCGTGCCCGGCCATCTGGCCGCTGATGCCCGAGGCGCGTGCGCGGTAGCGGCGGTTCATGTAGGCGGCCAGCGCCACCAGGAACAGCGGGTCTTCGTGCGGCACATCGGCAGCGTGGAAGCCCTGGCTGTAGTTTTCTGCGATGAAGCCGGTGTTGAAGTCGCCCGAGACAAACTTCGGGTGCGCCAACAAAGCCGCCTGGAACGGGATGTTGCTGCTGATGCCGCGAATGACAAAACCGTTCAGCGCAGCGCGCATCTTGGCAATGGCGTCGTTGCGATCGGTGCCGTGCACGATGAGCTTGGCGATCATCGAGTCGTAGTACATCGGGATCTCGCCGCCCTCGTACACGCCGGTGTCCACGCGCACGCCCAGCTTCTTGCTGGTGTCGGACTGGAACATGGTTTCTTCCGGCGGCTGAAAGCGCACCAGACGGCCCGTGGACGGCAAAAAGTTGCGGAACGGGTCTTCGGCGTTGATGCGGCACTC
>ERZ724525.1107-NODE-1107-length-15772-cov-3.464274_pt1 | contig 15772 bp, 15 predicted proteins | sample MGYA00376058_ERZ724525 | MGnify/ENA primary metagenome ERZ724525 (study PRJEB28724, sample SAMN07190888) | wastewater metagenome | isolation source: influent of sewage treatment plant in Hong Hong | place: USA: Christiansburg, Virginia | collected 2016-03-01 ... | reverse complement strand
GGTGCTTTTTTTTATGCCTTAACAGCCTTTCAGGCCGCCGAGTGACGCGTGAATCAGCCCACGCTGATAGATGACCAGCTCTCGGCCTTCCTGATAGCGTAAAGATATGGCACAAGAATCGCACCCTCCTCCCATCCTCGACGCGCGCTGGCAAACCTTTCTGCGCGTGGCTGAGGCGGGCAGCCTCAGCAAGGCCGCAACTGCCTTGGTGATGCCCCAATCGATGGTGAGTCGGGCCATTAGCCATTTGGAGCGCCAATGCGGCGAGCAGCTGTTTGTACGCACCGGGCGCGGCGTGACCTTGACCGAGTTCGGCGCACGACTCATGCCCCGGGTCGCCCAATTGGCAAGCGATGCAGAGTCACTCATTGAGGACATCCGGGAAGCGCGAGGCCAGATTGTGGGTGAGGTACGGATTGGCCTGCTGCCCACAGCCGTGGCTCGCTATTGCGGACCGCTTTGTGCCCAGGTTCGCGCCCAAATGCCTGGGGTTCGCTTGCATCTGGTCGAAGGTGCCAGTGCGCAGCTCGAAGAGCAACTGCGCGAAGGACGGCTGGACATGGCCGTGGTGCTGCGCGAAAGCCCGGACGATATCGACGACGAGCGCATCCTTGCGCGCATTCCGCTGCATCTCGTGGGCCGTCACGGTGATGAGGCGGTCATGCAAGGGGATGTACCTCTGGCCAGACTGTCGGGTCTGCCGCTGGTGGTACCCAGCCGACCGCACCTGCTGCGCGCCCGCCTTGATCGCCTGGCAGATGCGCACGGTTTGCGGCTGAACGTGGTGACCGAAGCGGACTCGGTGCAGTTGCAGTGCGAGGTGGCGGCAGTGGGTGGTGCCTACGCGATCATGTCGATTGCCGGAGTCATGGGCGCGCGGCTTGCGTCCGCGCCCATCGTGCATCCGACGCTGGAGCGCTTCGTCGTGCTAGCCGTGTCGCCGCGACGGCCCCACACGCGTGCCACGCGCGAGGTGCACAGGCTGATCGGCGCTTTGGCCGACGGCCTCTGAGCCATCGATTTTCAGCAACTCTCCTATCCAGTCGCAGCAGTACCCAGGCGGCAGCGGCCTGCCTAAGCTATGTGCATCTCAACAGAACACATAGCCCATGTCTGAAACAACCAGCCCCGAACCGCTTGCTCCGACCCTGATGTTGACTGACGCGGACGTCGCCGCGCTTGCTGACTGGCCATCGGCAGTTGGTGCCCTGTCCAAGGCCTATGGCATGGACGTGAGCCTCGCCATGGTGCCGCCGCGTTCAATGGCGCGCGGCGATGGCATTTGGTTGCGCGGCCTGAGCGCCATCGCGCCCACCGGCTCAACTATGGGGTGCAAGCTGATTGCTGCGTCCCCGCGCGCTCGCCGCGCTAGCTATTTGATCGCGCTGTTCGATCAGCAGACCATGGCCCTCGCCGCCTTGATCGATGGCAACCGCGTGACAGGCTTGCGCACGGCCGCCACTGCGGCTTTGGCGGTGGATCGCCTCGCGCCGCAACGGCCGCTGCGCGTGGGCGTCATTGGCTCGGGCTTCGAGGCGCGCGGCGCACTTGAATGCTTGGCCGCCGTGCGCCAGATCCAATCGGTGCGCGTATTCAGCCCCACACCCGCGAGCCGTGAACGTTTCGCCGAAGGCTTTCGTCCGGCGTTGCAGATTACCGCCGCCGAGTCGCCAGAGGCGGCGGTGCAAGACGTCGACGTGGTGCTGTGCGCAGCGCGCAGCCGCGACGAAACACCCGTGCTGCGTGGCGCTTGGCTGCCAGACGGTGCCACTGTGGTGTCGCTGGGCTCAACCCTGCCCGAACAGCGCGAGGTGGATGAGCAAACCATGGCCCGCGCCGTCTGCATCGTGGCCGACATGCCCGAAGAAGTGGAACACGACACGGGCGACGCTATCGCCGCTACGCGCTCGGGCATTGACCTTTCGACCAAGTTGGTGCCGCTTACCGAGCTGGTCACAGGTCGCCTCACGCCGCGCCACACCGCCAATGACATCGTGCTCTACAAGTCCGTCGGTTCGGCACTGCAAGACATCGTCATCGCTGAAATGCTGCTGGCGCGTGCGCGTCAACAGGGGCGCGGCGTTCTGCTGCCAGCGAGCATCGTGCCCGTTTCAAAGTAACCCATCCAAACCGATTCACAAGGAATTCCATGGCTCTCTACAAGAAATCAGACGCTCGCGCCTGGGCACGTCAACACCTCGTCGGCTGTTCCGCCGTCAGCATTCCGAGCTACAGCAACGACCTGAAGCACCTCAACGAACGCGGCATTCGCCACGACATTGAGCGTGTCGTCAAATTAGGGTTCACCTACACGCTGCTCTGCTCCGAAGTCGCCATCACAGCCGAGGAGAACGCCCAATTCACCGCCTTGGCGCGCGACACCGCCGGTGGCAAGCTCGGCCTGTTCTTCCACGCATCGTTTGGCACGCTGGCCGACAACATCGAAGCCGTCAAACTGGCCGAGAAGGCCGGGGTTGACCTGGTGCTGTTGTCGTATCCGTCGACCTTTTGGCCCACCAGCGAACAAGATATCTACGACTACACCAAGGCATTCTGTGACGCCACCGATCTGGGCGTGATGCTGTTTCCCATTCCCACCTGGGGTTTTGAGCGCGTACACCCAGCCGGTATGTCGCTGGAGCTGGTGCGCCGCTTGTTGAAAGACTGCCCCAACATCGTTGCCATCAAGTCCGAGCAGGGCTTTCCGCTGCCCGCTGGCATCTGCGAGATGTACCACCATTTCCGGGACGAAGTCGTCATCAGTTGCCCCATCGAATCCGACGCGATCCCGCTGATGAGCCTGATGGATTTGCAGTTCTCAGGTACCAGCAATACGCAGTGGATGGGCGACTACTACCCGCGTGCCTTCAAACTCGCCCGCAGCGGCCGTTTCGAGGAAGCGATGGAGTTGTACTGGAAGGTCAACCCCGCCCGTCAGGCCAACACCGCTGCGTCGGCCGCATCGGCACCGGCCATCGGTGCGCTCAACCGCACGCAATGGAAGTACCAGGATTGGCTCGCAGGTTTCAACGGTGGGCCGTTGCGTGCGCCCTCGCTGCGCATTCCCGACCGTTTCATGAAGTCCTTGCGCCAGGGGCTTGTCGCTTCGGGCTGTGAAGTCACGCCTGACCCCGACTCGGCGTTCATCGTTGGCCGCCATCCCTGCTAAAGAAAGAACCACGATGCGACATTTACTGAAGGATCCGACGCTCTGGCGCGAAGCCGCCTACATCAACGGCGAATGGTTGACCGAAACGCCACATGGCCGCTATGCGCTGCACAACCCGGCCGACGGGGCGCTTCTCACCGAACTGCCACGCTGCCGCGAGGACGAGACGCGCCGGGCCATTGACGCTGCACAAGCCGCCTTTGTCCCTTGGCGGCGCACCACCGCCAAGGCGCGTGGCGAGGTGCTGCGGCGCTGGTACGAGCTGATCGTGCAGCACAAGGAAGACTTGGCCACGCTGATCACGCTGGAAGAAGGCAAGCCGCGGGCCGAAGCACGCGGCGAGATCGACTACGCTGCTGGCTTCGTGCGCTGGTTCTCGGAAGAAGCGACACGCGTGCGCGGCGACGTGATTCCGGGCGTCAAGGAGACGCAACGCATCATGGCGCTGCGCGAGCCCATCGGTGTCTGCGCAGCGATCACACCGTGGAATTTCCCTGCCGCGATGATCACACGCAAGGCTGGCCCGGCGCTGGCTGCGGGCTGCACGATGGTGGTCAAACCGGCGAGCCAGACACCGATGACGGCGCTTGCGCTGGCCGAGCTGGCGCACCGCGCTGGCATACCGGCGGGCGTGTTCAGCGTGCTCACCGGCAACGACACGCGTGCCATCGGCGGCGAGCTCACCGCCAACCCGCTGGTGCGCAAGATCACCTTCACCGGCTCCACCGAAGTCGGGCGCACGCTGCTGGTGCAGGCGGCGCAGACCATCAAAAAGTGCTCGATGGAGCTGGGCGGTAATGCGCCGTTTATCGTCTTCGACGACGCCGACCTTGACGCCGCCGCCGACGGCGTGATGCAAGCCAAGTTCCGCAACACCGGCGAGTCATGCATCGGTGCTAACCGGGTGCTGGTGCAGTCGGGTGTCTATGACGCGCTAGCCGCACGCATCGTCGAGCGTGTAGCCAAGCTGCGTGTAGGCAACGGCCTCGAAGAGGGTGTGAACCTCGGCCCGCTCATTGATGCGGGCGGCGTCGAAAAGGTGGAGGAGCATGTGGCCGACGCGCTGGCGCATGGCGCACGTCTGCTGCATGGCGGTCGCCGCCACGCGCTGGGCGGCAACTTTTACGAGCCGACGGTGTTGGCAGACGCTACGCCGGCCATGCGCATCGCCCACGAGGAAACTTTCGGCCCGGTAATGCCGCTGTTTCGCTTCGAGACCGACGACGAGGCCATTGCGATGGCCAACGACACGGATTTCGGCCTCGCCGCCTACCTGTACAGCCGCGACGCAGCACGCATCTGGCGCAATGCAGCACGCATCGAGTCGGGCATGGTCGGCATCAACTGCGGGATGATCTCTAACGAGGTGGCTCCCTTCGGCGGCATCAAGCAAAGCGGCTTGGGCCGCGAGGGCTCGCACCTAGGCATCGATGAATACGTGGAAGTGAAGTACCTGTGCTGGGACGGGCTGGATGTCGCTGGCGTTTGATTGCGCCATGAATGCCTCCAGCGCAGCGTGACACTCAAATCAAATTGCGCATCGCCCGCGCTGTCTCTTGCAACACGGGCAGCACGCGGGCGACGGCATCGTCACTGCTTTCGTGGTTCATGGGCATGGAGACATTCAAGCCGCCGATCAAATTGCCGTGGCGGTCAATCAGCGGCACGGCGACGCCTCGGTAATTGAGCTCCAGTTGCTGCTCTGACATCGACCAGCCTTGGGCGCGAATGCGGGCGCATTCCACGCGCAGCCGGTCTTTGCTGGTGATGGTGTACGAGGTGAACGCCTTGAGCTGCACATGCTCCAGCCAGTGGTCAAAGTAAGCCGCATCACCGAGAGACAACAGCAAAATGCCCGCCGCCGTCACCTGTGCGGGCACGCGCGCGCCCAGCACAAAGCCGGTGTTCATGCTGCGGTTGGAACCATTGCGGGCGATGTAAACCGTCTCATCGCCATCAAGCACGCTGACGTAGGCGATTTCTTGCGTGCCCGCTGTGATGCGCTGCAAAAACGGCTGGACGATGCGCGGCAAGCGCGCCGACTCCAAGTAACTCTGCCCCAAACGCAGCACACGCGGCGTGAGCCAAAACAGTTTGCCATCCGTATCGACATAGCCCAAATGCGCCAGCGTCAGCAGGTAGCGACGTGCGGCGGTGCGTGTCATGCCACAGCGCTGGCCAGCTTGACTGGCGGTCAAACGCGGGTTGGCATCGTCAAAGCTTTCGATGATGGACAGGCCTTTTTCAAGGCCCGCAATCCAATCGCGCTTGTCTAAAGGGCTGGAAATGTCAGGAGGCATGGTGCGATTTTGCGGTCTGTTGCCAACCCTGCTGGTTCGGGTTAAACCCTCATTTTGATCGATGATCGATCAGCGACGTTCGAATATCGCTTTTTTAGGGTATTTCACGCTTCTTTTTTCAGCAAGTAGTGACTAAAGTTCGCAGCAACCGTCGGGCTTTGAACGATAAGCGAACACAGCGATCCGCTTGACGCCCGGTTTCTTCACCCAGGGCATTGCCGCCCTCTTCGCTCACCTCCAAGGAGACATCGTCATGCAAAAACGCTTCACCCTCAAACTGCTGACCGCTTGCGCACTGCTCACCTGTGGCACAGCCAGCTTCGCGGAAGACACGATCAAGGTGGCCAATATCGTGGAACTGTCAGGCGCGGGAGCCACGGCGGGCACCAACTTCAAAAACGGGGTGGAGCTGGCGGTCAAAGAGATCAACGCCGCAGGCGGCATTTTGGGCAAGAAGATCGTCACCAACACCTCTGACACCCAAACCAACCCCGGCGTGGCCAAAGGCTTGACGCAAAAAGCCGTGGATGACGGCACCTTTGCCATCTTTGGCCCGGTGTATTCGGGCTCGATCATGGTGTCGATGGCCGAAAGCCGCCGCGCTGAAGTGCCGAACTGGACGGGTGGCGAAGCCGCTTCCATCACCCAGCAAGGCAACCCTTACGTGTACCGCACGGCGTTTGGCCAGTCGTTTTCGTTCCCGAAAGTGGCGCGTTACATCACCGGCAAGTCCAAGAGCTTGGCCATCATTTATGTGAACAATGACTTCGGCAAGGGCGGCTTGGACATGATGCGCAAGTCGCTGGCGAATTCGCCCACCAAGATCGCCGCTGAAATCTCGACCGATTCGGGCCAAGTGGACTTCTCGGCTGCCGTGCTCAAGGCCAAGCAAAGCAATGCGGACGCGTTGTTCGTCTACACCAACGAAGAAGAATCGGCCCGCGCCCTGCGCGAGTTGCGCAAGCAAGGCTGGAACAAACCCATCATCGGCGAAACCACGTTGACCGGCCAAAAGGTGATTGAGCTGGCCGGTGACGCCGCCAACGGCGCAGTCGCCCACGTCGGCCTGACGGTGGACGCGCCCAACCCCGAGATGCTGAAGTTCAAAGCCAACTTCTACCGCGACTACAAGTACATCTCTGACCACAACGGCATCAAGGGCTACACCGGCGTGTACGTGCTGAAGGCCGCGATTGAAAAGGCCGGCAAGCTCGACCGCAAGGCCGTGGCGCAAGCGATGAAGGGCTTGTACGTCAGCGCCAAAAAGTACCCCGGCGTGATCATGGATGTGAGCTTTGATGCCAACGGCGACTTGGATCGCGAAAGCTTCATGGTCGAGGTCAAGAACGGCAAGCAAGAAGTGGTGGCCGTGTTGCCCGCATTGAACGCCCCCGCCGCTGCCGCCGCCAAGAAGTAAAGCGCACTGTCACACACCGATGCCCAGTCCACCATGACCGACTTTCTCCAACTCTTCTTCAGTGGCCTGGCCACCGGTGCGATTTACGCGCTGGCGGCGCTGGGCTTCACGCTGCTGTGGCAGGCCAGCGGCACCATCAACTTTGCCCAAGGCGAATTTGTGATGCTGCCCGCTTTCATGATGCTGGCCTTCATGTCGTTTGGCGCGCCGCTGCTGGTCAGCTTTGTGCTGACGGCGGTGTTGGCGGTGATCGTGCTGGGCTGGGTGTTCAAGCGCGGCATTGTTGATCCGCTGTTCAAGTTCGGCATGATGCCGATCGTGGTGGCAACCATCGGCTTGTCGATTGCCATGCGCAACGGCGTGCGCGCCGGTTACAGCGCCGAAGCCTCGCCCTTCCCGAGTCTGTTTGCCGACCAAATCTACAACATTGCGGGCGTGACCATCACGATGTCAGACATCGGCACCTTTGTGCTGGCGATGGCGCTGGTGCTGGGCACGCAAGCCTTTTTGGCCAAGACCGTGACGGGCCGCGCCATGCAGGCCGTGGCGCAAAACACCGAAAGCGCCAGCGTGCTGGGCATCAACGTGCCGCGCATGATTTTCTACACCTTCGCCATCAACGCGGTGCTGGCAGTGGCAGCGGCCATGCTGGTCACGCCGACCTATTTAGCCAAGTTCGACATGGGCGAATCGCTGGGCAACAAGGCGTTTTTTGCGGCCATCATCGGCGGCTTCAACAACAGCCGGGGCGCATTGTTGGGCGGTTTGATCGTCGGCGTGTGCGAGAACTTGGCTGCGGCCTACATCTCGCCCGCCTACAAAGATGCGGTGGCACTGATCATTTTCATGGTCGTGATTTTGTTCAAGCCGCAAGGGCTGCTGGGCAAGAAAGAAGAGCGCAAGGTATGAAAAAACTCCATCTCATCCTCACTGCTGTGGCGGCTGTGCTGCTGCTGGTGGCTCCGCAGTTCCTCAAGAGCTACGGCGTGTATTTGCTGACGTACTGGCTGGTGTTCATCATCGCCACGATGGGTCTGAACCTGACGGTGGGCTACGCCGGGCAAAAGTCGCTGGGGCAAGCTGCGTTCTTTGGCATCGGCGCGTACACCGTGGCGATTTTGATGAAGGCAGGCATCAGCTTCTGGATCGGCCTGCCCGCTGCGGCGCTGATCTGCTTCGCCGTGGGTTTGCTCTTGGGCTTTCCTGCGCTGCGGGTGCAAGCGATTTACCTTGCGTTCGCCACGCTGGGTTTCAACACCGCGATTTGGCTGGTGATGCGCAATGAAGAGTGGCTGACAGGCGGCACCTTCGGCATCAACAACATTGCTCGCCCGGAAATTTTGGGCTTCAGCTTGGAAGGCAGTCTGCCCTATTACTACTTGGTGCTGGGCATCACGGTGCTGTTGGGCTTGCTGCTGGGCGGCTTGCTGCGCAGCCCTTGGGGCAAAGCCTTCACCGCGCTGCGCGACAACCCGATCCGCGCCGAAAGCCTGGGTATCGACATCCGCAGCTACACCTTGCTGAGCTTTGCCATTGGCGCGGCTTATGCGGGCGTGGCCGGAGCGCTGTTTGCGTCGCTGGTGCAGTTCATTGAACCGGCTCCGTTCACGGTGGGCGCGTCGATCATGATGTATTTGATGGTGGTGGTGGGCGGCCCCGGCTACTTCCTCGGTCCCGTCGTCGGTGCCGCCGTGGGCGTGATCTTGCCCGAGTGGCTGCGCTTTGCGCAGGCTTGGTATTTGTTCGTGTTTGGCGCTGCCGTGGTGCTGTTGATGATCTGGCTGCCTGATGGCTTGCTCAGCATTCCTGACCGCATCCGCGCCAAGAAGCAAGCCAAAGCCGCCTCTGCCGCCCGCAGTGCTGCGGCCAAAAAAGCCGCCAAACTGGGAGCACAAGCATGACCGCCACCCCTCACCAAAACCGCCAGAAAGGCGCGCCCGTGCTCCAAGTGACCGGCCTGAAAAAGGCTTACGGCGCGATTCAAGCCGTGGGCGGCGTGAGTTTCCAAGTCATGCCGGGCGAAATTTTTGGCGTGATTGGCCCCAACGGCTCGGGCAAGACCACGCTGTTCAACTCCATGCTGGGCCAAATCACGCCTGACGCGGGCAAGATCGAACTCAACGGCAAAGACGTGACGCAGCTCGGCCCGTTGGAGCTCAACCGCCGGGGCGTGGGCCGCACCTTCCAGACACTGCAAGTCTTCGGCAAGATGAGCGTGCGCGACAACCTGATCGTCGCCGCCCAAGAGCACCAAGGCAGCATGTTCAGCCGCATGTTCGCGCCCGGTGACTCAGGTCTGGGGGCCAAGGCCGACGCCTTGATCGACCAGTTCCGCATCCGCCATGTGGCCGACAAAAAGGCGGGCGAGCTGTCTTACGGTCAGCAAAAGCTGGTCGATATTGCGATGGCCTTCATGAGCGAGCCCGACTTGGTGCTGCTCGACGAGCCTTGCGCCGGGGTCAACCCCAGCTTGGTCGGCGGCATCAGCACGCTGCTCAAAGAGCTGAACCAAAACCCCAAGATCGGCAAACACAGCTCGTTTGTGGTGATCGAGCACAACATGGACTTCGTGATGGACTTGTGCCACCGCATCATGGTGATGGTCGAAGGCAAGGTGATGGCCATTGGCACGCCCGCCGAAATCCGCGCCAACAAGCAGGTACTCGACGCCTATCTGGGCAGCTGAAACCGGGAGCCAACATGAGCACAACTGACAACATCTGCATTGAATTTGACGACGTGGTGGCCGGGTACAAGGATTTCATGATCCTTAACAACCTGAGCTTCAAAGCCACCAAAGGCTCGATCACGCTGCTGCTCGGCCCGAACGGGGCGGGCAAATCCACCGCATTGAAAGCGCTGTTCGGCCTGCTCAAGCTGCGCCAAGGCCGCATCTTGCTTGATGGCGAAAACATCGCCGGTCTGAACCAAAAAGAGCTGCTGGCCAAAGGCGTGGCCTTTGTGCCGCAGGGCCGCAACCTGTTTGGCCAACTCACCGTTTGGCAGAACTTGGAGCTGGGCGGCATCACGCTGGGCATGAAGACCACGCACGAGCGCATCCCCGAAGTGCTGGAATTCTTCCCACGTGTGAAAGAGCGCATGAACTCGATGGCCTCGGCGCTGTCGGGCGGCGAGCAAAAGCAGTTGGAAATTGGCCGCGCCCTGCTGCTGCGCCCCAAAGTCATTTTGATTGACGAGCCGTCGATTGGCCTGTCGCCACTGGTGGTGCAAGACGTGTTTCGCCTCTTGCGCCGTCTGGCCAACCAAGGTACGACGGTGCTGATGGTGGAGCAAAATGTGAAAAGTGCGCTCAAGATTTCGGACGAGGCCATTGCGCTGGAATCAGGCCGCTTGGTGCTGCAAAAACCAGCCTCCGAGTTGTTGGCCGATCCGAACATTGAGCGCTTATTCTTGGGCGGCGCGCACCAAGCCAGCGCTGCCGCCACTGTTTAGCTGCATTCACTCACCCCCCATCTTTGCCATGCACACCAGCCCCGACCTAGACCGCGAAGCCATCTCCGAACAGCCCAACCCGCTGGGCATGGAGGGCATTGAGTTCATCGAGTACGCCACCTCGCGCCCGCAGGCGCTGGGCCAGGTGCTGGAGACGCTGGGCTTTCGGCCCATCGCCCGTCACCGCTCGCGCGAGGTGCTGCTGTACCGCCAAGGCGGCATCAACATCATCGTGAATGCCCACGCCAGCGACATGACCACCGGGCTGAGCGACAAGCCTGTGCTGGCCGCCATCGCCTTGCGCGTGCGCGACGCAGCCAGCGCCTACCGCCGGGCGTTGGATCGTGGCGCATGGGCTGTGCCAATTCACGTTGAAGTCATGGAGCTGAACATTCCCGCTGTGCACGGGCCGGGCGGCAGCCGCATCTACTTTGTCGACCGTTACCGCGAATTTTCGATTTACGACGTGGACTTCACGCCCATTCCTGGCGTGGATCAGCACCCGCCCGCGCTGGCGGGTTTGCACTTTTTTGGCGTGGTGCAGTACATCGGCAATGACCGCACCGAAGACTGGACGGACTTCTACAGCGAGCTGTTCGGCTTCACCGAGCTGCCCGCCGAAGCGCGCTTCGGCATCTTGCCCAAGGGGCGCATTCTGCGCAGCCCCTGCCCCGCCAACGCCACATTCTTCCTGCAATTGATTGAACCTGAACCCAGCGTGCTGGAGCTGGAAGACAACGAACACTACCAACGCATCGGCTTGGGCACGCCCGACGTGCTGGCCACGGTGGCCGAGTTGCGCCAGCGCGGCGTGCTGTTCGTGGAGTCAGGCCGCATCCACAGCGAAGGCAAAGGCGCACTGACCCAAACCAGCTTGGGCAGCGTGTCGTTTGAACTGGTTCACCACGCCAAGGTTTGAGACATGATCAACTCTATCCAAGGCAATGTAGATGACTTTGGCATCGACACCATCTCGTTTGCGGGCACGCTGGAAGCCAAGCTGAAGGCCGCCCGCGAGGTCGGCTTCACCCAGATCATGCTGTCGGCGCGCGATGTGGTCGGCCACCCGGACGGCTTGGACGCTGCCGTGCGCGCCGTCAAGGCCAGCGGTTTGCGTGTCACCGGCTTTCAGGTGCTGCGCGACTTTGAAGGCTTGAGCGGCCACCTGCACGACTACAAAATCGACATCGCCAAGTCCATGCTGGAGATGTGCGCCGCGCTGGGCTCCAAAATTTTGCTGGTGTGCTCGTCCACCTCGACCCACGCATCGCAAGACTTGGACGTGCTGGCCAAGGATTTACGCAAGCTGGCCATGCTGGCGATTCCGCTGGGCATCAAAGTGGCTTATGAGGCGCTGTCGTGGGGCCGCACCGTCAATGAATTCACGCAAGCCTGGGACGTGGTCTGCCGCGCTGATGCGCCCAACTTGGGGCTGGGCTTGGATTCATTCCACCTGTTCGCCACCGAAACTCCGCTGGATGACTTGGAGCTGCTTGACCCTGAAAAAATCTTTCTGGTGCAACTGGCCGACTTCATGTGGCAAGAAATCCGCTCGGTTGAAGAACGCATCAGCACCGCCCGGCACTTTCGGGTCTTTCCCGGCGAGGGCGTGCACAGCCAAGCGCTGGCGCAACTGGTGCAAAAGCTGCACGAGTTGGGCTACACCGGCGACTACAGCTTTGAAGTCTTCAACGACGACTACCAGCAAATGCCGCTGCCCTTGGTGGCGCAGCGCGCCCGCCGTTCGGCCTTGTGGCTGGGCGAACAAGTTTTGCGCCGCTCGGTGCCACTGCCCAACCAAATTCGACTGCGCCGCAACGCCGCCTCATGAGCAACATATTTGAAGGCTTTCTTTCCACGCCTGAAGTCAACGAAGCGTTTGGCGATCGCAATTTGGTCGCTGCCATGCTGCGCTTTGAGGCAGCGCTGGCCCGCGCCCAAGCGGCGGTTGGGTTGATTCCTGAAGCGGCGGCGCTGTCCATCATCGGCACCTGCAAAGTTGAGCTGTTTGACGCCGCCAAGATCGTGCGCGAAAGCGCTCGGGCGGGCAGCTTGGCGATTCCGTTGGTCAAAAGCCTGCGAGAAACCGTCGATCTGTTCAACCCGGACGCGTCCAAGTACGTCCACCTGGGCTGCACCAGCCAAGATGCCATTGACACCGCGATGGCGCTGGTCACGCGCGAGGTGCTGACTCTCATCACCGCCGATGTGCGCAAAGTGCTCGACGCGCTGCTGCGTCTGGCCGAGAGCCACGCCACCACGCCCATGCTGGCCCGCACGCTGATGCAGCCCGCCAGCATCACCACCTTGGGCTACAAATGCGTGGGCTGGGCTGCGCCGCTGCACCGCAGCTTGCAGCGACTGGAACCCGCCATCGCCCACGCGCTGAAACTGCAACTGGGCGGCACCGTGGGCACGCTGGCGCAAATGGGCGACCACGGCGATGCGGTCATGGCCCGCATGGCGCAAGACCTCGGCCTCGCGCTGCCGCAAAGCTGCTGGCACACGCAGCGCGACGAATGGGTGCTGCTGGGGTGCGAGCTGGGCATTTTGGTCGGCAGCTTGGGCAAAATCGCCCGTGACGTGGTGCTGATGAGTCAGTTTGAAGTGGCCGAAGTGGCCGAGCCGCTAGAGCCTGGGCGCGGCGCGCCGCCCAACATGCCGCACAAGCACAACCCGGTGGCCTCGATGGTGGCACTGGCCGCTGCGCAACGTGCGCCCCAGCGCGTGGCCCTGCTGCTGGCGACCATGCCGCAAGAGCATGAACGCGCCCTCGGAGCCTGGCAAGCAGAACTGGCCGAATGGCCCACGCTGCTCAACAGCGCACACGGCAGCGCACGCGCGATGGCGCAAGCCATTCCCCGCTTGCATATCGATACCACCCGCATGCAAACCAACATCGACGCGGTGCGGGCCAGCCTGCCCAAAGCCTCGGCGCAGGAGTGGTTCAACCCCAACTTGGCAGCACACGCAGCGCGGCGCGTGGCGGTGGAACTGGCGGGTCTGCGCACTGCGGCCACGCCGCTTCAATCAACGCCGCTCTGAAGCTCAGCGCCCGGTGCCTTTGGGATCCAAGTGAAAGTGCTGTATCACCCGATGCAGCACCGGGGTGAACAAAATTGCCGCCGAAAGAATGAACACCAAGCCCGCGTAGAGCGCGTACATCCCGGCAAACAGCTTGCCGCCCCAACTGTGCGGCGGATCGACCGGCCCCATGCCACCGAGCAGCATGGCCGCGTTCAAGAACGCGTCGATCCACGGCAAGCCCTCCAGCAGCCGGTAACCCGCCATCCCCATCGCGAGCGAGCCCACCAGCAAGCCCAAAACAGCCGCAAAGTGCCCCAGCAAACGCCGGACAAAAGCGGCGGGACTCAACAAGGCTTGGTGTTTGGCTTCGTACATGGTGAGCCGCAGCTTAGCCGCTAAACTGAATCAATACCCCAAGCCCCAGGGAGGCCGCGTTTGATTTCATTGCTCCACACCGCTGATTGGCAAATCGGGCGGATTTTTTCTCAGTTTGACGAAGACGACGCAGCGGCCCTGTTCGAGGCCCGCTTCAAAGTCATTGAGCGGCTCGCCGCCATCGCCCACGAGCGCCGCGCCGATGCGGTACTGGTCGCGGGCGATGTGTTTGACACGCAAACCGTGTCGGACAAAACCATTCGGCGCATGTTCATCGCCATGCAAGGCTTTAGCGGGCCGTGGCTGCTGCTGCCCGGCAACCACGACGCGGCGCTGAGCGAATCGGTCTGGAGCCGTGCGCAGCGGCTGGGGGTAATTCCCAGCAATGTGGTCTGCTGCTTGACTCCCACGCCGCACACCGTAGCGGGCAAGTTCACGCTGCTGCCCGCGCCGCTGACCCAGCGCCACACGCACCAAGACCTGACCCACTGGTTTGCCCAAGCCGCCAGCCCCGCCGAGTTGCCGCGCATCGGCTTGGCGCATGGCTGCGTGCAAGGCATCTTGGCTGACAACATCGATTCGACCAACCCGATTGCCGCCGGGCGTGCCGCGCAAGCCGGGCTGGACTATTTGGCCCTAGGCGACTGGCACGGCACCCGGCAGATTGACGAGCGGACGTGGTACGCGGGCACGCCCGAAACCGACCGCTTCAGAGACAACGACTCGGGCCAAGCGCTGTGGGTCACGCTGACCGAAGCGGGTGCGCTGCCGCAAGTCGACGTGCTGCGCACCGGCAGTTACCTCTGGCAGCAAACGCCGCGCACGCTGGCCGTGCCGTCCGACATTGACGAGCTGGTGGCCGAACTGCAAGCCATCGACAGCCATGACGTGCGCGAGCTGCGCACCGCAGGCACTTGTGATTTGAGCGGCCACCGCCAGCTCGATGCCGCCGTGAAAGACGCGCAAGCCCGCGCCCGCGCCTTGATCTGGGACAGCAGCGCGTTGCGCCTAGAACCCACCGAAGCCGATCTGCGCGCCCTGCACGCCGACGGCTTTGTCGGCGAAGCCCTGCAAGGGCTGCGCACCCAACAGCACGGCGACGATGCCGAACTGGCCCGCGAGGCGCTGTTGATTTTGGCCCGCGTGCTGGACGCTCACAGCAGCACCAGCACCGCAACCACCACCGGAGCCCGCTCATGAAGCTGCAACGCCTGCGCATCGAAAATTTCAAGCGCTTTCGCGCTCCGCTGGAGTTGCGCGACTTCACGGCGGGCCTGAACTTGTTTGCCGCGCCCAATGAATCGGGCAAATCAACCGTGGTCGAAGCCATCCGCGCCGCCTTTTTGGAGCGCCACCGCTCCAGCTCGGTTGACCATTTGCGCCCTTGGGGCGACAGCCATAGCGCGCCGATGGTGGAGCTGGACTTTGAACTGGGCGGCGCGCACTACCGTCTGGCCAAAAGTTTTTTGAACAAAAAGCGCTGCCAGCTTGACGCGGCAGGCCACTCGTTGAACGGCGAAGAAGCAGAAAACCACCTTGCCGCTCTGCTGGGGTTTGGCTTTGCGGGCAAAGGAATCAGCAAGCCAGAGAACATGGGCATACCGGGGCTGCTGTGGATCAAGCAAGGCACCTCGCACCACATTGCCGACACCGTCAGCTTTGCCCAAGACCACCTGCGCAACGCACTGGGCGAATCGCTGGGCGAGCTGGCCTCCAGCAGCGGCGATGCGGTGCTCAAAACGGTGGAGGTGCAGCGCAACGAGCTGCTCACGCCCACCAACGGCAATCCGAAAGGCGACTATGCCGATGTCATCAAGCGCCGCGACAGCTTGCGCGCCGAACTGGCCCAACTGCACGCCGACATCAAGGCTTACGAATCCCGCGTTGATCGCCTCGCCGATGAACGCCAGCAGTACCAACTCAGCGCAACCAACCGGCCTTGGGTCAAGCTGCGCGAGCAACTGGCCCACTTTCAGCAGCAACTGAGTGCAGCCCAAGGCTTGGCCGACAAAAAAGCCGCGCAAGACCGCG
>ERZ724525.1106-NODE-1106-length-15783-cov-7.979845_pt1 | contig 15783 bp, 14 predicted proteins | sample MGYA00376058_ERZ724525 | MGnify/ENA primary metagenome ERZ724525 (study PRJEB28724, sample SAMN07190888) | wastewater metagenome | isolation source: influent of sewage treatment plant in Hong Hong | place: USA: Christiansburg, Virginia | collected 2016-03-01 ... | reverse complement strand
TGTTTGTGTGGTTGTCTGAAGCGGTCACCAATATGTATGAGTCCATCGCCGTACCGAGTTTTATGAATTTTTTACGTGGCACACCGATGTTGCCGTGGGCTTTTAGGGCGATGGGGGTCAACATCGGACGCGGTGTGTTTATGGACACCACCGACATCACCGAATACGACTGCGTCAGCATCGGCGATTATTCGATTTTAAACGCACGTTGCGGCCCGCAAACCCATTTGTTTGAAGACCGCATCATGAAAATGGGTCGAGTGGATATTGGCAATCATGTCACCGTATTACCGCGCAGCACCATTTTGTACGACACCGTCATCGGTGACGGTGTACACATCGGTGCACTGTCATTGATTTTAAAAGGCGAACAACTGCCCGCGCAAACCCGCTGGGTTGGCACGCCCGCGCACAATGATTAAGGCGCATCCATACACGCCGTCGCTCGTATTTGAACCGACGCGTGTTGTGCCGTGGTTGTGTTATGTGGTCTGTCCCAATACCAACCGTGATGACATGCGGGCGCATGGTCGAGCGGCTTTGCGGCACATTTTAGGTTGTGATGTATTGGAAACTGAACAGGGGCCGACCGCCTCGAATCTGCAATTGAGCATCAGTTATGCCGGCCATTTGTGTTTACTCGGTGTGAGCATCGGCGCTTCACAATTTGGCATCGACTTGGTTCAACTTGCGGCGTTTGACGATTGGTCAATCGATGAGTTGCATGACGTGGCTGCGGTTTATTTGCCACACAAACCCAACAATGCCGCTGATTTCGCCCAGCAATGGGCCCTATTTGAAGCCAGTAACAAAGCATTAAAACGCGGCATTCAAGAGCACAGCATCACGCCCATATCACGCACATGGGTCGTGACGGGCTTGCCCGCAGGTTTTATTGGTTCGGTGACCGTGATCAGTGACCGCCTACCATAGAATAATCGTTATCTCGTTGCGATAAGTCAGGCCAAACGCTCTTGAATATCATTCAAACGCACCACTTGATTAATCAGTTGTGGCACGCCGTCCAAGCCATCCAAGTAATCGTACGCATACGATAAAATCGCAAAAATCGTCCCTGCGCTCGCGCTGTGTGCACCCAAAAAATTGAGCAAAATAAACAAAACCGCCAACAGTGTGGCAAATTCGGTAAACACACCACGCGGTGTTTTCGGCATCCGACAGTGCAACTTTCCAGCGTCCGAGCAAGCGAAAATGTCGGTCAATCGCAAATGGCGAGCCGCTTTGCAGCGTGCGCACTTCGCGTTCGACTTGGTCATTTAGCCCGCCGTTGAGGCGTTTGGACTTACGGGCGTAAATCGCGTTGCCAATTAACAACGGTGCGAGCACAACAGTGGCAATCAAACCCGCTTGTGTGTCGTAAAAATACAGCATGACCAATGCGCCAATAATCGACAACATGGTGTGCACAACAAACGGCAATTCGTGCTCAAAAAAATCAACAATTTCACGTGCCAATTCGACCCGAGCGGCGATTTCGCTTAACTCTTAACCCCGCTCTTTTTGCGTCAACACAACTTTGTTGGCGACAAACACATAAATTTTGGTAAAAGTCCGCGTGTCGTAGCGTTGGCGAAAGTACGCCACCAGCATGTGCGCCAACCACGTACCAATAAGTAAAATCAAACCCGTGTAACTGTGCGACATCATGCCATCGACCGTCAAGCCCGTCAGCGCGGGATACGCGAGCAAGCAGGCTTTTTCAAAAAAAGTCAAACCGTAGGTCAGGGCAATCGCGGGGCGATAGGGGGCAATGAGGTGTTTTAAATTCATAATGATTTCCGTGGGTCTTTGCAACGATACTGACCTTTTTAGGTCAAATAGATGGATCAAATGATCCGCCACCACCACGGCTCCGATCAATGTGTGGCCAGTCAAACCAAGTGGACACCTTGTGGATGAGGTTTGATCAAAAATAAAGCGACTTACCCGATTAAATCAGTCATGTATTGTACGGGTAAAAGTGGTCTTTTAAGCATCATAAATGTTTATAAAACAGATGCATGAAGCCATTTAAAACGGTAGAATGGGGAGTCTACTGAAAGCCACATGGCGGTGTCCGAAGCATTGAGCAGTTAGGTGAACGATTGAAAAAAGGTCGAGGCAAGGCGTTTTCGAGGGTTCACCTAACTTTTTAACTTTTGGAGCTTTTATGATGAACCACAATGTATTGCCGTTTGAGCAATTGCGTAAAGAGGACGTTGACTCTGTCGGCGGTAAAAACTCGTCTTTGGGTGAGATGATTTCTCAGCTGGCAGGCGCAGGCGTGCGCGTGCCGACAGGTTTTGCGACCACAGCACAGGCTTTCCGTGATTTTTTGACTCACAATGATTTGACCAATAAAATTGCAGCACGCCTCGAAGGTTTGGACATTGAAGACGTGCGTGCTTTGGCCGCTGCGGGTGCTGACATTCGCGGTTGGGTGGTCGATGCACCGTTTCAACCTGCATTGGAAGCGGACATCCGCGCTTCTTTTGCTGAATTGAGTAAAGATGATGCTGTTGATGCATCATTTGCGGTGCGTTCATCGGCAACAGCAGAAGATTTGCCTGATGCATCATTTGCGGGTCAACAAGAAAGTTACCTCAACGTTGCCGGCATTGACGACGTGCTTGATAAAATCAAACACGTTTTTGCTTCGTTGTACAATGACCGTGCGATTGCATATCGCGTGCACAAAGGTTTTACGCATGCTGAAGTGGCATTGTCGGCCGGCATTCAGCGCATGGTGCGCTCGGACGTGGGCTCCTCTGGCGTGATGTTCACGATTGACACTGAGTCTGGCTTTGATCAAGTGGTGTTCATCACTTCAAGTTATGGTTTGGGCGAAACAGTGGTGCAAGGCGCGGTCAACCCTGACGAATTTTATGTGTTCAAACCCACATTGGCTTTGGGCAAAGAGGCGATCATCCGCCGTTCCATCGGTTCGAAATTGATCAAAATGGAGTTCACCAAAGCGGGCGAAGAAGGTCGTGTGAAAACCGTGGATGTGCCATTGGAACAACGCAACCGTTATTCGATCACCGATGCCGACGTGAAGCAACTCGCAGAATATGCCGTCATCATTGAAAAACATTACGGTCGTCCAATGGACATCGAATGGGGCAAAGATGGCAACGACGGCAAAATCTACATTTTGCAAGCACGTCCAGAAACAGTGAAAAGCCAACAAGGCGGCAAGGCTGAAATGAGCTATGCGCTCAAAGGCAGTGCCACCGTGTTGACGACAGGCCGTGCAATTGGTCAAAAAATTGGCACAGGCGCAGTGCGCGTGATCATGGACCCATCGGAAATGGAACGTGTACAACCGGGCGATATCTTGGTGGCCGACATGACGGATCCGAACTGGGAACCCGTGATGAAACGCGCCGCAGCGATTGTCACCAACCGTGGTGGTCGCACTTGCCATGCCGCAATCATTGCGCGTGAATTGGGTGTGCCTGCCGTGGTCGGCTGTTCTGATGCGACCGATGTGCTGAAAGATGGCATGCTCGTCACCGTGTCGTGCTCTGAAGGCGATGAAGGTAAAGTCTACGAAGGCATCCTCGACATGGAGGTGTCTGAAGTTGAGCGTGGTGAATTGCCAGAAATCGCCACCAAAATCATGATGAATGTGGGCAATCCACAGCTTGCGTTCAACTTCTGCCAGATTCCGAACAAAGGTGTGGGTTTGGCGCGTTTGGAATTCGTGATTAATAACAACATCGGCGTGCATCCAAAAGCGATTTTGGAATACCCAAACATTGATGCAGACTTGAAAAAAGCGGTTGAGTCGGTGGCGCGAGGCTACGCGAACCCCCGTTCATTCTATGTTGATAAAGTCACTGAAGGCGTGGCGACCATCGGTGCGGCATTCTATCCAAAACCTGTGATTGTGCGTTTGTCTGATTTCAAATCAAACGAATACAAAAAACTGATTGGCGGTTCACGTTACGAACCCGATGAAGAAAACCCAATGCTCGGTTTCCGTGGCGCCTCTCGTTACATTTCAGAAGACTTTTCGGAAGCTTTTGCCATGGAATGCGAAGCCATGAAGCGCGTGCGCGACGAAATGGGTTTGACCAACGTGGAAATCATGGTGCCTTTCGTGCGCACACTCGAACAAGGCCGCAAAGTGATTGAATTGTTGGCTGAAAAAGGTTTGAAACAGGGTGAAAACGGTTTGCGCGTCATCATGATGTGTGAAGTGCCATCGAATGCGATTTTGGCTGAAGAGTTCTTGGAAATTTTTGATGGCTTCTCGATTGGCTCAAACGATTTGACACAATTGACTTTGGGTCTGGATCGCGACTCGGGCATGGAATTGTTGGCAAAAGACTTTGATGAACGAGATCCAGCTGTTAAATTCATGCTCAGTCGTGCCATCAGCACCGCCCGTCGCATGAACAAATACGTTGGCATCTGCGGTCAAGGCCCTTCGGATCATGAAGACTTCGCCAAATGGTTGGTTGAAGAAGGCATTGAATCTATTTCTTTGAACCCTGACACCGTGATCAAAACGTGGAAAGCATTGGCTGAGTAATTTCAAGCCTTTGTCATGAGCGTTAAAAAGCCAGCCTGTTATCAGGCTGGCTTTTTTGTGTTTGACAGATGCTTGTTCGTGGTGCTTTCATTGTTGCGAAGATGGGGCTTGTGTTGTGGGTGATGTTCAACCCGCTCAAATGCTGGGATCATCCGTGGTGGTTGGCGTGTGTTGGGTCGCTGTTGGGTGGGGAAATTGGTCATCACCATACGTATGAATGACTTCAGAAATGATCACGCGATAGCCATTTAACCACAGGTTTTGGGAGGCTTTGGCCTGTTTGTGCGTTGGGTGCTGCATGAGCTCATGCAAGGCCTCAAGCGATTCCCAATAATATACGTTTGAGATCAAACCCGTTTTAGGGTTTTCCCAGTTTTCTTCACCTATATAACCCTTGATGTTTCTTGCAATCTCTATGATGGCTTGATCGAGGCGATGGAACTCATCGTCAAACTGTTTCTTGGCAAAAATGAAGGTTGAGGCATACATGTTGAGTCTCCCAAAAAATGATCTGTTTAACGTCTATGGGGTGCGTCTTCGTTGTCATCTAAAATGGATTGTCCGTGTGTGTCCAGCTTGTCGAATTGATCTCGATGAACTGCCCACCACAGGCCGTAAATGATGATAAAAACCAAAATGACGGACAGTGGGATGAGCAAATACAAGGTTTCCATGGTTGTCCTATGATGAAGTTCGTAAATAATTTGATGTGGGCACCAACGCGTTGACCCTGCAACTCACTTTGTGGTTGACTACAAGCGAGGCACAGGGCGCAATACGCGTAAGGCATTGCCCACCACAATCAAGGAGCTGAATGCCATGCCGATGCTGGCAATTAAGGGGTTGACGTGGTCGGTGGCGGCCAATGGAATGGCGATTAAATTATACAGCAGTGCCCATGCGAGGTTTTGATGAATCAACATGCGTGCACGTTTGGCGATGCTGTGGGCGGCGTAGACATCGTTTAAGTCACCTGATTGGACGACGAGATCGGCTTGCATTTGCGTGAGGCTGCTGCCGTGCCCCATGGCGATGGCAACATCGGCTTGTTGCAAAACAGGGGCATCGTTGATGCCATCACCCGTCATGGCGACGGTTTTGCCGCTGGCTTGCCATGCTTGAACGCGTGCCAATTTGTCAGCAGGGGTGGCATTGGCGAGGGCTTCACTGATGTGCAATTGAGTGGCAAAAGGCTGCACCACATCGCTTTTATCTCCGCTGATGAGCACCACTTCGCGTTGGTCTTTTTGCAAAGCTTTGATCAAATCGGCGGCCTGCGCACGTGTGCGATCGGCAAGGATAAACCATGCCAGCAGTTCTCCATCCGAACACAGCAAGGCCACACTTTTGCCTTCTATTTGCGCAGGGTGTTCGTCTGTACCAAGCTCGCGCCCTGCGGCAAAATTGGGTTTGCCAATGCGGTAGCCATAACCCGCGACATGGCCAATGACCCCTTGACCGACGACCAGTTCAACGGCATCCACTTCACTCATGCGTTCGGGTAATTTTAAATCTTGCAGCCCTTTGCGCAAAGCCAAGGCAATCGGGTGGCGTGATGCGGCTTCGAGCGTGGCGGCAATTTGCAAGGCATCGTTTGCGGAAAAATCAATGGCGCGAGCCGCGTCGGTCAGTTCAATGTGTTCCAAGGTTTGGACATCTTCGGTGAGGGTGCCCGTTTTATCAAAGGCGTACACGTCCACTGCGGCCAAATTTTCTAAAGCCTGAGGCTGAATCACAAGCACGTGGTGTTTGGCCAATGCGCTGGTCGCCGCGGTGAGTACGGTGGGGACGGCCAAAGCCAAAGCGCATGGACAGGTGATGATGAGGATCGAGACGACGACGGGCACGATGCGGCTGCTGTCGTGCAATGCCCAATAGATGGCAGCGATGGCGCATACGGCCAATAAACCATATAGAAAATAGCGAGCCATGCGTTCAGCAGCACGAGCCAAAGCGGGTTTGTGCATGGCCGATTGTTGGGCGAGGCGTTCAATGGTGTCAAGCTCGCTGGCGCCGCGGGCGGCGGTGATGCGGGCGTAAATGCCTTGTTCAATGTTGGTCGCGCCTGCAAGCACAGCGTCACCAACTGTTTTGTGAATGGGTTGTGATTCACCTGTGAGTAAGGCCTGTGAGCACGTGGTTGTGCCTTCAATCAAGGTGGCATCTGCTGGAATGGTTTCCCCGCTGGCGATGAAGACAACATCGTTCACGGCGAGCTCATCGGCGGGTGTGAGTTGCACATTTTTGTTGATCGGAAAATCAATGACTTTCTCAGCAAACATGCGCTTGTGTTGCAAGACGGCGTTGAGGTAACTGGAGGCTTTGTTTAATGCGCGGAACTGGATGTAACGCGCACTCAGCAACAAGCCCACAAACATGGTAATGGAGTCGAAATAGACGTGACCAATGTTGGTCAAGGTGGCGTAGACGCTGGCAATGAAGGCAACAATCAATGCCAGTGCCACGGGTGAGTCCATGCCCAGTTGGCGCATGCGGATTTCTGCCCATGCCCCTTTAAAAATCGGTGTGGCACAATAAAACATGATGGGTAAAGTGAGCACCAGATTGGCCCATTTCATCAGTCGAGCCACGTCAGAACCCATGTCCATGTCGGATGAGACATAGAAAGGGTACATGAACATCATGCTTTGCATCATCAGCAATACGGCGACCAGCATGCGAAACAATTCGCTGCGCTTTTGTTTCTTTTCGGCGGCACTGATGTCTTGGGTTTGTTCCTCAAAAGCGTGGTAACCGAGTTTCTCGATGCGTGCGATGATGTCGGTGGTGGCAATTTTACTGGCATCCAGTTGAATAAAAGCGCGACGCAAGGTGTAGTTGGCTTGCGCGCTGTAAATGCCATCGACGTGTTGCAGATCGCGTTCAATCAAGTCGGTGCAGGCCACACAGGCGATACCACTTAAACGCAGGTGAATGTCGGTGAGGCGTGGGGTGTTGGGTGCAGTGGTCATGGTGTGTGTCGAAGGTTGATCATGTGGTGATGATAAACCCTGTTGTTTGATACGGAGTCAAGGTGTGTTTTGACATCGCTGTGTCAATCTGCTGTACGACTGAAGTTACGGTTGTAGTTGCGATCGCAGTTACGATCGCAGCTTCAACGGAAACATTGTCGTTATGTCGACGCATGGATCAAATAATTGGATAAATTGACAAATTGTTCCAAGGACAGTTCTTCTGCACGCGCTGTTTCTTTGATGTTGCAGGCGTGCATTTGTTCCGCTGTGACCACGCCGCTTAAGGTGTTGCGCAACATTTTTCGACGCTGACTGAAGGCTTGTGCGACCAGTTTGGACAAATGTTCTTCATCTTTTGCATGGCGGGCGCTGACGGGCTTTGGGTACATGCGAACGATGGCGGAGGTGACTTTGGGCGCGGGTGTGAATGCGTGTGGTGGCACATCAAACAGGTGTTCCATTTCATAACGGTACTGCAACATCACCGACAGGCGGCCATAGGCCTTGTCCTTTGGTGCGGCGACCATGCGCTCGATGACTTCTTTTTGCAGCATAAACACTTGCACATCAATCTGTGGGGCAAAGGTCACGAGGTGAAACAGCAATGGGCTGGAAATGTTGTAAGGTAAATTGCCCACCACTTTGCGCAGGGACTTTTCACCCGCAGGGATGCTGAGGAAGTCAAAATTCAAAGCATCGGTGCTGTGGATGGTCAGTTGTTCAGGTTTGAAACGTTTTTCCAAGCGAGCGACCAAATCTCGATCCAGCTCGACTGCATGCATGTGGGGAATGTATTCCAACAGGGGCTCGGTCAATGCTGCCAAACCTGGGCCGATTTCCGTTAAGCAATCCCCTTCTTTGGGGGCAATCGCGCGGATGATGTCGTTGATGACGCCATGATCGTGCAAAAAGTTTTGACCGAAACGTTTACGGGCGATGTGAGCGGACATTTAAATTTTCCTTGTTGAAACGTTCATTGGGGCATTCGTGTGGCAGGCTTGCACCATGTCATGTGCACATTGAATGGCTGCAAACATGCTGCCAGCATCGGCGGTGTTTTTTCCAGCCAAATCAATGGCTGTGCCATGATCGACCGATGTGCGAACGATGGGCAGGCCGAGCGTGATGTTGACGCCATGGCCGAAGCTGGCGTATTTGAGCACAGGTAAGCCTTGGTCATGGTACATCGCCAGCACCGCATCGGCATTGTTTAAGTGATGGGGTTGAAACAGTGTGTCGGCGGGGTAAGGGCCGCGCACATCATGGCCGCGTTGCTGAAATGACTGAATCACGGGTGTGATGACATCGATTTCTTCCATGCCCATGTGCCCGCCTTCGCCTGCGTGCGGATTCAAGCCTGTGACCAATACCCGTGGTTGGGTAATGTTGAATTTCTGTGTTAAGTCATTCAGTAGGATGTCCAGTGTGCGTGTCAACGAAGGGAGGGTGATGGCATCTGAAATGAGTTTCAGTGGCACATGGGTGGTCGCTAAGGCCACACGCATGCCACCGCCTGCAAGCATCATCACCACATGGCAGGTTTGGGTTTTGTCTGCCAGATATTCGGTGTGTCCTGTGAAGGCGATGCCTGCGTCATTGATGATGCCTTTATGGACGGGGGCGGTGACCATGCCTGAAAACCGTTGTGAGGCAATGCCATGCAATGCGGTGTCCAGTAGTTCAAGCACATAGGAGGCATTGGCGGCGTTCAGTTCGCCAGCAACCGTGGGTGTACGCAGGGGCACATGAACCACATGAATCATTCGAGCCGCTTCCTGTGTGGGGGCGGTGTGGGGCAACTCGGCTTGGTAATGGCACAATTGCACATTGAGAGCCATGACGCGTGCAGTGGCTGTCAAAAAATCATAATCACCAACAAGGACGAGGGGTGTCAGAGGCTTGGGTTGTTTTTGCCACTGGAGTGCGGCGCGCAAACTGACTTCAGCACCAATGCCAGCGGGTTCACCCGTGGTCAGCGCGAGGGGAAGGGGGGTATTGGAATCCATGCGCCATTTTACCACCAGCGACCTGATTCAAGTCGATTGAATTGCGGGTCAATGTTCGAAAAAAAAAGCCGCACAACGCATGGTGTACGGCTTTTTTGAACAGGATTCGGTTGCAGCCCTGATGGGGCTGCGGATGTTCGTCGATCGAATGTGGTTATTTTTTGATCTCAACCAAAGATTGACCTGATTCCATTAAATCTTTCATCCATGCGTTATAAGCTTCAGGCAGTTTTTTCTCCATTAATGCAGCCTTGGCATTTTTGACTTGCTCATCCAAACTGAATTCGATTTCGGTTTGTTTTTCAACCTTGATGATGTGCAAACCATTCTTGGTGGTGATGATGCCAGTGGTTGCGCCATCGGCCAAGCCTTGGAGTGCTTTGGTGACTTCAGGATCCGCTGAGTTGTCAAATGCGATGAAGGGTACTTTGCCGCCATTTTGTGCCGTTTCTGGGCTTTCTGATGCACTGCGAGCAACCGCAGCAAATGCTTCACCAGCATCCAAGCGTGCTTTAATTGCATTCATTTTGCCTTTGGCTTTTTTATCGGTGCCTGCGACAAAAATATCACTGGCAAGAACGCCTTTGGTTGTTGGAATGGGGTTGTTTTTGCCCAATTTTTTTTCTGCTAAAAAGGCATCGACTTCATCTGATGACACTTTGACCTTGTCTTCCACTTCGCGTTTGATGAGGGCATTTTTAATTAAATCCATACGCAAGTCGCGGTTCAATGCCGCCCAACCTTTGTCGCCACCTTGTTTGATGACATTTTGTTTAAATTGCTCAACACTGATGTTTTGGCTTTGCGCAATGTTGTTCAATGCTTGAGCGGTGTCGCTGTCAGACACGCCAATGTTGAGGTTTTTGGCTTTGTTCAACATCAAACGGTTGCTGATGATTTCATTGAATGCACTTTGTTTGACATCATTTTTTTGTGCTTCGGTCAAATTCAGCTTTTTACCATTGGCTTCTGCTTCTTGAGCCGCGACCGCCACGTTGATGCTGATTTGTTCTTGAACTTCTTGTGCGGTCACAGGTTCGCCCGCAACTGTTGCCACCACTTTGTCTAAATTCACTTGCGCCATGGCCAACGTTGGCACAGCCAAAGCGACCATTAATAATTTTTTCAAAAGTTTGCTCATTGTGGTACATCCTTTTAGGTGATGGGTGGGTGATTCGTGCTGCATTATAAATCAAGTCTGAGTCTAAAACACCCGATACTGTTGTTTGGTTGACGCATCCTGTTTCGTTGAATTGTGCGCACCATTTATGATTTTTTTGTGTAATTCAAAATAAAATGCGCCGCACAACCCAACACAATGCCCCAAAATGCGCTGCCCAAATCAAACAAGGTCACACCCGAGGCACATGTCATGAACGTCACCAAAGCGGCTTCACGTTCAGCAGGTTTGTGGTTGTTTGAACTGAAATTGGTCAGTCCGTTTAAAATCGCACCGAGCAAGGCCAAACCAGCGAGGACGGTGATGAGGATCTTTGGTAAACCCAAGAAAAATGTCACCAGCACGCCTGCAATCAAACCCAAACACATACTGAAAGCACCGCACCATAGGCCTGCAATGTAGCGCTTGGCGGGGTCGGCGTGGCTTTCTTTTTCCGTGCAAATCGCGGCGGTGATGGCGGCGAGGTTGATGCCAAAGTTGCCGAATGGTGCGGTGATGAGGGATAAAAAAGAGGTCAGTGAAATCAATGGCTTGGCTGGTGCTTGCGCGGCATTGTAACCTGAAGCACGCAACACCGCGATGCCAGTCATCTGTTGCCCTGTGAGCGTGATGAGTGCAAGAGGCAGGCCAATGTTGACGATGCCTTTGAATGTGAATTCAGGAGTGGTCCATACGGGACTGGCCAAATGCAGTGGCACATGTGGGATGGCCGCCCCTTTAAAGCCAAAGACATAGATGCAGCCCGTGATGAGCACGGCGAGCACGGCATAGCGTGCAAAAAAACGTTTGCCAATCAAGTAAGTGAACAGCATGAGCAGCATCAGCGTTGTGTCTGAACCCAGTGTGGTGAAGGTGTTGATGCCAAATTTAAACAAAATTCCAGCCAATAAAGCCGCAGCAATGGTTTTTGGGATGCGGTTCATCACGGTATCAAAAGCCCCCGAAATGCCAATCAAAAAGATCACCGCACCCGCCACCACAAATCCAGCAATGGCTTCTGCATAGGGCACAGTGGGCAAGGCGGTGATGAGGAACACCGCACCTGGTGTGGACCATGCGGTGATGATGGGCACGCGAGTCAAGTAACTCAAGAGAAAACCAGCCAAGCCGAATGTGAAGCACAGTGACCACAGCATGGATGTGGTTTGTGCCTCGGTCAAGTTACCAGCCTGCGCCGCTTGGATGACGATGGCCAATGGCCCACCATAACCCGCCAGAATGGCGACCAAGGCCGCAGCCAAAGCGGTGGAGGACTGGTCTTTTTTAATTTGAGAGAAGCTGAGGTAATTGGATTGAGGATTTTGCATTGCTGATCTGGATGAGGGTTGAACATAAAGTGATCATTGATTTCAATGATGAACGATTTCAATGATGAATGATTGTTGCAGCTTGCGGGGACGGTGGGCATCCCACCGTCTGGGCTGCACCATCAGGGCAGCAGGAATTGTCCCGTTGCAAATGGCATGACGCGCCCACCGACTTGAATCTCACCCAATTCATTGACATTTAAATACAAATGATTGGGGCGGTTGATTGAAGCGGCTTGCGTGATGTGCCAACTCAAAGGGGCAAGCCCCGCTGCGTGCGCCCATGCGCCAAGGTTGCAGCAGGCCGAGCCTGTGCCAGGGTCTTCAATCACGCTTTGATCCATGTTGAAGAAATAACGCGACGTGACCTCATTGTCGGTTTCGTGCCACAGATAGATGTTGAGGTGCACGGCATCGACGTTCGGATCAAGCAGAGCGGCAAGGTTTGGTTGAGCACGATTCACAGCGGCCGCGCTGTTCAATGGCACGATCAATTGCCACGTGCCCGTGTTCATCCAGCGGGCGGGTGCGGCGAAATCATTCGTGTGTAAATGAAGCGCAGTGGCCAAATGCTCATTTGAAAAAGAACAATCTTGGGCAGCGTAGCCTGAGAGGGTTAATCGGTACACGCCTTCATTGTGATGAATGACCACTGTTTTGGCATTGGTTTGCAGGGTAAAGGTGTTGGGTAAATTCAAATGTTGATGCAACCATGATGATGCACCAATGGTCGGATGACCTGCAAAGGGCATCTCATGATCGGGGGTGAAAATGCGCAAGCGCGCGACATGTTCGGAGCCTTCATCTGGGCTGCAGATGAACACCGTTTCGGATAAATTGAATTGACGCGCGATCAGCTGCATGGTGACGCTGTCGAGTGCGTCAGCATCGGGCACAATCGCCAGTGGATTTCCACCCCAAGGGCTTTCAGCGAACACATTGACCACTTCATAATTGAGTTGTGGGTGCATCATTGCTCCTTGTGTTGTAATGCATCACGGGCATCCGCAATGAAATCTTCAACCTTGTCCAAAGGGGTCGCCCACGAGGTCACGAGGCGAATCATTTGGCGGTCTTCGTCGTATTTTTTCCATACATGAAAGCCGTAGCGCGTTTGCAATGCCGCGATGGTGTGATTGGGAAGAATCGGGAAAATTTGGTTGGTGCTGGAGAGGCTTTCAAATTCAACACCCAAAGCCAACAGGCCATTTTGTAAGGTGAGGGCGCATTGGTTGGCATGGGTGGCGAGTGCTTGGAACAAACCATTGCTGAGCAATGCCAAAAATTGACTGCCAATCACGCGACCTTTGGCGAGCAAAGCACCGCGTTGCTTGAGGTGATAGCGAAAATCGGTTTGCACGCTTGGGTGCACAATCACCACGGCTTCGCCGAGCAAGGCGCCATTTTTTGTCCCGCCAATATAAAACACATCGGCCAGTGCCGCGATGTCCGCCATCGACCAATCGGCTTCAGTGCTCATCAGGGCTGAACCCATGCGCGCGCCATCAATGAAAAAATACAAATTCAACTCAGTGCACACTTCGCGCAAGGCGCGCAGCTCGCTCAAGCTGTACACCGTGCCGATTTCGGTTGACTGCGAAATGTACACCACACGCGGGCGCACGCCATGTTCCCATGGGTGCGCCGCGACCACTGTGCGCACATCGGCAGGCGTGAGCTTGCCTTGTGTGACGGTCACAGGGATGACCTTGTGCCCCGTTGCTTCGATCGCACCCGTTTCATTGGCAAAAATATGCCCTGTGTGTGCCGAAATCACCGCTTCAAAAGGGCGCAGCATGGATGACAGCACGGTCAGGTTGGCTTGTGTACCGCCGCTGAGGAAATGCACCGCCGCTTCGGGTGCGTGACAAATGGCGCGAATCGCATCGGCCGCTTGTGCACTGATGGTGTCCATGCCATAGCCTGCCTGTTGTAGCATTGGCTCATGCGCAATCGCCGCTAAACAGGCGGGATGAGCGGTTTCCGAATAATCGTTATAAAGCTGGTGGTGCATGTTTTAAATCCTTCTCAAGTGGTCGGCATCATCACTCATGTGTTCAAATGATGACCGCAGATGGTGATGGATGTCGTTTCAGTGTTCTTTGGGTCCACAGTTGGGCACATGGTTGAACACGTGGTTGGGCGCCAGTTGGGTGATGGCGCATCAGTCAACAATAAATAATGTCGCCCCAGAGGATGTAGAGGAACGGTGCGCCTCAGCATGATCTGCCACTTGATAGCTCATGCCTGCCGTTAATGTAAATGTGCGCCCATCGTCCAGCTCGGTGTGCAGTTCACCGCTCAGACACAGCAGAACATGCCCTTTGCTGCACCAGTGATCGGCCACATAACCCGCACTGTACTCGACCATGCGCACACGAATCACGTCGAATTGCTGGGTGCGCCAATGGGCCACGCCTGTATCGCCTGTGTGCGCTGTGACGGGAATCGTCGACCAGTCCGTTGTGCCGAAGGGGATGTTGTTTAAATTCATGGTTTGCTTTCTGTACAATTGTTCCGTTGTCATGGGATGGTTTAGGCTTTTTGGCATTTCATCCACTAATTGTGATCAAGTGTGGCATGTCATAAACGCGGTGGGTTGAATGTGCTGTGACGCTTCAATTCCAATCAATTCCAATGCAGGAGGTGCGTGCATGTGAGCACCAATCGGTGGGTTGCGGCAAAACAGCCCAACCCAACCAACCGTAGGTGGCGCAGGTTTATTGCCAATCCAAAATCACTTTACCGCTTTGCCCTGAATTCATTGCATTGAACCCAAGTTCGAAATCATCGATTTTGAAATGATGGGTGATCAATGCACTGATGTCCAGACCCGATTGAATCAACGCCACCATTTTGTACCATGTTTCAAACATTTCACGACCGTAGACGCCTTTGATCTCCAGCCCTTTAAAAATCACTTGATTCCAGTCAATGGCGGTATTCGATGGCGGAATGCCCAGTAAAGCAATTTTGCCGCCGTGGTTCATTTGCTCGAGCATTTGACGGAAAGCAGAGGGATTGCCTGACATTTCCAACCCAACATCAAAGCCCTCGTGCATGTTCAACTCTGCCATCACGGTTTTTAAATCTTGATTGAGCACATTGACCGCGCGTGTCGCGCCCATTTGCCGTGCCAAATCCAAGCGATAATCATTGACGTCGGTGATGACGATGTGGCGTGCCCCCACGTGTTTGGCAATCGCCACTGCCATGATGCCAATCGGCCCTGCGCCTGTGATCAGGACATCTTCGCCAATCAGGTTGAAGGACAGCGCCGTGTGCACCGCATTACCGAATGGGTCAAAAATGGCCGCCAAATCATCGGGAATTTCATCGGGAATTGGAAAAGCATTAAAGGCTGGGATCACCAGATATTCGGCAAAAGCCCCCGCACGGTTCACGCCCACACCAACCGTGTTGCGGCACAGGTGACGTCGTCCCGCACGGCAATTGCGGCAATAACCACACGTGATGTGCCCTTCGCCCGAGACCCGTTGGCCAATGGTGAAGCCTTGCACTTCTTGCCCCATTGCGGCCACTGTGCCGATGTATTCATGGCCGACTTGCATGGGAACGGGGATGGTCTTTTGCGCCCATTCATCCCAATTCCAGATGTGCATGTCCGTGCCGCAAATGGCAGTTTTGGTGATTTTGATGAGCAGGTCGTTGTGGCCGACTTGGGGCATGGGCAAATCGGTGAGGGTGAGGCCTTTGTCTCGGGTCAGTTTTGCGAGGGCTTTCATGGGATGTCCTTATTCAGTTTGTAAATGTT
>ERZ724525.1099-NODE-1099-length-15808-cov-6.057132_pt1 | contig 15808 bp, 13 predicted proteins | sample MGYA00376058_ERZ724525 | MGnify/ENA primary metagenome ERZ724525 (study PRJEB28724, sample SAMN07190888) | wastewater metagenome | isolation source: influent of sewage treatment plant in Hong Hong | place: USA: Christiansburg, Virginia | collected 2016-03-01 ... | reverse complement strand
CCTTGGCCTACTTTGCGCTGCACGCAGTGGGTGCGCGCGTGGTCAGCTTGCGTCGTCGCACCGGGCGGGCTGTGGTGGTTGACGATGCCTTGCTCCTGGAAGAAGGTGACATCTTGGTGCTGTCGGGCCGCTCAGAGGCGCTGGCAGTGGCCGAGCAAAAGCTGCTGCGCGGTTGATCAAACGACCAGTTCTTGCCCCGCGCTGAGCCAGCGAATGTCATGTGCTAAATGCCGCGTGAAGGTGCAGGTTTGATCGAACTGCGCAATTTCCGCCATGATCATGTCAGTTTCGGCGGGCTTGGTGTGGGTGATGTAAATCGGGAACTGCTTGCCGGGCGCAATGCCTTCCAACTCTTGGGCCAGCACCTGTGGTGAGAGATGCTGGCTGCGTTGCGCCAGCGCTGCTTGGCTGTTGCTGAAAGCAGTCTCAATGATCAACATGCCCACATCCAGTTGGTTCAGTCGCTCCCAAAATGCCGGGTTGCGCTCGGTATCACCCGTGAAAATCCAGCATGGGCCGTCATGACGCGATACGGCATAGCCCACAGCTGGGACGCTGTGCACGGCAGGTAGAACTTCAATGCGGAGGTTCCCGATGCAAATTTGCTGACCAACACAGATGGTGTGAAAGGTCAAAAAAGGCTGAACCACCGACGGAATTCGGCTGAAGTCCGGCCAAATCACATTGTTGAAGATGTACTTTTGCAGTGCTGCGATAGTCTCGGCCAAGGCGTAAATTTGGATGGGTGCTTGGCGATTGGCCGCAACTGCATCAATCATCAGCGGCAGTGCAGCGATGTGGTCGAGGTGCGCGTGGGTGAGAAATACACGGTCAATTTTGTGCATCGCCTCCAGCGTCAGGTTGCCGACACCTGTCCCAGCATCAATCAACGTGTTGTCGTCGATTAAAAAGGCGGTGGTTTGGCAACCCTTGGAGATGGAGCCTGAGCAACCGAGCACACGCACGTTCATGGCGATTTTTGACGGGGTTATTTAGTTTCAAAATCTGTGATGCCATCCCAACTTGGATCCAGCGGTAAGGACTTGCGTAAGGCTAACCGCTGGCTGTAGAGCTGGTAAAGGTAATTTTTGGCATCTAGACGCATCAAATTCAGCAAATACACATCACATTGTTCCCAGTTCTGGGCACGGTAGGTGCGTAGAAAACCGCTCCAGGCAGTGAGTTCCGTCACTTTTTTGGGTGATACGCTGTGGCCTGCGGCTTCTGGCCGGTAAATGGAGACTGGTTGCTCACGACCTTTGACGCGCACCCGATCCAGCTCTTGCCAAACAAAATTGGGGGCTTGGCGGCGTGTGGTTTCGCTGGCAATGATCTCGCATCCGTAGGCTTTGGACAGCCCTTCCAGCCGTGATCCTAGATTCACCGCATCGCCAATCACGGTGTAGCTGCGGCGCATGTCTGAGCCCATGTCGCCCACCATCATCTGGCCGGTGTGCAGCCCGATGCCCACGCCAATGGCGGGCAAGCCTCGTGCTTGATGCTCTTGGTTGATCAAGATCACCTCGCGGATCATGGCCAAGGCGGTGGACACAGCCAGGTCGGCGTGGTTGGGGGTTTCCACAGGCGCACCCCAAAAGGCCATGACGCAGTCACCCATGTACTTGTCGATGGTGCCCCGGTGGCTGCGGATGATCTGCGTCAGGCGGCTGAACACGGTGTTGAGCAAGGCTTGCAGTTGCAGCGGTTCCAGCTCTTCAGACAGGCGCGTGAAGCCGCGCATGTCGCAAAACATCACCGTCAGCTCGCGTTCGGTGGCTTGCATGCTGTAGCTGTCGGGGTCTTTCACCATCTCGTCGACCAGCTCGGGCGGCACGTAGGTGCCAAACAACTGGGCCAGTTCGCGCTTGGAGCGGCTTTCCACCAAATAGCCGTAGCTCATGTTGACGGCGAACGTGGCAAATGCCATCACCAATGATGAAGCCACCGGCAGTACGATGCCTTGGCCGATGAAGAGCCCTAAGTTCAGTCCGATCAAACCCAAAATCACCACGCTGCTCAGCGCCAGCGCCCGCTGGGCCGATAAGGTGGGCAAACCCAGCGCCAACACCAAGCCACTGAGTATCAGCATGACCACTTCAAAGCCGATGGTGAAGTCGGGTTTGATGGGCAAGTTGCCGTCAATCATGCCGGCAATCAGGTTGGCATGGGCTTCCACGCCGGGATAGGCTTCATTGACGGGCGTGACCCGCAAGTCCATCAGTCCCGGTGTGGTGGTGCCGACCAGCACGATTTTGTCTTTGAGTGTGTTCGGCGGTAGCCGACCATTGAGCACATCGGCCGCAGGGTAGTACCTGAATGAACCTCCGGTCACACCGCCCAACCCCCGGTACGGCACCAGTGTGGCGACGCGGGCATCGACAGGAATGCCCAATGCCTTGCCATCTTCGCGCTTGAGGCGGACGTTCTCCAAGCGGGGATAGTCGCGGCGCAAAAAGCGTTCGCTGGGGAAGCCGGGCTCGACGCGGGGCAGCCCGGTCAACAGCCGAAACACGGCCAGTGCCAGCGATTCGTAATACTGACCTTGGTATTTGGCAATCAGCGGAATGGCGCGCACCACGCCGTCACTGTCGGTGAGGGCGTTGAAAAACCCGGCTTGGGGGGCGGCGGCGGCCAGTTGCGGGATGCTGGAGCCGTAACCCGTCCACTGCGTCATCTCGATCTTGCGGCCCAGCAGTGCATCGGCTTGCATCACCGGTTGGGGCAGCACGCCGGACTTGCGGCCATCGCGATCGGCGGTGAAGTAGTAGCCCAGCACCACCGGGCGTTGTTTCAAGGCTTGGGCAAATTGCTGGTCACGATCGAGCGTTGGCTCTAGCCGCTGTAGCTGTGCTTGGAAAGCGGCATCATCACGCAGCTCGGTTTGGGCCAGTTCGCGCAGGTTTTCCAGGCCCGAGCTGTGGTCGTGCTCCGCAAACACCATGTCAAAACCGGCGACGCTGATGTGTTGGCGCTCAAACAGCTCATCGACCAGTTTGGCGAGGTGGTTGCGTGACCAAGGCCATTGCCCGATTTGGGCCAAACTTTTTTCATCAACATCAATGATGACGATGCGCTCGTCCAGCGTGCGTGGCATGGTGGCGCGCAGCCGCGCGTCATAGATGATGTCATCGAGCCGGTTCAGCACCCCCATAGGCAGCACGCCCACCGCATGAAGCAGGGCGAGAAACAAGGGGATCAGCGAAACGGCAATCCGCGGCCAGTGTTTGAGCAAGATCTGCTGCGGCTGACCCCGTAGACGTATGCGCCCCATAAGCACCAATGTGTGATGTGGACTATGGGGCGCGTGCTGATCAGGTCAGCACGAACTGCATCTGAATGCCAGCCAATTCCAGCAAATCACCGTTTTTGAGTACCACGGGCTCCGCTTGAATCGGGGAGCCGTTGAGCATCGGGCTTTCGCTGCCATCGACGTGCGCCACCACAAAACCGTGCGGGCGGCGCGTGATAGCAGCCACTGAAATTCCAGGCTTACCGATGGTGGTCACCACTTTGACCAAGGCCACTTCGCGACCCGCAGCTGCACCGTTCAGAACCCGAATAGCGCCTGTTTGGTGCGCATCTGTGGTGGGCGTAGCGGGTGCGGCCGGTGTGGGGGGTGCCGGTGTCGGTGCGGGCGTACCAGGGCGATACACCATGGTTTTTTCGGTGTTGACGCTGGCTTGATCACCTTGGAAGCGGATCTTGTACTTGCCGATCTCTACCGTATCGTTGTTTTGCAGCAGTTGCTTTTTGACCGCTTTGCCGTTGATGTAGGTGCCGTTGGTGCTGTTCAGATCCTCCAAAAACACCTCGGTGCCAACCATCTGAATCACCGCATGCTCACCGCTGACGGCCAAGTTGTCGATGACGATATCGTTGTAAGGCCGACGACCCAGGGTCATACGATCCTTGGTGAGTTGTACTTCCTTAATGACTACACCGTCGATCGATACGATCATTTTCGGCATGGCCGACTCCTATAGATTGAATTAGTTACCGTTACCTGCGAATGTGGACCATTTTCCCAGCAATCGGCTCCATAGCCCGCGTTGTTGTGTACTTTCGACCGCACTCACCAGCAATACCGAAATATTATCCCGCCCACCGCAAGCGTTGGCGCTTTCTATCAGGCGTGTGGCCAGCGGAGCCAGTGGGTTGGGGTTTTGCATCAGCAAAGCCAAAGCGCTGTCGCTGACCATGTCGTTGAGGCCATCAGAACACAGCAGGTAGACATCACCGTGTTCTACGCGATGTTCGCTGATGTCCAGCTCTACGTGCGGATCAACCCCCAGCGCCCGCGTGACCAGGTTTTTGTTGCTTGATGTGGCCATTTGTTCCGCAGTGATCAAGCCTGCATCCAGTTGTTCTTGCAGCAACGAGTGATCTTTGGTGATTTGGCGCAAATTGCCGCGTCGCCAGCGGTAGCAGCGCGAATCGCCGATGTGACCCAAGATCAGCCGGTCTTGCTGGAAGACGGCCACCACCAGCGTCGTGCCCATGCCTGCGTACTGCGCGTGGGCGTTGGCCGCGTTGTAGATGGAGCGATTGGCATTGCTGACGCAAATTTCCATGGCGCGCCGCACATCTTTGAGCGGTGCCAATTGATGGGTCGCCTTGATCCATCGGCCCAACTCTGACTTGATGAATGCGGTGGCCATGCCGCTGGCCACTTCACCTGCGTTGTAGCCGCCCATGCCGTCGGCCAGCACGCCCAAGCCGCAGGAGGCATCAAAGGTGACGGAGTCCTCGTTGTTGTCTCGCGCCAGCCCGGGGTCAGTCAGGGCAAAAAAATCGTACATCATGAGGAGCCGCCGCCGTGGTCAGCAGGCGGGGCATCAGGGCTGCCCGGCTTGGAATGCTCGTCCAGTCCCATGGCATGGGAATACTGAAAACTGTCGGGATGCAGCCGCATGGTGGACTCGTAACCCGGTTCTTCTTCGTTGATGGTGGATTCGTAGCCGGGCTCATCTTGGTGCAGCGTGGATTGATAGCCCGATTGTTCTGCGCTTGATGCGTCGGCTCGCGCGGTGGCGATTTTGGCGCTGTTGTCCATGCCTTTGAGTAAGTTGTCCAGATCGGCGGCCATGCGACTGCCATCTTGATAGCGGTCTTCGGGGTGCTTTTGCAGCGAGAACGCCACGATGTAGGCCAGTTGCTCTGGGATGTCCGAACGCACGCGGCGGATGTCTGGCGCGTCTTCATTGGCAATTTTGTACATCAACTCGGCCATGGACTCGCCCCTGAAGGGCAGCACGCCCGTCAGCAACTGAAACAGCATCACGCCCAGCGAGTACAAGTCTGAGCGGCCATCCACCTTGCGCCCAGAAATTTGTTCTGGCGACATGAAGCTGGGCGTGCCCAGCACCAACCCGGTCTTGGTTTTGCTGGAGTCGGTGATGCGCGCGATGCCAAAGTCGGTGACTTTGACGCTGTCGCTGTCGGGTTCGTACATGATGTTGGCGGGCTTGATGTCGCGGTGCACCACATGCTGGCGGTGCGCATACGACAGTGCCTCGGCCACCCGCGCCACGATGGACACCACTTGGCGCATCGGCAGCAACCGCCCGTCTTGGCAGAACTCCAACAAATCGCGGCCTTGCAAAAACTCCATCGCGATGTAGGCCAGATCGTGTTCTTCGCCCGCATCGAAAATGGTCACGATGTGCTGGTGTTGCAGGCGACCTGCGGTTTTGGCTTCTTGGAAGAAACGTTCACGCGCATCGGTGAGTTCCGCGCCTTCAAACTCTTGGCTCAGGGCCAAGGTTTTGATCGCCACCACGCGGCCAATTTTGGGGTCGCGGCCTTGGTAGACCACGCCCATGGCACCCTTGCCCAGTTCTTTTTCGACTTGGTAGCGGCCCAGCATGGGTTTTTCGATGGCACCATCAGCCAGCAGCATGGTGCCGCCGGGGTGGGAGCTGCCGCCCAAAATGACGGTTTCCGCCAAGTTGCGGACTTTGTTCAATTTGGCACCCAAGTCGCGGTAGTTTTTGTCCATGCGGCCCATGTGCTCGTACACGGCTTGGGCTTTGTTGAATTGGCGTTTGCGCTCAAAGTCCAGTGCCAAGTTGCTCAGGTTGTCGAGCAGCGCGTCGCTGGCGGGCACGCGGCGGTAGCGGTCAAAAGCCATGTCGAGCTGGCCTTGTCCCTGCAAGGCCAAGCCCATCATGCGATTGGTTTCGGCGGATTCTTCATCAGAGCGGTGCTTGCCCGCTTCGGTGATTTTGAAGCGCTTGGTGGTCAATGCCAGATGGCCGCTCAGCAGCAAGAAGGCGGGCAGCACCAGTTGCAGCCACAGGTAAGCACGTGACAGCAGGCCAAACTCCAAACCCAGCAGCAGCACCAGCAACGCGGTGGTGGTGAGCGCGCCCACGCCCGCTGACAGGCGCGGCAGCAGGGCGATCAGGTACAGCGCCACCAGCAGCAACGCTCCCGCTGTGGCCGCGCCCCCCCAAGCCGGTTGCACGATGAAGTGCTCGCGCAACAAGCTAGACAGGGTGTGCGCCAGGTATTCGACCGGAGTCAACTCATGTACCGGCGAATTGACCGACGTGCCCAAGCCCGCCGCTGTGCCGCCGATCAGCACGATTTTGTCGGCATAGCGGTTGAGCGGGACTTTGTTATTGAGCACATCCACGAACGAGTCGATCTGGAACGCCGGGCGACCTTCGCGCCGAGGGTAAAACTGCGGCAGCATCATGGCCCGTGTATCCACGCTGATGCGCAGATTGCCCAACTGAACTAAGTTTTGCAGTGGGTCTAGGCGAATATCGCCCATGCCCAAGTTCAGGCTGTGGGCGGCCAATTGCAGCGCCATCGAGGGCATGGCTTGGCCGTAGTAGTTCACCAACAAGGGTTCGTGGCGCACCGCGCCATCCGCATCGGGGTACAGATTCAGATGACCCGTGCTCGCTGCCAAAGAGCCCAACATCGTCAGCGGATACTGACCGCTAGAGGCGTCCAGCGAGAAGTCTGGCACGTTGACTACTGTGTTTTTCAGCGCGAAGGGCGGCAGTGCTTGTTCGGCCCGGCCTAAAGGGGTTTCCAGTCGAAACACCGAGGGCAGCACCACATTGCCTGCGCGGTCTAAGCTGGCAGCCAGTTTGGCATCGGTGTCGAGGGCGACCTCGGCTTCGGCCATCAGCTTGAGCAGTTTGGGACGCGGGTCGTTGGCGGTGGGGTCGGCGGGGTTGTCTTGCTGCACCACCTCGCGCAGCTTGCGGATGTAGTCCAAACCCCGGTCGGTTTGCGGCTCAAAAAAGAAGGCAGTGTGGCCGATGGTTTTGGCGTGGGCTTGGTGGAGCTTGTCGATCAGCGCGGCATGCACATCACGCGGCCAAGGCCAGCGCCCTAAGGCTGCGATGCTGGCATCGTCAATGGCGATGATGGCAATGCGATCCGATGGCACGCGGGTGCTGCTGGTTAGGCCAAAGTCGTAAAAACGCCGCTCCAGCGTGCCGATCAAGTCAGTGGCTTGGTGCAGCATGAGCACTGCCAGCACCACCATCACTCCAATGAAGGTGTCAGAGCGCCAAAACGCGTTGTTCCGCGAGGATGAGATCGCCATTACCAGCCTTTGAGTTCGTCACGCATGTCCATGCTGCGCGGTGATTCACCCGGCACAAGACCTTAGCCCGCAGTGAAGGCTAAAGGCGAGCAAGTTAACAGACGAGTCCGGCCAGCACAAGCAGCCCGAGTATGCCCAGTCTTTGAGATGTTGCAAAAATACACGGCAGACGCAAAAACCGGGGCATGAGCCCCGGTTCATTGTCATGCATGACCACCGCTTGCTTGGCTAAGCGGCGGGCCCGCCAGCTTAATCTGGCTTGGGTGTGCGGCTGGCGAGTGCTTTGCCGATCACCAGTACCAATGCGGCCCCAACGATGCCAAACGCGTAATGCCAAGTTCGGTCTTGCGGCAGATAGTTCACCAAGGCGGGGTCGCTGTGGGCCATGGTGCCAGCAATCCAACCCAGCAACATGCCACCCAAGGTGATGATGAGCGGAAAGCGATCCATCAGCTTCAACACAATCTGGCTGCCCCAAACGATGATGGGAATGCTCACCAGCAACCCAAAAATCACCAACGGCATTTGATGCTGTTCACCTGCGCCTTGGGCAGCTCCGGCAATGGCAATCACGTTGTCGATGCTCATCACCAAGTCAGCGACGATCACCGTTTTCACGGCACCCCACAGCTTGTCGCTGGCTTCAATATTGTCGTGCCCGTCCTCTTCGGGAGCGAGTAACTTGACCCCGATCCACACCAGCAATGCGGCACCCACCAGTTTCAAGAACGGCACTTGCAGCAGCGTCAGGGCAAAAGCGATCAAGACGACCCGCAAAACAATCGCGCCTGCCGTGCCCCACAAAATACCTTTGGTGCGTAAATTGCCTGGTAATTGACGACATGCCAGTGCAATAACGACCGCGTTATCACCCCCCAGCAAAATGTCGATCATGATGATTTGGCCTACTGCCAACCAAAAATGAGCGGTCAGGAAGTCTTCCACGAGCAGTCCTTCAAATAAGCGCCTGAGCTAGGCGTAGTGATGAAAATAACAAAGCCGGATTGTCCCGTAGGACATCCGGCTTTGCGCTGTGGACAGCTGCAAATACCTACCCATTTCGGGTAGTTAATTTGCGACTGACGAACAGTTAATGCTTACAGCATGGCCTTGAGCAAGCGAGCCATTTCCGACGGGTTGCGGGTGATGGTGAAGCCGCACTCTTCCATGATGGCCAGCTTGGCATCAGCGGTGTCAGCGCCACCGGAGATCAAAGCACCTGCATGGCCCATGCGCTTGCCAGCCGGAGCGGTCACGCCAGCGATGAAGCCGACGATAGGCTTCTTCATGTTGGCCTTGCACCACATCGCAGCTTCAGCTTCATCGGGGCCGCCGATTTCGCCAATCATGATGACGGCGTCGGTGTCGGGATCATCGTTGAAAGCCTTCATCACGTCGATGTGCTTCAGACCGTTGATGGGGTCACCACCGATGCCGACGGCAGAAGATTGGCCCAGACCGATTTCGGTCAGCTGTGCCACAGCTTCATAAGTCAGCGTGCCGGAGCGCGACACCACGCCGATGCGACCCTTGCGGTGAATGTGACCGGGCATGATGCCGATCTTGATTTCATCGGGGGTGATCAGACCGGGGCAGTTCGGGCCCAGCAGCAAGGTCTTCTTGCCACCAGCGGCTTCCTTGGCCTTCATCTTGTTGCGCACCATCAGCATGTCGCGAACGGGGATGCCTTCGGTGATACAGATCGCCAGATCCAGATCAGCTTCAACAGCTTCCCAGATGGCGGCAGCAGCGCCAGCGGGCGGCACGTAAATCACCGACACAGTCGCGCCGGTTTCAGAAGCAGCTTCTTTGACCGAGGAGTAGATTGGGATGTTGAAAATCGACTCGCCGGCCTTCTTGGGGTTCACGCCTGCGACGAAGCATTCTTTGCCGTTTGCGTACTCTTGGCACTTTTCAGTGTGGAATTGACCGGTCTTGCCGGTAATGCCCTGAGTGATGACCTTGGTGTCTTTATTGATAAAGATGGACATGTTTGTTTTCCTTCGATCAGGGCTTACTTGACGGCCGCGACGATGGCGGTTGCTGCTTCAGCCATGGTGTCGGCAGCGATGATGGGCAGGCCGGATTCGGCCAAGATCTTCTTGCCCAGATCTTCGTTGGTGCCCTTCATGCGCACGACCAGCGGCACGGACAGGTTCACGGCCTTGCAAGCGGTGACCACGCCGTTGGCGATGGTGTCGCACTTCATGATGCCGCCGAAGATGTTGACCAAGATGCCCTTGACGTCCGGGTTCTTCAGCATGATCTTGAAGGCTTCAGTGACTTTTTCAGCCGTTGCGCCGCCGCCCACGTCCAAGAAGTTGGCTGGCTCGCCGCCGAACAGCTTGATGGTGTCCATCGTGGCCATGGCCAGACCGGCACCGTTCACCAGACAGCCGATGTTGCCGTCCAGGGAGATGTAGGCCAGATCGAACTTGGAAGCTTCGACTTCAGCCGGATCTTCTTCGTCCAGATCGCGCAGGGCCACGATTTCGGGCAGGCGGAACAGGGCGTTGGCGTCGAAGTTGAACTTCGCGTCCAGAGCCATCAGTTGGTTCTTGCTGTCGCGGTTCAGGGGGTTGATTTCCACCAGCGAAGCATCGGTGTCCATGTAGCACTGGTAGAGCTTTTGGAACACGTCAACAGCTTGGGCTGTGGATTCAGCGGGCAGGCCGATGCCATTGGCAATCTTGGTGGCTTGCTCTGCCGTCAGACCGACCAGCGGGTCGATGAATTCGGTGATGATTTTTTCGGGCGTGGAGTGCGCCACTTCTTCGATGTCCATGCCGCCTTCGCTGGAAGCGATGAACGCCAGCTTTTGCGTGGCACGGTCGGTCACGATCGAGACGTAGTATTCTTTTTGGATGTCAGCGCCGTCTTCGATGTACAGGCGACGCACTTTTTGGCCTTCGGGGCCGGTTTGGTGCGTGATCAGCTGCATGCCGAGAATGTTGCCAGCCAAGGTTTTGACGTCTTCAATCGACTTTGCAACCTTAACGCCGCCACCCTTGCCGCGACCGCCAGCGTGAATCTGGGCCTTCACAACCCAAATCGGGCCGCCCAGTTTCTGAGCGGCTTCCACCGCTTCTTGCACCGTGAAAGCCGGAATGCCACGGGGCACTGGCACACCAAATTTGCGCAAGATTTCCTTGGCTTGGTACTCGTGAATCTTCATGAGGTCTCTCTCAGGAGTGAATGATTTCGACCTGACAGCTCCGGCAACATGCCGAATTGCAGGCATTGGACATAGCAGCCGCTGAATGTATCATGCTGCAACACACCGCTGGGGCAGGTTGTAGCAGGTTGCATACGGCTCACGTAATACATAATTATATTGGTGGTGATCTGAATAGAAACTGACGAAGGAATCGTTCCACCATGATGCAAATTTTCATAGACGGCGAAGCAGGCACCACGGGACTGCAAATTCGCGAGCGTTTGCTGGCCATGCCGCAAGTGCAAATCGTCAGCATTGCGCCAGAATTGCGCAAAAATGCAGCAGCCAAGCGAGACCTGATGGCACAGGTTGATTTGGTTATTTTGTGCCTGCACGATGATGCAGCTATCGAGTCTGTCGCCATGATCGACAGCTTGCCAGGCCGCAAACCCAAGATCATTGATGCCTCTACCGCGCACCGCACTGCGCCGGGTTGGGTGTTTGGTTTCCCTGAATTGGCAGCGGGTCAGCGCGAGGCGGTGATGGCCGCCAGCCGCGTGGCCAATCCCGGTTGCTACGCCACGGGCGCGATTGCGTTGATTCGTCCTTTGGTCGAAGCGGGGTTGATTCCTGCTGATTTCCCGCTGGCGCTGCCGGCGGTCAGCGGCTACTCCGGCGGCGGTCGGCCCATGATTGAAGCGTACGAACAAGGCACAGCGCCGTTGTTTGAAGCCTACGCTTTGGGCTTGCAGCACAAGCACATCCCGGAAATCATGTGCTACACCGGGTTGACGCGCCGCCCGCTGTTCGTGCCCGCTGTGGGTAACTTCAAGCAAGGCATGTTGGTGCAATTGCCGCTGCATTTAGATATGTTGCCCGGCAGTCCCAAAGCGGCTGATTTGCATGATGCGCTGGTCGCCCATTACGCCGCCAGTGCGGCGCAAGGCGGTTGGGTCAGCGTGCAGCCCGCCACCGACAACAGCAAGCTAGATGCCTTGGCCTTGAACGACACCAACCGCTTGGAGCTGCGCGTGTTCGGCAATGATGCCTATCACCACGCTGTGCTGATCGCCCGCTTGGACAACTTGGGCAAAGGTGCCAGCGGCGCTGCGGTGCAAAACCTGCAACTGATGCTGGGCTTGTAAAGCTCAGTCGCTGCCCCACTCATCGTCAGCACCGGCCACCACGCGGCGGATCACCTCGCCGCTGAAGCCGCGTGCGGCCAAAAATCGCATTTGTTTCGCCCGCCCTGCGGCATCTGATGCGGGGGCGCTGAATTTTTTTTGCCACACTTCGCGGGCGCGTTCGGCCTCGTTGGCACGCAGCGGGGCCAGCGCGGCTTGTACCGTGGACGCATCCAAGCCCTTGCTTTGCAATTCTTGGCGGATGCGCGCGGTGCCCAAGCGACCGGCGCGCCGGTACACCACCGACTCCGCTACCCGTTGCTCATTGATAAAGCCCTTGGCCTGCAACTCGTCCAGCACCCGCGTCAGCTCGCCTTCTTCGGTTTCATGGGGGCGCAGCTTGCGCTCCAACTCCAGCCGTGAATGCTCGCGCGCTGCCAAATAGCGCAGCGCGCGGCCTTTCAGTGACAAGGTGAATGAAGTCGCCATGCGCAGCCGAGTTAGGCTTTGGCGGCCTTGCTGGGTGCGGCGGCTTCGGTGTTGTCGGGCAGCAGCGGAATGCCCAACGATGCGCGCACCTTGTTTTGCAGCTCCAGCGCCAGCGCCGGGTTTTCACGCAAAAACTCGCGGGCATTGTCGCGGCCTTGGCCGATTTTCTCGCCCTTGTAGGCATACCAAGCGCCCGACTTTTCGATGATCTTGGCGGCCACGCCCATGTCGATGATCTCACCCTCGCGGCTGATGCCTTCGCCAAACATGATGTCGAACTCCGCCGTCTTGAAGGGCGGGGCGACTTTGTTCTTCACCACCTTGACCTTGGTTTCGTTGCCGATGGCGTCTTCGCCCTTTTTGAGCGTGCCGGTGCGGCGAATGTCCAAGCGCACCGAGGCGTAAAACTTCAGCGCATTGCCGCCGGTCGTGGTTTCGGGGCTGCCGAACATCACGCCAATCTTCATGCGGATTTGGTTGATGAAGATGACCATGCAATTGGTCTTCTTGATGTGCGCGGTCAGCTTGCGCAGGGCTTGGCTCATCAAGCGTGCTTGCAGACCGGGCAGCGAGTCGCCCATTTCGCCTTCCAATTCAGCCTTGGGCGTGAGCGCGGCCACCGAGTCCACCACGATCAAATCCACCGCGCCCGAGCGCACCAGCGAATCGACGATTTCCAGCGCTTGCTCGCCCGTGTCTGGTTGGCTGATCAGCAGCTCTTGCAGGTTCACGCCCAGCTTTTGCGCATATTGAATGTCCAGCGCGTGCTCCGCATCCACAAAAGCGCAGGTGCCGCTGAGCTTTTGCATCTCGGCAATCACTTGCAGCGTCAGCGTGGTTTTGCCTGACGATTCCGGACCGTAGATTTCGACCACCCGGCCACGCGGCAGGCCGCCCACACCCAGCGCCACATCCAGCCCCAGCGAGCCGGTGGACACCACCTGGATGTCTTCAATCACCTCGCCTTCGCCCAGGCGCATGATGGTGCCTTTGCCAAATTGCTTTTCAATTTGGGCCAGCGCCACTTGCAAGGCCTTGGCTTTTTCAGCCGCAGCGAAGGCCGGTGTGCCTTTGGCGGGGGCGAGGGTGGTTGCGATTGCGTCCATGAAAATCTCCTTGAAAATCAAATGCTTGGGTGGCTCATCGTGGCTTGCGGTGCGCAAAGCTGGATGCATGGACAGGACTGTAACCCAGCCGGTTGAATTCAGTAAATAGATTTTTAAGTCAGTTTGCCTTACTATTTGCCATGCTTGAAATCTCCTCTCACGATGCTTGGCGGCTGACCCATTTGGGGCGCTTGCTGGGTCACGCCATGCGCCGTTTTGACGAGCGCGTACTGGTGCTGATGGCCAGCAATGTCCAAGTGCCGCTGGCCTTGTCGAACTTGGCGGCACGCGAAAAAGTCAGCGCCGCACACATCCACATCACCCGACATTTGGCGGTCGAAGGCTCGCGCTTGACCGACTTGGCCCAGTCAGCGGGCATGAGCAAGCAGGCGATGGGCGATTTGGTGACGCAGTGCGAGGCGTGGGGCTTGGTCACCCGCGAGGCTGATCCGCTGGATGCGCGCGCGCGGCTGATACGCTTCACGCCCACGGGCTTGGACTGGTTGGCGGCATTTCAAGCCGCCGTGGCGCAGGCCGAGGCTGAGTTCCGCGCCGCTGTGGGCGATGAAGTGGCGACTGTGGTCGCGCTGGGCTTGGAAGCCTATGCCAGTTGAGTGCGCTATGTGCAAGTGCAGCATTTAATGCCCTCGCGCATAAGCCTAGAATTTGCACCGCTGAAACAGCAATCACCTGCTGCCTAGGCGGGAGCAGCCTCAAGAAAACAAGGAGACTCAGATGCGAATTTTGATAGCCGAAGACGACCAGGTGTTGGCAGACGGCCTGCTGCGCACCTTGCGCAGTTCCGGGGCAGCGGTCGATCATGTGGCCGACGGCTCGCAAGCCGACGCGGCGCTGATGACCAACACCGAGTTTGACTTGCTGATTTTGGACTTGGGTCTGCCCAAAATGCACGGTTTGGATGTGCTGAAAAAGCTGCGCGGGCGCGGCTCGGCGCTGCCGGTGCTGATCCTCACCGCTGCTGACAGCGTGGAAGAGCGCGTCAAAGGGCTGGACTGCGGCGCAGACGACTACATGGCCAAACCCTTCAGCCTGCAAGAGCTGGAAGCGCGGGTGCGCGCCCTGACGCGCCGGGGCATGGGCGGGGCCAGTTCCACCATCAAGCACGGCCCGTTGATTTATGACCAAGCTGGTCGCGTGGCAACGATTGATGGTCGCATGGTCGAACTGTCGGCGCGTGAGCTGGGCTTGCTGGAGGTTCTGTTGCAACGCGCGGGCCGCTTGGTCAGCAAAGACCAGTTGGTCGAGCGCCTGTGCGAGTGGGGCGAAGAGGTGAGCAACAACGCCATCGAGGTCTACATCCACCGCCTGCGCAAGAAGATCGAAAAAGGCCCGATCCGCATCGCCACGGTGCGGGGGCTGGGCTACTGCCTTGAAAAAATCCCCGGCTGAAACCCCACTGCCGGAAGAGCGTTGGACGCTCAAGCTGTTCCAGCGCGAACAGCGCTCGCTGTTTGGCGAAATTCTGGACTGGATGCTCACCCCGCTGCTGCTGCTGTGGCCGGTGAGCTTGGCGCTGACCTGGCTGGTGGCCCAAGGCATTGCCGACAAGCCGTTTGACCGGGCGCTGGTCTACAACGTGCAGGCGCTGGCGCAATTGGTCAGCATCGGGCCGAAAAACCGGGTGCAGTTCAATCTGCCGCAGCCCGCCAGCGAGATTTTGCGCGCCGACGATTCGGACTTGGTCTACTACCAAGTCATCAGCCCGCATGGCGAATTTTTGAGCGGCGAGCGCGAACTGCCTCATCCGACAGACGACAGCTCCGTGGTTCCCGGTGAAGTCCATATGCGCGATGACGAGTTGCGCGGGCTGGAGGTACGCGTCGCCTACATCTGGGTCAAGTTGCCGGTGGCCAACGGGCAACCCGCGCTGGTGCAAGTCGCTGAAACCCGCGAAAAGCGCAAGGTGCTGGCCACTGAAATTATCAAAGGCGTGATGCTGCCCCAGTTCGTCACGCTGCCACTGGCGGTGCTGCTGGTGTGGCTGGCGTTGGTGCGCGGCATCAAACCGCTGAGCCAGCTTGAAGAACGCATCCGCGCCCGCAAGCCCGACGACCTCAGCCCACTCGACGAAAAAACCGTGCCGCTCGAAGTAGCCCCGCTGGTGTCGTCCGTGAATGATTTGCTGACACGGCTCAAAGACTCCATCGCCACGCAAAAACGCTTTTTGGCCGATGCGGCGCACCAGCTCAAAACTCCGCTGGCGGGGCTGCGGATGCAGGCTGATTTGGCGCTGCGCAAAGGCTCCAGCGAAGAAGAGCTCAAGCATTCGCTGATGCAAATTGGCCGCTCCAGCGTGCGTGCCACCCACACCGTCAACCAACTGCTGGCGCTGGCGCGGGCTGAG
>ERZ724525.1096-NODE-1096-length-15818-cov-9.466599_pt1 | contig 15818 bp, 13 predicted proteins | sample MGYA00376058_ERZ724525 | MGnify/ENA primary metagenome ERZ724525 (study PRJEB28724, sample SAMN07190888) | wastewater metagenome | isolation source: influent of sewage treatment plant in Hong Hong | place: USA: Christiansburg, Virginia | collected 2016-03-01 ... | reverse complement strand
TGGTGGGACATCACCATTCACCCGAAAACGGTATCTTTGTGATTTCTAGTTCCCTAAATGGATAGCCCGTTGGGAAAAACAGGTTTCTGCCATGCAGTGAACAGGCTGTGGTGGCGTTGCATCAGCTGGCCGTTGACGGCAAAACGCTGCTGCCACCTGGCCAGTGCGGCTGCGCATGCCGTGATTAGCCTCTCCCTTGTTGTGCTTTTGCTGCGCCTGCGCCACCACAACGCATTGGCAGATGCCGCCACAGACTTGGGGCCGCCTGACCAGATACGCAGCACGTTCGTTGGCTTTCAGCGGTTGCTGTATCAAGATCAAGCGGGTTGAGCACCATCGCGCCTCAGTTGTTGCTCATCGCCCGCACTTCTTCCAGCGTGGTCAGGCCTTGCAGCACTTTTTCGATGCCGTCCTGGCGCAGGGTCTGCATGCCTTCTTTCATGGCCTGAATCTGGATTTCTTCGGCGCGTGCGCCTTTCTGTATCAGGCGGCGCTGCTCGCGCGAAACGGTCAGCAGCTCGTGCAGGCCCACGCGGCCTTTGAACCCGCGCTGGTCGCACTCGGGGCAGCCGGGGCTGTGGTGGTGCATCAGCTGGCCGTTGACGGCAAAGCGGGTTTTCCAGTCGGCCAGCACCGCATCGCGGCTGCGCATGCCGTGCTCGGTGTAGGCATGCATGAAATCGTCCAGCAGCTCATCAATTTGCTCTTGTGTGGCCGGTGTGCTGGTTTTGCAGCTTTTGCACAGGCGCTTGGCCAGGCGCTGGGCCAGCACGGCCAGCAGCGAGTCGGCAAAGTTGAACGGGTCCATGCCCATGTCCAGCAGGCGGGTGATGGTTTCGGGGGCGCTGTTGGTGTGCAGGGTGGACAGCACCAGGTGCCCCGTCAGCGAGGCTTCGATGGCCATGTGCGCGGTTTCGGCATCGCGGACTTCGCCCACCATGATCACGTCGGGGTCAGCCCGCAAAAACGATTTGAGCGCCTTGGCAAACGTCCAGTCGATTTTGGGGTTGACCTGCACCTGGCGCAGGCCGGGCTGGGTGATTTCAACCGGGTCTTCAGCCGTCCAGATTTTGGTGCCCTCGTTGTTGATGTGGCCCAATGCCGAATGCAGGGTGGTGGTTTTGCCCGAGCCGGTGGGGCCGACGCACAACACCATGCCGTAGGGGCGTTTGACGGCCTGGCTGAGCTTGTCGAAGTTGGCCGGTGACAGGCCAATTTGATCGAGAGGCAGGGGTTTGCTGGCGGCCAGCAGCCGCATCACCACATCCTCCATGCTGTTGGTGGTGGGGATGGTGGCCACCCGCAGCTCCAGCTTGTGCTGGGGCGAATACTTGGCGAAGTTGATCTTGCCGTCCTGGGCGCGGCGGCGCTCGGAGATGTCGAGGTCGCACATGATTTTGATGCGTGCCACCAGGGCCGAACGGTAAGCGGGGGGCAGCTCCAGGTAGTTGCGCAGCTGGCCGTCTTTGCGAAAGCGGATGCGGATTTTTTCTTTGCCAGACGGGCATTCGATGTGGATGTCGGACACGCCTTGCTCGTGCGCTTCGATGATCATGGTGTTGATCAGCCGCACCAGCTGGTTGTCGGACTGCTCAATGGGTTTGTCATCGGCGCTGTTGGTTTCGGCATCGCTGGCATCGGCCTGCATCTGGCTCAGCAGGGTGCTGCCATCGACACTGGCCTGCTCACCGCGCGCATTGGCGCTCACTTCGAAACCATGCTTGCGGTAGGCCTGGGCCAGGGCTGGCAGCACGGTGCCGGGCTTGGCCAGGGCGGCCACCACTTTGGTCTGGGTGGTGAACTCCAGCTCGCTGATGGCGGGGCGGCGGGTGGGGTCTTCCATGGCCACCACCAGGCGGCCCTGGCGCAGCAGCAGGGGCATCAGCTCCAGGCGCTCGGCAATGGCAAAAGGCACGGCTTTCAGTGCATCGCGCTCAACCGGAAACGTGCCGGGGCTGACCACGGGGTAGCCCATTTTGTGGGCCAGTGCGGTGTGCAGGTTCTCACGGGTAATCAGCCCTTTTTTCACCAGCAACTCGCCCAGCGGCATGCCTTGCGCCAGGCTCTGCTGCTTCAGGGCATCTTGCAGCTGGGCATCGGTGATCAGACCCAGCGCCACCAGCGACTCCCCCAGGCGCATCACCGGCAGCTTGGCCTGCATGTCAATGGCTTGCAGAAGTTGCTCGGGCGAAATGATCTGGTTGCTGACCAGCACATCGCCCAGCTTGCGCTTGCGCAGCTCATCCTGTTCAACCATCACCTGGTTGATCTGCCCCGGCGTGACTTTGGATTGGGCCACCAGAATTTCGCCCACCTTTTCGCCCACATTGAATGATTTGTAGGCTTGCTTGGGAATGAACAGGCGCGAGCAGGTGCCCCGCTCATCCACCGGCGGAAACAGAAACAGGCCCTGGTCCAGCTCCACATGTCCCACCGTGGTTCCCGTGAACACACCGCCATCGGCAAAGGTGACCGACACCGGGGCACTGGGGTGGTGGGCCAGCAGGTCGGCATGGGGATCGGACGGCGACAGCTCGGGCTTGATGGGCTCATCCAGCGCCAGCGAGCGGAACTGGCTGAACTGCACGATCATGGGCTTTTGGCCCCGCGTCATCTGCACCGTGAGGCGGGCAGCCCGCAAATTGAAATGGGTCAGCAGTGCCCGCGCTTTTTTGTGCGACAACGCCTCCAGCACGCATGGCAAGGGGTTGGAGGACATCTGCACCTGGGGGTAGGCTGCAAACGGCGGAGTGGGCCACCAGAAGGCATCCGGGTTGTCTTCATCCAGCGCGGCAGGCCGGGTATCGTAAAAAGACATGGGAGCTTGGGGCATGGGTCATTTCCTCGCAGCGGGCGTGTTGGTTTAACTCAAAGTCAGAAGGGACAACGGACACAAGCTTAACGGTATCGGATACGGTCGAAACCTGCGCACAATGTTGCGCCCGGACACCCTCACAGGACAGAAAATGATGAACAAGCGCACAACAAAGAGGGCATCCTGTGTGTTTCTGCTCATTGGCCCGCTGCTGGCCCTGCGGGTGTGGGCGGGCACCGATGTCAACCTGGCTTCCGAAGCCGATCTCGACAGCCTCAAAGGTGTGGGGCCCGCACTCAGCGCGCGCATTCTGGCCCAGCGTGCGCACCAGCCTTTCACGGATTGGGCCGATCTGATGCAACGGGTCAAGGGCTTGCGCAGCGCAACCGCCCGCAGCCTGTCCGGCCAGGGATTGACCGTCAATGGTCAACCGTTTGAGCCCACCGCAGAGCCAGACAGGCCACTAAAATGAACTCTCCCGCCCTGTGGCGACAACCGGTGTCCGGGCTCTTAACGGGCCAACGACCACTCTGATGCGCATCACTGCCAACGAAACCACCCTGCCCCGGCTGCACCTCATCGGCACACTGGTGTTGGTGCTGCTCGTTACCCTGTCGTTGGCCGTGTTTTTCTCGTGGCAGAACCTGTCTCAGCAGCGCAATTCGATGCAGCGCATCGAGCAGGTGGTGGTGGAGCAGCAGAAAGTCCGCCTCCGGGAAGAAATGCATTCGGCCCTGAGCTACCTGGACTATGTGCGCTCCCGAACCGAGCAGGAGTTGCGTGACAACGCAGTGCGGCAAGTCGATGCGGCCCTGCACATTGCACAGGCCATTTACCAGCGCGAGTCGCCACACCAGCCCCCTGAAAAGGTCAAGCAGCTGATACTGGAAGTGCTGCGGCCCATGCGTTTTTTCAACGGGCGGGGCTACTACTTTGTGGACGACATGCAGGGGCGTTTTGTGCTGCTGCCCACCGCACCGCAGCTGGAGGGCAAAGACAGCATCGACAACCGCGACGACACCGGCCACTTCATCATGCGGGGCCTGATCGAAGCAGCCAAAAAACCACCGGGGGAAGGCTTTTCGCGTTACCGCTGGTACCGGCCAGACCAGCCCAAAGTCATGGCCGACAAAATTGCCTATGTGCGCCACTTTGCCCCTTACAACTGGCTCATCGGCACCGGCGACTACACCTATGAATGGGAAGAGCAGCAAAAAGCCGCCGGTCTGGAACGCCTGCGCCAGCTGCGGTTTGGCCATACCGGCATCATTGCCATCCTCGACGACCAGGAGCGCACCCTGCTGTCACCCAATGCACCGGGTGTGGAAGGACTGAAACCTGAACAGCTTTCAGGCGCAGAGCGCATCGCCATCGAAAAAATCCTGGCGACCTCCCACCAGGGCGGTGGCTTCGTTCATTACACCTGGGTCAACCCGGCCACAGGACAGCCCGACCACAAAACCGCACTGGTACACAACTACACCCCCTGGGGCTGGACGGTGGTGGCCACCGTGTTCGATAACGAGCTGAAATCCACGCTGGAGGCCGAGCTGCTGTCCCAGGCCGAGGGCAACATTCAGCGGCATGTGCAACTGGCCCTGGTGGTCATGGCCGCCCTGGGCATCGGGCTGGCCGGTTCACTGGGCTTTTCCAGCTGGTCGGGCGAATTGTTTCGCCGCTACCATGCCGACCGCCTGAAAGCGGAGGCCGACCAGCGCATCGCCGCCATTGCATTCGAGTCGCAGGAGGGCATGTTTGTGACCGATGCCCAAGGCACCATCCTGCGCGTCAACCAGTCGTTCACCGACATCACCGGCTACAGCGCCCAGGAAGCCATCGGACAAACGCCTGCCATCCTCAACTCGGGCCGCCATGACCGCGCGTTTTATGCGGCAATCTGGGAGGCCGTGGCCCAAAACGGAGCCTGGCGCGGTGAAATCTGGAACCGGCGCAAAAACGGATCGGTTTACCCCGAATGGCTCACCATCACCGCCGTCAAGTCCGAAGACGGGCAACTCACCCACTATGTGAGCACGCTGGTGGACAACTCCCAGCGCAAGGCCGATGAAGAAGCCATCCGGCAACTGGCGTTTTACGATGGCCTCACCCGTCTGCCCAACCGCCGCCTGTTGCTCGACAGGTTGCAACAGGCTCTGAGCAGCAGCGCACGCACACGCAACCACGGTGCGGTGATCTTCATCGACCTGGACAACTTCAAATTTGTCAACGACACACTGGGCCACCATTGCGGCGACATGCTGCTGCAAGAGGTCGCCCGGCGGCTGCAAAACACCGTGCGCGAGTGCGACACCGTGGCCCGGCTGGGCGGCGATGAGTTTGTGGTCATGCTGGAAGACCTGAGCACCATCCAGCAAGAAGCGGCCAGCCATGTGCAAGCGGTGACCCAGAAAATGCTCACCGTACTGAGCCACCCCTACTCGCTGGCTGGCAACGACATCAACAACTCATGCAGCATCGGCATGGCCCTGTTCTGTGAACAAGAAACCAGTGCAGAAGACCTGATGAAACACGCCGACCTGGCCATGTACCAGGCCAAAAGCGCGGGCAAAAACACCGCACGCTTTTTCGACCCCAGCATGCAAGCGGTGGTGATGGAGCGTGTGGCCCTGGAAAAAGACCTGCGCTGCGCCCTGCACCGCCAAGAACTCCGGCTGTATTACCAGGCGCAAGTCCGCAGAGACGGGCAGTTGCTGGGTGCCGAGGCCCTGGTGCGCTGGCAGCACCCCACGCGCGGCATGGTGTCGCCAGTCGATTTCATTCCGCTGGCCGAGGAGTCAGGCCTCATCCTGCCGCTGGGCCTGTGGGTGCTGGAAGAGGTGTGTCGTCAGCTGGCCCTGTGGGCCGGGCAGCCTGGGCGCAGCCACCTGACGCTGGCAGTCAACGTCAGTGGCCGCCAGTTGCGGCTGTCAGATTTCGTGCCCCAGGTGCAAGCGGTGATTGAACGCACAGGTGCCCCCCCCAACCGCCTGAAGCTGGAGCTGACCGAGAGCCTGCTGCTGGAGGACAAGGAGGACACCATCGTCAAAATGACCGCGCTCAAGGCACTGGGCGTGCAGTTTTCGCTGGATGACTTCGGCACCGGCTACTCATCGCTGGCCTACCTCAAGCGCCTGCCACTTGACCAGCTCAAAATCGACCAGAGCTTTGTGCAGGAAATGGTGACCGAGCCACGCGATGCCGCCATCGTGCGCGCCATCGTCTCGCTGGCCGAGAGTCTGGAACTCAGCGTGGTGGCCGAAGGCGTGGAAACCGCCGAACAGCGCGACTGCCTGGCCCGCAACGGCTGCCACGCCTACCAGGGCTACCTGTATGGCCGCCCTGGGCCGATTGAAGACTTGTGTTGAGATGAAAGGGATACAAGATGAACACATTGAGCCTGATCCAATCCGAATTGGCTGCGCTGCCCGCCAATTTACAAGTGGAGGTGCTGGACTTTGTTAAGTTTGTCAAGCAGCGTCGTGGTCTGCCATCCATTGCATCCGGGGACACATCCGCTGCGTCAGATGCGGGCGACTCGCCCTTTTTTCAGGCGCTGACCGAGGTCGGTTTTGTAGGCTGCATTGAAACCGATGAGCAGTTGTCCACCCACTACAAGCAGCAACTCGATTTCTCGGCCAAGGTGGGTGTTCAGCCATGATTTTGGTGGACACCGGCGCATGGCTGGCTCTGGCTGACAAGGGCGATGCTTACCATGTGCGCAGCCGTGAATTCTTCCGCACCAATCGAGAACCGCTGATCACCACCTACCCGGTTTTGGTGGAGTGCATTCATCTGATGTTCAAGCGCATTGGCATCGCAAAAACACTGGCATGGCTGGATGCGCTGCATGCGCAGGGAGTGGGTGTTTTCGTCATGACGCAGCAACACCTGCCACGGCTCAGTGCGTTGATGCGCCAGTACCAGGATTTGCCCATGGATCTGGCCGATGCATCACTGGTACTGCTGGCCGAAGAGCTGGGCGAAGGCCGCATTGTCAGTTCGGATGAGCGTGATTTTCACGCCTACCGCTGGAAAAACCAGCACCCGTTTACCAATCTGCTGCTTGCACAGGGCTGAAGTGCCCCCTCACCCACCCCCACGCTGGGTGTAGAGGTCGAAGCGCTTCATGAAGGTGTGGCGCTGGGTGGCATCGAGGTGGGTAAAGGTGAACGTCACCTTCAGGCGTGGCAGGCGGGCCAGGCCCAGTACCCTGGGTGGCAGAGGCTCCCACTGCAAGGCGAGGTGGCCACCGGGTGCGATGTCCACCGACACGGCCTGGCCGCTGCGTTGCCAGGCGTGGTGGCCCAGCGCGGCAGGCAACCACCCCAGCCATTCGGCCTCGGTGCAACCCATGTCGCGCTCAAAGTGGGTGGCGTAGCTGGATTGCATGGTCAGGGTCAGTCAGAGATCGCTGGCTCAGCCACCGGCGATGGGGGGCCAGATGGCCAGCGCGTCACCGGGGTGCAGCACTTCGGAGGCCCGCATCTCGGGCGCGATGTAGCGGCCATTGACCAGCACCAGATGCACCAGTTTGTCGGGCAGGGCAAACGGGGCAAACGCCTGCTGCACGGTGCAGCCATCGGGCAACTCCAGCTCCACCTGGTTGGCCCGGCGGGCATCGGGTGGCAGGTAGTCTGTCAGGGTGGCAAACAGCTTGAAGGTGATTTTCATGGTGCGCAGTTTGCCTGTGTTTCAGCGCCTGCGTGTATCGGCTGGCCCATTCCACTGGCCCTGCGCCTGCGCCGTGGCCAGGTAGGCGGGCATGAGCAGGGTGGGGTCGTGCATGAGGCGGTCTTTCCACTCGCCCAGCTTCACCCGGCCTTCCACCAGCCCGCGCATCACGCCCACGTGGTTGGTCCAGCCCACGCTGTTGCAGCCCACCATCACATCGCCATCGAATTGCAGGCTGAGTGCCTGGTTGTTGGCCTCGTCCACCAGCTCCACATGGTCGCCGCCGGGCACACCCTCCCAGTTGCCAAAGCTGGCGGAAATCAGGCCCAGGGTGTCGAGCACGTTGATCTGGGTCACGCCTTTGAGCACAGCCCGCTTGCCCACCATGTTCATGGCGGCCACGTAGGCCTGGTCAGCCGCGTTGGGCTGGATGGCGCTGACGATGGTTTTACCGCTCACGTTGTCAAAAGCTTCGGCACAGTCGCCGGCGGCGTACACGCCGGGCACACTGGTTTGCATGTGCTCATCGGTCAGCACACCTTGCAGGCACATCACGCCCGAGCCTTCCAGAAACCCCATTGCAGGCTTGACCCCGGTGGCGCTGATGACCAGATCGGCCTCCAGCACCACGCCAGTGGACAGGTGTACCCGCATGGCTGCGGGCTTGGCAGGCTCTGAGCCCAGCAGCGACCCAATGAATGACTTGGCCGCATCCACCAGGCCAGGCTCGGGCACCTCGATGCGCTCGACCCGTGCCCCGGTGTGGACCTGCACGCCTTTGCCCTCCACCCAGCGGCGGATCATGCCGCCAGCCACCGGGCCCATCATGCGCGGCACCATGCGGTCGCCCATTTCCACCACGCTCAGGTGTACGCCGCGCGAGGCCAGGGCTTCCATGATGATGCAGCCGATGAAACCCGCCCCCATTTGCAGCACACGGGTGCCAGGGCCAGCCTTGGCCATGATGGCGCGGGCATCGTCCAGCGTCCAGCAGGTGTGGACGTTGGGTGACTGAATGCCCGGCACGGGCGGCTGCGCGGGCTTGGAGCCGGTGGCAATCAGCAGCGTGTCGTAGCCCAGGGTGCTGCCGTTGTCCAGCGCGAGGCTGCGGCTGGCGGTGTCGATGCGCTGCACACGGGCCGTCACGCGCTCGATGCGCAGGTCGGCAAAGTGGGTCATGCTTTTGCGCAGATACGTGCCGGGCTCGCCAATGTTGCCCATCAGCAGATAGGGGATGGCCATGCGCGAATACGGCGTTTCGGGTTCATCGCCAATCAGCGTGATGGTGTCGGCAGGGGCCTGCTTGCGGATGGTTTCGGCGGCGATGACCCCGGCAGGGCCTGCGCCAATGATGACGTGGTGGGTCATGGAAGGCTCCAGTTTTTTCAATGAAAAAGAGGTGCTTGGGCACCTCTTTTCAGCAGCCATTTGCACTTACCCAATAAGCGCCAATGGCATCTTTGATTTAAAAATCCGCACTTCAGGTGCTGTGCGGATACCTGTGCATCACAGACCCAGGCGCTCGCGCGTTTCGGGTGTGACGGTGCCATCCGGGTTCCAGCCGCGCACTTCGTAGTACTTGGGCAGCATCTCGGGCAGCTTGCTGACCACGCCTTTGCCGGGGCCGGTTTTGGCGGCTTCGGTCAGCAGGCGCTTGGGCAGGTTGTCGTCAGCCGAGGTGAAACCGGCGTTGTTGTTGAAGTCGCGCTCCATGTTCCAGATGCGCTCGCCGATGTGGGTCAGGTGCTCCACGGTGTACTCGTCGCCACAGGCGGCCTGCACTTGCGGGGCCACATCGGCCAGTGTCCAGGCAAAGCTGGTGAAGATGCACACGCCAGCCGAGTCGAAAGCGGCGGTGGCATCCTGGAAGGCTTTCACCAGCTCGGGCTTGCCGTTGTGCTCGGAAGGCTCGGTCTTGACCGGAATGCCCAGCACTTCGGAAGCGATGGTGTAGCCGCGCAGGTGGCAGGCACCCCGGTTGCTGGTGGCGTAGGCCAGACCGATGCCCTGGATCACGCGACCATCGTAGGCCGGGAATTCCTGGCCCTTGACGCTCATGGACAGGTCAGGGTGGCCGTACTTGGCGGTCAGGCGCTTGGAGCCCTGGCCGATTTCCTTGCCAAAGCCTTCGCCCTTGGCGGTGATTTCGGCAAAGTAGGCCAGTGCCTTGGCGGAACCGAACGGGGCTTCGATGCCCAACTGCTCCTTGGTCAGCACGCCCATCTGGTACAGCTCCATCACCGCGCCCACGGTGGCACCGAAGGAAATGGGATCCAGCCCTTCTTCGTTGCACAGCATGTTGGCGTATTGCAGGGCTTCCAGGTCGTTCACGCCGTTGGCGGCACCCAAGGCCCAGGCAGCTTCGTATTCCAGACCGCCGGAAGCACCCCAGTACTGGGGCTTGGTGGCCACGGTGAAATGGCCCTCGTCCATCTTGCTGATGCGGCCGCAGGCAATGGTGCAACCGAAGCAAGCCTGGTTGGTGACCAGGTGCTTTTTGCCGTCGGTGGCGCGGGGTGTGCCCATGGCTTCGGCAGAAATGTCCTTGGCACCCTCGAACTGCACGTCCTGGTGGTTGCGGGTGGGCAGGCCACCGATTTCGTTGATCACGTTCATCAGCACCTGGGTGCCGTAGGCGGGCAGGCCCTGGCCGGTCACGCCGTTGTCGGCCAGCACTTTTTTGGCGGCCTTGGTGGCGGCCATGAAGGCTTTGGGATCGCGGATGTTGCCCACGCCCTTGGTGCCGCGCACGGCAATGGCCTTGAGGTTTTTGCTGCCCATCACGGTGCCCACGCCGGAGCGGCCAGCCGCACGGTGCAGGTCGTTGACCACAGCGGCGTACAGCACGCCGTTTTCTCCGGCCTTGCCGATGCACGAGATGCGCAGCAGCGGATCTTGCAGCGTGGTTTTGAGGGTTTCTTCGGTCTTCCAGACGCTCTGGCCCCACAGGTGGCCGGCATCGCGCAGTTCGGCCACATCGTCATTGATGTAGAGGTACACCGGCTTGGGGCTCTTGCCTTCAAAAATGATCATGTCCCAGCCGGCCATCTTCAGCTCGGCACCCCAGTAGCCGCCCGAGTTGGAGCAGGCAATGGCCCCGGTCAGCGGGCCTTTGGTGATGACGGTGTAGCGGCCGCCGGTGGAAGCCATCGTGCCGGTCAGCGGGCCGGTGGCCCAGATGATCTTGTTTTCGGGGGACAGCGGATCCACTTTGGGACTCACTTCTTCCACCAGGTATTTGCTGCCCAGACCACGCGAGCCCAGATACGCTTTGGCCCACTCCATGTTGGTGGGTTCGGGGGTGACCGTGCCAGCGGTCAGATTCACACGGAGGATTTTTCCAGCCCAAGACATGTTGCGTCTCCTGAATTGATTGCGGTAAAGGGAACGCTCAGGCAGCGGATGCCTGATTGCCCAGCTTGTTGGCCCACTGTTGCATCTTGCCCAGGCCGGTCCAGTTGGCATCGATGAAGGTGATGGCGCCGGTGGGGCAGGCATCGGCACAGGCGGGTTCGCCACCGCAGAGGTCGCACTTCTGCACCTTGCCGGTTTCCTGTACGTAGTTGACCGTGCCGAACGGGCAGGCAATGGTGCAGACCTTGCAGCCCACACAGGTGGTTTCGTTCACCACCTTGGCTCCGGTGGCCTTGTCCACCTTGATGGCTTCCACCGGGCAGGCGTGCAGGCACCAGGCCTCGTCGCACTGGGTGCAGGTGTAGGGCACTTTCTTGCCGGTGTGGTGGAAGTCAAACACCTTGATGCGCGATTTGGCGGTGGCGAAGGTGCCGTAGTTCTCGAAAGAACACGCCATTTCGCACTGCAAACACCCGGTGCATTTGTCGGGGTTGATGTGCAGGACCTTTTGCATGGTGGAGTCTCCTGTGGGTAGCGGCGCATTCACAACGTATGAACAGCCTTGCCTATGAACTGATGAACATGGGCGATTGTTCTGTCCGGACACCCGGTTTTCAGCCGGGTTAACCCTAGTTACACCGGCAGGACTGCAGAAATTCTCAAATTGAGACACCGCTCCGACCGAAACTTCGCGCCTGCCAAGCCGCAACCGCTTGCCGCACACCAGCAGACACATGCCCGTGTTCTCCCCAGCTTGACCTCGCTTCGGTTGCCGCACATCATTCGCGCCCAACGTCCATGCTCCAGAACCCCTTGTCCACACCGACACAGCCTCCTCCACCCCAGTTCGGTGACCGCCTGACCCAGATTGCCCAGGCACGGGAGGCCATGCTGCTCAACCGCCAGCCACCACCCACAGGCATCTCCCCGTTGCTGGCCCGTTCATGGCAACGCTGTCTGGCGCAAGGGCACGCACCCAGCCAGCAGCTGGGCTTTGAAAGCGTGCAACCCCAGGCCATGTCCCGCACGCTGGCGCAGAACATGCCTTTGTTGCGTGCAGCCCGACCCATCATCCAGACGCTGTCCAAAGCCGTGGCCGACACGCGCTACTTCGCGCTGCTGACCGATGCGCAAGGTGTGGTGATTGAATTGGGCGGCCCCATCGACCGGCATGACCGCCGCGCCACCGCCATTGCCCGGCTGGGTGTGGATCTGTCCGAGCGGGCAGTGGGCACCACAGCCATCGGAGCCACGCTCAATGAACTGCAACCCGTGTGGCTGCACCGGGGCGAGCATTTTTTTGACGACACCGCCATCTACAGCTGCGCCGGTGCCCCGGTGATCGGCCCCGATGGGCGTTGCGCGGGCATGCTGGATCTGACCGGCATCCTGGTGCCCGAACGCCCTGCCCTGCGCCATCTGGTCGCGCAGTCGGCACGGCGTATCGAAAACGCCTTGGTGCAAGCCCAGCCGCACCACCTGCTGCTGAGACTGGGCTGGCCAGGCCAGACCCTGGGTGGCGATGGCGATGGCCTGCTGGCCGTGGCCAGAGACGGGCTGATCACCGGATTCAACCCGCCCGCTGCCGACATGCTGGGGCTGAGCCAGGCCACGCCCCAGGCCCTGGATGCCCTGTTCGCCATCGAACAGGGCCACCTGTTCGACCTGGCCCGCCACCCCGGCCAAACACTGGAAGTGCCGCTGTGGTCAGGCCTGCGCCTGCAAGTGATGGCCCAGACCACCAACATGCCCAGCTTGTCAGCAAGTCAACCACCCCTCGCCCCGCCCTCCCCTGGCATGGCAGCCGGTGGCCCCCTGCGGGACGTGGAAGATGCCCTGATCCGCCGCACCGTACAGGACCTGCGCGGCAACGTGGCCGCCGCTGCCAAAGCCCTGGGCATCAGCCGCGCCACGGTGTACCGCAAGCTGGGCAAAAAAGGCTGATTGCGCCCGCGCCCTGTGCGCGGTGTGGCTCCGTGCCTCTATGCCGGTCTGGCAATGCCCAGCTCGGCCAACTCTGCGTCGGTGAACACCCTTGAGCGGGTATGGAAAGCCTTGCCCTCCGGCCCCTCCAGCGAGAAGGTGCCGCCGTGGCCTTCAATCACGTCGATGATGAGCTGGGTGTGCTTCCAGTACTCGTATTGCGCCCTGCCGATGTAGAACGGGCAGCCGCCGATGTCGCCCAGGTACACGTCGCCCGCGCCCGTGGTGATTTCGCCGGGCAGGTAGCAGTTGGCCGCGCTGTTGTCGCAGCAGCCGCCTGACTGGTGGAACATCAGCTCGGGGCCGTGCTTGGTTTTCAGGAAGGCCACCAGTTCGAGGGCGGCGGGGGTGGCGATGACTTTGTCAACCATGCTTGTCTCCTGGTTGGAATGCGAGAAGGTGGGCGCGCGCAGCACAAAGGCCGGGTGGGGCAGCCGCCTCATACTGGGGTACCAGAAATCGGCGGCCACCCCACCCAGCCTTTGCGCTGAAGATGGGTCAGCCCTGAGCGTAAAGAGCCCCACTGCAATGTCTCGTCGCATCGAGTGGCAAAGAGCCACGCGGATTCCCGAGGGGTGACCACCGATTTCTGGTACTCCAGCATGAGGTGGTTGCCCCTCGGGTAGCCGCGTGGCGGCCCCTCCGGCGCGAGGCACAGGACGAGAGGCGCAAGACGCGAGAAAGGGCTCAGTCAACAGATCAGAAGAAGCCCAGCTTGCTTTCGCTGTAGCTGACCAGCAGGTTCTTGGTCTGCTGGTAGTGGTCCAGCATCATCTTGTGGGTTTCACGGCCAATGCCGGATTCCTTGTAGCCGCCGAAAGCAGCGTGTGCAGGGTAGGCGTGGTAGCAGTTGGTCCACACGCGGCCAGCCTTGATGGCGCGGCCCATGCGGTAGGCGACATTGCCGTTGCGGCTCCACACGCCAGCGCCCAAGCCGTACAGCGTGTCGTTGGCGATTTCCAGGGCTTCGGCTTCGTCCTTGAAGGTGGTCACGGCCAGCACGGGGCCAAAGATTTCTTCCTGGAAGATGCGCATCTTGTTGTGGCCCTTGAACAGCGTGGGCTGCACGTAGTAGCCGCCGTCCAGATCGCCACCCACCTTGGCCTGCTCGCCACCGATCAGCACCTGCGCGCCTTCGGCCTTGCCCAGCTCCAGGTAGCTCAAGATCTTGGTCAGCTGTTCTTTGGAAGCCTGTGCACCCATCATGGTGTCGGTGTCCAGCGGGCTGCCCATCTTGATGGCGGCCACGCGCTTCAAGACGCGCTCCATGAACTTGTCGTAAATGCTTTCCTGGATCAGCGCGCGGCTCGGGGAGGTGCAGACCTCGCCCTGGTTGAACGCGAACAGCACCAGGCCTTCGATCGCCTTGTCGAGGAACGCATCGTCCTTGTCCATGATGTCGGCAAAGAAGATGTTGGGGCTCTTGCCACCCAGTTCCAGCGTGGCGGGAATCAGGTTGTTGGCGGCGGCCTGGGCAATCACGCGGCCTGTGGAAGTAGAGCCGGTGAAGGCGATCTTGGCGATGCGCTTGCTGGTGGCCAGGGGCATGCCAGCTTCGCGGCCATAGCCGTTGACGATGTTCAGCACGCCGGGTGGCAGCAGGTCGGCAATCAGCTCGGCCAGGATCAGGATGGAAATGGGGGTGCTTTCAGCGGGCTTCAACACCACGCAGTTGCCTGCGCCCAGGGCGGGAGCCAGTTTCCAGGCGGCCATCAGGATGGGGAAGTTCCAGGGAATGATCTGGCCGACCACGCCCAGGGGTTCCTGAATGTGGTACGCCACGGTGTTTTCGTCGATGTTGGAGAGGGCACCTTCCTGGGCACGCACGCAACCGGCGAAATAACGGAAGTGGTCCACGGTCAGCGGAATGTCGGCGTTCAGCGTTTCGCGGATGGCCTTGCCGTTGTCCACGGTTTCGGCGTAGGCCAGCAGTTCCAGGTTGGCTTCGATGCGGTCGGCAATCTTCAGCAGGATGTTGGCGCGGGTGGCGGCATCGGTTTTGCCCCATGCATCTGCGGCGGCATGGGCGGCATCGAGAGCCAGCTCAATGTCTTCAGCGGTAGAGCGGGCGGCCTGGGTGTAGACCTTGCCGCTGACGGGGGTGATCACGTCGAAGTACTGGCCCTTGACCGGAGCGACCCACTGGCCACCGATGAAGTTGTTGTACTGGGCTTTGTAAACGTGCTTGGCACCTTCGGCACCTGGGGCTGCGTAAATCGTCATGGTTGTCTCGGTTTGCTGATTGGTTGCAAAAAAATGGTTGTTGGCCCTTGCGGGACAGCAAAACAGGGTCACAAACCGTGCCAACTCAACCAACAATCAGCCAAGCTATTGATTCATTTGAATTTTTTAAAAATCAGCATCTTCAGACCCCAGTCGGCCAACCCACTCAGCTCCCACACCCGTCACAGATCGCAACACCCAGATTGATCCACTTGAAACACATGTGTTGCATTTTTTCTATCGATGCAACAGGCCTGATATGCACGACATTGCATAGGCAGAACGAGCCGTCAGTGGGAATCAAGTGCCAGAGCTTTCACACCGATTTTCTGGCTCGCCTGACCAAATGGACAACCTACGCAGGAACCACCGCCCTGCCTGCACCAGCTGGCGCACATTGAATCAAAAACAGAAGCAAAAAAAGTGAGCTGCTTGCGCATTCTTTGATTGGTAAAAACCAGTTTTTTATATCTGAAAACAGGCCAAAAATCATGAAAAACGGCTCTCAGCAACCGCCCTCAGCCCTGAATTCGGGGGAGGCAGAGCCTTTTTTTCAGAATTTCATGTCGTTTTCAATCAATAAAAGTGGTCTTAATCCAATATGAAAAAGCGCAAGCAGCTCACTTTTTTTGCAATACTTTCAGGAGTACATTTGCCTGCTGGGCAGCGGTAGCTGACCCATCCAGCGCAAAAAAGGGCAACGGATAGCGGCAAGCTCAGCTCAGCTCAGCACACCGCCGCTGGCTGCTGGGCGTAGGCTGATTTCGCACCC
>ERZ724525.1094-NODE-1094-length-15860-cov-4.279342_pt1 | contig 15860 bp, 11 predicted proteins | sample MGYA00376058_ERZ724525 | MGnify/ENA primary metagenome ERZ724525 (study PRJEB28724, sample SAMN07190888) | wastewater metagenome | isolation source: influent of sewage treatment plant in Hong Hong | place: USA: Christiansburg, Virginia | collected 2016-03-01 ... | reverse complement strand
AAGCCGACTCCTGTCATGCCGGTGTTCACACCGGCCCCGGTTGCAGCGCCTGTGGAGCCTGACCGAGACTTGCTGGGTGAGCACGAATCTGACATCGACTTGGTGGACGTGTTAGATCCCGACTTGTTCCCGATTTTTGAGGAAGAAGCGGGCGAGTTGTTGCCACAACTGGGCAACTCCATGCGCCAGTGGACAGCCCAGCCCGAGGACATGGGCGCGCGCGCCGTGGTGTTGCGGGCCTTGCACACCCTCAAGGGCAGTTCGCGCTTGGCTGGAGCCTTGCGCTTGGGTGAAATGGCGCACCGCATGGAGTCCGAGATCGAAAGCTTGGGCTCCGAATCAGTGCATAGCCAAGACATTGCCGCTTTGATGGGCCGTGTTGATGCAATGGAGCTCAAGTTCAGCCTGCTACAGCACGTCAACTTGACGGCTGTGATGCCTGAGTTGGTGGTGCCTGCTGAGCCGCCAATGTCCATCCTGGCTGCGATGGATGCCCCAGTGGCTGAAGCCACCGTGGTGCCGATTGAAGATGTGCCCGCTGTGCGCTTGATCGCCGCTGTGGCCTTGCCTTCGCCGATGGTGGTGGCGCCTTTGCGTGCTGCGGCCAACCAGACGGTGCGCGTTCGCTCGCAGCTGCTGGATCGTTTGGTGAATCAGGCTGGCGAAGTGATGATCACCCGCTCGCGCTTGGAGTCGGAAATCGGTCAGTTGCGCAGTTCGTTGCAAGACTTGACGGGTAACTTGGACAGGCTGCGTCAGCAACTGCGTGACATTGAACTGCAAGCCGAAAGCCAAATGCAATCGCGCATGGCGCAGGCCAAAGACGCGCAGCAAAACTTCGACCCGCTGGAGTTTGACCGTTTCACCCGCGTGCAAGAGTTGACACGCATGATGGCGGAGTCGGTGAACGACGTGGCCACCGTGCAGCGCAGCATTCAGCGCACGATGGAATCGGCAGAAGACGATTTGGTTGCCCAGGCACGGCAAACCCGTGCGCTCCAGCAAGACTTGCTGCGCACGCGGATGATGGAGTTTGAAGGCATTTCTGACCGCTTGTACCGCGTGGTGCGTCAAGCGTCGAAGGATGCGGGCAAGCAAGTCAAGCTGGACATCAACGGCGGCTCCATCGAAATGGATCGCGGTGTGCTGGATCGGATGACAGCAGCTTTTGAGCACTTGCTGCGCAACTGTGTGGCCCACGGCATTGAAACGCCGGAAGTGCGTTTGGCTGCTGGTAAAGATGCAGTTGGCACCATCACCATTGAATTGCAGCAATCGGGCAACGATGTGTCCGTGGCCTTCCACGATGATGGCGCGGGTTTGAATGTGCCTCGGATTTTGGAGCGTGCCATTCAGCAAGGGATGGTCGCGCCGGGGCAGCAGTTGAGTGACGATGAAGTCGCTAGCCTGATCTTCATGCCGGGCTTCACCACCGCCTCTGAGGTGACGGAGTTGGCCGGGCGCGGCATTGGCATGGACGTGGTGCGTACCGAAGTGCAATCACTGGGCGGACGCATTGAGACTTCAACCCAAACCGGGCGTGGCAGCAACTTCAAGCTGGTGCTGCCGCTGACCACAGCGGTGACGCAGGTGGTGCTGATGCGCTCGGGCTCGCTGTCAGTGGGTGTGCCAGCCAACTTGGTGGAGCTGGTGCGCCGCGTCAACGACAAAGAACTCAAGCAGGCTTACAGCCAAGGTTATATCGACTTTGGTGGCGAGCACGTGCCGTTCTTCTGGTCTGGCGCGCTGATGCATGCGTCCACCCACTCGGTGGAGCCGCCATCACGCACCATGCCGGTGGTGATTTTCCGCAGTGCGGCGCAGCGTGTGGCTGTTCACATGGACGAAATCTTGGGCAACCAAGAAGCCGTGGTGAAGAACTTGGGGCCGCAGTTGTCGCGCTTGCCGGGTCTGGCGGGCATGACGGTGCTCGCTTCTGGCGCGGTGGTGCTGATTTACAACCCAGTGGCTTTGGCCGCTGTGTACGGCGAGCAAGCGCGCCAGCTCTACACCCAAGCTCAGGTGCAAGTGGCGCAAGCCCAAATCACCGATCCGGGCAAGCCTGTGCAAGCTCAAGTGGTGCCGGTGTCGCGCATTCCGCTGGTGTTGGTGGTGGACGATTCGATCACCGTGCGCCGCGTCACCCAGCGCATGCTCAAGCGCGAAGGCTACCGCGTCGCGCTGGCTGCTGACGGCTTGCAGGCGCTGGAGCGCTTGCAAGAAGAAGTGCCGACCGTCGTGCTGTCCGACATCGAAATGCCACGCATGGACGGCTTCGACTTGGCACGCAACATCCGCTCGGATGCGCGCTTGAAGGGCTTGCCGATCATCATGATCACGTCGCGGATCGCTGAAAAGCACAAAGAACACGCGCAGGCTTTGGGTGTGAACAACTACCTGGGCAAGCCGTATTCGGAAGAGGAGCTGCTCAGCTTGGTGCGCCATTACGTGGAAGCGGCTGTCCCGGCCTGATCTGCCAGCGTAAGCACGCCACTTGAACAACCCCACGATGCCAGTTTGGTGTCGTGGGGCTTTTCTATGGCGCAGCCGCTTCTAAGCCTTTTTGACCACGGCGTAACGCTCTAGCGTGCGTTGGCGGGCCGTGTCGTGGGCCACGATGGGGCGAGGGTAGTTGTGACCCAGTTCCACCCCGGCGGTCAGCAGTTCGGTGCCGCTGGCCAGCCACGGCGCGTGCAATGCGGACGTGGGCAGGGCGCTCAACACCGGCAAGTAACGGCGAATGAACTTGCCTTGCGGGTCAAACTTTTCGCTTTGCTTGATGGGGTTGAAGATGCGGAAATACGGCTGTGCATCACAGCCGCTAGAGCTACACCACTGCCAGCCGCCGTTGTTGGCGGCCAGATCAAAGTCGTTCAAATGCAGGGCAAAGTAACGCTCGCCCCAGCGCCAGTCGATGCCCAAATCCTTCACCAAAAAGCTGGCCGTGACCATGCGCAAGCGGTTGTGCATGTAGCCGGTTTGGTTCAGTTGCAGCATGGCGGCATCGACCAGCGGATAGCCCGTGCGGCCCTCGCACCACGCGGCAAACAGCGCCTCGGCGTGCTTGCCGTGTTCCCAGCGAATCGCGTCGTACTCGGGCTTGTAGCTGCGGGTGGCGACGTGCGGGTGGTGCGCCAAAATTTGCATGTAAAACTCGCGCCAAATCAGCTCGCTCAGCCAGACGCTGGCTCCGGCATCGCCCGCTTGTGCCAGCGGCCACGCATGTCTCACCAATTCACGAATCGACACCGTGCCAAAGCGCAAATGCACGCTCAAATAGCTGGGGCCTTTCACGGCGGGGAAGTCGCGGGTTTCGTCGTAGCGACTCAGGCGCGGCACAAAATCGGCCAGTTGCTGCTGCGCGCCGCTGGCTCCGGGCACGATGCGCAAGCTGCTGAGGTTGCTGGCCGCAAACCCCAGTGCATCCAAACTTGGCACCGCTTGCGCCAGCGTCGCCGGGCGCGGGGCCAGTGCCGCCGCGTAGCGGGCTACCGGATAGGCGCGCAGGTAAAACGCGCCACGCGGGCCATTCAGCTTGGACAGCCACGTATTTTTATAAGGCGTGAACACGCCGTAGGGCAGCCCCATTTGGGTGACGACTTCGCTCCGCTCGAAGATGACGTGGTCTTTGTGGCTGTGCAGCGCAATGCCCGCTTGGGCCAATGCGCCCAGCACGGCGGCATCGCGGGCGAGGGCGGCGGGCTCATCGTCGTGGTTGGTGAACACGGCTTGCACGCCCAACTGCCGCGCCAATTGGGGGATGGCCACACGCGCTGGGGCGTGCAGCATGATCAGGCCCGCCGCCTGCGCACCGGGCACATCGGCGCTGGCGGCCAGTGCCCGCAGCGCCGCATCCAGCTCCACCAGCGACTCGCGGATGAACTCCACTCGCCGATCCACGCGGGGCAGCGGCTCCAAAATTTCGGTGTCGAACACAAACACCGCGTGGACTTGCGCGCAAGACTTCAGGGCGTGGTACAGCGCGGCGTTGTCAGTGGCGCGCAAATCGCGACGGAACCACATCAAGCCAGTGTGAAAAGTCTGAGGGGTGTTCACCGGTAAAATTCCTCCATGCCCGCTGATTCTGCCCGCGTCAACCTGACGCACCATTTCCTGATCGCCATGCCCGGGCTTGACGACGATACTTTTGCCAAAAGCGTCGTTTACCTGTGCGAACACACCCCACAAGGGGCGCTGGGCCTGATGATCAACAAACCCTCTGACCTGAGCCTGAAGCAGCTGTTTGACAAAATCGACCTGCCACTGCGCCGCGCCGATTTGGCCCAAGCCCCCGTCTTCCAAGGCGGCCCGGTGCAAACCGAACGCGGCTTTGTGCTGCACGATCCCATGCTTGCCAACGACACGCCCGTCACTGAGAGCACGCCGTCAGTTTATGCCTCAACCATGCGCATTCCCGGCGGCTTGGAGATGACCACATCGCGCGATGTGCTCGAAGCCGTGGCGCTGGGCGCTGGCCCGACACGGGTGCTGGTCACGCTGGGCTACGCCTCATGGGGCGAAGGTCAGCTCGAATCCGAACTCGGCGAAAACAACTGGCTCACGGTTGAAGCCGACCCGGCGGTGATCTTCGACACCCGCGTGCCCGAGCGTTATGACCGCGCCTTGGCCTTGCTGGGCTTGCAGTCGTGGATGCTGTCGCCCGAGGCGGGTCACGCATGAGCACGACTCCGCTCGTGTTGCCTGCGTCGTTGCAGACTTTTTTGGCGCTGGACTTTGGCCTGAAGCGCACCGGCGTGGCCGTGGGCAACCGGCTCATGCGCAGCGCCACGCCGCAAGGCACCATCAAGGCCGAGGGCGATGCCCGCTTTGTGCAAGTGGCCGCCCGCATCAAAGAATGGCAGCCCGACGCGCTGGTGGTGGGCGTGCCTTACCACCCTGACGGCGCGCCGCACGACAACACCCGCTTGGCGCAGCGCTTTGCTCGCCAATTGCAAGGCCGCTTCAAGCTGCCCGTGTTTGAAGTCGATGAACGCTACAGCACCACCGAGGCTCTGCAAGCCGGAGCCCGCGACGCTGATGCCGCCGCCGCTTGCATCATCTTGGAACAATTTTTGAGGAACATCGCGTGACGTGCGGCACCTGAACGCACAGCCCAGCCACGCACAAGGCGACACACCATGCTTTACAAACGAAACCCCCAACTCAACAAGAACGGTGAACTGATTCACCTGCTGTCCACCGAGGGGCTGCCGCGCAGCATCCTGACCCACATCCTGGACACCGCCGCCACCTTTGTCAGCGACAGCGAGCGCGAAATCAAAAAAGTGCCGCTCTTGCAAGGCAAGAACGTGTTCAACCTGTTCTTCGAGAACTCCACCCGCACTCGCACCACCTTCGAGATCGCGGCGCGGCGCTTGTCGGCGGACGTGGTCAACTTGGACATCGCTCGCTCGTCCGCCTCCAAGGGCGAAACGCTGCTGGACACCATCGCCAACCTCTCCGCGATGGCCGCCGACATCTTTGTTGTGCGCCACAGCGAATCGGGCGCGCCTTATCTGATCGCTCAGCACGTTGCGCCCCACGTCCATGTGGTTAATGCCGGTGACGGTCGCCATGCGCACCCGACCCAGGGTTTGCTGGACATGTACACCATCCGCCACTACAAAAAAGACTTTGCCAACCTGACGGTGGCCATCGTTGGTGACGTGCTGCACTCGCGCGTGGCGCGCTCCGACATCCACGCGCTCACCACGCTGGGCTGCGCTGAAGTGCGCGTGGTTGGCCCCAAAACACTGGTGCCCGGCGACATGGCCCAGATGGGTGTGCGCGTGTTCCACAACCTCGAAGAAGGCATACGCGGCTGCGACGTGATCATCATGCTGCGCTTGCAAAACGAACGCATGAGCGGCGCGCTGCTGCCCTCCAGCCACGAGTTCTTCAAGAGCTTTGGCCTGACCCCCGAAAAACTGCAACTGGCCAAGCCCGACGCCATCGTCATGCACCCCGGCCCGATCAACCGGGGCGTGGAAATCGACTCCGCCGTGGTTGATGGCCAGCAAAGCGTGATCCTGCCGCAAGTCACATTTGGCATTGCGGTGCGCATGGCGGTGATGAACATCGTCGCAGGCAACATGGCCTGATGACCCACAAGGTGCCCAGATGAAGATATTGATTCAAGGTGGCCGCGTCATAGACCCGGCAACAAATTTCGACGAAGTGTGCGACGTGGCGGTGGCCGCTGGTCGCATCATGTTCATCAAGAACATTCCGGCAGACTTTGAGCCCAAGCGTGTGCTTGATGCCAGCGGTTGCATCGTCGCCCCCGGCTTGATCGACTTGGCCGTGCGCCTGCGCGAGCCTGGCCACGAGCACGAAGGCATGCTGGAAAGCGAAATGGCCGCCGCCGCTGCGGGCGGTGTGTCCAGCGTGGTCTGCCCGCCTGACACCGAGCCTGTGCTCGACGAGCCGGGCTTGGTCGAGATGCTGAAGATTCGCTCAGAAAAGCTGCACCAATCGCGCGTGTTCCCGCTGGGTGCGCTGACGCGCAACCTAGAAGGCGAAATCCTGACCGAAATGGTGCAACTGACCGAAGCCGGTTGCGTGGGTTTCAGCCAAGCCGAAGTGCCGCTGGGCAACACCCAAGTCATGCAGCGCGCCCTGCAATACGCATCGACCTTTGGCTACAGCGTGTGGCTGCGTCCGCAAGAGCTGTATTTGGGCCGGGGCGTGGCCGCCAGCGGCCCGCTGGCCACGCGCATGGGCTTGTCGGGCGTGCCAGTGATTGCCGAAACCATCGCCTTGCATGTGATTTTTGAGCTGATGCGCTCCACCGGCGCTCGCGTTCACCTGTGCCGCTTGAGCAGCGCCGCCGGGGTCGAGCTGGTGCGCCAAGCCAAGCGCGACGGCCTGGACGTGACCTGCGATGTCAGCATCAATAGTTTGCATTTGACGGAAAACGACATCGGCTACTTTGACAGCCGCGCCCGCCTGAACCCGCCGCTGCGCCAGCCGCGTGACCGCGACGCGCTGCGTGCGGGTCTGGCTGACGGCACCATCGACGTGCTGGTGTCGGATCACACCCCGGTCGATGCCGATGCCAAAGTTTTGCCCTTTGCCGAAGCCGAACCCGGTGCTACCGGCGTGGAGCTGCTGCTCAGCTTGGCGCTGAAGTGGAGCCAAGACAGCGGCGTGAGCCTGTCGCACGCCTTGGGCGTGTTGACGCACCAACCGGCGCGCGTGCTGGGTGCGGCGCTGGGCACCTTGCAAGCCAGCATGGGCCAATTGGTGCCGGGTGGCGTGGCCGACTTGTGCATTTTTGACCCGCAAGCTGAGTGGCAAGTCACCCCCGACGCGCTGCACAGCCAAGGCAAGCACACCCCGTTCTCGGGCTACGCGCTGCCGGGCAAGGTGCGCTACACGTTGGTGGGCGGCTACATCGCCTACGAGAATGAATCGGCTTAACGCCTGTCCGTTTGCATGAACCACCTGCGCGCCACCGTCAAGCTGCTGCGCGGGGTGCTGCACATCTTCAAGGGCTTGTGGATTATTCGGTGGCGCTTTCCGGCTTGGTCTGAGGCGCAGCGCCATGCCATGGTCGAAACCTGGGCGCAGCGGCTCTTGGTGCTGTGGGGCGTGACCTTGGTCGTGCGCGGCACGCCGCCTGCGGGCGGCCCGGTGTTGTTGGTGGCGAACCATATTTCGTGGCTCGACATTGTGGTGATGCACGCAGCGCGGCACTGCCGCTTCGTCTCCAAAGCCGATGTCAAGCACTGGCCGGTGATCGGCACGCTGGCCACGGCTTCGGGCACGGTGTTCATCGAACGTGAATCGCGCCGCGATGCCATGCGCGTGGTGCATCACATGGCCGACGCGCTCCGCCAAGGCGAGGTGCTGGCCGTGTTCCCCGAAGGCACCACCAGCGACGGCATTCATCTGCTGCCGTTCCATGCCAATTTGATGCAAGCGCCCATTTCTGCTGATGCGCCCGCGCAGCCGGTGGCCTTGCAGTTCATCGACCAAGCCAGCGGCCAGCGCAGTTTGGCCCCGTGCTACATCGGCGACGACACGCTGATCGGCTCCATCTGGCGCACGCTGACCACGCCCGGCATCGTGGCCGTTGTCAGCTATGGCGAGCCGCAACAGCCCTTGGGCCGTGACCGCCGCACGTGGGCGCATGACTTGCAAGCGCAGGTCGAGCAACTGCGCCAGCCCTGAGTGATTTGCCGTTACTGACCTAGGAGCACACATGACACGTTGGAGCAAAGTTGCCATCTCGGGCCTGTGGATCTGCGCAGCTGCGGCTGCATCAGCCGCCGAAGAACCCCAACCCAGCCCATTGCAATTGCGCAGTTGGGCGGCGGCGTGTGCGGCTTGCCACGGCACAGGCGGCGTTGCTTTGCCGGGTATGTCCACGCTGGCCGGTGTGCCCGCCGAGGTGCTGCTGCAAAAGCTGATGGATTTCAAGGCGGGCAAACCCCCCTCAGCCACGCTGATGCCGCAGCTCGCCAAGGGCTACAGCGACGTGCAGCTTCAAGCCCTCGCGGGCTATTTCGCCACCCCCGCCAAGTAACGGAGACTTCCCATGAAACGTCGTCAATTTGTGCAAACCGTGGGTGCGGCAGCGGTGCTCGGGCCGATGGGCTTGTCGGCTCGGGCTGACACGTCTAACAACCTGAACAAGCAGTGCTGCTCTGCGCGCGTGGTGGTGATTGGCGGCGGCTACGGCGGTGCCACTGCCGCCAAGTACGTGCGCATGTGGTCAGACAACGCCATCGACGTGACGCTGATCGAAGCCAACCGCAGCTTTGTCTCCGGGCCGCTGTCCAACTTGGTGCTGGGTGGCAGCAAAACGCTGGCCGACTTGACTGTGCCCTACGACAAGTTGGTCAGCCGCTACGGCGTGCGCGTGCTGCACGACACGGTGGTGCGCATCAACCCCGAGCGCAAATTCGTCAAACTGCGCAGTGGCAACGAAGTGGAATACGACAGGCTCATCTTGTCGCCCGGCGTGGACTTCATGTGGGACAGCCTGCCCGGCATGAACCTCAGCGGCGTGCAAGACCGCATCCTGCACGCTTGGAAGCCCGGCCCACAAACGCTGGCCTTGCGCAAACAACTCGAAGACATGCCCGACGGCGGCGTGTTCGCCATGAGCATTCCGCTCGCGCCTTACCGCTGCCCGCCCGGCCCCTACGAGCGCGCCTGCCAAGTCGCCAGCTACTTGGCGCAAGCCAAACCCAAAAGCAAAGTGCTGATCTTGGACGCGAACGACGACGTGACCTCCAAACCCGCGCTGTTCAAGCAAGCCTGGGCTGAGCGCTATGCGGGCATCATCGAATACATGCCGCGCCACAACACCATCGACATTGACCCGGCCACCAAAACCTTCAAGTTCGAGGCCAGCGACGACGTGAAAGCCGACGTGATGAACGTGCTGCCCGCCATGCGCGCAGGCGACATCGCCACCCAAACCGGGCTGGCCAACATCAACCAACGCTGGTGCGAGGTGGACTTTTTGACGCACGAGTCCAAAGTCGCGCCCCACATCCACATCTTGGGCGACGCAGTGCAAGCCGCCTCGGCCATGCCCAAGTCCGGCCACATGGCGAACCAGCACGGCAAGACCTGCGCCGCTGCCGTGGTGGCGCTCTTGACCAGGCAAGAGGTCAACCCGCTGCCGCTGTACAACAACACCTGCTACAGCTTTGTCAGTGCTGACGAAGCCATCCACGTTGCCAGCGTGCATCGCTACGATGCCGCGCAAAAAACCATGCTCACCGTGCCTGGTTCGGGCGGCGTGTCTGCTGCGGCCAGCGTGCAAGAAGGGCAGTACGCGCAAGCGTGGGCGCGCAACATCTGGGCGGACACGCTGGCTTGAAGCCCCGCGCCCTTGCATCGCCATGATCTCCATCCAAACTGAATCTGCCTGGAAAGGCACCTCCGACTGCCGCAACTGCGCCATCCGCGATACAGCCTTGTTCGCTGATTTGACCGAGGCCGACTTCCAGCAAATTCACGCCCCGATTGACGATTTGGCACTGCGCGCTAACGCCACGCTCTACGCCGAATCACAGCCCGCCTTGGGCGTGTTCACCTTGCGCAGCGGCATGCTCAAGCTGGTGCGCAGCACGCCCGATGGCCGCCAGCGCATCGTGCGGGTGCTGCGTGCGGGCGACGTGGCCGGGCTTGAAGCCTTGGCCAGCGCGCACTACAACTGCGACGCGGTCGCGCTCACCGATGCCAGCGTCTGCCGCATCCCGCTGAGTGTGATGCACCACTTGGCCGCCAACTCGCCGCGTATGCACAAGCGCCTGATGGAAAAGTGGCAGCACGCCCTGAAAGAAGCCGACGACTGGCTGGCCGACCTCAACTTTGGCTCGGCCCGCCAGCGCGTGGCGCACTTGGTTTTGAAGATGCGCAGCCCCGATGACATGACGCACTGCACCCTGTTCGCCCGCGAAGACATGGGCGCGATGCTGGATCTCAAACTCGAAACCGTCAGCCGCGAAGTCAGCGCCTTGGTGCGCGACCAGCTCATCGCGCCGCTGGACAAACAAGGCCGCAGCTACCGCATCTTGAACCTCGCGCAACTGCAAGCGGTGTGAGGGCAGGGCGGCGGTAAAGCTGGTCACAATCAGACGCATCGTTTAACCCCATTTACCGCACAAGGAACCCGTGCCATGCCGCTCGTCGTCTTCAACCAAAAAGGGGGGGTGGGCAAGTCCACCATCACCTGCAACCTCGCCGCCATCAGCGCCAGTCAAGGGTTGCGCACCTTGGTCATCGACCTCGACCAGCAAGGCAACTCCAGCAGCTATTTGCAAGGCCCGAACGCCCCCGCCAAGCAGCCCGACATTGCCGGGTTTTTTGAAAGCTGCCTCAGCTACAGCCTGCGCACCCCGCCGCCCAGCGACTTCGTGGTGCGCACCCCGCATGAGCGGCTGGACTTGATCGCCTCCAGCCCTGCGCTTGATGAGCTGCAATCCAAACTCGAATCGCGCCACAAGCTCTACAAGCTGCGCGACGCGATGCGCGAGCTGCAAAAAAACTACGACCGCATCTACATCGACACGCCCCCGGCGCTGAACTTCTACACCCGCTCGGCGCTGATGGGCGCGGCGGGTTGCCTGATCCCGTTTGACTGCGACGACTTCTCGCGCAAAGCGCTCTACACCTTGCTGGAAAACGTGGAAGAAATCCGCGCCGACCACAACGCCGAGCTGCGCATCAAAGGCATCGTGGTCAACCAGTTTCAGCCGCGCGCCAACTTGCCGCAGCGCCTGGTGCAAGCGCTGATCGACGAAGGCTTGCCGGTGCTGCAACCCTACCTGCCCTCGTCGGTGAAGATCCGCGAATCGCACGAGCAATCGCTGCCCATGATCTACCTTGACCCGACGCACAAGCTGACGCAAGCACTGGTGGCGCTGCACGCCGCGCTCTGACGCAGTTCAGCCCAGCGTCTCGACCGCAAAGCCGACGATGTTGCGGCTGGCGCGGCTGAACTCCACGCCAATCAGGTGCAAGGGTTCACCCCGGATGCGGTACTTGTCGGCGTAGTGCCGGTCTTTGATTTGCGCCAGCGCGGCACCTTCGGGCACCAACTCAACCACCTTGAATTCAAAAATGAAGACTTGGCCGCTGAACAACACGGTCATGTCGATGCGCCCGTGGTTCGTGGTGTCTTCCAGCCGAATGTCCAAGCCCAGCGCCGCAAAGTGGCTGTAGAAGATGCTGGCGTAGTAGCCCTCGAACTGCGCAATCGGGTTGTTGGTGTACCAGTTGTAGGGAATGCTGGCGAACAAGCCGTGAAACACCTCTTGGAGTGCCGTCAGCGGCCCGGTCTGCAACAACTCGGCCAGACGCAAGCGGCTGGTGAAGGCGCTGCGCTCGGGCAGACCGTAGCCGCCCAGCAGCGCGGCGTTCAAGCTGGCTTCGACCTCGCGGTTCGGGTAGCCCAAGGTGTAGACCCACTGGCCGGGCAGCGCCTCGCGCCGGTCGTGAATGGTCAGATACCCGGCTTGGAACAGCAAGGCTTCCGGCTCAATGCGATCTACATCAAAGCTCGACAGCAGCGCCTCGCCCGTGACCAGCTTGCCCAAGTCCGGCGTAAAAAACTGCTGCTCAGCCAGCAGCTTGACCAAGAAAGTGGGCGTGCCGGTTTCAAACCAATAGGGCCGAAAGTCGCGGTTGCGAAACAGCAGCAGCGCATCAAACGGGTTGTACACGCCATCGCCCAACCAGTTGTAGCCGTTGTACCACTGGCGAATGCGCTCCCGATCCAGCCCGCCCAACTCGGGCGCAAAGACGGTATCGACATCGGCGTCGGTGTAGCCACAAATGGCGCTGTAGCGGCGGTCTAGCGTGATGTCGGTCAAATTGTTCAAGCCCGAGAACAGACTCACTTTGCTGAACTTGGACACGCCCGTCAAAAAGACGAATTTCAGGTGCTCGTCTGCGCCTTTGAGCACCGAGTAGAGGTTCTTCAGCCCCTCGCGCATCGCCAGTGCCGCGCGGCTGTCGGTGATGTTGTCCAGGATGGGTTTGTCGTACTCGTCGATCAGCACCACGGCGCGCTGGCCGCTGTGGCGGTGCGCTTGGCGGATCAGCTCAGACAAATTGCCGGCGGTGTCGCTCTCGGGCAGATCGGGCGGGCGGGGCAGGGCCAGCGCCTCGCGGTTGACGCGCAACACCTCGCGGATGCGCTGCTCCAGTTCGGCCCGGCTTTGCAGCACACCGTCTGAGAAGCTGATGCGTATCACCGGGTAGCGCTGCGACCAGTCCCAGCCGTGCTCCGCCGCCAAGCCTGTGAACAGCGCCGCATGGCCTTCAAACAGTTCTTTGAACGTGTCGAGCAGCAAGCTCTTGCCAAAGCGACGCGGGCGGCTCAAAAAGTAGGACTTGCCGTTCTCAATCAAGTCCAAGATGAACCCCGTCTTGTCCACGTAGTAGTGACCTTCGGTGCGAATTTCGCGCAAGGTTTGGATGCCGATGGGCAATTTTTTGCGGGGCAGGGCGGGTGGTGTGTTCATGGCGGGTTTGATTCTGCCCCAGCCACACAGCCTCACCTATGATGCCGCCCTATGGGAGCAACCACCAACATCACCGACACCGCCGCAGACACCTCGGATGCGGCCCACGCCTTTATCGCCCGCTGGCAAGGGGTCACGGCCTCTGAGCTGGCCACGGCGCAGAGCTTCATCATCGACCTGTGCGACTTGCTGGGGCTGGACAAGCCGCACGCTACGCCCGCGCAGGACTACATGTTTGAGCGCCCCGTCACCTTCAGCCACGGCGACGGCACCACCAGCGCCGGGCGCATCGACTGCTACAAGCGCGGCAGCTTTGTGCTGGAGGCCAAGAAACTGCGCGTCGGCATGAACGCGCCGGGCTTTGACCAAGGCTTGATGCGCGCCCGCACCCAAGCAGAAAACTACGCCCGCGCCTTGCCCGCTGAAGAAGGCCGCCCGCCGCTGCTGCTGGTGTTGGATGTGGGCACGGTGATTGAGGTCTACGCCGAATTCAGCCGCAGCGGTGGCACCTACATTCCGTTTCCTGACCCGCGCAACCACCGCATCGCGTTGGCTGATTTGGCTCGGCCTGAAGTGCGCCAGCGCCTGCGTCAGCTTTGGCTAGACCCCGAACAGCTCAACCCGGCGCGCATCAGCGCCCAAGTGACCCGCACCGTGGCCGACTTGCTGGCGCAGTTGGCCAAGTCGCTGGAAAACGCCGGGCACGCGCCGCACCAAGTGGCGGCGTTTTTAACGCGCTGCCTGTTCAGCATGTTTGCCGAAGACATTGGCCTGCTGCCGCAAAGCGACGACGGGCGCGGCAGCTTTTTGCACCTACTGCAACAACACCGCGCCCGGCCCGAGCGGTTGGCGGGCATGTTGCGCCTGCTGTGGAAGGGCATGGACGAGGGCGGCTTCAATGGCGCGCTGGCGCAGGAGGTGCTGAAGTTCAACGGCAAGCTGTTCAAAGGCTCGGCGGCAGACGGCTATGCGCTGCCGCTGACCACCGCCCACATTGACCAACTGATCCGCGCCGCCCAAGCCAATTGGCGCGAGGTGGAGCCGGCCATTTTTGGCACGCTGCTGGAACGCGCCCTCGACCCCACCGAACGCCACGCCCTGGGCGCGCACTACACGCCGCGCGCCTATGTGGAGCGCTTGGTGCTGCCCACCGTGATTGAACCCCTGCGCGCCGACTGGGCCAACGCCCAAGCCGCCGCCTTGGTGCTGGCGCACGAAGCGCAGGCGCTGGAACCCGGCAAGCGCCACGATGCCAAATTGGAAGAAGCCCGCGCCGAAATCCGCCGCTTTCACCACCAGCTTTGCACCACCCGCGTGCTTGATCCCGCCTGCGGCAGCGGCAACTTTTTGTACGTGACGCTGGAACACCTCAAGCGCCTAGAAGGCGAAGTGCTCAACCGGCTTGACGAATTGGGCCAGACCCAAGACAAACTCAGCTTGGACGGCGAAACCGTCACCCTGCAACAACTGCGCGGCATTGAATTGAACCCCCGCGCCGCCGCGCTGGCCGAACTGGTGCTGTGGATAGGCTGGCTGCAATGGCACGTGCGCACCCGTGGGCTGGCCAGCGTGGCCGAACCCGTCGTCCACGACTACGGCAACATTGAATGCCGCGATGCCGTGCTGGCCTATGACCGCATCGAACCCGCACTCGGCAGTCACGGCCAACCCTTGACCCGCTGGGACGGACGCACCAGAAAAATTCACCCCGTCACGGGTGAACTGGTGCCGGACGAAGCGGCCCAAGTGCCGCAATGGCGTTACCACCAGCCCCGGCCCGCCGCGTGGCCGCAGGCGGATTTCATTGTGGGCAATCCGCCCTATATCGGCGCTCGAACAATTCGGCAAGCCTTGGGCGACGGCTACTTGGTGGCGTTGCGCAGCGTCAGTCCCACCGTGCCGGATAACGCGGACTTCGTCATGTACTGGTGGGACAAAGCCGCCGAGTTGGTGCAGACGGGCGCTTGCCGCCGCTTTGGCTTCATCACCACCAACAGCCTGCGCCAATCGTTCAACCAAGCCGTTTTGTCGGCGCGCTTGGGCGAATCGCTGGTTTTGGTTTTTGCGATTCCAGATCACCCGTGGGTCGATGCCGCCGATGGAGCCGCTGTGCGTATCGCCATGACCGTCGGGACTCAAACTGCCGCCTCGGGCGAGCTGGCCGAAGTGACCGACGAAGTCAGCCAAGACGATGGGGAAGTGGCCGTGACGCTCCAGCTCACGCAAGGCACCATCACTTCGGGCTTGCGCGTGGGGACTGACGCTACTCAGGCTCAGGAACTCCAAGCCAACGCGGGTTTGTGCTGCGTTGGCTACCAACTGACGGGCAAGGGCTTTGTCGTCGAAGCCGATCAAGCCCAAAAGTTAGACCCCTGCTTCGGTCAGCCCACGGCACGGATTCGCCCTTTGATTTCTGGGCGCGATCTGACCCAATCATCACGCGGCACCTTTGCCATTGACCTTTTTGGATTGACGGAGTTGGAGTTGCGCAGCCAGCATCCGGCGCTGTACCAATGGGTGTTTGATCGGGTCAAGCCTGAGCGGGATCAGAACCGAGACTCAGCCAGCAATGTGAGTTGGTGGCTTTTCGCAAGACCCCGTGCGGAGTTTCGTCCTGCGCTCAAGGGCTGCTCTCTCGTCTGCGCCACCTCGCTCACTGCGAAGCACCGGACTTTTATTCGTGTCCCCACATCGAGCATTTGTGACAGCACCACGGTCATATTCGCGCTGAGCGATGGCCCGGCCTATGGCGTGCTTTCCAGCCAAGTCCACGTCGAATGGTCACTGGCCGCAGGCGGCACGCTTGAAGACCGGCCCCGCTACAACAAAACCCGCTGCTTTGAAACCTTCCCCTTCCCCAGCGACGACACC
>ERZ724525.1093-NODE-1093-length-15866-cov-8.005692_pt1 | contig 15866 bp, 12 predicted proteins | sample MGYA00376058_ERZ724525 | MGnify/ENA primary metagenome ERZ724525 (study PRJEB28724, sample SAMN07190888) | wastewater metagenome | isolation source: influent of sewage treatment plant in Hong Hong | place: USA: Christiansburg, Virginia | collected 2016-03-01 ... | reverse complement strand
TGCAGCCTCTAACTCCTTAGGTTGATGGTACTGTCCCGTAGTCACATAATTGATTGACAATACAATTCCAGCATCACGAATTTTAGTTATAGACTTAACACATGTATTAAAAATGGAACTTGATTCTTTCAATAAATCACTATTGGGCTTGAAATCACTAGAGAGAAAAGCAAGTATGCCTTCCTTAAATTTTAAAAAATCACCTAAATCAAAACTCTCACTAGTTTTTGCTTGAACAAAAACTAGTTCAACTTCAATATTTCGCCTATCTTTTTTAAAAATAGTAATTGCATCATCATCACAAAAAACAATTTCTTCATCAATCAGTATAGCTATACCATCTATTCCGTCATCATCAGCGTTAGTAGTAACTTCTTCTACGTCAAAAGCACTTGCCACCTTTGATGATAGGATTGATAAATTGCAAAATCGTTCAAACTGTTCTGAAGTTTTTAATCCAGTAAAATCATATTGCTCCACAAAAGAATTTAAATGTGACTCTATTACTCTATGCATACCCACCTCCTTTTACATTAACACAAGAGACTAAAAAGGTGGGCATTGCCCACCTTCCAATTACAACTTAGCACTCACAAATCCCAGCACACCTTCCATCGCCGCTGGCAGTGCAGCCACATCCGTGCCGCCCGCTTGCGCCATGTCAGGGCGTCCGCCGCCTTTGCCGCCGACTTGTTGGGCGACGAAGTTGACGACGTCGCCTGCTTTTACTTTGGCGGTAAGGTCTTTGGTCACGCCTGCGAGCAAGGTGACTTTGTCGCTGGCGGATGCGAGGACGATGACCGCGCTGCCGAGTTTATCTTTCAGGCTGTCCATGGTGTTGCGCAGCATATCGATGTCGGCGCCGTCGAGGGTGGCGGCGAGGACTTTGATGCCGTTCACGTCAATCGCTTGAGTGGCGAGGTCGCCCCCTTGTGCGGCGGCGATTTTGGCTTTGGCGGCGTTGAGTTCTTTTTCGAGTGATTTGATATCGTTTTGGGTTTGCACGATGCGTTCAACCAATTCGGCGGGAGCGGCTTTGAGCGCGCCTGCGGCTTGGGCGAGTTGCGCGGCGAGGTTTTGCGTGTAGCGCACGGCGTTCATGCCTGTGACGGCTTCGATGCGGCGCACGCCTGCGGCGACGCCGCCTTCGCTGGTGATTTTGAACAAGCCAATGTCACCTGTGGCGTGCACATGCGTGCCGCCGCACAGCTCGACCGATGAGCCGATGGTGAGGACGCGCACTTCTTCGCCATATTTTTCACCGAACAACATCATCGCGCCTGTTTCTTTGGCGTCGTCAAAACCCATGACTTTCGCTTGAGTATCCACATTGCCGAGCACTTCTTGGTTGACCAAGGTTTCAATGCGCACGATGTCGTCCGCGCTGACAGCTGCGTTGTGGGCGAAGTCAAAACGGGTTTTGTCGGCGTCAACCAATGAACCTTTTTGCTGCACGTGTTCGCCGAGCACGGTGCGCAGGGCTTTGTGCAATAAATGCGTGGCGGAGTGGTTGCGCACGGTGGCGGCGCGGCGCGCGCCATCGACGCGGGCGGTGACTTGATCACCGACCGAGAGTTGACCCGCTTCGACCTGCACGTGATGACCGAACACATCGGGCAGCACTTTGGTGGTGTCGTTGACTTGCGCGAGGAAGGCGCAGTCGTTGCCTTCACTCAACTGCCCCGCGTCGCCGACCTGACCTCCCGATTCAGCGTAAAACGGCGTTTGATCAAGGATGATGAGGCCGCTTTGACCCGCTTTAATGCTGTCCGTCGCCACGCCGTCGATGTAAATGCCTGTGACTTTCGCCCCGTCGATGGTCAGGTTACTGTAACCTTTAAAGTCGGTTTTTGCGCCATCGTAGCTGATGGTGGCGTTCATTTTGAATTTGCCTGCGGCGCGGGAAGCGTCTTTTTGGGTGTTCATGGCGGCGTCGAAACCTGCTTCGTCGACACTAAAGCCACGCTCGCGGCAGACGTCCGCGGTCAAATCGAGCGGGAAGCCAAAAGTATCATGCAATTTAAACGCCACGTCACCTGACAAAGTGCCACCTGCTGGCAAGGCCGCGAGTTCAGTATCCAAAATTTCCATGCCGTTGGCGATGGTTTCAAAGAAACGCTCTTCTTCGGTGAACAAGGTTTGCGTGACCTGCGCTTCTTTGGCGGCGAGGTCTGGGTACGCTGCGCCCATTTCCTTAACCAAGTCTTTGACCAATTTTGAGAAAAACGGTTTGCGCACGCCGAGTTTGTAGCCGTGACGAATTGCACGGCGGATGATGCGGCGCAGCACGTAACCGCGGCCTTCGTTCGATGGAATCACGCCATCGACGATGAGGAATGAGCAGGCGCGGATGTGGTCGGCAATCACGTTGAGTGATGGGTTGTGCAAATCGGTGCAGCCCGTTTCACGCGAAGCGGCTTTGATTAAATTGGCAAATAAATCGATTTCGTAGTTGGAGTGAACGTGCTGCAAAATCGCGGCGAGACGCTCCAAGCCCATGCCCGTATCGACGCACGGCGCAGGTAACGGTTTGACCGAGCCGTCGGGCTGCATGTCAAACTGCATGAACACGTTGTTCCAAATTTCAATGTAGCGGTCGCCATCTTCTTCAGGCGTACCAGGCAAGCCACCTGCGATGTGATCGCCGTGGTCATAGAAAATTTCCGAGCATGGGCCGCATGGCCCCGTGTCGGCCATCATCCAGAAGTTATCCGACATATAACGCCCGCCTTTGTTGTCGCCGATGCGGATGATGCGGTTTTCAGCGACGATGCGCTCTTTGGTGAAACCTGCGCTCGTGAAAATCTCTTCCCAAATGCCGTAGGCTTCGTCGTCCTCAAGGTAGACCGTGGCGTAGAGTTTATCAGCGGGGAGTTTGTAGACTTGGGTCAACAGTTCCCATGCCCATTGCAGTGACTCGCGTTTGAAGTAGTCGCCAAACGACCAGTTGCCGAGCATTTCAAAAAAAGTGTGGTGGCGTGCGGTGTAGCCCACGTTTTCCAAATCATTGTGTTTCCCCCCCGCGCGCAGACAGGCTTGCACACTGGTCGCGCGATTGTAAAGGCGTTTGTCCGTACCGAGAAACACGTCTTTGAACTGCACCATACCCGAGTTGGTGAACATCAACGTTGGGTCATTGCCGGGCACAAGCGGCGACGAACGCACAATGGTGTGACCTTTTTGTTCAAAAAACTCTAAAAATTTGGAACGTATGTCTGCGACTTGCATAAAAATCCTAAAATCAATCAATGGTTGAAATGGCGACCCGCTGCGGGCACATGGCATGGCTTATATTCGCATTTTTAAAGGCAAAGTCCAATGCGGCGATCAATTCAACATTATAATGGATAAAGCCCATTTTCAAGCAAAAACCATCCACACCGTGATCACCTCATGCCTAAATTTCTACGCCGATGGCTGTACAAGTTGTTTTTATGGCCTGCTTTTAAAGATTCCACCGCCATGAGCACAGAAACACCCCAAACACCCGACATCAAAGCCCTTACCCATCGCGTCAAACGACCGTTTGTGATGTTGCGTGTGCACGTTGGTGAACATGGGCATGTCAAAGCCGTGACCGTGCGCATGAGCTGCGGCTCGCCCTCCGTTGACCAAATGGCGGTCAAAGAAGTGCAGGGTAAAGTGTTTCCCACGCCGCGCGTGGGGCACAAAGCCGTTGCACAGTGGCATAATATGCGTTGGGAAGTGCCAAACAGCTTGAAATAAGGCTTTCATGGCTTATTAATGCAATTTTGATGCAACACTCAAAATTTTCATAACATATTAAAAATAAGAGATTAAGTAAATGAAAAAAACGATTTTGAAACTAGACAGAGAAATATTCTGGTACCCAGTAGCAGTATCGATAGGCTTGATTATGGCAGTTGCCGCCGTCCTTACTTTGATTTTAAAAGTGATTGGAAAACTCTAATAAAGCCCCGAAAGGGGCTTTTTAAACATCGCAGCACATTAATTTTATTGGCATTTACCTCACAAAGGGACATCTGTATCCCTTTGTGAATTATTCCGTCCAGCCAATCCAAGCCCGCACACCGCCTTTTCCCACTCTTTGTCCATTCAACATTCAGACGAGCCCCAGCGACTTTAATTTTGGCACAAAATAACCCCTTGCCAACAGCGCAAACCCTTTTGACGTCGGATGAATTTCGTCATACCAATATTTGGATTGCCGCCCGCGCTCCGCACACGCCAGCCGCGGCAAGGCCAATCGGGTGTCGACAACATGCACATTGGCATTGGGTCGTTGTTCAATGTCGCTTAACAAGGCATGAAAACGATCCAGCAAGTACACCACAATGGCTTTTTGCAAAGCACAATCCACAATGCCTTTATTGACCATATACGGATAAATCCACGGTCCAGAGACACCCCACGCCAGCACTTTATGGGCCACATTTCTTGGTGTCAAATAAGAATAGGTATGTATCAATATCGGTGTACTGGGGTTTGCAATCGACGCGTCACGCAAAGCCACAATCGCATTTAAACGCGCGTCCATCAACGCGATGCAGTCGCTCAAAACCTCTTGATTGATGTAATTCTCGACCTGATCGCTGCTGGGATCGGTGTTTTTCAAAAAATACTGCATGCCCTCACCGATGATGTCATTGCCGCCCGCACTGAGCAGAATCGCATCCCAACGTTGACCGTCAATCACATCGTGTATAAGCCATTTTAATGTGGACAGTTGGGCACCCTCAGCCATCTTGACCAGAGTGTCACCAGGAGCGGCCACGCACAACACCGATGCATCAAGCATGTGACCCAACTGCGCTGGAATGTGCATCAAATCAGGGATTGAGAACCATGAATCGCCCTCAAACAGCAATTTTGGCCGTGCGCCATGCATGGGCAGCTCATTGAAATACTTACGGGGATTGGTGTAGTACGCCATGACAAGCTCCCACAAAAAGGAGATGCTGAAAAAGAAACGCCGCAAATACAATGAAAATAAAGACTTGGCTTGCTTATAGCTGTGTTGTTTTGAAAGAGACCGACTTAGGAAAAGACAGGTTGCGACTTCAATTGAAAGCTCATTGTTGAAACCTCATTCACCTCAAAAATACAACTGAGCTGGATCGAGTCCATTCAACATGGAGGAAAACCGCCACAATCACGTTGAGTCCGTTTCATTTTACGCCAACTGAAGCCACTGTAAATTGAAATAACAAAAGCCTCGCAATTCTGCGAGGCTTTTTGTCATATTTGGTAGGCCGTGCGTGATTCGAACACGCGACCAACGGATTAAAAGTCCGCTGCTCTACCAGCTGAGCTAACGACCCAAATAATTGGCACTGCTTTACTTCAAAATAAAAGCCCCGCGCCAGGCGAGGCCTCATCAAATTTGGTAGGCCGTGCGTGATTCGAACACGCGACCAACGGATTAAAAGTCCGCTGCTCTACCAGCTGAGCTAACGACCCAAATCAGAAACGAGATTATAGACAGCCCACCGTTTTTTGTCAACACTTACGCGCGAAAACCCCGTTAATATTTTAATTGAAGCCAAAAGCTGTCACGTCTAACTGACACCTGCACGCGAAAAACCAGTAAAATACGACACCCCAGCAGCAGCCCAGCAGCAGCTCGGCACCGCTCAAATTATTTCAATAATCACACTTAGTTAGGCCACCATGTCCCCCGAGATTCATGACGATTTATCCGCCCTGCGCACCCCGCCGCATTCCATTGAAGCCGAGCAGTCCATTTTAGGCGGATTGATGCTGGACAACATGGCGTGGGACAAGGTCAATGACATGATCCGTGAAGAGGCATTCTATCGTTTCGATCACCGCTTGATTTTTAAAACCATTCACACCTTGATTGAACAAGGCCATCCGGCCGATGTGGTGACGGTATTTGAGTCGCTGCAAAATCAAGGCCGCTTGGATGATGCCGGTGGCATGTCGTATTTAAACGCCTTGGTCACGGGGGTGTCGTCTGCGGCACACATTCGGCGCTACGCTGAAATCGTGCACGACCGCGCCCTGTTGCGCAAATTGGTCAGCGCATCGGACAACATTGCTGAAGCGGCTTTTGCCCCACAAGGCAAAGAAACCAAAGCCATCATTGACTTTGCAGAGCAATCCATTTTAGCCGTGGCTGAAGATGGGCGGCGCGGTGGCGGTGCCGATTTTCATGAGCTGCCAGTGGTGTTGACCGAGGTGCTCGATCAAATCAATGACCTGTATCACCGCGATCAAAAAGATGAAGTGACAGGCGTGTCAACGGGGTTTTATGACCTCGATCGGATGACCGCAGGGTTGCAAAAAGGCGATCTCATCATTGTCGCGGGTCGCCCTTCGATGGGGAAGACCTCGTTTTCAATGAACATTGCTGAGCATGTGGCGATTGCGGAGGGCTTGCCTGTTGCTGTTTTTTCAATGGAGATGGGTGCAAAACAGCTCGGTATGCGTATTTTAGGCTCTGTTGGGAAGCTCAATCAAACCCGTTTGCGCACGGGGCAACTGCTTGATGAAGATTGGGAGCGCCTGACTGTTGCCATGGAAAAAATGCATGAAACGCAATTGTACATTGACGAAACGCCCGCATTAAACTCCCTTGATTTGCGCGCTCGTGCACGTCGATTGGCGCGAACATGCGGTGGCCTCGGGCTGATCGTGGTCGACTATTTGCAGCTCATGAGCGCATCACGCGCAGGCGACAACCGCGCCACGGAGATTTCTGAAATTTCACGCTCGCTCAAAGCCCTTGCGCGTGAGCTGGAGTGCCCGTTAATCGCCCTGTCACAATTGAATCGAAGCGTCGAACAGCGCCCAGACAAACGCCCGATGATGTCAGATTTACGTGAGTCGGGTGCGATCGAACAAGATGCAGACATCATCATGTTTGTTTATCGCGACGAAGTGTATAATAAAGAAGATCCAAATGTGAAAGGTCGCGCCGAAATCATCATTGGTAAGCAGCGTAACGGCCCAATTGGCACCGTGAACTTGAGCTTCATTGGTGAGTACACCAAGTTTGACAACGCAGCGTATTCGGATGAATATCAGCCAAACTACTAACAGCACTTCAAGCATTTCAGCCTTGACCAAGATGGTTGCATGAAGTCAAACCAAGTTTCGATTGTGATGGCTGTGATGGCTTGCGGGGTTTGCCACAGCTTTTTACGAGCACCTTCGCAAAAAACCTTGGTTCTTATTCTTAGAAAAGTAAATCACTTTTAAAAACACCACAGAAAGCCGCCCTTCGCCATGTCCGCATTCATCATTCCAGTCATCATCTTATTGATTGCATCGGCGTTTTACATTCACCACCGGCTTGTGCCGCCGACATGGCCACGGTGGCGGCGCTGGATGACCTTTATGGTGATTTTGGGTTTGGCGCTGTGCTTGCCTGCACAATTTTACCTGCGCTTCGCCATGCGCGAGACTGGCATTCACAACACCATCACCGCAGTGAATTACGGCTTTGGGTTTTATTCTTTATTGCTCACCTTCACCCTTGTTCAAGGGTTGTTTGGGCATGCCATTGGATTCACACCTCAACACAAAAACCTTCCCAACGGTCGCCGTCAATTTTTACGCGACACCTCACGAATCGGCGTGCTGGGCGCAACAGCGGCCGTGTTCGGATACGCTGCTGAGCGTGCATTGGCCGAACCCAGCGTGCGACGCATTCGATTGCCCATCACCGATTTACCTGCTGAACTTGAAGGATTGACCATCGCTCAGATTTCAGATGTACACATCGGTCAGCTGCAAGGCGAAGACGTTTACGTTCAAAAAATCATTGCCACGGTCAATGCACTCAATGCTGACATCATGACCGTGACGGGCGATGTGGTGGATGGCTCTGTCGCTCGACTGGCTCAAAGCGTTGAGCCTTTAAGAAACCTGAAGTCAAAATATGGCATTTATTTTGTCACGGGCAACCATGAATATTATTCAGGCGCACCGGCGTGGATCGACCATTTCAAAAATTTTGGCTGGCGCATTTTAGAAAATGAACATGATGTACTCAACATTGCCAACCATGCCGTTGTGGTGGCAGGTGTACACGACCTCAAAGCCGAACAACACATCGTCGCCCACAGCTGCAACCCAAGTAAAGCGCTAAATGATGCCCCCACAGATGCCGCCTTTACCTTGTTGCTCGCCCACCATCCAGGCACAGCGGAGCTGGCCAACGACTTACACATTGACCTCCAATTGTCTGGGCACACCCATGCTGGACAATATTTTCCAGCCACTTGGGTGATACAATACTTTCATAAGTTCGCCCGAGGTTTGAATAAGAACAATTCGGGTTGGGTGTATGTGAACTCAGGCACAGGCTATTGGGGACCTCCTTTGCGCACCACAGACATTTCAGGTGAAATCACACTCGTGACACTCGCACGCGCCTAGATGAGCGCAAAAGCGTCACCCACATCCATTTCAATGCACAGCAGCAATAAACAAGCAATCAAAGACAAGACAAAATAAACACGGTGGATTCAACAATCACAAAAAAGCCAAGGCAATTGCCTTGGCTTTTTTAAGTACAACTCATGCGCTGCGATTAGATCGCTGGCGTCACCAACAATGTAACGTCAGCCGCCACATCAGTGAACAAAGCCACTTGAACCGCGTATTCACCAATCGCTTTGATGTTGCCATCAACAATTTTGATTTGTGATTTAGACACTTCAAAGCCTTGGGCTTTCAATGCTTCAGCGATGTCAGAATTGGTCACAGAACCAAACAAACGGCCATCAACACCCGCTTTAGAAGCGTGAGTCAATTGCAAGCCGGTCATTTTTTCTGCAACACCTTGTGCCGCAGCCAATTTACCCGCTTGAGCCGCTTCGAGCTCAGCACGGCGTGCTTCAAACTCAGCCATTGCCGTTGCTGTTGCGCGACGCGCTTTACCTTGTGGAATCAAAAAGTTACGTGCGTAACCATCTTTGACCTTAACCACTTCGCCGAGTTGACCGACGTTCAATACTTTTTCTAATAAAATGATTTGCATTTTCTATCCTTGTGTCGTCATTGAGCGGCAGACCACCGCTCATGCACGATGTTCAAATTAATGGTTATCGCAGTAAGGCACCAAAGCCAAGAAACGTGCACGTTTGATGCAAGTATTCAATTGACGTTGATAGATTGCGCGTGTACCAGTCAAACGTGCTGGGATGATTTTGCCATTTTCAGCGATAAAGTCTTTCAATGTATCAACATCTTTGTAATCGATTTGATCAACTTTAGCCATGGTGAAACGGCAAACGCGTTTGCGTTTGAACAATGGGTTTTGTGCTGGGCGGCGTTCTGGACGACCTGTTTTGCTACGTGGAGCTGCCATGATGCATTTCCTTTTCTAAATTCTTAACATTTAATCCGTCATTGAGTCATCAAGAGCATCAACAACGATGGGGGTCATGTGAGTCACATGCAATCTCAGCTTGAGGCTTTTGAGGCTTTTTCGATTTAAGAAACCTTCGACACGATAATACAAACCTACGTGTGCCGCATTCAAAACCGAAGCCACCTCACCCATCGCAACACCTGCCAACTCAAACTGCGTTTGTCGCTCAACACCAATTTCAGTTTGAGCGCCCGCATGGGCAAATATGGCTTCTACGACAGGCACGCCTGCTAAAGTGTTGCGCAATGTGTCTTTTTCTAGCAAACACACATCAAGAATCAAACGATTTGCAACAGCCGAAGCATGGGTACTCACATTAAAAACTGATTAAGCTGAAGCAGCAGGTGCCGCAGATTTGCGCGCTTCTTCTTTTTCTGCTGCTTTCATCATGATCGATGGTGCAACTTCTGCTTTGTCCATCTTCACTGTCAAATGGCGCAAAATCGCGTCATTGTAACGGAAAGCGTGCTCAAGCTCGTCCAAAGTGGCTTGATTGCATTCGATGTTCCAGCACACGTAATGTGCTTTAACGAGTTTTTGGATTGGGTAAGCCAATTGACGACGGCCCCAATCTTCAAAACGGTGTACTTTGCCTTCTTGGGCTTCGATTTGTGCTTTGTAACGCTCAACCATCGCAGGCACTTGCTCGCTTTGGTCAGGATGCACGATCAATACGATTTCATAATGACGCATATTCACTCCTTGTGGATGAAAGCCGCCTCGCGCGTCTGTGCGAGTACAGCAAGAAACACAAAAAAGGTTAATGCAAATATAGCATTAACCTTGATTGCATAATATTTGGCGGAAGCGGAGGGATTCGAACCCTCGATACAGGTATAAGCCGTATGCATCCTTAGCAGGGATGTGCCTTCGACCACTCGGCCACGCTTCCGTTTCAAACTAAATCACTTAAGCTCGAAAGACGCACATTGTAATCTACGAATAAAGTAACGTCAAGCGAATATACGCAATTTATTGCAATTGATCTACGGCGTGTTACTTACCGAACAAGTCATTATTTTGAATCGCAGTTTGCTCACGCAAACGAGAAAACTCAAGCAGTCGAGACAAAGATTCCCCTTTATCACGCCAGTCATAAAAAGCTGACTCGCCCAGCAAAACATACTGCCAAGTCAAACCTTGCCGCAAATTATCAAGCAATGCATTGATACGAGCGCACCAATTCAATGCCGCCGCCCGTTTGCGCTGCACATTGGGGTGAGCAACCTGTGCTTGCGCTTTGGTCTCTACCAGATAAACCACATTGCCAACGCGCACCAAGAAATCAGGATGATAAAACGCGGGCAGACCATCTTGTTTGAGGTAACGCAAGCGAACAAAAGTATGGCGGTTTTCGCTGATTTTGCAGTAAGCATCGACGCCGCTGTCTTTTTGTGCCCATTCGATGAATGCTTTTTCTAAACCGCCGCTGTGGCTTGGGTACGCTAATTTTTCATAAATACATTTGGGTGTTTCGAGTGAATACGACTCACGCATGACCAAAGTAGATACTTCAGACAAATACCTAAAAAATACTTCAGACTCACCCACAGTGGTTAATTCTTCTGATTCATGCAATGCCAATGCAAACTTCTCCACCACATGCTCAACCACTGTGTCCAGTAGCAAAATCCGCCAATTCTCATCCACCAGCGGCTCAAATTCACTACTAAACAAATGAAACCGTACATATTCATCTAAAGCAGCTACCAACTCCGCACTGCCCATGTGTCGATACGGATGTGCCACATGCGAGGCGATTTTATTGCCTTTGGGCAGGTCAGAGCGTAAGGCTTGCCCAATCCGTCGCCCCATGCGTGATAAATAATCGTTGTAGCCATTGACACTCATCACCGCGCCATCGACTCGATAGTCACCAAACAAAGTGCTCGATAACAAATCGTGTGATTGAAAACGGTCGCCACTGCCCAAAATATTTTTGAGCGCATCCAAACTCATACTGGTAAATGCAGGCAGGCGACTCAAATCAATCGGTTTGTGGCTTGCCCATTCCTCGGCTTCGCTGACAATAAACGGAATCGCAAAATCGTATTCGGCATAATCGGCACGCAATCCGACCTTAATCATATCGCCCGCAGTACCACCATCCGTTTCATCATCACCATCATCTGCGCCCGCCAAACCTTCGGCAATCAAGTCATCATAAAACGATTGAAAAGCAGGGTGCTCAATAATCGACAGCACATCAATCATGCTTTGAGGCGACTTGCCTTTTTTGAGCAAGGCGCGATTTTCGCGTTTGCCATCTTCATATTCATCGTCACGCCACATCAAGCGCAGACCACGCCCAATGATTTGCTCCAATAAAATTGGCGCGCCACTTGAGCGCAGCGGCACAATCACACAAATATTGTTCACGTCGAACCCCTCGCGCAGCATCAATACGCTGACGACCACGCGCGGCGTGGCATGGTTGTCCACGCTAAACAATCGTTCGCGCAAAGGCTCCCACTCCTTTAAACTCAATTCACCTTTTTTGCCCGAATCCACTTGTAAAATATCATCTGCACCCATGCCTTCTTGCTGTAAAAAATCCACCACCAAAGGCGACACCGTGGTGTCTTCACACACCACCAACATTTTTGGATAGCGACTCGCATCCAATGTGGCAAAGTCTTTTTCAAGTTTGCGCAACTTCACCAAGCCTGCACGCAGCATCACGCGCTGACCTTCGGATAATGCAATCGCAGTTTTGCCCGTCTCATCGCGCTCAGCTTTAAAGTCTAACTCTGATAAAGGCACAGCCCCTGTTTGAATCCGCTTGTCCAATACCAATGATTTGACCAAACCCGCACCCATTGCGGTTTTTAGGTCAAAATCGGTGATGATGTGGGGGAAATAAACTTTTTTCTTATTTTTGCCACCACCCACATCGTTATACGGCGTCGCTGAAAAATCTACCTGCACAAACCGCGCGCCTTTGGCCTGCGCAATCCGCGTCAAACTTTTTTGCCATTCAACTTCCGTGGCTTCACCGTCTTTTTTGACTTCATGAATATGGTGCGCCTCATCGTTAAACACCATGAGTTCGGGTAAATCTGCCAAAAACTCCAGCACATTGCCTCGTGCATAACGTCGGTCAAGCGTGTCCAGCGCATTACCTGTCGCCCGACCAGGAGTGAGCGGCAACACTTGGCTCACCACAAAAGCAGGGTCAACATCCGCACCAGCGGCGACCAATTCATCTTCATCCAAAACTTCCACATCACCATCAACCAACAAGTGCCAATTGGTAATCGCAATCATGCCATTGCCTGTGGTTTTCAGACCAATCTCGCTTTTCGCACATACATTGCCGCGCACAAAACCAAACACCGCCTCGCGGTGCATCTCGGGGATAAACAACTCCGCATTTCTTGAAATATCAGAGGTCGCAAAATCACGCACACCGTCCACCGTCTTGCCACAAAACGCATCGAGCAATCGGTCATACACAATCAACCCAGGCGCGACAATCATAAAATGCCGCGTGAACAATCCCAGCAAATCCTCATCATCCACACCTTCGGCAATCAATACGTTTTTATTGAGTAACTGCCAAATCATCAGCGCCTGCATCACCCAAGTTTTACCTGTACCTGTCGCCATTTTCAATGCGTATTTGGGGTGGCTGTGTTTGTCTTGCGAGACCTCCGCCAAACGGTTGCCTGCTAATAAATCGTGTGGTGCAGCGCATTCGTACAGGGCTTTTAAAGTTGGCGCACGCAAAACCTCATGCGCGACAATCGTATTCAAAATCGCCTGCCGTTGCCCCACGTGAAAATTGAACCCACCGCGCGAGTCCATCATATCTTGACTGAACCACCACTTGAGCAACTCAGCCGTGGTTGGGGTCACGATTTCTAAAATCTCGGCATCGCCGTGTTCCAAACCAATGCACAACTGATTGGTTTTAGCGGTTAAGGCATCGGACAATGCCAATTGATTATGATTCATTTGCATCACCTCGCACCGCGCACAGTTGCGCATCTAATAATGTTTGTCGGTCATGAACTTGAAATTTATAACCTGTGGCATGGCTCGCGGCTTCTGCGGCTGTTTCTGCATCTGAACGTCGAAACAACAAGCCATACAAAAACACATGAAAGCCCAAAATGAGCGTATTCGGATAAGTGTCCGCGCGTGGTCCACAAACAAACGCCACTTCGCTGCAATTGTCAAAAAATGCTTTAGCGACACTTTGCAAGCCACCACGGCAACACGCACAAAAAATAGTGGCATTTTGCGTACAAGCCGCCGAGCAAAGGTCTGCCGCCACGTTTGACCAACTTTCACAATTGCCGCTTTCACCGAATGAGCCAATATTGCCATGCCCACACAAATAAACCAGTTGAAAGCATTTGCCTCGTGTTTTTTCAGCAATACTTTCATGGTTGCAAAGATTAACCGTAGTTGCCTCAATACCGTGCAATTGATTCAATGATTGGATAACTCGTAATTCATGTTCTGAAATATCCGCTGATTTTTGTAAAATCAATAATTGCGGTGCTTGTTGTATAGTCATGATTGCACCTCCGCCACCACTTCCGCCTCAAAACCAAACACATCGACCACACGAACGCACACTTTGCGTGGCGTATCTTTGACAGGCACCGTTATCACCGCCGAAGTCACTACGCGCAACGGGTCGCCATCACTCTCTACATTGCCGCGATAATCTTGCCACACCGAGCGAAACACCTTGCCGTCATAATCAGGGTCAACCGCCCAGTATTCAATCAACGCCAAAGGTTCAGCATTCGCAATTTCTTGTAATTTAAGACGGTTGGCTTCATCCAAGTTAATCGCATCTGGTGAGAGCAACACATAGTTTTTGAGGTGTACAGTTAAAATTTCACCGTCGGTTGTCCGTTTGCATCCAATCGGTGTGATCGTCAAATACTGCAAACTACTGAACCGCACCTTACCGCTCAACTCCTTCAAACCACCTTTTTTACTCGATGCTTTCTTGAGCCTATCCATCAAATCAGGCGGAATCACCAGCACTTCCAACCGTGCATCATTCAAGCCCGTAATCGCCTCGCCAATCGCAGGCTCAAAGTTCCAGCCCAGCACCACGACTTTATCAAAGCCACCGAGCAGCGTGTCGCGCAAGGTTTGCGCCCGCCGCAGCGTTGTCGCGCCCGTGACTTTATTCGGTGAATCCGCCAACACCAAGGTTTTAACCCCGCCACCTGTGATGTTGCCCAAATTACGCGTTGGGTTGTCATCAGAATTCAACGGCGTTGCACCATATAGCGACAACACAATCCCCGCCAAATCGCCCATACGGAACGACCGTCCCAGCGTATTTTTCGCCGCCTCCACTTGATAGTCACCAATCGCTTGGTATAAAAAGGGCTGCGCGTCTTGGTCAATCAAACGCTTGCGCATAATCATGCAAGCAGGTTTGCCCAAGTCAGTAGTTATCCATCGCCGCCCGAGTTTTTCGGCAACCGCTGCCGTCGTGCCAGAGCCGCCGAAGAAGTCGAGGACTAAGCCGTTTTCGGGACAGGAGGCAGTGATGATGCGCTCGAGGAGTTTTTCGGGTTTTTGGGTGGTGTAATTCCTATTTTCTTTTGAGATAGGTGAAGTAGCTGTTTGTGCGCCCACATCTGTCCAAACATCGGTTACAAATTTACCGACATCTGCATAAGTTTTATACTCACGTCCATTAACAGTTTGTATGCGGTAACGCCGCCCATCCTCATCGGTTTTTTTGTAGTGTGTATCCAAAGTGCTTTGGTCATAAGGAACGCGTAGGATACTGCCGTCTTTATTGAAAAAATTTTTATCCGAATTTTTTGCGTATCCGTAAATGCAATCATGCTTTCGAGGGAAAAAACTGTCGGGTGTACCGCCTGCGCCATATCGCCAAATAATTTCGTTTCTAAAATTATCTTTATCAAACACCTCATCCAAAATCAATTTCACATAATGCCCCACATGCCAGTCGAGATGCACATAGATAGAGCCTGTGTCAGACAGTAACTCACGCATTAAGATCAAACGCGGCGTAATCATAGCAAGGTACGAAGCCGTGCCGTTCGCCCAAGTGTCGGAGTAGGCGAATTGTTCGATGACGGTGGGCTTTTGGTCGAGTTTGATGCTGCCTGCGCCCTCTGCGCCGAGCAGAGCGGGCAAAGTGACTTTGGTGCTGTAGTCGGCTTTGGAATCAAACGGCGGGTCGATGTAGATTAAATCAACTTGACCGCGTAAACTCGGCGTGGCTTCGTCGCCAGCGAGCAGTGCTGCCATAGCGAGCAGATTGTCGCCGTAGATGAGGCGGTTATACCAGTTTTCAGTATAATTGTGCTGTGCTGTGCTGTGCTGTGCTGTGCTGTGCTGTGCTGTGCTGTGCTGTGCTGTGCTGTGCTGTGCTGTGCTGTGCTGTGCTGTGCTGTGCTGTGCTGTGCTGTGCTGTGCTGTGCTGTGCTGTGCTGTGCTGTGCTGTGCTGTGCTGTGCTGTGCTGTGCTGTGC
>ERZ724525.1091-NODE-1091-length-15882-cov-6.207178_pt1 | contig 15882 bp, 21 predicted proteins | sample MGYA00376058_ERZ724525 | MGnify/ENA primary metagenome ERZ724525 (study PRJEB28724, sample SAMN07190888) | wastewater metagenome | isolation source: influent of sewage treatment plant in Hong Hong | place: USA: Christiansburg, Virginia | collected 2016-03-01 ... | reverse complement strand
TGGAATATCTCGACTCAGTGGCCACCGCCACGGGTGTTTTGAACACCATCCCTAGATGCTTTTTGAAATGTTTCAAGATCGCCTGGCGCATACCTGATAGACCAGATCGTCCTTAGTTTTAGAACTTTTGTCATGAAGCCGCAATAAAACGGCGGGTGGATCTTGGGGCCTGTGGAGCTACGTTTCACAGGCCCATTTTTACGCCTGAAAACAGTGAATCCGTATTACATGACTTCCGCTCTTGTTCCCCAGCACCGATGGCAAAGGGCAGGGGTAGAACTGAAAAACCTGAATTTCCCTCTCATCCCCTCTCATTCCCCTCACACCCACGCGGGCGGTCCAAGAAGGTAGGGGGTTTCAGCGGCCTCGGGATAGGCATGCGGTTGCCACTGGGCGCGTGTTGGAGAATAGGGAGCAGTCATGTAACATGGATTTAGGTGCACAACACCGTTGAATGGAGAATTCCATGGATCAAATCGAGCAAAAACCAAACCCCCGCGCTTGGGTCTGCCCGTTTGCCTTCTATGACGCCTGGCTGGCCCACCAGAACGAGTCCGCCACCAATGGACGTGAGGCAATCAACGACCGCAACTCCAAGAGCTACCGCTTTATCTGGCAGGCATGGACAAAGTTTGTTGCCGCCGAGCAGCTCATCGAAGACAACCATGAGGCGCATTGGCAGATGGCCACGCCTGTGATGATTGATAGCTTCCTGAAGACCGGCATGCGCCGTCTGAAGCACGACCAGCCGTCCGAAATTTCAAAGCGCCGGTACTGGACGGTCTTGTCACGCCTGTACCACTTCGCCCAGCTCAAGGGGCATGTAGCAAAGAATCCTGTGCTCGACCTGGCCATGGGCGATGTGCCCCCAGCTGAGGTCTCATTTGCCACTATCCTGAACCCGAGCCAGTTCAACGCTTGCTTTGAGTGCTTGCCACCGGACACCGGCACGGCAACGCAGGTCCGTGATCGAGCGATTGCGCTGCTACTGCTCACGCTTGCACTGTCACCAGAGGAAATCCGCAACCTAGGTATGCAGGACCTGGAGCGAGACATGGCCACGGGCCGCGTAACGGCGATCAACGTGGTGCCCAAACGTTCGGTCTACCAGCAGCGCCGCATGGAGCTGAATGCACAGTCATCCGATGCACTGACGTTTTGGCTCACGCAGCGCCACACGTTCAAGAGCCTCATGAAGGTGCGACCGACTGAAATGCCTGCCTTGGGTGCCCAGACCGAACGAGACCCGTCCACCACGCTTTTCGTGTCTCAGAAGAGTGCCTACCTCACCATGGACACACTGCGCCAGGTGGGGGTCGATTTGATCGTGCGGGCGTGCAACAAAGTTGGACAGGAAGCGCCGCCGCGTGTTGGGCCTCAGATCATCAGAAACACGGTTCTGACGCACTGGCTCAATGAAGGTAAGGAAACGGGTGTTGTGGCCAAGATGGCTGGCCTGAAGAATGCAAAAGGTCTGGCGCACCTGATAAAGGTGGTCAAGCCAGATGTGCGGCACAAACTTGCAGTGGGGAACCGCCGAGACGGAACCTTGCCAGCCGCACCGATTACAGAGGACAACAAGCCACTGTTTTAAAAAAGAAGAAGCCGCTGAACTTCTTGCGAAGTTACAGCGGCTTTTTTGAGGACGAATTCAATCAGATGTGGCAGCTCAGAGCATCAATGATGACTGAGGAGTTCGCATGTGACATGAATTGCAGGTAAAGGTCGAACAATTTCAGACCTAGAGCTTCGCCAAGGAACCAACCAAGCACGAGGAAGGCGGTAACGAGCAACAAGCTGTCTTCAGTGTCATAGCCGAAAATGGACATCTCAGTCTCCTGATGACTGCAGACACCAACCCTAGCGGGGCGGTGCCCGCAATGGGTTATCTCATGTGAACATGAGCGCCTCAATGAGGCAGAAGGGTTCGCACAAAGCGAAGACAACTCACGAAGAGAAGTGAAGCTATTAGAACTGACCTACTTCCTTTTGTAAAGAAAGGAGGCAACCTGCTTGGAGTTGACACCCTGGCGGGTGAGTAGACCTATAGGGAGTTTTCTGGGCGCTCACTACATTGAGGCATCATCCATGGAGCCTCATATGCGAAAGAAGTTAGTTGTTCTTGCCCTGGCCTGCAGCGGTCTCACAGCTCAAGTCCAAGCTCAGGAGCTTTGGCAATCCCAGATGGATCTGGCGTCCGCTGGCGCTGCTGCTTCTGTGATCCTGGCAGAGGCGTGTAGCGGAGCCACAGCGACGGCCACACACAACGCTGCTGCACGCCTGCGTGAAATCGCACTCACCATGGTGGACCCAGAGGGTGCCTATACGTATGCCAGCGATGCATTCGACATGAAGGTCAAGGCATTGTGGCAATCCACTGATGGTGCGTGCACGAAGATGCAGCGGCTGGTGAACATGGCGCGCAGCACCGGCTTCATGGTCCCTACACGCTAAGACTTGCAATTCTTCTGAAATTGCGGTGCAATCCGGCTGGGTGCAGAAATGTGCCCAGCCAACCAGTTTGGCCCTTTCTCACTCTTCCAGCGCTGCAATGGCGCACCAGGCCAAACTTGCCATGCGGCGGATTTGACACAGCCTGAACCTCATTTAACTTAGTCCTGTATATCAGGAGTAATTAAATGTGGGCACGCAAAACACCACTTAAACGTGGAAACTCAACTCTCAAAAGACAACCCTTCAAACAAAAATTCACCGTCACAACGAAGGTTGATGACGATGAAATAGAAAAGCCACCAAAGGTGGTAAGTCGCCCTGAGCTATTTCGGAATCCCGAGATGATCGGAAGCGAAGTTATTGCATTACCTAAGCCGGTAAAACGTGTATCGCCAGCACTACGCGAATTCGCTAGTCAAAAACAATGCCTGCTACAGGTGCCTGGTATCTGCAACTTCGATTGGACAACAACGATTGCATGCCATGGAAATAGCCAGAGGTTTGGAAAAGCTACTGGCCGTAAAGCCGATGATTGCTATATGGTCTGGGGCTGCTTCTGCTGCCACACATGGTTAGACAGCAAAAAAGATGTTCTTTATGAAGAACGTCAGTCGCAATTCGACCTTGCTTTAGTGCGCCAATTCAAAGCGTACATGAGCTATCGAAGCGTGACAGGTTTGCCGGAGCGTTATTTAAACGCGATTAACTGGGCAATTGCCCAATACAAACAGGATGGAATCCTAAATGAACTACGACAAAAATCTAGAGAAATAGTGTTTGCGATTGAACACTGAAAGGTAACATGATCAAAATTGATCTTGATAAAAGTCTTCAACAAGCGGTTGAGAAGTTGCTTGCGGTTCGTAAAAATAGAAATGTAAATGCCAACGTGCGCTTTGCTGTGCCAAAGTGCAATTGCTCAAGTATCGTTATTACTCTTTTCAGTGGCTGCAATAACCAGCACGAACCAATCCTTGACTTGATCACAATTGATTCGCAAGGCGCGTCACCTGCTGAGATTGAAGAAGAAATCCAAAACTTGGCATGGAGTCTTGGCACACACACCATTATTCGCGCTGAGTATCCTCGCAAGATTGTTCAGCAGGAGTGGGAGTTGACACGCATCGTGTCGTATTTTGGGAGCCGCGAGAATACCAAGGCGACCCCTTTTCGCATACCAAAGCGCGTCACACGTAGCAATAAAGCAATCATTGCGATGGGATACGGCTGGATAAGCTGGGAAATGACGCCGTCACAATGCATGGCCAAGCATATGCGTGATTATTACCGCAGCATAGACCCAAGCATCAACCGCTTGGGTAAGCGCGATATCGCGATGGAAACGCCCGTGTACGCCAGATGGCACAATCCAGATGAGGGAGAGGGGATCAAGGAGACAATCATTGACCTCCCCTTATCAAAGATCAACGCATAAAAAAGGCCGCTTTCGCGGCCTTTTTTACATCTTGCTCATAAATGCCAAGTAGAAGCCGAGCTTGGCTTTCATCCCGGATGGTACAGGCTCACCATAGAAGCCCATTTCCTTGAGCGTTTTGATGGCCAGAGGTCGGGCATCATACTCCTTGGGGTTGTGCAGTCGCAGCCCTCCCACCAACCCTTGCATGTGCTTCAGGAAGAAGTACAAGCACATGGGATTGCCCAGCACAGGGGCAAGGCCCAGCATAGACACATCCGCATATACATTGACTTTGGGCGAACCATTTGCATGATGCAAAGCGGTATAGGTCAAGCGGTATTGACTGTGTGTATTCATGATTATTTCCGTCCTTTAACTAATAGTCTCATAGGTCGGTACTGTGTCAAGTCATAAGCCAAGGCCACCAAGCGCCATCGCCATATCCGCTGGATCGTGAACTGTTGCGGCAACTGCATTTTCTTCAATGCTCGCAGTTTCTACTAACGCCTTCACAGGTTGTGGTTTAGCTGCTGGCGCTGCTGGTTTACTTTCACCTGATCTCTGGCTAATAGAAACCACTGGAGCTGCATCCTTCTGGCCCACTAAGCCGTTCAGAGAAGCATCCCCGGTAATCGGCTCAGTAGTTGTAGTTGGAAAAGGGATCTGGGGTGCTGTCTGCATAAAGGCACCCTGAGCGACAAAAGCCTTGTCGTAGGTAATACAACGCTCAAGCATTAAGGAAACTAGAGTGCTGTACCTGCTGTTGTCCACACTGTTGAATAATGCGTGCAGGTGTGGGCTTGCATGCTTGTCTATTCGCAATCTAATGCGAGCCTCAATTATTTCACTTTGCTGTGGCATCCTTCATTTCCCCAAGGTAGTAGAAGCCGCTGACGTTAGAGAAAACTGGGTCAGAATCCAGCTCCATTACTTCAGCGCGATCAGGCCACATTTGTGTTGCGACATGATGCAAACGCTTGGCGCCGCCACCAGTAAAAATGATCAGGTCAACGCTATCGAGGGACAGCATTTTGTTGAACATCGCATTCAGACACTCCGCAAGAATGGAGTCCACCTGGGGCATAAATTCTGCGAGTGAATATTTTTTACCGCCAATGATCACGCGTTCGCTTTCATTGCGAAGGGCTTCATCAACGCGTTTCAGTACAAGCGGGTCTTCTTTAATCCCTGGTTTAATGCCATCGCACACGGCATTTACACAGGTAATAATGCCTTTTTGGAAGGCCCCAGAGCGTGATTCAACGACTTTGTTAGAAGTAACCAAGAACCAATCGAATGTGCCGCCGCCGATATCCAGAACAAGCATGTTCTGGCTAAAGAACTCTTTCAACTCGTCTTTTTTGCGCTTGCTACCGGCAATAACCATGGCACCCTGAGGCTGGGGGATTACTGCAATTGAACGAATAACTACCTTGATCTCACCGCTACCGACCGGCGAAGGAACCATATGGGTTCCCTCAAACATTTCACGTACCTTGTCGGCATATTCCTTCACTGTGTTCAGTGGAAGGCCCATGATCAGACGTTTAATCTCTACAGTATCAGCCTCCCCAATTTTGTGATGATGGTCACGCAAGATGTAGTGGAGACCAGCCAGAAACAGTATCTGATAGTCGTTTGTATCAACGAAATTTTCAGTGACCGTCCGAGTTTGCCGTGCACTAGATTGAAGTGCCGCGTCAGTGCCTACGAAATAGCAGTTGTTTTCATCTTTGATATAGACGCCGGATAGAGACTCCATGCCCATTGAAACACTTGCCGAGCCGGTGACGCGTGCTATTTGGCTTGGGAAGCTGAAGTTGCAAATACCACCCGTCGTTGCGCGTTTAGATGCACCCTTGACTGAAAAGAAGCCAATATCCAATGCAGAGTTGGTGATGATGTATGGGGGGAGTGTCTTGGTGCTCATTGCGGTGCCTAAAAGAAATAATTCTCTTGCGAAGAGTCTGTATCTCAAGCACGCCAGATTCCCCGTTTGGGCGGTTATCTCGCAGTTAACGTTGAATAATAAGTAATCCAGAATTGGCCCGTCCGTGGCCCAGTAGCGGACCAGCCCGCAAAAACGCATTGCGCACTCAGTTTGCGTTGGCCCGCTAGAGGCCCACCCAAGGCATACGCACAGCACTCCAAGGCTCTCGTGGGCCGCTAGAGGCCCATTAGAGGCCCGCCCCCACGGTTGCGCACAGCGCACTGGGTTTGTCTTGGCCTGCCAGAGGCCCGCTAGAGGCCCAGCCCGAACTGGCAAGGATTCGCACCTGAAGTCACTTGGCCCACGGTAGGCCCACAAGAGGCCCAGCAACTTGATGCTTGGTCTGCCGAATCTGCATCAATTGAGTCAACGTTGACCCAGTCTGCCGTGACGAAAGAAGTGGTGGTGGCACCGCTCCAACTGTTAACCATATCCAGCAAGAGCAGACTTTTGCAAGAAAAGACGCGCCTTTGTGCACCGCCATCGGCGGTTTTCGCCCGACTGACCGTAAAAAAGTGCCCATACAAAGACCCCATGCATAGACCCAAAACAGCCTATTTTCCGATTTCCTTTCAAGAGAGAATAAGTCCAGAGGCCGCGTGCATATTGGCCCCGAAACGTTTTTCACAAATTCCCATCGCTACTTCCGACACCAAACTGCCCAAAAAAGTTGTTGCGCAACCCAAGTCACTTCGCTACATTCGCGGTCAACGGCCTAGTGCTGTTCGTGCTCCATGTGGGCACCCTTTAAGCCAGCAGGCTTGGCACCCCCGAGCGGGAACCAGGCTGAACGGCAACTGCGGTACATCCGCACCACGCGCTTAGCGCTCCAAGCTGCACCGCAGCACCCCCCTAGCAAGGCTGGCCCTTGCGAACGTGAACTCTTCACCGGAAAACGATCCGGTTAGGTTCGACATTGCACGTACCGACTTTCCCCTTGTCCTTAGATGGACCCGAGCAAACTGGCTTGTAGACATTCCGCGCAACACCCTTAATTGGGGTTGGTCAGTGGTAGTTGAGCAAGTTATGCGCCAAAGGAGAGAAAGACCCGAGCACAGCTGCCGCGCTAGGCATCTGTGAAGTGCATTTGAGAGATAAGGACAGAATTGCCTTATTCAGTTGACTACTTACAGTCACTGCCTGCGTAGGCGCCGCGAGAGCGGGTCTTACGTAACTCCTAGGAATTTCAGCTTCAGTTCAGCTCTCCGTGCTTGATGTCCCACAGCTAAGTGGTGATCAAAACGGATGAAGAGCCACTGACGTTGTTATTGCCTACGAGAAGATATACCGCGCTGCCTGGACTTGGCGCGGTATGTCGGGAGACTTCACTAAAAGCTTAATTTGTCCATGGTTGGTTTCAGAACCTTTTTGGCGATTTGGTTCACACAGAGATTTTCAGGTTGGGATGGCATGTTCGTTGGATGCCCGCGCGAGTTCCAATCGGTGTTGGTTTCGGATTGCTAGTTCCCGGCTGCATTTGCGCCGAGAGTTCCAAAACGAATGGTTGCCCGCGAAAGTAGCGGTGTGACGTGCGCAGAGCAGTTGAATTGAAAGTTTCTTTCCAAAGCGCGAGGGCGGCGCTATTTTTCCCTCGCGCATACCTTTCCTACCTAGGACGGCGCAACGCTGGGCCAGATCAAGTCAGATCGAAAGTCCGGTGGAGAAAGATGCAGTGGATTTCAGAGTCGCGTGCTGAATTCCAAAGTTCCCAGAATTCTCCAGTTCCAATTCCATGGCCACGGCTTCCTGCTGGGCAGTTCTAATGCGTGCGTGGAAAATGGCGTGGCATGTGCCGTGAATGAGCGCGAGAGGTCTACTCGGGATGAATTCCGCGCGGCTCAAGCACTCGCGCTATGCCTGGCTGATTGAACTACTTGCTGCGGCCTTGTGGTGCCAGCTCCGAATGCGCGATTAATGGAACTGGCTGGCGCGGCACAACTTACTTGTTTTCTTCTGGTGATTGCCTATCCGCCTCTGTGGTCTCATTCATCTCCTGCTCAGCGACTGGTGCACCAATAATCACAGCAGCGCCACTCTCTTCGATATGAGCAATATTGCATGCGTACTGCTCCAGCTTCAGGAAATCGGCTGCAATCGCTGCTGAAGCCTCACCCGCCACCTTTTTCTTTTCGCGCAGCAGGGCTTGAACGTCTACACCCTCAAAGGCGGTGTTGTCGAACTTCCTGCGCGTACTTGTCTCTATGTATTCGATTGGGCCGATAACTCCATAAAGTAAGTTGAGATTTTCGGCCAAGCTCGTCAGTACAGTTCTAACCCCAATATTGAAACAAGAAGTGGATTGCGTGCGTGCATCGTTCATGGCCCAGCACAGAAAGTCTGTGAGATTCAGGTCATGTTCAACGGCGATCTGCTCTCCCTGATCACTGATATAGATGAGCACTTGCGCATGCTGAGTAATGAATGCCCGAACCTTGTTGATCGTCACATCTGGTGCTTCGCCAGCTATAAAAGCGCCGACGCGGTCGCGGTATTCTTTGGCTTCACCTATGGTCAGGTTCTTAGACTGGCTGGTCTTGCTGTCATATTGGTCATGGTGCGCCAAACACATGAACATCAGATTATCAAAGGCCGGGTTCTTGTTGTTCTGGTCAAGATGCGCGATCTGACCCTGTTTGATCTCAGAGTCTCTATTCAAACCAAAGCAGAACCCGCATCGCCGTCCGCAACGCAACAGAACGTGGTCACTGTCCTTGGTTTTGATCTTGAGTCGCGCGGTTGCCATCTGGAATACCTGTTTGTGTGTGGGATCGGAATGCTACAGTGCGGCCCAGATCACCTTGACGCGGTACGGATTTTGTCTTGCCCGCCCTGGCAGCACATGGGTCATGTTTGCTTCATTTCTGCACGACTGGCCTATGTGCGAGTGCCATATTGCATAGATATTCCAGTTCTATCGCGCATCTGACGACTGGACAGAGAAATGCACCAGTTTTCCCATGGAGTGAGCAAAGTAAGTTGGGCGCGCATTTCCAGCAAGCTAGTTTGAAATTTCGTGTGCAATTCAGAAGCAGTAAAGCAGGTCGAATATTCACGCTGCAGAGTCAGATTACCCACCTGAGTAGCGCTCGCAAGAAGCAGTGGTGAAATGACGTTTATTTCAGAGAGATTCCATGTCCGCCAATTCCGCAGGATATTTGGACTGGCAGTCAGTAAGCTACTTTCAGCTTACTTCTGCGCAGTATGGGTATTGCAGCTGGCTACTTCGCTCGCAACAGGAAGCACCACTACATGCATGACCCTGTTTAACGCTTCACAAGGTGGGTGAGTATGCAGGGGTCAGTTCAGTAAGAGCCTTCTGAAAAACAGGTGCGCTCAATAGGTCTGCAGAGTGATTGTTTTCGCATCCTCAGATGATTGGCGGTCCGTTCTTTTGGCAGGCAGGGAATACAGGGAGCAGAAGTGGCGCGGTTTGACTCGCTGATAACAATTCAGGATGGGTGAATGATCGAGATAGCGCAGTCACCACGACCATAAAAAAACCACCTCTGGTAATACACCTCGGGTGGGTTTTTTCTTCGGTACTTTGTCAATGCCGCCGCGCCCACGGCTTAGAGCGCGTCACAGTACCATGGATTGCTTCTGTGCCTGGCAGTGTGAGGCATTGTGTTCGTAGGTTCGCAGATCAGCGCTCTTGGAAAGCTTTTCTTTCACCAGCTCGCGCTCAGGAGTGTTGAATGTCACATCAAGCAGGAACTGGGAAATAAATACCGGGGACTCTTGGGAATCTGTCTCCATCATTTCCTCAAGCACGCAAGACGCACTGCCCACATAAGACGCGATGGCCTTATCCGTGGCAACTGGGTCATTGAAATCCAAATCGAACATTCCCTGCAGGTCACGCGCCACCATGAGCATGTAGGGCCGCAAACTGGAATTGGCATACTGGGTGTCAATCTCTTCCACAACGTCGGGCCGTATACCGGTTATCGCTTTTGTGGCTTGCTGGGATGTGGCCGCAGCCTGTCCTTGCGCATCGGTTTCTGTCTTGCCACAGCCCAACAAAATGGCCGTGCTCACCATCGCGGCGAGTATCGTCTTCTTCATGATTCCTCCTGGTTAATCGGTTTGGCAAATGGTTTCAGCGGCTGGGATGGCCATGCCCAATGCAGCTTTTTGGAATGCAGCTTCTGCGCGGCGGCGCTCTTCCGTGTTGAACGTTGCGGCGGAAACTGAATGAGCAATCTGGTCAGGGTGGGGCGCCGGGGTATTTCCTCCTGCCACCTTGTCGATGCAGTCCAGCGCCAGCGAGTAATGCCGTGCTGCTGCAAGGACCGCGCTCTTGTCGTTCAGATCCACATGGAAAACCTGCTCAAGCGCTCTGGCCATATCCAGTACGTGAGGCAGAAAGTGGGGCAGGGCATAGGTCTTCTGGATATAGCTGGCCACGTCATCGCGGATGCCTCCGAGCTGGGCTGGCCCGTGGACGCCGGTCACGTCGATGCTGCTGGCGCTGTCTTCCGATGCCGCCGCCATGGCCAACTGCGCCACGGCTTCAGTGTCCGCCTGCGCATTTACTCTGGTGTCCGCGCTCTGGGCTTCACTGCAGCCGTTCAATGCCACCACGGCCAGCGCCAGCGGTATCAGTTTCGTGATCATCATGGGTTGGGCTTCCAAGTAGCAATGTGGGTCGGTTCTATCTGTGAAACCTGCCCTTGTTCTGATACTTGCCCTTGTTTCGTAACATGGGCATGTTCTGAAACATGGACATGTTCTAAAATAGGCCCAACAACCTTGTTTGGAAAGAAGCATGGACAGAAATATCAACGAAGAGGGTGCGCGGAAGGAGGAGGCTTATGCCTTGGACTTTTTGCGCTCAAACTTCTCCTCGGTAGAGGTAGAGCCAGCTCGCTCGGATAGATCGCGCGTGAGTGGGCAAACAGTGCTCGTGAAAATGGGCAGGCAGGACTACGTGTGTGCGATACACACAGCCATGCCGCGTGCTGACCGCCTTTTGCCCCAACTCGCCCTGGCTCTCCTTCATGCGCGGAAGAGAAGCCGACTGAATATCTCGAATAGCAGCGCCTTTCCGCTGGTCGTTGTCGAAAGCACAACCCAGTCGCTTCTCCTGCAGGTTCAGTCTTTCGCTGCGGATTTCTTGCGCGGAAATGAAGCCTTGGGTGTGTTGGGCATGGACGGCTCCAGACTCTTTGTGGGAGAGGGAGTTGAACAATTCACGGTCAAGCTGGGTAAGAAAAAGAATAGCCATGAGGTTGCGCCGACCCTGAGACTGTTTTCTGACACGCACCAATGGCTGCTGAAGGTGCTGCTGGCCGAGCACTTCCCTGAACGTCTGCTGACCGCGAAACGTGGGCCATTTCATTCAGGCAGGCAGCTGGCAGAAGCGGCGGGAGTTTCGCCGGTCACCGCCAATCGGTTCCTGGTGCTTCTCAAAGAGATGGGCTATTTGGACGCCACGAATGATGCCATCACCATCATCCGACACAAAGACCTGTTCTTGCGCTGGCGAGCTGGTGCAAACGAGTCCAAAAAAGAAGTGCCGATTCGATTCCTGTGGCGCGCAGATATCGACACGCAGTTGCGCTGCCTATTGGATGATCGCAGCGTAGGGGCCTGTCTCGGCCTCTTCGGCGCGGCGCAAGCTCTGGGCCTTGGCCATGTGAGTGGCGTCAAGCCTCATGTGTATGTGCCCAAGCTGGCGCTGGTCACCTTGGGCGATGGTTCGTGGGAGTCCATGGACGAAGCCAGCGGCGGCGCTGCACCTGATTTCTATCTGCGCCAGGCCCCAGCACCTGTATCCGTTTTCAACGGCGCTGTGAACCATGGGGGAGTGCTCTGCACCGACGTGATTCAAACTTGGCTGGATGTTTCCTATTACCCTTCCCGTGGACAAGAGCAGGCCAACCTGATCCAAGAAAAGTTCCTGCGCAACCTGTTTGAGCCTCACCTGTCATGAATGACCTGAATGCCTTTGCCCAGCTCGTCCGCTCCCTAGCGCCGTGGCAACAACAACTGATCTTTGTAGGCGGCTGGTGCCACCGGCTGCACGCGCACCATGAGAGCGCAACTAAATTGGAGCAGGAATACCTGTTCACCCGTGACAGCGATTTGCTTTTCAGAGGAAAAATACCGGCTCCTGGCCAGCTCGATCAGGCACTCAAAGACAGTGGGTTCGTAGAGCAGCTACATGGTGAGCACAAGCCACCGGCTTCGCACTACACGCTTGGCACAGAGGACCAAGGTTTCTACGCTGAGTTTCTGACACCCTTACATGGCCCAGCCAGCAACAAACATGGCGTTCCTAACGCCACGGCGACCATTGCTGGGGTGAGTGCGCAGAAGTTGCGTTATCTGGATGTGCTGCAGGCAGACCCGTGGACAGTGACAATTGGCAACGATGGTGTGTTTCCCCTGGACACCGCAACCGATGTGCTTGTGGCCCACCCCTTGCGTTTCATGGTGCAGAAGTTCCTGATTAAAGAGTCGCGGTCCATGGACAAGCAGGCTCAGGATTTGCTCTATGTCTATGAGACCCTGCAGCTATTCGGCTCCTGCTTGGATGAGTTCTGCCACAACTGGCATGAGACGGTTGCCCCCAGCATGGATAAAGCATGGGCGGAACGGATAAAGCGTGAATGGCTGGATACCGCTCGAAACGGCGGCGAGCTGCTGACCATGGCGGCGGGGATGGCTACCGAGCGCCCTGTTGCACTGACCGCCCGCCACATGCAGATGGTGCTGCGCCTGGCCTACAACAAAATCTTCACACCCCCAGCACCGCCCGTGGTCCCCGTGTAGCCCTTGAAGCCCAGCGCCAGCAATTTTGCATGGCTGGCGCTGGTTCACTGCACCGATCTGTCCAACCTTGTTGTGCAGGGCAAGCCCTTCCATGACGATCCTCGGTTGCCATGCATACCGCAGGCATCAACGGGAGGGAATATGGGCAAGAAGTTCATGGGGGCTGCACTGGTTGCGGTGATCACGCTGATTGCGGGTGCGCCAGACGACTTGAGCGTGCCACCCGCAAACGCGGCCCCCCTTGCGCAGGTGCGCAACGACGTTGGCCAGACTGATACGCTGCTGGGGGTGGATGCGAACAGTAATGGTGTGCGCGATGACATCGACGCCTACATTGAAAAGTCCGTCCACCATGCAATGCGGCTAGCGGCCACACAGTCAGCTCGCGGCTTTCAGCGGGTGATGGCCACCGACATCAAGGACCGCAATGCTCTACGCGAAACGGCAAACCAGTTCACCCGCGATAACGCATGTGTTTGGGAGACAGCGCGGGAACTGCGAAAACAGGGTACAGGTAGCGCTGCCGCACCAATTACTCGTGCACTGGAAGCATTGACCGCAAATACTGCAAAACGCCAGTCGCATTACGCTGCCTTCAACAGCGGCGCCAGCGGGATGGTCTTCACAAACGCTCGCACCGGCAATTGCGACAAGTAATCGCTCTGCCAGGCGCAATCCACACCGAACCTCGCAATATGCCGCGAGGTTTTTTTTCGACCGAAGCTGCGATGCCAAATGACGTGCTTCAGAACAGATAATCGAACCAAACTGAAAGGGGGGTGTAGGGTGGGTAACAATCTAGAAGCTCAGGCACTGCGGCATAAGACTGAGGCAGTCAAAGCCCTGATCGTGACCAACGGCCTTGCCCAAGGCTTTAAGCGGCCAGTGCTGCGGTATGTGGAAACTTGGTACGCAACCCAGTCAGTTGATTTGCTTCCCCATCATTACCGAACCAAAGTGGGCGCGATTTTCCACAAGCTCATCTCAAGCGATCAGTTGCAGCGGATTGATGAGGCTGTTGCGCTCTACATGGAGGGCGATGACTCTGAGCTGCGCAATTTCATCAAGGGCAGGGTGTGTGTGGCAATTGGCTCTCGGTTGCGCAGCCCCAGTTATGGCGCTCCTATCTGGCGGTCGCGGAAATTCTCTGACCCCTTGTTTCTCACCCCTGCTGGCTTCCTGACTGCGTATCCAGAGGTAGACCAGGACCTTTTCATTGACGTGCTGCAGGCGAATGAAGCCTTGGCTTTTTACAGGGCCATGCCCAACCAGTTCAAGCTAGAAAATGCCAGCTACCAGATCAGTGAGCCTGCCATCCTGGGCAAGATTGGCGGCGCAGGCTACAGACGCTGGCTTGAAGAAGTCAAAGGCCAGAGTTACACCGAACCACGGCGCAGCCTAAGACAAACGCATTCCATCTACTTAGACTCCGGGCGGGAAGGATTGCAAAAGATGTATTCACCTGCATACGTTTTCGCGTTGATGCGCAAGTTCAATGCCGAAGGTCTACAAGTGAGCAAGCCTGATCTAGATCGAATTGTCCACCCGCACGGCATGCCTGCTCAGGTCTGAAAAACAGTCGATGAGAGCCTTGAGAAATCAAGGCTCTTTTTTCATGGCTGGCCATGGAAGGGGTCGTGTGTTGGCGAGGTGCGTGGGGCGCGAAGCAAGAAGCGGAAATCTATCCAAGCTTGTTGCAATTGGATACATGAGGGGCGACGATCTGAAATCCCACTCTGCGTCAGAAGAATCGGGCCGTTTACCCCAGCTGGCCAATGACACTGGCGTCGAACCGGCAGAAACCAGCGAACGCGCCGCACGCGGCTTGTCCACGACATGCACAGTCACCACATTGCCATGAACAATCTGAATTCCTCCAGCGCCAGCCAGGCTGGCTATGCCAAAGCCAAGAAGATCCACGCAAAAACAGAGGAAGTTCCTCTGAGCACCGGCACCTTTGCTCTGTGTCTTGCCGTTGTGAATATCGTAGTGCTCATCACTGCCCCAGTGTCACTGACCACCCTAGGCTTTGTCACTTTCGTGGTCAGCCTCTTTTTTTGCTACTGGCAAAGCGATCACCTTGAATTCTTGGTGCTGGCGCTGCTCGCGGCGGGATTTGGCTGGGTGCACCAGAACACCGCACTTTCTGGCATCCCAACGGACTGGGCCACTACAGCGCTTACAGGTGTCGGCACGCTGGTTGCGCTGGGCCTGTGCTATTTCAACGAAATGGCATGCAGGATTGCCCCATGAAAATGAAAGGCGAGGCCTGTCTTCAGGCCGATGACTTTGTGGCCTTGCGCTCACTGGCCAGATACGGTCGCTGGGAGCAAGGCCGCAGGCTCATGTGGCGTTTCGCAAGGCATGAGGGTTGGGAGTCCGTCCAGTACGACCAGTGCCCAGCCCTTGATGCTGCAGAGCGCCTGGAGCGTGCTGGTCTTGTTGAAGAAGCGGTTTGCCACTGTGGGTGCAAGCGGGACATCATTCAGCTGACAGAGCGCGGCAAAACGTTTGTAGAGCGCATGGACAGGTCAGCAGTAGCCATCGCATCGCAGGACGCGACAGATAGGGCTGAGCTGGCTCCGGTGGTGCTCAGTGAGGCTTCGCAGCGGACATGGTTGTTTAGCGCCTTGCGTGCAGTCTTCAAAAGGGATGGGCAATGAGAACAGATGCAGTGGAACTCGAAACGTCCAGCGCTCATGTGGCCATGGCTGATGCCCGAAAAGCCGCGCAGTGGATTGCGGCCAATCGGCCAGATGTGGCAGTGGGCGCCGAGCCGGTCTTGCTGTTGGTTGCCGACGATGATGTATTCACTTTGCCCGAGCTTGAGGACTATGGTCGAGCTGGCAACGCAGTCCGGTTGTGCAGCGGCGACTTCGGAGATCTTTGGTGGTGCGATCCCGAGAATCGCCAGGTATCTAGTCACCAGTGCTTGCTGTTCACAAAAAAGGACTCACAAGGTGCCTCTGCGCGCACGGTCCTCCTCCGATTCCATGCAAAAACGGAAAGCCAGCAGGAAATCATGAACATTAGAGGAGTGAAAAGTCGTGGCTGAAATTCAGAAAACAATTCCCCCAGCTGACACCGCAATGATCTTGCAGGATTTGGGCGGAGGTGCATTGAAACGACTTGATGAAAACCGTGAGCTGCTGGAGTTGTTGCAGGCCAAAGTGCCGGAGTTGCTGCAAATGTTGGCGCCGATTCAAAATTGAGCCACCGTGCCGATTGAATTTTGAGCCAGGGC
>ERZ724525.1090-NODE-1090-length-15889-cov-9.116521_pt1 | contig 15889 bp, 6 predicted proteins | sample MGYA00376058_ERZ724525 | MGnify/ENA primary metagenome ERZ724525 (study PRJEB28724, sample SAMN07190888) | wastewater metagenome | isolation source: influent of sewage treatment plant in Hong Hong | place: USA: Christiansburg, Virginia | collected 2016-03-01 ... | reverse complement strand
GTACGCCGAAGGACAAGGGCACGCTGGCCGAAATGACCGGTACCGTGTCGTTCGGTAAGGAAACCAAGGGCAAGATCCGCCTGCAGATCACGGATCTGGAAGGCAAGGTCTCTGAAGAGCTGGTGCCTAAGGAGCGCAACATTCTGGTCCACGAAGGCCAGGTGGTGAACAAGGGCGAATCGATTGTGGACGGCCCAGCCGACCCACAAGACATTCTGCGTTTGCTGGGTATCGAAGAACTGGCTCGTTACATCGTTGACGAAGTGCAGGACGTGTACCGCTTGCAGGGCGTGAAGATTAACGACAAGCACATCGAGGTGATCGTTCGCCAGATGCTGCGTCGCGTGATCATCGAGAACTCTGGCGATACCACCTACATTCAGGGTGAGCAGGTCGAGCGTTCCGAGGTGCTCAACACCAACGAAGCTATGCAACGTGATGGCAAGATCCCCGCAACGTACTCCAACGTACTGCTGGGTATTACCAAGGCGTCGCTGTCGACCGACTCGTTCATCTCCGCGGCTTCCTTCCAGGAAACCACACGTGTTCTGACCGAAGCTGCCATCATGGGCAAGCGCGACGAACTGCGTGGTCTGAAGGAAAACGTGATCGTGGGTCGTCTGATTCCTGCCGGTACCGGTCTGGCTTACCACCAGGCTCGCAAGGCCAAGGACGAAATGGACGACGCCGAGCGCCGCGCCATTGCCGAGGCTGAAGAAGCTGAGCTGGCTGGTGTTCTGTCCGACGACGCTGAAGTTGCTCCTGCGGGCAACGCATCGGCCGAGTAAGCAAAGCCCTGATCTGAAGCTGGCAACGGCTTCAGATCACTGCTGATGCACCGCGCTCCCGCTCTGCCTTGTGCAGACGGGAGCGTTTTTCATTGATTCAAAATTTTCAGGCCTGCATTTCATGACTTCCACGCCGTCCAAACCCAAGAACGCCAGCCAAGGTGCTGCTACGCCCAATGCGCCTGCCCTGTGGCAACAGCTGGATGCGGTGGCCAAGGCCCTGCACGGCATTCTGGGTGGCCAGTCCAGCAGGGCCGTGCTGGCACAGGTGCCGCAGCGGTTGCGTCCGGGTGTGCAGGCTTTGCTGTTTCAGGTGCTGCGCAATCTGGGCCGTGCTCAGGCGCTGCAAAAACAGCTGGTATCGCGTGCGCCCGCACCCAAGGTCAGCGCCTTGCTGAGTACGGCTCTGGCACTGGCATGGGATGAAGCCCATGCGCCTTACCCGCCATTCACGCTGGTCAATCAGGCCGTTGAAGCCGCGAAGAACGGTGCCGCGCGTGCGCAATCTGGCTTTATCAATGCCTGCCTGCGTCGTTTCTTGCGCGAGCGGGATGAACTGGTTTCGGTCACGGAAAGCGACCCGGTTGCGGTGTGGAACCATCCCGCCTGGTGGATTGCACGTCTCAAGAAAGACCATCCTCAGGATTGGCAGGCCATTCTGGCAGCCAATAACGATCAGCCGCCCATGACCTTGCGTGTGAATACGCAAAAATGCACGCCAGCTCAATACCAATCAGCGCTGGTAGCTATGAATTTGAAAGCAAAGGCCGTTGCTGAATCAGGCCTTCAGCTGGAGCATGCGGCTCCTGTGCAAGAGCTGCCGCACTTTGAGGAAGGCTGGGCCTCGGTACAAGACAGTGCCGCCCAGGCCGCCGCGCCTTTGTTGCTGAACGGAATGGCATTGCCCAAAGGCCGCCCCCTTCGTGTGCTGGACGCCTGTGCCGCCCCCGGTGGCAAGACCGCTCACCTGCTGGAGCATGCAGCACCCGGCAGCATTGAAGTGACAGCGCTGGAAATTGACCCTGAGCGCGCCCTCCGTATTGGCGAGACGCTGGCTCGTCTGGGACTGCAAGCCAAGGTGGTGGTGGCCGATGCCTCCAAGCCTCAAGACTGGTTTGAGTCGCAATGTGGTGGCCTGCCTTTTGATGCCATTTTGCTGGATGCGCCATGCACGGCTTCGGGCATTGTTCGCCGCCAACCCGATGTGCGCTGGTTGCGCCGCGAAAGCGATGTGGCTCAGCTCGCCACTATTCAGTCCAAGCTGCTCGATACGCTGTGGTCACTGCTGCAGCCGGGCGGCCGCATGGTCTATTGCACCTGCTCCGTTTTCAAGTCCGAAGGCGATGTGCAGATACAAGCGTTTCTTATGCGCAACACTACAGTGACCAGCTTGCCTGCTCCGGGACATTTATTGCCCGGTAATTCGGCAAAAGACGGCTCTGTGTCTGACAATCCCTTAGGTGATCACGACGGCTTTTTTTACGCTCTGCTGGAAAAATCGCGCTAACGCTGCGGCGGGGGCTGTGCGGCGTATGGTCTGGGCCTGCCTTACAGCGCTGTTGCTGTGGGGCAGCCTGACACAGGCACACGCCGATACCGTGATCCCCGACATCAGCTCCATGCAGGTTACCCGCACTGATGAAGGCCTCTTCCTCTCTGCCAGCTTGCAATTCGAGCTGCCCGGCCAAGTGGAAGATGCTCTGCGACAGGGCATCCCCATGTATTTCGTTGCTGATGCACAGGTGCAGCGAGAGCGCTGGTACTGGTCTGATCAGCAACTGGGCGTGGCAACGCGGTACTTCCGCCTCACGCACCAGCCGCTCACACGGCGATGGCGCTTGCATATCTCCAATACGGCCTTTACCAGCTCCGGAACGGGGCTGGCGCTGGGGCAGACCTATGAACAACTGGAAGACGCTGTGGCTGCCATTCAGCGCATTAACCGCTGGAAGATTCTGGAGCCCGCGCAACTCAGCTCGACCTCTGGCGTTTCCGTGCAACTGCGCTTTCGAGTCGATCTCTCTTCGCTGCCCAGACCCTTGCAGATAGGCGCTCTGGGCCGCTCGGGCTGGAATTTGCAGCTCTCTCGCACCCAGGTTCTTGAGGCTGCACCCTGATGGCCGAGTTTCAGCATCTGGATGCGGAAGGCCGCACGGCAACTGTAGGGCGCTGGTCACGCACCACGCGCTGGGCCGTGGGTTCGGGCGTGGTCCTGATGGTGGTGGTCGGCGTTTTGCTGCTGTTCCTGCTGACCATGGCGACCAACAACCGCCTGGCTTACGAACGCAATTACAACTGGCTGTTTGCCGCCAATGTGGTGGCGGCAGGTTTGCTGCTGTTGGTGCTGCTGTGGGGCGGCCTGCGACTGGCACTGCGGCTCAAGCGCGGGCGCTTTGGCAGCCGTTTGCTGCTCAAGCTGGCAGGCATCTTCATGCTGGTGGGCTTGCTGCCGGGTTTGCTTATTTATGTGGTGTCTTACCAGTTTGTCTCGCGCTCCATTGAGAGCTGGTTTGATGTCAAGGTTGAAGGTGCCCTGTCTGCGGGTGTGAGCCTGGCCAGTTCTACGCTGGATACGGTGGCCAACGACATGGCCAACAACACCCGCACTGCGGGCATCCAGCTGTCCCAGGTTTCGGATGCTGGCGCAGCTTTGATGCTGGAGCGCATTCGTGACCAGATTGGTGCGACGGATGTGGTGCTTTGGAATGCATCGGGTAAAGCCATTGCCAGCGCCGGACAATCGCAATTCAGTCTTGCACCCGATCGCCCCACTCCCCAGCAGCTACGCAACTTGCGTGAACAAGGCGGTCAGCGTGCAGTTGCCAGCATTGAGGGGCTGGATGACGCAGGGGATGCCCCCGCTGAAAAAACCGCTATCAATGCCAAGGTGCGCACGCTGGCGCTGGTCCCCAGCTCCACGGTCAACCTGCTGGAAGAAGCGCGTTATCTGCAGGCCATGATCCCGCTGCCAGAGACACTGGTCATCAATGCACTGGCTGTGCAAGAAGCGAATCGCGAATATCAGGAGCGAGCGCTTGCTCGCGCTGGATTGCAGCGTATGTATATCGGTACGCTTACGCTGGCGCTGTTTTTGGCGGTGTTTGGTGCGGTGGTGCTGGCCGTGGTGCTGGGCAATCAACTGGCCAAGCCTTTGCTGCTGCTGGCACAGGGCATGCGTGATGTGGCGCGTGGTGATTTGCGGCCCAAACCCGCTCTGCAAACCGGTGATGAAATTGGCGGACTGACGCGCTCTTTTGCTGTCATGACGCAGCAGCTAGCCGATGCCCGCTCTGACGCCAACCGCAACTTGCTCCAGCTCGATGCTGCACGCAGCAATCTGCAGACCATTCTGGATAACCTCACATCGGGCGTCATCGTGCTCGATAAAAACTGGCGCATCGTGCTCAGTAATCCGGGTGCCACACGCATTCTGCGTGCGCCCATGGCGGTGTTTCAGGGCAAGCGTCTGGGGGATGTCTCTGGCCTGCAAGACTTTGCCCGCGTGGTGCAGGAGCAGTTCGATATTTTCCTTGGCGACGTCTCTGGCGAGCAAGGCCGCGACCGCTGGCAGCAGGTTTATGAGCTTGATGGCGGCAGCGGCAATGGCGATGTGGTGCACAACACCACAAGCCTTGTCATGCGCGGTGCAGAGCTGCCTGAAGATCAGCGCCTGCTGGTGTTTGACGATATTTCAGAAATTGTCTCAGCCCAGCGTGCACAGGCGTGGGGCGAAGTGGCCCGCCGCGTCGCCCATGAAATTAAGAATCCGCTGACCCCGATTCAGTTGTCTGCCGAGCGCATGGCCATGAAGCTGACGGATAAGCTCCAGCCCACAGAGCAGGCGCTGCTGACCAAGTCCGTCAAAACCATCGTCGATCAGGTTGCCGCCATGAAGCGGCTGGTCGATGAGTTCCGCGAATACGCGCGTTTGCCTGCCGCCAATCTGCAGCCGCTGGACCTGAATGCACTGGTTGCAGATGTTTTACAGCTCTATGGCGAAGAGAATGCGACGGTGCGTGTGGACGTATCGCTGGACGAAACCTGCCCTTTGATTCAAGGCGACAGCCAGCAATTGCGCCAGGTCATCCACAATCTTTTGCAAAATGCACAAGATGCGACTGCGCAGAGAGCCCAGGAAACAGGGCAGACTCCGGGCTCCGTCACAATCGAGACCCGCTGGAACGATGCGGCTCAGCGAGTGCGCCTGAGCATCAGCGACAGTGGCACGGGTTTTGCTCCTAATATTTTGCAAAGAGCTTTCGAGCCCTATGTCACCACCAAAACTCGTGGAACGGGTCTTGGCTTGGCTGTCGTCAAGAAAATTGCAGATGAACACGGCGCAAGAGTAGACCTGGGTAATCGAGAGGAAGACGGGGTAGTTCAAGGCGCGCGAGTGTCGCTATCATTTGTACCCAACGATCGCACAGAGGCGGACGCTTGATTGCGCCTCTGGACAATGCACAGCAATAGGCTTTAGACACATGGCAAACATACTGGTGGTCGACGACGAACTGGGGATCCGGGATTTGTTGTCGGAAATCCTCAACGACGAAGGTCATAGTGTGGACGTGGCAGAAAACGCCACGCAGGCTCGCGTATCCAGAGCAACCCATAACTACGACCTGGTCCTGCTTGACATCTGGATGCCCGATACGGACGGCGTCACCTTGCTTAAAGAGTGGGCGACAGCAGGCCAGCTCACCATGCCCGTCATCATGATGAGTGGCCACGCCACCATTGAAACGGCGGTCGAGGCAACGCGCATCGGCGCACTCTCCTTCCTCGAAAAGCCCATCACCATGCAAAAGCTGCTCAAGGCAGTGGAGCAAGGTCTGGCCCGCAGCACAGCAAGCCAGAATGCTGAGGCCGTGTCTTCAAGCAACAACGGCGCAGCGCCTTCTGCCACCGCAAGCATTACCGCCCAGGCCGCTGAAGACAACTTGCCCAACTCTCACCAAGGCTTTGACCTGGACCGACCGCTGCGTGAAGCACGTGATGGTTTTGAAAAGGCCTACTTTGAATTTCACCTGGCTCGCGAAGGCGGCTCCATGACGCGTGTGGCCGAGAAGACCGGTCTTGAGCGCACCCATCTGTATCGCAAACTGCGACAGCTGGGCGTGGACCTTGGTCGCAACCGCCGCGGTTAATTTTCAAAAAAATCGCGAGTTTCGATTTGAGGTTGAAAAGTATGCCTATAATCGTGGCTTCAGCATCCAAGGGTGTTGAAAAAAGGCCCGGTAGCTCAGTCGGTAGAGCAGAGGATTGAAAATCCTTGTGTCGGCGGTTCGATTCCGTCCCAGGCCACCAGATTAAAAGCCTCAGTACTGCAAAGTACTGAGGCTTTTCTGCATCTCGGGCCGCTTGCCTCTATATAAGCTGTGTGATGAGCTGGTTCACCTGCCCGGGTCGAAATTGAGGCCGAAAAATATGCCTATAATCATCGCTTCAGCGAACACATGCGCTGAATAAAAGGCCTGGTAGCTCAGTCGGTAGAGCAGAGGATTGAAAATCCTTGTGTCGGCGGTTCGATTCCGTCCCGGGCCACCAGATTTAGAGCCCCAGATCAGCAATGGTCTGGGGCTTTTTTCATGGTGTGTGCGCTTGTTCTCGATAAATCATTAGCGCGCATCGAGTCAGAGCAATATTCAAAAATCAGAGCGCCTACTGCATGCGGATAGGCGTATTTTTAGGATATTTGCTGTGTACTCAAGAGCTGACAAGCGCGAGCAGCTTTTCTTTTGATAGCGAATCTGTGACACCTCCCGTCAGTCGCCAGCCGTTAAGCTTGCAGCTTCATCGGCACAGACAAGCACAGGAGCGTGTGTGGCAGCACAGCAGCAATCAATAGCGCCGCAATCGGCAAGTCACTGGCAGCCGGGCCTGATTGCCCTGCACGGCAACCAAACCGAGGCGCTGGCTGATACGGTCATGGCCTGGCTGGCCGCCCACCCGCTGCAGGCGCTCGAGCCTGAAATCGTGCTGGTGCAGAGCAACGGCATGGCCGAGTGGTTCAAGATGCGCATGGCCGAGGAGCAAGGCGTGTGCGCAGCCGCACAGGTGGAACTGCCCGCGCGTTTTGTGTGGCGTAGCTACCGGCAAATTCTGGGCAAGCACGAGGTGCCCCGTGAATCGCCGCTGGACAAGACGCCCATGATCTGGCGGCTGATGCGCCTGCTGCCGCTGTGTCTGGAAGAGGCTGAATTCGCCCCCATCGCCAACTTTCTGCGCCCTGGTGAGCCGCAGCGCCTGCTGCAACTGGCCGAAAAACTGGCCGACTTGTTTGACCAGTACCAGATCTACCGTGCAGACTGGCTGGCCGCCTGGGAGCAAGGGGACAACGTACTGCGCACCCCAGGCCGCTCCGATGTGCCGGTTCCCGAAGGCCAGCTGTGGCAGCCCTTGCTGTGGCGCAAGGTGCTGGCCGAACTGAATGAAACAGAGCGCACAGCCACCCGCCCCGCCTTGCTGGCACGCATTCTGGGCGCGCTGCAAAGCGGCCAGCCGCCGGTGACGCCGCTGGCGCGCCGGGTGGTGGTGTTTGGTATGAGCCAGATGCCGCTGTCGTTGATGCAGTTTTTGAGTGGCATTGCCCAGCACAGTCAGGTGCTGATTGCCGTGCCCAACCCCTGCCGTTTTCACTGGGCTGATGCCATTGACGGGCGTGAGCTGCTGCGCCAGCAGCGCCGCCGCCATGCCAACAAAGGTGGGCAGGACCTGGCGCAGATTCCGCTCGAAGCCATGCACGCCCACGCCCACCCGCTGCTGGCTGCCTGGGGTCGCCAGAGCCGCGATTACGTGCGCCAGCTGGATGCCTTCGACACCACCAGCGACACCGCCGCGCAATGGAACTGGCCGCGCGTGGATGTGTATGACGAGGCTGATGCTAACGATCTGGCCGATGCGCCGCTGCTGGTGCAGGTGCAGCAGCGCATCCGCGACCTGGTGCCCATGTCGGAGCATCCTCCATTGGAGATTGCGGCAGACGACCAGTCCATCGTCTTCCACCAGACCCATGGCCTGGTGCGTGAGCTGGAAGTACTGCACGACCAGTTGCTGCATTGGCTGGCTCAGCCCGCAACGCCGGGTCAGGCTGCGCTGGCGCCGCGCGAAGTCGTGGTGATGCTGCCAGCCATTGAAGAGGCGGCACCCGCCATCCGCGCAGTGTTTGGCCAGTATGGCCGTCACGATGCGCGACATATCCCGTTCGACATTGCCGACGTGGGTGCGCGCGCCAGCAGCCCTCTGGTGACGGCGCTGCAATGGCTGCTGAAACTGCCGCAGCAGCGCTGCCGCTTGAGCGAACTGTGTGACTTGCTGGATGTGCCCGCCGTGGCGGCGCGTGTGGGGCTGGACGCCAATGATTTGCCCCAGCTCACGCACTGGATGGCAGGTGCGGGCATTCGCTGGGGGCTCAACCATGCACAGCGTGCGCAGCTGGGTCTGGCCGCTTGTGGCGACCCGAACAGCGCCTGGTTTGGTTTGCGCCGCATGCTGCTGGGCTACGCCAGCGGCCCGGCTGTGGGCATCGACGGCGAGGCTGGCGTGCAGACCTTTGCGGGCATGGAGCCGTACGACGAAGTGGGTGGCCTGACGGCTGATCTGGCGGGCTCACTGGCCAGCTTGCTGGCGCGCATGCTGCAGTGGTGGCAAGCGGCGGGCGTTGCCGCAGCGCCGGATGTATGGGCACAGCGCTTTCGTGCGCTGCTGGACGATTTCTTTGTGGCGCAGACCGATGAAGACCAGGCGCTGGTGTCCGCACTGGATGCGGCTTTGGTCAGCTGGCAGACCGCCTGCGAGCAAGCCGGGTTTGATGCAGATATTCCGCTGGAAGTGGCCCAAGAAGCCTGGCTGCAAGCGCTGTCTGAGCCAGCGCTCAACCAGCGTTTTCGCGCCGGCGGTGTGACCTTTTGCACGCTGATGCCCATGCGCGCCATTCCGTTTGAGGTGGTCTGCTTGCTGGGTATGAACGACGGGGACTACCCGCGCCGTGCCACGCGCGTGGACTTTGACCTGATGGCGCAATCGGGCCAGCAACGCCCCGGCGACCGCGCGCGCCGCGATGATGACCGCCAGCTGATGCTGGATGCCTTGCTCTCCGCGCGCCGCAGGCTCTACATCAGCTGGGCGGGCCGCCATGTGCGCGACAACAGCGTGCAGCCACCTTCGGTGCTGGTCTCGCAGCTGCGCGACTATCTGGCGCAGGGCTGGCAAGGGGAGGGCGGTGGCAGCTTGCTCGCCCAGCGCACGCAGCAGCACCCGCTGCAGCCGTTCAGTCGACGTTATTTTGAGCAAGCCTCGGGTCTCTCGACCTTCGCCCGCGAATGGTATGGGGCCTACGCGCAGAGCGAAGCGCAAGCCGTGCCCGCCGTGCCCGCGTTCGAGCCCGATCCCGAAGTACCGCTGACGTTGGCGCGCCTGACCGACTTTTTGCGCAACCCTGCACGCAGTTTTTTGCGTAATCGCCTGTTGGTGCGCTTTGAGCAAGAAGACGAAGTGGTGGAGGACGACGAGCTGTTCACCGTCGACGGCCTGACTGCATACGGCCTGATTCAGCAATTGCAGCAAGGCGTGCGCACGCAACTGGCCCAAAGCACGCAGGTCGATGTGAGCGCGCAAGTGCACAGTCAGGTGCAGCGCCTGGCCCGCGCGGGCGCACTGCCGTTGGCTGGGCTGGGTGTGCGTGAGGCCGAGGCCTTGCAGGCGCAGACCACGCCATCGCTGCTGGCCTGGCAGGCGCAAATGCAACAGTGGCCGCAGGCCGCACCGCGCCAGCGTTTGCGGCTGGAGCAAGGCGAACTGTTGCTGGATGACTGGATCGATGGCCTGCAAGAGCGGGGAGAGAATGCGGCAGATGGCCAGGGCGACAGCTTTGCCCGCTGCTGGCTGGCGCTGGAGCCGCGCACTCTGCTCAACCGCAAGGGCGAGTTGCAGGCCGCCAAGCTGCTGCCCGTGTATGTGCGCAGCCTGGCGCTGTCCGCTACTGGCCAAGAAACGCTGATGGGCGTGGTGGCACGCGACACCATTGTCTGGGTACAGCCGCTGGAGGCCGAAGAAGCCCGCACCCGCTTGCTGGCGCTGATGGCCTTGTGGCTGGAAGGGCAGAACGCACCGCTGCCACTGCCTTTGAAAAGCGCGATGGCGGCAGGCAAGGATGACTTGCTGGCCGCCACGCAAGCCTATGAAGGCGGCTACATGGTGACGGGTGAACGCGAAGACCCCAGCTGGGCGCGCTGCTATCCGGGCTGGGAAGCGCTGACGGCGGATTTGCGCTTTCATGGGCTGGCCAAGGCTGTCTATGGCCCGTTGCATGACTGGCTGGCCAGCCAGGTGCGAACTGAAGCCTTGCCCGCCGCCACTACGACTGAACACGAAGGAGAGCAGGCATGAGCGCCCCTCAATCGAGCGGCCATGTGCTGCAACCGTTGCACTTCCCTCTCTGGGGCTCGCGCCTGATCGAAGCGAGTGCAGGCACGGGCAAGACCTGGACCATTGCAGCGCTCTACTTGCGGTTAGTGCTGGGCCATGGAGAAGGAGAAGGCTTTGTCAGGCCGCTGATGCCGCCCGATATTCTGGTCATGACCTTCACGCGTGCCGCTACGCGCGAGCTGTCAGACCGTATTCGTGCCCGCTTGATCGAGGCCGTGCAGTGTTTTCGTGGCGAGGCCGAACCGGCTGCGCACGATAGCTTCTTGCGTGACCTGCGCGATGCCTATCCCGAAGGCAAGGCGCGCGACACCGCCGCATGGCGGCTCGACATGGCTGCGCAGTGCATGGACGATGCCGCCATCCATACCATCGACGCCTGGTGCCAGCGCATGCTGCGCGAACACGCTTTTGACAGCGGCAACCTGTTTGATGAAGCGCTGGAGGCCGATGAAAGCCAGCGCCAGACCGAGGCCGCGCAGGACTACTGGCGCCAGCAGTGCTACCCGCTGTCTGGCGAGGTGCTGGAAGCTGCGCTGAACGTCTGGCCCGACGTGCACGGACTGGTCAAAGACATGCAGGCGCTGCTGCGAGAAACCGTACCGGCGGCTGCAGGTGCCGGCTCGCTGGCCGACTGCATTGCGCAGACGCAAGCAGTGCGGACCCAGACGTTGCAAGGTTTAGCCGATGGCTGGGTGGGCAAGGCAGAGCGCCTGCTGCACTGGGTGGAGGCCGAGATGGATGGCCGCGGTGCGCTGTGGGACAAGCGCAAGCTGCAAGCGCGCTACTACACCGACTGGTTCGCCCGCATTACCGCATGGACGCAAGACCCGCTGAACCAGCCGTTGGAGTTGAGTGATTCCGCCCGCAAGCGCCTGTGCCCCGAAGGCATGGCCGAGGCCTTCAAGGGCTCGACCATGGACTTGCTACTGCCCACCGAATTTGCGGAGCTAGCGCAGTTGCTGCATGCGCTGGATGCCTTGCCTGCCACCAGCGTGGCGCTGCGTCTGCATGCCGCTGTCCATGTGCAGCAGCGCCTGCTGTGGCTCAAGCGCCAGGCCGGTACCTTTGGCTTTGCCGACATGCTGCAGCGGCTGGATGCCGCGCTGGCGGGTGATAACGGTCCGGCCCTGCGCGCCAGCATTCTGGCGCAGTATCCGGTGGCGCTGATTGACGAGTTTCAAGACACCTCGCCGCTGCAATACCGCTTGTTTGCCCAGATTTATCAAACAGCAGACAACAGCTTGGAAAGCGCCTTGCTGCTGATTGGGGACCCCAAGCAATCCATCTATGGTTTTCGCGGTGCGGACATTTACAGCTACCTGCAGGCCCGGGCGGCGACCGAAGGCCGCCACTATGTGCTGGACACCAACTTCCGCTCTACACAGGCGCTGGTCGATGCCGTCAACCAGTGGTTTGTGCAGGCTGAAGCGCGGGATGGTGAAGGTGCCTTCATGTTCCGCGCCGGGCAGAGTAATCCGCTTCCGTTCGAGCCCGTCAACGCCAATGGCCGCAAAGAGCGGCTGATGCAAGGCAGTCAGCCCATGGCAGCACTGACGGTGGCGTGGGACGAAGGTGCCGATGAGCCCAGAGCCGCACTCAGCAACGACGACATTCGCCGCCGTGGGGCGGAGTTTTGCGCCAGCCAGATCGTGCAGTGGCTGATGGACGAAGGCACGGGCTTTGCCGAAGACGGTAAGCCGCTGCAGCCCATGCGCCCTGCCGATATTGCCGTGCTGGTGCGCACGGGCAAAGAGGCTGCAGCCGTGCGCCGCGCACTGGCCAGGCGCAATGTGGCGTCGGTCTATCTGTCCGATCAGGATTCGGTGTTTGCCAGCGACGAAGCGCAGGACTTGCTGCTGTGGTTGCGCGCCGTGGCTACGCCGCTGGATGGCCTGGCCGCCCGCGCTGGCCTTGCCACGCCAATGATGGGCTTGTCGTTTGACGAACTGGCCTGGCTGGCCAGCGATGACGAAGCTTTTGATGCGCGCAGCGAGCAGTTGAAAGAGCTGCACAGCCTCTGGCTGCGGCTGGGCGTGCTGGCCATGCTGCGCCAGACCCTGTACCGCTTTGAGCTGCCCGCGCGCTGGCTGCAGGGCATGGGCGGCGAGCGCCGCCTGACCAACTACCTGCACCTGGCCGAGCTGCTGCAAAGCGCCAGCGCCCAGCTGGAGGGAGAGCAGGCGCTGATCCGCTGGCTGGCCACGCAGATCGAAACGCCGGGGGCGACGGGCGATGCGCAAATTGTGCGGCTGGAATCGGACGCTGATCTGGTCAAGGTCGTCACCGTGCACAAGAGCAAGGGGCTGGAATATCCGGTGGTCTGCCTGCCGTTTGGGGGCAGCTTTCGACCTGTGGATGGCAAGGCGGCTTACCTGTCGCTGCCCGTGCTGGTGGACGGCGCTCCGGCGCGTGAGCTGGTGCTTGACTACGACAGCGCGCAGCTGGCGCAGGCTGACACAGAACGCCTGCGTGAAGACCTGCGCCTGCTGTATGTGGCGCTGACTCGCCCGCGCCATGCGCTGTGGATGGGACTGGCTCCGATGAAGCTGCGCAGTGGAAAGAACTGTGCCAATGAAAAGGGCGCAGCGGGCTACCTGCTTGCGGGTGGTGCTTCACAATCCGTAGCAGGATGGCGGGCCAGCGTGCAGACTTTGAGCGACAGCTGCCCGCACATTGCGGTGGTCGATCTGCCGGCCGATCTGCCCGTGCCCACCCGCTATGTGCCTGCGGGCGCATTGCCTGAATTAGCCGATGCGCCGTTGTACGACGCGCAGTTTGACCGCCGCTGGGGCATTGGCAGTTTCTCGTCGCTGACCCGCGCCATGGCTGCGCCCAGCTTGCCGGTGTTGCCCGTGGCCGCACAAAACCCGGCCGAAGATGAGCGCGCCTTGCAGGCCGACAGCGCAGGCGACGGCGTGCTGGATTTGAGCGCCATCACAGCTATGCCTTTGACCGCGGGAGCCCGCAGCGATGCAGCCGTGTGGCACCGTTTTATGCGTGGCCCCGTGGTGGGCAATTTTCTGCACGACCAGATGGAATGGCTGGCGGGCGAAGACTTTGCACTGCAAGCCGAGGAGGACCCCGAGGCCAGCGAACCCTTGGCCGCGCGCCTGCTGCGCCGCTGCGAACGTGCGGGCCGCAAAGAGCAGGCGGCAGACACCTTGCAGTGGTTGCGCGCTGCGGTGCACCAGCCGCTGGCGCCCATTGGCGTATCGCTGGCAGAGCTGGGGCAGGGCGATGCCTTGCTGCCCGAGATGGAGTTCTGGCTGCCCGCGCAGCGTCTGTCGGCCCAGCGCATTGATGCCCTGTGCCGCCAGCACATCTTGCCGGGCCAGCCGCGCCCCAGCTTGCCTGAGCGTGAGCTGCACGGCATGCTGATGGGCTTTGCCGACCTGGTCTTCAGCCACGGTGGGCGCTACTGGGTGCTGGATTACAAAACCAATCACCTGGGCAACGAAGGCGCAGCCTATACGCCCGACGCACTGGCCCGCGCCATGCTGGAGCACCGCTACGACGTGCAGGCCGCACTCTATCTGCTGGCGCTGCACCGCCTGCTGCAAAGCCGTCTGGGTGATGGCTACGACCCCGCCCAGGAACTGGGCGGCGCGCTCTACTTTTTCATGCGTGGGCTGGATGGCGACGCCGCTGGCATGCATGTGCTTGCACCGCCGCTGGCGCTGCTCGATGGCCTGAATGCGTTGCTCAGTGACGAGACCCTAAACCCCGAGGAGATGCAGCCATGAAGGGCCGCCGCAAAGCCGATCTGCAAACGCTGGACTTGTTTGCAACCGGCACATCTACCACTGGATTTACGACCGCCCCCGAAGACGGCGACACGGCCACTCTGACTACCGCAGCTTTGCTGGCTGCGCTGGAACGCTTGGCCGATGTCGGCCTGCTGCGCCGGCTGGACAGCGCCTTGGCCGCCTTTGTGGCCGAGCAAGATACCGATGCCGAACCTGCGCTGCTGATCGCCACTGCGGTGCTGGCCCAGATGGAAGGGCGGGGCCACAGCTGCCTGCCGCTGCTGGCGCTGGCGCACAATCCCAATGAAATCCTGGGCTGGCCCAAAGAAGCTATGCCTGTGCAGCTATCACTGTGGGAGCAGCTGCCTTCCATGCTGGGTGACTGGCTGCAGGCTCTGCTCCGCAGCCCGGTGGTGCGCGTGGTGATGCAGGGCGAACCGTCCGAGGATCAAGGTCAGCCGCTGGTGCTGCTCGATGGCCCGGCGCCGCTGCTCTATTTGCGCCGCTATTGGGACTACGAACGCAATGTGGCGGCGCACATCGCCCAGCGCACGGCAACGGCTGGCACCGAAGTGAACGAGCCGCTGGTGCGCAACTGGCTGAACCGTCTTTTTCACGCTTCTGATGATGGGGTGGACTGGCAAAAGCTGGCCTGCGCGCTGGCGTTGCGCGGGCGGCTGTCCGTCATCACCGGCGGGCCGGGTACGGGCAAAACCTATACCGCCGCCCGTCTGCTGGCACTGCTTTTTGCCACCGCGCCCGATGCCTCGCAGTTGCGCGTGGCGCTGGCTGCGCCCACGGGCAAGGCGGCGGCGCGACTCAAGCAATCCATCGACAGTTCGCTGCTGGAGCTGAAAGATGCCGTGAACGGCGAGCTGGACCTGGACATGCTGGTCAAGCGCATGGGCGCAGCGCGCACGCTGCACTCTCTGCTGGGGGCGCGGCCCGATACGCGGCGCTTTGCCAACCACGCGGGCAATCCGCTGGATGTGGATGTGCTCATCGTCGATGAGGCCTCCATGATCCATCTGGAGATGATGGCCGCGCTGCTGCAAGCTCTGCCGTCCACGGCGCGGTTGATTCTGCTGGGTGACAAAGACCAGCTCGCCTCGGTTGAGGCCGGTGCCGTGCTGGGCGACCTGTGCCGCGATGCGCAGCAAGGCCATTACACGGCAGACACGCTGGCCTATGCCGAACGCGTAGCGGGCCAAGTCCTGCCCGATTCATTCAAGTCGCGTGCTGCGGCGCTGCCGCTGGCCCAGCACACCGTCATGCTGCGCGAAAGCCGCCGCTTTGGTGGCCCTATCGGTCAGCTGGCGCTGGCCGTGAATGCGGGCGATGCCCCCGGTGCTTCGGCGCTGCTGAATGCGCAAACCCAGTCGGGTCTGAACGCCGAGCTGTGGGCGCGCGAAGGCGGCGCGGTGGAGGCTGTGGTGCGCAGCGCCGTGCAAGGCCGTGGCAATGCTGCCAGCTATGCGCTGTATACCGAAGTGCTGGCCCAGGGTCGGGGTCAGCGCTTTGCTGCGGAGGCAGAACACCAGAATTGGGTAAAGGCGGTGCTGACCGCCTTTGACCGCTACCGCCTGCTGTGCGCCGTGCGCGAGGGTGACTGGGGCGTGGCCGGCCTGAACCGCGCCATAGAGGCGCTATTACATCAACGTGGTGCCATTCGCAAAGATGGAGAGTGGTACATGGGCCGCCCGGTGATGGTGACGCGCAACGATGCGCAGCTGGGCGTGTTCAACGGCGACATTGGCATGGCTCTGTCCAGCTTTGCTGACCCGGCGCGGCTGCGCGTGTACTTTTTGCAGGGCGACCAACTGCACCATGTCAGCACCGCACGCCTGGCGCATGTGGAAACAGCGTTTGCGCTGACGGTGCACAAAAGCCAGGGCTCGGAGTTTGAACACACGGCGCTGGTGCTGTCCA
>ERZ724525.1088-NODE-1088-length-15895-cov-5.580871_pt1 | contig 15895 bp, 17 predicted proteins | sample MGYA00376058_ERZ724525 | MGnify/ENA primary metagenome ERZ724525 (study PRJEB28724, sample SAMN07190888) | wastewater metagenome | isolation source: influent of sewage treatment plant in Hong Hong | place: USA: Christiansburg, Virginia | collected 2016-03-01 ... | reverse complement strand
AAACACGTCCTCGCCCTCGAACGCATGGTTAAGTTTAAACAAAAATCTGAAGGTGATTCTTATGTCGGCATTAAAATCAAAGAAGATCTCGGCCTTCAGACCTCAGCTTTTGCACAATTAGAAATGGGTTTCAGTGCAAACAATGGCACTCTTTACACGGGGAGCCGTGACAATGGTGGCATCACCCCAAAATACAACCACAACAAATCATTGGTGGGACTTCGTTTTCAAAATGACATGGGGCAACATCAATTGTATTTCGGCCGTTCAAACACACCATTTGACAGATTAGACAACAGCGTAGGCAAACTACATGCCAAATTTGACTCAGACATGAATCAGACGTTATTGGGTGGCTTGTGGAGCAATGGGGCTTTTTATGATTTCAATAGTAAAAACATTCAATTCATGGCCGCCAGAACAACCCGAGCAGGCGTCATGGGAAACACTTATGAAGGCTCCCAACATCCAAAACGCTAAGCCTCTTTTGGCTTAGCCGCACGATACACCGCCCCCAACGGCTCTCTTGGCGCAGGTTGGCAAAAACAATATTTTTCAGCCGATGAGATTTGGGGCATTTTAGATGATCTACGAGACTCTAAACTCATAAAACTGACAGGCTTAGGCGATACACTTGTTCCACCATTGCTCAACAATGAATGGAAAGTGACAGGTTCTTACTCTTGGCGAAATCTAACTTTGAACGGCTCTTTCGCTCAAGGAAAAATCAGCTACTCGCCCAAAATCTACCTTAACCACCACACGGCACAAGCCTCATTGGCGGTCAACCTCACGCCATTCGACACTTTATTTGCCAACTATGGGGTACAAAAATTTAAAACATTTACTTACAAAAACAGCAATGCCAAACTTAAAATTGACAAACTGGGTCTTGGATACGTACATCATTTTGGGCGCCACACCCAAATATTTACCAATGTAATGGTCGAACGGGCACAAGGCAAACTGATGATCAAAAATAAAACCTATGCACACTTTAATCGTATTTTCGGTGCAGCAACCGACATTGGGCTTTCTCATCAATTTTAACCATTTCAATTATCATTGCACACCCTGAAACCCGCCACGCCTAAACGTTAAAACCAAAGTATCCCGATGTCCTGTCTCGTCCAATGGCTGGATCGGGGTTGATTCATGGATGACTTTCTCATCGTCTAAAAACAACAACGTCCAAGGTTCGTTCAAGGTAAAACGTTGCCCATTCGGCCCTTCTGATTCAAACACGCGGGTCTCTCCGCCCTTGATACCTTCACGCCCAACCACCAGCACCACCACAAAATCAACACCATCACGGTGAGCGCCTTCAGGCGTAGGGCGTCCAATGCCATCGGTGGTGTCGATGCGAAATTGATGAGCCTCGATGAACCATGGTTGCTCACCTTTCAAAGATGAGCATTGCTTGGCCAGCATCTGCAAGACATTTTGCCACGCAGGATTCGCAATCACAACCGGCTCAATGGGTTCAAACATGCGCTCCATGCCACCATGCAAAGCGTTATAAGCCAAAGGTTGCCAGTGCGCACGATGCGGCACTTGCATCACCTGATCGGCCTCGGCAATGAAGCAAGAATGGCGGCGGCGGCGATAGCGGCCACCATCTTTCAAATAATTATCGGGGGGTAAATCATTCCAGCTGGACACCAATGCATTTAAATGGTGTCCAGTTTCATCACGTGCCCATCGATTCACATCAGCGGCAGCAATGACTGCATAACCTTGGGTTTGAATCACATGGATGAATTGTTCTGTTTCAGTTATTGGAGGGGCAATTAAAAAAGTCATAAAATAAATAGATTAAAAAGAATATGCTTCATTGTACGAGGGTGCACCCATGGACGCAAATGACTTTCACAGTGGTATGCCTAAAAAGAATAAATTGGATGTGAAAAGATTCCGCCTTTCCCCTTGAAATATATGGGTAAAGCCATCATAATTAGCAGTCTAGGGACGTGAGTGCTAAAACAGTACTTTTTGGAAAATAGAACGTCCAACAACGCCCTAACATTTTGATTTTATTGTTCTTAAACTGATAGGAGTTATTCATGAACATTCGTCCATTGCACGACCGCGTGATTGTTAAACGTGTTGACGCGGAGCGCACAACCGCTTCGGGCATCGTCATCCCAGAAAGTGCGACTGAAAAGCCAGACCAAGGCGAAGTCATCGCTGTCGGTCCAGGCAAACGCAATGACCAAGGCGTGCAACAAGCCCTTGATGTCAAAGTGGGTGATCGCGTGTTGTTCGGCAAATATGCAGGCCAAACAGTAAAAATCGACGGTGACGAAGTGCTCGTCATGCGCGAAGAAGACATCATGGGCGTGGTTCAAAACTAAGATTTTGTCACATCCAAATCAATTTAATTAAATGTATTCATACACTTAACAGCATTTTTAAAGAAAATCTTTCGAGCGTCAATCACGTGTAGGTTTCATTCGTGCTTCACCCTCCACACCCTTATTACAATCAATGTGACGGGTAAAGATTGCTTAAATCAACACAGCGTGCGACAAATGCTGGGGTTTTCAAAAAAAGACACTGTTAGTCAAATTATGAATAGTCTATTAAATGCATCAAACATTCATTTGAGGAATTCAAAATGCCAGCAAAACAAGTATTATTCGGCGACATCGCCCGCGCAAAAATGGTTGAAGGCGTTAACGTCTTGGCCGATGCAGTCAAAGTCACTTTGGGCCCTAAAGGCCGTAACGTTGTATTGGAACGCAGTTTCGGCGGCCCTACAGTCACCAAAGATGGTGTGTCTGTTGCTAAAGAAGTCGAACTCAAAGACAAATTTCAAAACATGGGTGCACAAATGGTTAAAGAAGTGGCTTCACGCACTTCTGACAACGCAGGTGACGGCACAACCACTGCAACCGTTTTGGCACAATCCGTGGTTCGTGAAGGCATGAAATATGTGGCCGCAGGCATGAACCCAATGGATTTGAAACGTGGCATCGACAAAGCAACCATCGCCGCCATCGAAGAATTGAAAAAACTGTCACAACCAACGACTTCAAACAAAGAAATCGCCCAAGTCGGTACAATTTCTGCTAACTCTGACGACTCAATCGGCAACATCATCGCTGAAGCGATGGACAAAGTCGGTAAAGAAGGCGTGATCACCGTTGAAGACGGCAAATCATTACAAAACGAACTCGACGTGGTTGAAGGCATGCAGTTCGACCGTGGCTACTTGTCACCTTACTTCATCAACAATGCCGAAAAACAAGTGGTTGAACTCGATTCTCCATTCGTTTTGTTGTTTGACAAAAAGATCTCTAACATCCGTGACTTGCTGCCAACATTGGAACAAGTGGCTAAATCAGGCCGTCCATTGTTGATCGTAGCAGAAGATGTTGATGGCGAAGCCTTGGCAACTTTGGTGGTGAACAACATCCGTGGCATCTTGAAAACGGCAGCCGTTAAAGCCCCAGGTTTCGGTGACCGCCGTAAAGCCATGTTGGAAGACATCGCCATCCTCACAGGTGGTACAGTGATCGCTGAAGAAACAGGTTTGACGCTGGAACAAGTGACTTTAGAACACTTGGGTCAAGCCAAACGTGTTGAAATCGCTAAAGAAAACACGATTATCATCGACGGCGCAGGTCAAACGGCCAACATCGAAGCCCGCGTTAAACAAATCCGCGCGCAAATCGAAGAATCAACATCTGACTACGACCGTGAAAAGTTGCAAGAGCGCGTGGCCAAATTGGCAGGCGGTGTTGCAGTGATCAAAGTCGGCGCAGCCACTGAAGTCGAAATGAAAGAGAAAAAAGCCCGCGTAGAAGACGCATTGCACGCAACCCGTGCAGCGGTTGAAGAAGGCATTGTGCCTGGTGGTGGCGTAGCCCTCCTCCGCGCCCGCGCAGCCATCAGCGGTCTGACTGGCGTGAATGCCGATCAAAACGCAGGCATCCAAATCGTTTTGCGCGCAATGGAAGAACCATTGCGTCAAATCGTGCAAAATGCTGGCGAAGAAGCTTCTGTTGTCGTGAACCGTGTGATTGCTGAAACAGGCAACTTCGGTTACAACGCCTCAACAGGTGAATACGGCGACATGGTTGCAATGGGCGTTCTCGACCCAACCAAAGTCACGCGCACTGCATTGCAAAACGCCGCATCAGTTGCAGGTTTGATTTTGACCACAGACTGCATGATCGCTGAAATCCCAGAAGACAAACCAGCAATGCCAGACATGGGCATGGGTGGTATGGGTGGTATGGGCGGCATGATGTAAAAATACTGACTGACAACACTTAAACCGATAACAACGATAAATTGAGTGGTCAATCCAAGTTAGAAAAGCAAAACCCCAGCGACGGCTGGGGTTTTGTATATTATTGGGTATCACTCTTTGTTCTCAATGAAGAGAATTTAATGATAGTAGAAGCTCGCACATTCAAGAATAAATAAAATGCCTGTCAAGAAGCATCAAAATCCACACCAGAAATACAAAAGGTTATTTCGTCTCCTTTTACCAAAATATAGTCAGCATCATTTGACATTGGTATATCTCGTTCACGACCACCCTTCATCTCACCAAATTTTGTATTGAGAGTAATTCCCTCTGATATCGAATATGAATAAGCCGAATAACCCGCATCATATAGTCCATCTTTACCCTTGGGATAATTAGGATAATGCATTGAATTATAGCTGGGACGTAATATGTTAATGAATGCTTTCTCAGCATCGGCGACCAGACGCTTGTGATCATAGTAATAATTCAAATCACTTTCTTGTAAATCTGACTCTTGCCCAAATTCTTTCAAAAAGATTGGTTCTACTTTGAACAAGAATAGATATGTTTCATCACTCACACGTGCACCTGGGTTTCTTTGAGGTTCATTAGCTAAAATCTCTTGTCGGGCTTTATGCCCTTTTGCGAAAAGTCGATCATAGCTATCCCCAATCTTTGCAATTCCAACATAAAGTAAATCGAATTTTGCTAGCTTCAGGTTTGAACAGAGTCCACCAACTATAGGTGACTTTCTACCTTTAAGTAATAGGATATAGTCAGGAGTACATTCAAATAACCGCTCTTCCTCATCTGTTGTGATGCGATTAATGCAAATATAAAGCTCTCGACAATCAACGCTAATTAGTGCATCCTCATCCAATCCTTTGATTAAAACCACTTTGTTCAGGTCAATCCACCCTGAATCCTTCGACTGGTTTGGGACTTCAATATCGAACTCAATGCGACCTAATTCGATGTTTTTCTTTATGTTCAAAAACCGTGCTTCCGCTCTTCCACAAATCATGTAAAAGTCGCTTTGGCGAATTTTTTCCTCTGCCATTGAGATTGCGGCAATTTGTGAAGCCATACTATTAGGAATTGGCGTACAAACTAAGTCAAGCATGGCTGAACAGATATTCGTCTTTTGTGAGTCCAAAAATTTCTCCTAAATTATTGTAAGGGTTGCTATTAACTATGTACCCAGTTTCATTGCCCATAGCAGCTCGGGCGCAATAAACGTTTTTCGTGCATTGCGCCGCATGTGTAGAAAAAATCAACAATTTTTATTCAAAACATGCGGCGCAATGCGCTGCGCTTATTGACGCCCTACCCATTGGCATGTCTTATGTTCACGCGGCGAGTCCGTTTGTGCAACCCAATCGGACGAATAAATCAAGCCAATTATAATTGTGAAACCTCCATTTATGTTGCACAAATTGGGTTAGGCATGAGCATACACTTGTTTAGAATTTGTAACGCTGTCCATCTTCACGCACAGAAACGCGTCGTTTGTCTAGTTTTTGCTCATTGATGAAGTTACGCAGCTCTTTGCGTGTCAGCATTGTATGGCTGACCCATTCCATATGGATGCCGACAATTTTCGATTTGCTTGAGAACTGGTAAGCGCGCTTTACATCGCCCTTGCGCATGACGATTGAAGCATCAAAACCATTAACCCGAGCATAACAACGAGTCCATCAGTAGGCAAAAAAAATGACAGCAGCGCTGTCATTTTTTATCCAGTATTCAAATCAACGTCGTCCACCACCGCGCCATTCTTGATTCCAGCCGCGTTTATGACCACGCGAATGCCCAAAATTACGATTGTCATGGTGCTCATAACCATAATCAACATAATTCACTCGGTTCACAACCCGTGGATAATCGTCATACACGACGACATTTGGAATGCTGATCCGTGGCGGTGTGATGGCAACTTCTCCTGGTGTTACGGCACACCCTGTCATCAATGTGGTGACTGCACCAAAGGCAACCATTAACAATGTCTTTTTCATAAAACCTCCCTAAAATACAAACTGAGCACCAACTGGGTGCAAAACGGCGGACATCGACGTTTAGTTATTAAAAAATCAACTCGTTGAGATAACGTTTCAATTTGTGAATCGGTGGACATGAAATCAAAACAATTGTAAAAAATTACACGCGTTCGCCTTGAGCGTTGATGACCACTTCGCCATCTTCTTTACTGAATGGGCCTTTTTGCGCCAAGGGCAGAATGTCCAGCACGGCTTCTGATGGGCGACATAATTTCGTACCCCACTCCGTGACCACGATGGGGCGTTCGATGAGGATGGGGTGCTCGACCATGAAGCCGATTAAATCTTTGTCAGTCCATTTTTCATCGGCCAGATTGAGTTCGTCGTATGGAGTGCCTTTTCGGCGCAGTAATTCACGCGCGCTGATATCCATGTCGCTCAATAATTGTTTGAGTGTTTCGCGGCTGGGCGGCGTTTCGAGGTAGTGAACGACCGTCGGTTCAACGCCTGCGTTGCGAATTAAGGCCAAGGTGTTACGTGATGTGCCGCATTTGGGATTGTGATAAATGGTAACGGCGGTGGTATTTGATGTGTGTGTTAAATCGGTGTGCTTCATTTTAAAAACAATTAGAAAATTCAATGAACGGTGTTTGGAGCGGTCAGTAAAAATTGAGAAATGTCCACGATAAACTGTGCACCTGTTTCATCTACACAATAATATTCACCATGCATCCGACCAAACGGTGTGGATAAAGGACAGCTGCTGCTGTATTCAAAGCTCTCACCAGCTGCAATTTTAGGTTGAACCCCAACCACACCATCACCACGAACTTCGCGAGTGGTGCCAAAACCATCGGTGATCACCCAATGACGGCTCAACAACTGCGCTGATTTTTGACCCACGTTGGTGATTTGAATGGTGTAAACGAAAACATACACATCATTGGCGGGATCCGAATGCTCTGGCCAAAATGCAGTATCAACTTTAATTTTAAACATAAGACTTACCTCCAAAAGCCAAGCAATTGATTCAATCTTAATGGGTTTAGTTTGATTTAGTTTGATTTAGTTTGATTTAGTTTGATTCAGCCTGACAAGCAACGTTTTGATTGTAGCACGCTTTATCGGTGTCCGCCTCGATTAAGACAACCCATAAAACGCTGGTACACTTCACATCTAATTAGAAAAAGCCATCAAAGCATAGTAAAATACGGCATTCAATTTAACTTAGGATCACCATGACCTTCCGCATTTCCCCTTCCCTTCTGTCTGCCGATTTTGCCAAATTGGGCGAAGAAGTCACCCATGTATTGGCTGCTGGCGCCGATTGGATTCACTTTGATGTGATGGACAATCATTATGTGCCCAATCTAACTTTTGGGCCGATGATTTTAGAAGCAATTAAACCGTATGCAGGCGATGCCATGATGGATGTGCATTTGATGGTCGAGCCCGTGGATGCATTGATCGCCAGCTTTGCTAAAGCAGGTGCCGACATGATTACATTTCATCCAGAAGCTTCACGTCACGTTGATCGCAGCTTGGGCTTGATTAAAGATTTAGGATGCAAAGCGGGTTTGGTGCTTAACCCAGCCACACCTTTGAACATTCTTGATCACGTGATGGACAAGCTTGACATGATTTTATTGATGTCAGTCAATCCTGGCTTTGGTGGTCAATCCTTCATCCCTGAAACACTCAACAAAACACGTGCAGCCCGTGCACGCATTGATGCACACGTGGCTGCAGGCGGCCAAAACATTTTATTGGAAATCGATGGTGGGGTCAAAATTGACAACATCCGTGAAATTGCCCAAGCAGGTGCAGATACATTTGTTGCAGGCTCAGCTATTTTTAATGCCCCAGACTACAAAACCGTCATCGATCAGATGCGTGCAGAACTGGCGCAAGTCAAATAATGGCGCATATCGAGCATACACCCACCGCACATTCACACACCAAAGCCATTTTGTTTGACCTTGATGGGACTTTGCTGGACACGGCGCCTGATTTGGTGACTGCGGTCAATGCCTTGCGTGGCGAATACCATTTGCCACCGCTGTCATTTGAAACCGCGTTGTCAATGGTGGGTAAAGGTGCTCATAACTTAATTCAGCGTGCTTTGACGCATGAGCAAGCACTGAGATTTGATGCAGATGTTGCTTATGCTCATTTTGCAGCGCATTACCACCGCATCAACGGTGATGCAACGCGTGAATACAAAGGGGTGAGTGAAGTGCTGCATGCCTTACATGCACAAGGTTATCGCCTTGGCATCGTCACCAACAAACCCACAGAATTCACACTGCCATTGATTCAACAGTTTGGCTGGTCAAATTTATTCAGCAGTGTGGTTTGCGGAGACACATTGAGTGTTCGAAAACCACGACCAGAGCCACTGTTTCATGCCCTTGCAGAAATGAACAGCACCGTCAAATCCGCATTGATGGTGGGCGACTCAATGAATGATGCATTGGCCGCCGAAGCTGCTGAATGTGCTTGCGTCATTTTAGATTATGGTTACAACGAAGGTCAGCCTGTGCGCGAGGCTTTGAAACAATGGCCTCATGTCCCAGTACACTCGGACTTTGCCTCTGCTTTGCGTTCATGTTTATCTTGAACATTAAAAATCGCCGTCGAAACGGCGATTTTTTTCAACACATCAAGCTTGACACACACCCATTCAATTGCGAAAAGAGATTGAAAACACACCACATCCCTTGTTTTGATTCCAATCATCACCTTTGATTCTGCCTTGGGCTTATCAAAACAGGTTGAATAAGCACCAAGCATAAATCAGGGTAAAAGCAAACAGGGTGAAAAGAGATGGTTTATTCTGAGCGTTTATGATTTCTCAAGTGTTGGTGGGGTGATGTCTTTCTCAGCGGCAATCATTTTATCATCACCTTTGAGCATGGCACCGAGCAACAACCCCAGACCTGCCGCCATACCAACGGCTTTCCAAGGATTTTCCTTAACAAACGCCTCTGTTGCTGCGCCCGCTTCGGTTGCTTTTTGCACCACCTGATCTTGCAATACGCTGGTTTGGGCTTTGACTTGCTCCAACAATGCCATCGCCTTGTCACGCAGCTCTGCGGCCTGCACCCCACTTGTGCCTGCGGCTTGGCGCAAGAGATCCTCAGCTTGCGCTAAAATGCTTTTCACTTCATTCATCATTCACCTCACAAAATTCAGTTGAAACCATTGTGCAAAATTGCGGCTTATTATGACTCAAAAAAATATTCACTGCAGGTCATGCTCGGTATTTTTCATTGATGTCGTCATAAAAAAGCCACTGCAACATACAGTGGCTTTTTTATGGATTAAATCTCGACTTGAGTCCCCATCTCCACGACACGATTTGGTGGGATTTTGAAATAATCCGTGGCACGCACCGAGTTACGCATCATTAAAGCAAACATTTTTTCACGCCACAAAGCCATGCCTTTTAATTTACTCGGAATGACCGTTTCACGGTTAAGGAAGAAAGAAGTGTCCATCATCTCCATGATCAAATTTTTCTTGGCACATAAGGCCATGATGCCTTCCATCGTTGGCTCTTCTTTAAAACCATAATGTGCATTGACCACAAAAGCAGAGTCACCAATTGTTTGGATATCCAGTTTATTTTCGTCTTTGATGTAAGGCACGTCTTCTGTATGAACACCCAAGAAAACGATGCGCTCATGCAAAATTCGATTGTGTTTAAGGTTGTGCAACAATGAATTGGGCACATTGTTCAAATCACTGTGCATGAACATGGCCGTGCCTTCAACCCGTACAGGCGGATGGGCCAACAAACTTTCCATAAAAGGCACGAGTGGCAAATTGACCCCTTCTGTGCGCTCATGAACAAGCTCTTTGCCACGTTTCCACGTCATCAATAAAGTGAAAATGGCCAAACCAATCGTTGCAGGAAACCAACCGCCGTCAAGGAATTTGACCGCAGTCGCCGAAAAGAAGGTCAGGCTCACTGTGATTAAAAAAGCAAAAATAGCCAAAGACAATGCCCGATTCCATTTCCACACCGTGAACATCACCACCAACAGCAAAATGTCATCAATCGTCATGGTGGTCACCACTGCAAAACCATAGGCTGAAGCCAAATTGCTTGAACTTTTGAACAAGATGATTAAAATCATCACCAATGCCCACAACAACCAATTGATGAATGGCAAATAAATCTGACCTTTTTCTTGTTCATTGGTGTGAACAATTTTCAAACGAGGGCAGTAGCCCAATTTAATTGCAGCACTGGTCAAAGAAAATGCACCTGAAATCACCGCTTGAGATGCAATCACCGACGCCAAAGCCGACAAAACCACCAAAGGCAAAGTCCCCCAAGCCGGTGCCATCATAAAAAATGGGTTTTCTTTGGTCGCATTGTCAGCCAAAATCATTGCACCTTGACCAAAATAATTCAACATCAAACCAGGCCACACCACGAAATACCATGCATACACAATCGGTTTTCGACCAAAATGCCCCATATCGGCGTATAAAGCTTCACCACCCGTCAACACGAGCAAAACCGAACCGAACACCAAGAAGCCATGAATCCCATTGTGGGTCGCAAAATACAAAGCGTGGTATGGGTTTAATGCATGCAAAATGGTCGGGTTATCAATGATATGGGAAACCCCCATTGCCCCCAGCACACCGAACCACAGCAACATGATCGGTCCAAATAACACGCCAATGGTCGCTGTCCCACGCTTTTGAATCACAAACAAACTTGTCAAAATGACCGCAGAAATGGCCAAAATAAGGTGATCATCTATCGATGGAATCGCCACTTGTAAGCCCTCAACGGCAGACAGCACAGAAATCGCTGGTGTGATCACCGAGTCACCATAAAACAAAGAAGCCCCCAGCATACCCAAGACAATGATCCATTTATACTGATTGTGATCCTTACCCCGTAAAGTCAACGACATGAGCGATAAAATCCCCCCTTCGCCATTGTTGTCTGCACGCATGATCAAACTGACATATTTAAAACTGATGACAATCGCGGAAGACCAAAACAACAATGACAACAACCCCAAAATGGTGGCTTCATTCATGACCAAACCATAATGTGCTGCAAAACTTTCTTTCATTGCATACACAGGGCTGGTACCAATGTCACCGAAAACAATACCAAGTGCTGCCAAAGCGAGTGCATGCATGGCCTGCTTGGTATGATCTTCTTGCTGTACATCCAGTGCATCATTTGAGTTGTGCATAAAAAACCTCTGCTGATTAAAAATATAAGAATAAACTATTAAAAACAAACAAAAACAATAGGATAAACCGCTTAATTAAAGCGGTTTATGTGATTTTTGAAAGACTATTTGTGTGCCAATGCCATTTCAATCTGCTCAACCATGGACAAAGGTTGCGTCGATGGCGAGAATCGCTGTACGGTAACGCCGTCACGCGCCACCAAAAACTTAGTAAAATTCCATTTGATGCGTTCAGTCCCCAAAAGACCAGGGGCTTTGGTCTTTAAATCTTTCCATAAGGGCTCCGCATCATGGCCATTGACCTTGATTTTGCCCATGACAGGAAAAGTCACGTGGAAATTTTTGTCACAAAAACCAGCAATTTCCGTCGCATCGCCTTTTTCTTGCGCACCAAATTGATTGCATGGAAAAGCAATGATGCGCAACCCCTGATCGGCATATTGCTCATGCAAGGTTTGCAACTCAGCGTACTGCGGCGTGAAACCACAGGCACTGGCGGTATTGACAATCAAGATGACTTCACCAGCATAGTCTGAAAGATCAACAGGCTCATCAATGAGATTTTTAACTGTAAAATCGGTGATTTTTTTCATTTTTTGGCTTTTATTTTATACCCAAAATCCCATCAACTCGTCCACACGGGCATGGCCTCCATCACGAGGCGCATGTCCAATAGCTTTTGGTAATGTTGATTGAAGGTGAACATTTGATGCGCCGCACTGGTCTGCATCACTGCTGGTAATTGATTTTCTTTGGCTTCTTTAATCAAATTTTTGACAGCAGCGTTGGCTGTCAAAACCTCATATGTGGCAATTCTACCTTGTTTATTCACATTCGTGTTGCAACGCACCAATCGTTGAGCAACCACTCCGATCAACACACTCGACAGCACGTTGCGCACAAAAGACTTATTTTCTGATGGAAACACGTCAATTAAACGAGAAATGGCTTCAACAGCACTGGCACTGTGTAAAGTTGCAATCACCAAATGCCCCGTCTCAGCCGCACGCAAAGCCAGCTCAATGCTGACCAAATCACGCAGCTCACCAACGACAATCGCATCGGGGTCTCGACGCAGCACATCCCTCAAAGCCGTCGAAAAACTGCCCACTTGATTGCCCACTTCCGACTGATGGATCAAGCATTTATCACTTGAAAACCGATATTCAATTGGATCCTCCAAAGTCACCACATGCGCTTCATCTTGCTTATTCACATGGGCAATCCAACTGGCCATGGTGGTGGACTTACCACTCCCTGTTGCACCTGTGATCAAAACCAAACCATGTCTAAATGGTTTGAGTTTCTCCAAAAATTCAGGCGCACCCAACTCAGCCAAACTCGGTGCTTGTTTTGACAACAAACGCACCGCAACAGCAATGCCATCCGTTGTCATGTAAGCACTCAAACGCACACGGATGCCAGAACCTTGATCGAATAAAGCAAAATCGACCTGCTCGCCAGCGAGCCAAATCTCATGCTGAGCTGGCTTGAATTGAGCCATAAGCCATGTGCTCAATTCATTGTGAGAAAGAATCGGTACGGCCAAAATTTTTAATCGACCGGCCACTCGCACTCGAATCGGTGCATCAGCGCACACGTGCACATCACTGGCATGCTCCAATTGAGCAGCATTTAAAATAGCGCTAAAATTCATGAACATCACTTTTTTAATTGCAAAGCCACCCTGCTTTGCGCTTGTTTGAAATTTAAAATATTGAGCAGAAAACAAGCGCAGCGCCATTTCATAAAACAGCTTCATTGCTTCAGGTCAAGCCATTGACGACTTTCACTATAAAGTATTTTGAGGATGTGAAAAACACACGCACATGCTATGCTTACATCCTTTATCAGCGCCCATTATTATTGAATACATTCAGCATGTCAAACTCAGTCGACCATCCACTTTCTAGCTCACTTGAACAACAGATACAACGCATCACATCGGCCATTCATGATGCATGCACTACAGCACAGCGTGCGCCAGACACCGTTCAACTGCTCGCCGTCACAAAAACCCATCCGATAGAAACCATACAAGCCGCTTACGCCCTCGGTTTAAGGAGGTTTGGTGAAAACTATGTGCAAGAAGGTGTGGATAAAATCATTGCTCTGCACCGCCTTATTCCTGACAACCAAGCCATTTGGCATTTCATTGGTCCATTACAAAGCAACAAAACCCGTTCGATAGCAGAGCATTTTGCATGGGTGCATGGGATTGATCGCCTCAAAATTGCCCAACGTTTGAGCGAACAGCGCCCTGTACACTTGCCCTCACTGAATGTGTTGATTCAAGTCAACATCAGTGACGAAAGCAGCAAAAGTGGCTGTACGCCAGACAGTGCACTTGAATTGGCTTTGCAAATCATTGATTTACCTCACCTGACTTTACGCGGCTTAATGAGCATACCCGAAGCCATCGACCCCGATGCTGATGAAACGATCCAATGTGCTCCTTTTGTTGCCATGGCTCAACTGCATGCGAACATCAAAGCCCATTTGCCCCATGATGCGGCCTCTGTTTTTGACACCTTATCCATGGGCATGTCTGATGATTATCAACATGCCATCGCTGCGGGCTCAACTTTGGTTCGCATCGGCAGTGCATTGTTTGGTCGCCGCCCAGCACCAATTCAAACAAGACCCCATGACATCCCCCATGCGTAATCGCATGGAAATTCATTGTTTTCGATCTAAAAAACTTAAAAACTCACGACATCTTGTTCAAAACCATTGCTACCCTTTTTTTTAAAATCACATTCACATTGATAACATGACCCCCCATGAGTAAAACTTACCTTGTTGATGCCAACTATCGTTTCATTGCAGCCAACCAAGAGGTCAACACCCGGATCGCCCAGCGCCAGCAAGCATTGGCTTTATATGTCAGTTTGATGTTGAGCCTGCTCGCTGCATTGGTCGCCTTGCGCCCAACAGCAGGCATGAGAGAGCCTCCAATTGAGTGGCTGACTTTGGGATTTCCAGTGTCATCGATTTGTTTTGCTTTTCTTAATTACAAAGCCGAGCGTGCCATCAGCAACTTACGTGCCTTTTTGTCGATGCTTGAACGTTTAGAGAATGCGCATGAGACATTACCCAGTTACAACACAGACCCGCGTTGGTCAAACAATGCCAACCAAGCACGACGCTTTCATGACTACACCGCCGTCCTTTTGGTCGCAGGCGGCAACGCTGCGGGTTTGGGTGCGGCTTTGAGCATATACCAACAGCGATTCATTGAGGCCCCACTGTTCCTGTATGCCGCCATTTTTTTAGCATTAATTTCCATAGTCATTTTGGCATTAACCCCCAAATGGAGTTATCAAGCGCACACTGAAGCACACTAACTCGCACTGAATGCGATTGAAGATGCTCTAACCCCATCCGCTCAGCCACTTTATTTTTTATTTTTTCAAAAGGTACAGCACCATGCACACAACCCCTCAAATCGCCTTCCTCGGCGGTGGCAACATGGCCACAGCCATCATCACGGGCATGATCAACCAAGGTGGTTTCACCCCGCAGCAAATTGTCGTGCTCGAACACAACACCGATCACCGAGATCATTTGCACCGCACATTGGGTGTGACCGTATTTGAAAACCTCGCAGCGGCCACACACCTTTCACCCGATGTGTGGATTCTTGCAGTCAAACCTCAGAGCATGAAAGCGGCTTTAACTGAATTATCTCCCTTGATCAAAGCCGATCAGGTCGTTCTGAGCATCGCCGCAGGTTTGACCATCGCCACGTTGTCCGAATGGTTGCAACAACATAAAAAAGTGGTGCGCACCATGCCCAACACGCCTGCGCTTGTGGGTAAAGGCGTTACAGGGATTTACGCCCCACTGAGCATCGTGACCGAAAATGAGCAAGTGCTGATCAACCAAATTCTCTCTGCAGTCGGCGTGAACATTTGGTTGCAGACAGAAGCTGAAATTGACACCATCGCCGCCATCTCAGGCTCAGGCCCTGCATATGTATTTTATGTGATGGAGCACCTCACCGCAGCGGCTCGCCAATTGGGTTTTGATGAAGAAACCGCCAAACTGCTCGTACAAAACACTTTTTCTGGTGCTGTGGCATTGGCCGACGCTTCTGAAGATCCTGTCAGTGTGTTGCGCGAGCGCGTCACGTCAAAAGGAGGCACAACGGCAGCGGCGTTGGCGGTGTTCAATGCGCAAGGCATTGATCAAGCCCTCATTCAAGGAACCCAAGCAGCGACTGAACGTGCGCGTGAGTTGGCCGTTGAATTGGCGAAATAAATTCATTTCAACCCAAGTGTGCTCATTTTAAATGAGCCACCCCAACAATACGTAAAAATACGTAAAAAGACAACCCCATCTTTTATTTTTTTAGGTGAATTAAACTACGAAAGGCAATTTTCAAAAAGATTCGAGCTAAGCGCTTG
>ERZ724525.1073-NODE-1073-length-15939-cov-7.166709_pt1 | contig 15939 bp, 15 predicted proteins | sample MGYA00376058_ERZ724525 | MGnify/ENA primary metagenome ERZ724525 (study PRJEB28724, sample SAMN07190888) | wastewater metagenome | isolation source: influent of sewage treatment plant in Hong Hong | place: USA: Christiansburg, Virginia | collected 2016-03-01 ... | reverse complement strand
GTGGCTAACGGCCTGCAGCAGATCAAGAACGACCATGGCGCTAGCGCCATTGGTGCTCTGGTCAGCCCCCACAGCACTGTGGAAGAGCTGTACCTGGCTGGCAAGCTGGTGCGCGGTGTGGGTAGCGAGAACATCGACTACCGCCTGCGCAATGCTGAGTTCACCGCCGCCCAAGGCGTGCAGTGGCTGGGTATGCCTATTGCCACTTTGAGCAATCTGCAGTCGGCTCTGGTCGTAGGCTCGAACCTGCGCAAGGATCACCCGCTGTTTGCTCAGCGCATTCGTCAGGCAGCCAAGAAGGGCTGCAAGGTCTTCTCCATCAACGATCGCGTGTACGACTGGGCTCTGCCTGTCGCCGCTTCGGTGGTTGCTGCAGGTGACTGGGCCCAGGCGCTGGCTGATGTGGCTGCCGCTGTGGCTGAAGCCAAGGATGTGACTGCACCTGTGACAGGTCAGGCTCATGACGAAGCCAAGGCAATTGCTGCTGCGCTGCTGGCGGGCGAGCAAAAGGCTGTGCTGCTGGGTAATGCCGCAGCTCACCATGCTCAAGCCTCCACGCTGCTGGCTCTGGCTAACTGGATTGCTGAGCAAACCGGTGCGACTGCGGGTTACCTGACTGAAGCGGCCAACACCGTTGGCGCTCAATGGGTCAAGGCTGTGCCGGCTGCTGGTGGCATGAACGCTGCCCAGATGATTTCTGGCAATGTCAAGGCTGCCATCCTGCTGAACGTCGAACCCGAGTTCGATAGCGCTGCTGGCAAGGCTGCCGTTGCGGGTCTGAACAAGGCCCAGATGGTTGTGACACTGAGCCCGTTCAAGGCGAACATGGAATTCAGCGATGTACTGCTGCCCATTGCTCCGTTCACCGAAACATCGGGGAGCTTTGTGAACGCCGAAGGCCGTCTGCAAAGCTTCCACGCGGTGGTCAAGCCTCTGGCTGAAACCCGTCCCGCATGGAAGGTGTTGCGCGTACTGTCCAACTTGATGGGCGTGAAGGGCGTGGACTACGAAACGTCGCAAGACGTGCTGGTCGCTGCTACTGCTGGTGCCACGCAAGTGCCCGCCAGCGTGCTGAGCAATGCCGCTAAGGCAGTGAGCGCAGTGTCTGCTGGCAATGTGGCTGCTCCCGTCGTCGCAAGCATTTACCAGCTCGATAGCATTGTGCGCCGCGCTACGTCGCTGCAATTGACGGCAGATGCCCGTCAAGTTCGTGAGGGAGGCGCCGCATGATCGACGCATTGAAAGCTTGGGGCCTCGGATTGTCCGCAGCCCCCTTCTGGACCGACATGGCCTGGCCTGTCATCTGGATTCTGCTGGGCATCGTAGCCATCGTGGCTCCGCTGATGGGCGCTGTGGCTTACCTCACACTGTGGGAACGCAAGCTGCTGGGCTTCATGCAGATTCGTTTTGGCCCTAATCGCGTGGGTCCATTTGGTCTGCTGCAGCCTCTGGCTGACGGCTTGAAGCTGCTGACCAAGGAGCTGATTCAGCCTACGGCAGCTGCCAAGGGCCTGTTCTATGTGGGCCCGGTCATGGCCATCATGCCGGCTCTGGCTGCATGGGTTGTGATTCCTTTCGCTCCCGAAGTGGCTCTGGCCAACGTGAATGCGGGTCTGCTGCTGATGATGGCTATTACTTCGATCGAAGTCTATGGCGTGATCATTGCGGGCTGGGCTTCGAACTCCAAGTACGCCTTCCTGGGCGCGCTGCGTGCTTCGGCTCAGATGGTGAGCTACGAAATCGCGTTGGGCTTCTGCTTCCTGGTGGTCATCATGGTCACCGGCAGCATGAACCTGACAGATATCGTGATGAGCCAGGGCAAGGGTCAGTTCGCATCCATGGGTGTGAGCGTTCTGTCGTGGAACTGGTTGCCTCTGCTGCCAATCTTCGTGGTCTACCTGATCTCGGTGGTTGCTGAAACCAACCGTCACCCGTTTGACGTGGTGGAAGGTGAAGCGGAAATTGTGGCCGGACACATGGTCGAGTACTCGGGCATGGGCTTTGCAGTCTTCTTCCTGGCTGAATACGCCAGCATGTGGCTGGTTTCCATTCTGGCCGTCATCATGTTCTTGGGTGGCTGGTTGCCTCCGGTTGACTTCCTGGGATTCATCCCCGGTTGGATCTGGCTGGCTATCAAGACCTTCCTCGTGGTGTCGTGCTTCATCTGGATTCGCGCTACCTTCCCTCGCTTCCGTTATGACCAGATCATGCGTCTGGGCTGGAAGATCTTTATTCCCGTCACCCTCGTGTGGCTGGTGGTCGTGGGTGCTTGGCTGTACTCGCCCTGGAACATCTGGAAATAAGCGGAGTACGTATGTCTGCTGCAGTCGCTGCAACTCCTTTCTCCTTTAAGGATTTCCTCAAGAGCTTCATGCTCTGGGAACTGGTCAAGGGCATGGCCCTTACTGGCCGCTACACCTTCCGTCGCAAGATTACGGTGCAGTTCCCTGAGGAAAAAACCCCTCAGTCGCCACGCTTTCGTGGTCTGCACGCTCTGCGCCGTTATGACAACGGTGAAGAGCGCTGCATTGCCTGCAAGCTTTGCGAAGCCGTGTGCCCTGCCATGGCTATCACTATCGAGTCCGATGTGCGTGACGACGGCTCACGCCGCACCACGCGCTACGACATCGATTTGACCAAGTGCATCTTCTGCGGCTTCTGCGAAGAAAGCTGCCCGGTGGATTCCATCGTTGAGACGCACATCTTCGAATACCACGGCGAAAAACGCGGTGACCTCTACTTCACCAAGGACATGCTCTTGGCAGTGGGTGACCGTTATGAAGCCGAGATTGCTGCCAACAAGGCGGCAGATGCCAAGTACCGCTGAAGCGGCTCCTTGATCACTTGAAAAGATTCGATCCATGGACGCCAAAACTGGTTTTTTCTATCTGTTCTCGGCAGTGCTGCTTTTTGCAGCCTTCCGGGTCGTCACGGCTCGCAACCCTGTGCATGCCGTGCTCAATCTGATTCTGGCTTTCTCGCAAGCAGCTGCTATCTGGCTGCTGCTGAAGGCTGAATTCCTCGGCATCGCTCTGGTGCTGGTCTATCTGGGCGCTGTGATGGTGCTGTTCCTGTTCGTGGTGATGATGCTCGATATCCGTATCGACGACATACGCCGCGGCTTCTGGAAGCATTTCTGGTATGCGGCCCCGTTTGGGGTGCTGATTGCCGTTGAAATGGGCATGGTGCTGATGGGTGGTTTCGGTGATGTGGAGGATGTGAAGGCTGCAGGCGCGACCATGGTCAACGCTGCGGGTCAGGTCGTTCCTTACTCGAACACTCATGAGCTGGGCAAGCTGCTGTACACGGAGTACCTGTACCCCGTGGAAATCGCAGCGGTGATCTTGCTGGTGGCCATGATTGCCGCCATTGCTCTGACCCTGCGCAAGCGCAAGGACAGCAAGGCAATGAACCCAGCGGATCAAATTCGTGTGCGCGCTTCTGACCGTATCAAGCTGGTCAAGGTGGAGACAACCAAGCCTGCACAAAAACCTGACGCCGAAGCTGCGGCGCCTGCTGTGGAGACAAAAGCATGACGCTGACTTTGGGCCACTTCCTGACGCTGGGTGCAATGCTGTTTGCAATCGCGGTGGTTGGCATCTTCCTGAACCGCAAGAACCTGATCGTCTTGCTCATGGCCATCGAGCTGATGCTCCTGGCCGTGAACACGAACTTTGTCGCGTTTTCCAGCTATCTGGGCGACATGCACGGGCAGGTGTTCGTGTTTTTCATCCTGACCGTAGCCGCTGCTGAAGCGGCAATCGGTCTGGCGATCTTGGTGCTGTTGTTCCGTAACAAGAGCAGCATCAACGCGGAAGACCTCAACACCCTCAAGGGTTGAGTTCGCCGTTACTTGCAAGGTTCTCTAGAAATGAGTCAAACCCTTTCTGCATCCCTGCTGCTTGCGGTGCCTCTGGCACCGCTGGTCGGCTCCCTACTCGCGGGTATCTGGGGCACGGCTTTCGGCGGCAACAAGATTGGTCGCACTGGCAGCAGCTCCCTGACGATTCTGGGCGTGCTCGCCGCCTTCATTCTGTCGGCACTCACGTTCAAGGCAGTCGTTTTTGACGGCGCTACGTTCAACGAGTCCATCTACACGTGGATGGTTGTCGGCGGCCTGAAGATGGAAATCGGTTTCCTGATCGATTCCATCACCGCCATGATGATGTGCGTGGTGACCTTTGTGTCGCTGATGGTGCACATCTACACCATGGGCTACATGGAAGAAGACGAAGGCTACAACCGCTTCTTCTCCTATATCTCCCTGTTCACCTTCTCCATGTTGATGCTTGTCATGAGCAACAACCTGCTGCAGCTGTTCTTCGGCTGGGAAGCCGTGGGTCTGGTGTCTTACCTGCTGATCGGTTTCTACTACAAGAAGTCCACAGCCATCTTCGCCAACATGAAGGCCTTCTTGGTCAACCGTGTGGGTGACTTCGGCTTCATCTTGGGTATTGGTCTGATCGCTGCCTACACCGGCACGCTGAACTACTCTGAAATCTTTGCCAAGCTGCCCGAGGTTCAGAACACTCAGCTGCCCGGTACGGGTTGGATGCTGGTGACCGTAACTGCCATCTGCCTGTTTGTGGGCGCAATGGGCAAGTCGGCCCAGTTCCCTCTGCACGCATGGCTGCCAGACTCCATGGAAGGCCCTACACCTATCTCCGCGCTGATTCACGCGGCGACCATGGTGACGGCTGGTATCTTCATGGTGTCCCGCATGTCTCCTCTGTTTGAGCTGTCGGATACAGCCCTGAACTTCATCCTCGTGATCGGTTCGATCACGGCGCTGTTCATGGGTATCCTGGGCATCATCCAGAACGACATCAAGCGCGTGATTGCGTACTCCACGCTGTCTCAGCTGGGCTACATGACCATCGCTCTGGGCGTGTCGGCTTACTCTGTGTCCGTGTTCCACCTGATGACTCACGCCTTCTTCAAGGCTTTGCTGTTCCTCGGAGCGGGTTCCGTCATCATGGGTATGCACCACAACCAGGACATCCGCTGGATGGGTGGCGTGCGCAAGTACATGCCTATCACCTGGATCACCTTCCTGCTGGGTAACCTCGCGCTGATCGGTACGCCGTTCTTCTCGGGCTTCTACTCCAAGGACGCCATCATTGAAGCGGTGCATGCTTCCACCCTGCCTGCTGCTGGCTTTGCCAACTTTGCAGTGCTGACTGGTGTGTTCATCACGGCTTTCTACTCGTTCCGCCTGTATTTCATCGTGTTCCACGGTAAAGAGCGCTACGACCAGAATCCCGATGCGCACCATGATGACCACCACGCTCATGACGACCACCACGGCCATGGCCACGATGCCAAGCCGCATGAGTCGCCTCTGGTCGTGACCGGCCCTCTGATGTTGCTGGCCATTCCTTCGGTGGTGATCGGTGCGATTGCACTGATGCCCATGCTGTTTGGCGACTTCTTCAAGGGCGTGATCTACGTTGATGGCTCCAAGCACGGTGCCATGGCTGAACTGGCCGAGAAGATTCACGGCTGGGTGCCTATGGCACTGCACGGCTTCACGGCTGCACCGTTCTGGCTGGCTTTGGCTGGTGTAGTGGTGTCCTATGTGTTCTACATGGTCAAGCCTGAGATCCCCACTGCCATCATGGCTGCTTCCAAGAAGATTGGTCTGTACCAGGTTCTGGAAGGCAAGTACGGCGTGGACTGGGTGTATGAAAACATCTTTGCCCGTGGTGCTCGTGCCTTCGGTAGCTTCTTCTGGAAGGTTGGCGACCAGGCCATCATTGATGGCGCGATGGTGAACGGCTCCTGGAAGCTCGTGGCCAAGTTTGGTCAGTGGATGCGTGGTCTGCAAACAGGCTATGTCTATCACTACGCGTTGGTCATGCTGCTGGGTATCGTTGCCCTCATGACGTACTTCGTGTGGCTCAACAAGTAGTAGAGGAAGAACAAAAATGGGTTTGTTGAGTCTTTCTATCTGGGTTCCGATTGCATTCGGTGCCCTTCTGCTGACCTTCAGCAAGGAAGGGCAGGCCAACGCGGTGCGCTGGCTGGCCCTGATCGGCGCTCTGATCGGCTTTGCGGTGACCATTCCTTTGGTCACCGGTTTTGACACCACCACTGCCAACATGCAGTTCGTGGAGAACGCGCTCTGGATTGAGCGCTTCAACATCCACTACCATCTGGGCGTGGATGGCATCTCCATGTGGTTCGTGCCACTGACTGCTTTCATCTCCGTTGTTGTGGTGATTGCCTCTTGGGCAAACATCACAGAGCGCGTGAACCAGTACATGGGCGCGTTCCTGATCCTGTCGGGTCTGATGATCGGCGTGTTCTCGGCACTGGACGGCATGCTGTTCTACGTGTTCTTCGAAGCCACCCTGATTCCGATGTATCTGATCATCGGTATCTGGGGCGGTCCGAACCGTATTTACGCTGCCTTCAAGTTCTTCCTGTACACCTTGATGGGCTCACTGCTCACGCTGGTGGCACTGATCTATCTGTACACCCAGTCGGGTGGCAGCTTCGAGATCCTGGACTGGCACAAGCTGCCCCTGTCCGGTACCGCACAGACGCTGATCTTCTTTGCCTTCTTCGCCGCGTTTGCGGTGAAGGTGCCCATGTTCCCGTTCCACACATGGTTGCCAGACGTTCACGTGGAAGCGCCTACAGGCGGCTCCGCCGTGCTGGCTGCCATCATGCTGAAGCTGGGTGCCTACGGCTTCCTGCGCTTCTCGCTGCCCATCGCTCCCGATGCGGCACACGAGTGGTCGGGCCTGATGATCACGCTGTCGCTGATTGCCGTGATCTACGTGGGTGTAGTAGCTCTGGTGCAAAAGGACATGAAGAAGCTGGTGGCTTATTCGTCCGTCGCGCACATGGGCTTTGTGACCCTGGGCTTTTTCATGTTCAACAACCTCGGCATTGCCGGTGGCCTGATGCAGATGATTGCCCACGGTTTCGTGTCCGGCGCGATGTTCCTGTGCATTGGCGTGCTGTATGACCGCGTTCACTCGCGTGAAATTGCTGCCTACGGCGGCGTGGTCAACACCATGCCCAAGTTCGCTGCCTTCTCGCTGCTGTTCTCCATGGCCAACTGCGGCCTGCCTGCAACGGCCGGCTTCGTGGGCGAGTGGATGGTGATTCTGGGGGCTGTGCAATACAACTTCTGGATTGGCATGGGCGCTGCAACAGCCCTGATCTTTGGCGCTGCCTACACCCTGTGGATGTACAAGCGCGTGTACCTGGGTCCTGTGGCCAATGACCACGTGAAGGAACTCAAGGACATCAACTGCCGTGAATTCCTGGTTCTGGGCATTCTGGCTGCAGCCGTGATGGTCATGGGCCTGTATCCCAAGCCCTTCACCGATGTGATGGATGTGTCTGTGGCAGAGCTCATCAAGCATGTGGCTGTGAGCAAGCTCAACTGACCAGACTGAAACGAGAGACACGAGATGATTGACAACATCAGCTGGCTGGCTATTTACCCGGAGATTGTTCTCCTGGTCATGGCCTGCATCATTGCCTTGGTGGACTTGGGCGTGACAAGCGCCCGCCGCACAGGCACCTATGTTCTGACCATGCTCACCCTGCTTGTTGTAGCGGTGATGCAAGGCATGTATGCCTCTAGTGGCAATACCTTCTACGGCTGGGGCAACATGGTTGTCTCGGACGCCATGGGCAACTGGCTCAAGTGCTTTGCCACGATTGCCATGATGATCACCATGGTCTACGGTCGCCCCTACGCGGCCGAGCGTGACATGCTGCGCGGCGGTGAGTTCTTCACCCTGTCCATGCTGTCGCTGCTGGGCATGTTCATCATGATCAGCGGCAACAACTTCCTAGTCCTGTATCTGGGCCTAGAACTGCTGACCCTGTCCAGCTACGCACTGGTGGCTCTGCGCCGTGACAATACTGCTGCTGTTGAAGCGGCCATGAAGTACTTCGTGCTGGGTGCCATGGCTTCGGGCTTCCTGCTGTACGGCATGTCCATGCTCTACGGTGCTACCGGTTCGCTGGATATTGGCCAAGTCTTCAAGGCCATCTACTCCGGTGAAATCAAGCACCAAGTGCTGGTTTTCGGTCTGGTGTTCGTGGTTGCTGGTCTGGCCTTCAAGCTGGGTGTGGTTCCCTTCCACATGTGGGTACCTGACGTTTACCAGGGCGCTCCTACAGCCATCACCGCTTTGATTGGTGGCGCTCCCAAGCTGGCCGCGTTTGCCATGACGATCCGCCTGCTGGTGGATGGCCTGCTGCCCCTGGCTGTTGACTGGCAACAGATGCTGATGGTTCTGGCTGTCTGCTCGCTGCTGGTGGGTAACCTGGCCGGTCTGCAGCAGACCAGCCTCAAGCGCATGCTGGCTTACTCGACCATCTCCCAGATGGGCTTTGTCATGCTGGGCCTGATGTCGGGTGTGGTGGACGGCAAGGTTGATCCTGCGACCGTCGAAAACGCCTATAGCTCCGCCATGTTCTACGTGGTGACCTATGTGTTGACGGCTCTGGCATCGTTCGGTGTGATCTTGCTGCTGGCCCGCGAAGGCTTTGAAAGCGAAGAGATCGCCGACCTGGCTGGCCTGAACCAGCGCAGCCCGCTGTACGCTGGCGTGATGGCGATCTGCCTGTTCTCCATGGCCGGTATTCCTCCGCTGGTGGGCTTCTATGCCAAGCTGTCCGTGCTGCAAGCACTGATTGCTTCGGGCAGCAGCCTGTACATCGGTCTGGCCGTGTTCGCTGTAGTGATGTCGCTGATCGGCGCCTTCTATTACCTGCGCGTTGTCAAGGTGATGTACTTTGATGCTCCAATCACAGCTACCAGCGTGTCCGCTCCTCTGGATGTGCGCGTTGTGCTGACCATCAACGGTGCGCTGGTTCTGCTGCTTGGCATCTTGCCTGGTGGTCTGATGGCCTTGTGCGCTGACGCCGTTGTGCGTGCCCTGGCTTCCTGATAAGACGAATGCGATGAGGGCTTGATGCCCTCATCGCTTTTTCTAGGAATGGCTTAGTGTCTATTACCGCCTCTATCTGGCTCATCATCTTGGCTGCCCTTGTGGCAGCCAATTTGCCTTTTATCAACCAGCGTCTGGGCATCGTCGGCCCAGTCGTTGCAGGTCGCAAGTCCTTGTGGATTCGCCTGCTCGAAATGGTGATTCTCTATTTGCTGGTCGGTGGCCTCGGCCTGCTGCTTGAGCGCCGTGCCGGACAGATATCACCACAAGGCTGGGAGTTTTATGCAGTGACTGCGACACTGTTTCTGACGCTGGCATTTCCTGGCTTCGTATATCGCTATCTTGTCCATCGCAAGGGTTGAGTTGCTGCCATGAAAGTGCTTGATCTTCACTGCCCTGCAGGCCATGTCTTTGAAGGCTGGTTTGCATCGGAAGATGATTTTCAGAATCAGCTGCAATGCCAACTGGTGCAATGCCCCACGTGCGGTGATAGTGATGTGACCAAGCGCTTGAGTGCACCGCGCCTGAATCTGGGCGCCCAGCCACCCAAGACGCCTCAAATATCCAAGCTGACGACGGCAGCTGCAGCACCCGCAGCTTCAGCCGTCAAGCCAGAGATCAGTGCTGAAGCCCACGCACATCTCCAGTCCATGCAGGCCGCGTGGATGCAGTGGTCGCGCAAGGTGGCTGAAAACACCGAAGACGTAGGCAAGAAATTTGCCGAAGAAGCGCGCCGCATTCACTATGGTGAAACCGAAGAACGTGCCATTCGTGGTCAGGCCAGCCCTAAAGAAGCCATTGAACTGATGGAAGAAGGTATTGGCGTTCTGCCACTGGCCTTGCCTGAAGCCGCAGGTGGCGAAGGCGGCAGTGGCAGCTTGCAATAAGCGCAGCTGATACTCTGCTGATGTATTCGCTAAGCGCAGAGATCAATCAAGCTGGCGGTAGATTGCATCGGCCAGAACCTGCAAACGCTCGCGCGGCAGGTCGGCACTGAGGGCGTAGCCCTGCTGGCCATCAATCCAGTAAAAGCCATGTGTCGTGCCATCACGCGACCACTGAAAAGCGGCCGGAGCCGATGCTTTCGTTGCTTGCTGATCCAATACCGAGACATAGAGCGTGAGGCGCTCGCCGGCCGCGTTTTCATACATGAACTGGGCTCGCGCCTGTCCTGTCTCGCCAGGTAGCAATCTTCCTCCCATGAGCTGAAAACCTTGTGCTTCCAGCACAGGTGTCTTGAGGGACACGCCAAGTCGCTTGGACAGCCACTGCACCAGATGCGCCTGTTGCTGCGCAGCGACTTCTACCGGGTGGCGCTTCTCTGGCACATAGACCGCATGGGCCGCCGCGGCCTCGCGCACAAAGCCGGGCAATGGCGTCGTTGTGCCGGTTTGTGCGATTGCCATTTTTTGCTGACTTGCGCCATAGCCAAGACCAAACCCCGCGCCGATACCCAGACTCAGCATCAGACCTGCAGCCAGTGCATGTGGCCAGCGCCATTGTGTTAGCGGTTGACGCAATGCCCGGGTGAGCGCAGGCGGAACCGGCTCATCCAGCACCTGCGCGTGCAGAGCTTGCAGGCTCGCCGTCTGGGCCTGAATGGCGGCCATGCGCGCGGCTTCATCAGGATGATAGGCCAGCCACAGCGCAACGGCTGCTGCACTTTCGGGCTGCAACTCTCCATCGACCCAGGCGTGCAGCGTGGTTTCATCAGGTCGCTGGGTGCTCATCTCGCTTTCCTTCATTTCACAGCCCTCAATACGATGCTTGCAGGCCGTTCACCGTCCATCAGGCGTCGCAGTTGCTCGCGTGCGCGCGACAGCCGTGACATCACCGTACCCACTGGAACGCCCAGCATTTGTGCCGCTTCGCCATAGCTGAATTGCTCCATGCCAATCAGCAGCAGCTCTCGCGCCTGAGGGGAGAGCAGACCCAGTGCCCGCTCCAGATCAAGATGCAATGCCAATTTGGGCATGGGGTCGTGGCTGGGGTCTTGCGCTTCATCGAGCTCCACGGTGCGATGCCGCACCGCCTGCTGCCACTGGTTGGCGTAGAGGTTGTGCATCACCGTCAGCAGCCAGCTGAGTAAAGCTTTTTGCGCTTCTTCAGCTGTGGCGGCTGCGGGAGGGCGCCATAGCGCCCATTTCTGGCAGGCCCGCTCCAGCGTGTCTTGAACCAGATCATCAGCCAGCGCGGCATCACCCGCAAGCGCACGGGCGTAGCGGCGCAGGCGGGGAATGTGGGCGAGGGCTGAGTCGATCTTCACTCAATACGCTCAAATGCCTCAGGGCTTGGCAACATGCCAGCTGTTGTTGAGGAGGCCGTCACCGGTCATATCGCCGGGTTTGGCATCTTTGGCCCAGTGGTAGAGCGGGCGGCCTTTATAAGCCCATTGCTTGCTGCCGTCGTCGCGCATCACCACGCTCCAGTCGCCAATAGGGGCGGCATTGGCGGGGGCCATCAGCGGCGGCCAGTTGGTGGCGCAGCCGCCGTTGCACATGCTTTTGCCGGCAGCGTCTTTGTCAAAGACATAAAGCGTCATTTGCGTCGGGCCGACCAACATGCCGTTCATGGTGGTCGCCGGAGACTTTGCCATGGTGGCCGTGCCGGTGGCGCAGCCCGCCAGCAGGGCGGCAGAAAGAATCGTCAGGGATACGATGCGAAGCATGAGAACTCTCCTTGTGGTTGACCTGCGGTAAACAGTCCAGCGGGTAGTTTTATTCCATGCTTTTTCAACAATGCATGCAAGCGTTGTTGATTCGATTTTTTTGATAGCGCCTACTGCTTGTTAAACAAGGGTTTCATGAATAAAACAAGCTGAAACTTATGAGTAAAAAGCGCAAGCAGCTTTGAAATGAATAGCAATTCTTGGCGTCATTTGTCGCCATGGGTTTTTATGGGCGACAAACAGCAAGCATATTTGCGGCGCTTGGGCTAGTAACCAAGTTACCTTAGTGGGAATTTGCAGGCTCAGGGTTTACGGCAGCGTTGCGACTGCCCAAGCAGCTTGTAGGCATTTGATTGATATGTCGCTTTAATAAATATTGATAGCACGATAACTATGGCCATCAAGTGGTTTGCGTGTACTGAAGTGGACGCTGACCTCTGTGCAAGCTGCTTTCTGCCTGATGCTTTTGAGTTTTTCTCTTTGAATTTGAAGTTTGTAATTACTCCTTGTTCTGACGCCTGTTTACGGAGTTCCTAGGGAAAGCATAAGTGGCTGTCAGTCACTCTCCTAGGAGTTTCCCGCTGCGGCAGCGCTGCCGGGCAGCCCAAGATGCGAAGCAAGCAGAGGGTGCATTGCAAAGTGCGCCTGTCTTTTGTTTTGTAGCACTCAGGACTGACGGCCAGCGCATGAGCGACCTAATTCTCGAAACCAAGCAACTCACCAAAGAGTTCAAAGGCTTTACCGCCGTCAGCAAGGTGGATCTGGCCGTGCAGCGTGGCTCCATTCACGCGCTGATCGGGCCTAACGGTGCGGGCAAGACCACTTGCTTTAACTTGCTGACCAAGTTTCTGGAGCCCACCTCTGGAAGCATTCAATTCAACGGCGTAGACATTACCCGCGAAGCCCCGGCGCAGATTGCGCGGCGCGGTGTGATTCGCTCCTTCCAGATATCGGCCGTATTCCCGCACAGCACCTTGCTGGAGAACGTGCGCATCGGTCTGCAGCGCAAGCTGGGTACGGCCTACCAGTTCTGGACCAGCGAGAAAACGCTGAACCAGCTCAACGACCGTGCCATGGAACTGTTGACCGAAGTCGGTCTGCAGGACCTGGCCGATGAGCTGACTGTGAACCTGCCTTATGGCCGCAAGCGTGCGCTGGAGATCGCCACCACGCTGGCCATGGAGCCCGAGCTGATGCTGCTGGACGAGCCTACCCAGGGCATGGGCCACGAGGACGTGGACCGCGTCACGCAGCTCATCAAGAAAGTCTCGGCTGGCCGCACCATCTTGATGGTGGAGCACAACATGAAAGTGATTGCGACGATCGCTGATCGCATCACCGTGCTGCAACGCGGCGCCGTGCTGGCAGAAGGGTACTACGAAGAGGTTTCGAAAAATCCGCAGGTGATGGAAGCCTATATGGGGACCACGGACGGGCAGTTGCAGGGGGCGCACTGATGGCTCCACCCTTGTGCCGCTTTGTGGCTTCCCCTGAGAGGGGCGGCTGCCTCGTTGATGGTTTTGTGCCTGTTTTGAGTGATACGAATGAATAAGACAAGTACTCCGGCGCTGGAAATTTCGGGTTTGAACGCTTGGTATGGCGAGTCCCATGTGCTGCATGGCATGGACCTGGTGGTCAACCCCGGCGAGGTGGTGACGCTGCTGGGCCGCAATGGAGCGGGCCGCACTTCCACGCTACGGGCCATCATGGGCCTGACGGGGTCGCGCAAGGGCTCGATCAAGATCAATGGGGTGGAAACCATTCAGTGGCCTACGCACAAGATTGCGCATCTGGGCGTGGGCTACTGCCCCGAGGAGCGCGGCATTTTTTCTAGTCTGTCCTGCGAAGAAAACCTGATGCTGCCGCCGCCGCTCAAAACCGGCCAGCCCGGCATGAGCGTGGACGAGATCTACCAGATGTTTCCCAACCTCTACGAGCGCCGCAATAGCCAGGGCACGCGCTTGTCTGGTGGCGAGCAGCAGATGCTGGCTGTAGCGCGAATTCTGCGCACGGGTGCACGCTTGTTGCTGCTGGATGAAATTTCTGAAGGTCTGGCCCCCGTCATCGTTCAGACCTTGGGTCGCATGATTAAAACGCTGCGCGAGAAGGGCTACACCGTGGTGATGGTGGAGCAGAACTTCCGCTTTGCCGCGCCGCTGGCTGACCGTTTCTATGTGGTCGAGCACGGCCATGTGGCCCTGCGTTTTGGCGCTGATGAGCTGGACGCAAAGATGTCTGTGCTCAACGAGCTGCTGGGCGTGTGAAGCACTGCATTTCTCTTTTCTTTTCATAACAAAGACCTAACCCTGGAGATCAAGATGAAAGCAAAACTGAGCGTTCTCTCGTGCATGCTGGCTGTTGCAGGTTTGGCCAGTCCCCTGGTTCAAGCGCAGGAAAAAGTGAAGATCGGCTTTGTGACCGATATGTCCAGCCTGTATGCCGACGTGGAAGGCAAAAACGGCGCGCTGGCCATGCAAATGGCGATTGATGATTTTGGTGGCAAGGCGCTGGGTCAGCCTATCGAGCTGATGAGCGCAGACCACCAGAACAAGGCCGACATCGCCGCATCCAAGATGCGCGAGTGGATTGATACGCAGAACATTTCGCTGGTCTTCAGCGGCACCAACTCCGGCACCGCGCTGGCTGTCTCGCAAGTGGCGAATGAGAAAAAGCGCGTTCACTTCAACAGCGGTGCGGGCTCTTCCGCGCTGACCAATGAGCAGTGCAACCCCTACACCGTGCACTACGCCTATGACACCGTGGCTCTGGCCAAGGGCACAGGTGGCGCGGTGGTCGATCGCGGTGGCAAGGACTGGTTCTTTTTAACGGCTGACTACGCCTTCGGTCAGGCCCTTGAGAGCGACACCACCAAGGTCATTCAAGCCAAGGGTGGCAAGGTCCTGGGCTCGGTCAGGCACCCACTCAACGCATCTGACTTCTCATCCTTCCTGCTGCAAGCGCAAAGCTCCAAGGCCCATATTCTGGGCTTGGCCAATGCGGGTGGCGACACCATTAACGCCATCAAGGCGGCCAAAGAGTTCGGTATCAACAAGACCATGAAGACTGCCGGTCTGCTGGTCTTCCTGACCGACATTCACAGCCTGGGCCTGAAGAACACCGAAGGCCTGCTGCACACCACCAGCTGGTACTGGGACATGAATGACGAATCGCGCAAATTCGCCAACAAGTTCTTTGCCAAGACCAAGCGCATGCCCACCGATGTGCAGGCCGCCGACTACTCGGCTGTCATGAACTATCTGAAGGCTGTCGAAGCTGTCAAGACCACCAATGCTGACAAGGTGATGGCCCACCTGAAGAGCACGCCCATCAATGACTTCTACGGCAAGGGCGTGATCCGCCCCGATGGCACGTTTGCCCACGACATGTACCTGGTCGAAGCCAAGAAGCCCAGCGAATCCACCAAGCCCTGGGACTACCTCAAGGTCTTGACCAAGCTGCCTGCTGACACGGTCTGGACCACCAAGGCCGAGACCAAGTGCGCGCTCTGGAAGTAATCGCGACCTTGGACTGATGCACACCTAATACCCACCAGCGTATCTCTCATGGAAATCTTCGGCGTTTCATTGCCCGGCCTGATGAGCCAGCTCCTTCTGGGGCTGGTCAACGGTTCGTTCTACGCAATTCTGAGTCTGGGTCTGGCCGTGATTTTCGGCCTGCTCAATGTCATCAACTTTGCGCATGGCGCGCTGTTCATGCTGGGTGCCATGTGCACCTGGATGGCCATGAGCTACTTTGGCATCAACTATTGGGTGATGCTGATTCTGTCGCCCGTGTTGGTGGGTATTCTGGGTGTGCTGATAGAGCGCTTTTTACTGCGCTGGATCTACAAGCTCGACCACCTCTACGGCCTGCTGCTCACGCTGGGGCTGTCGCTGTTGATTGAGGGCGTGTTTCGCTCCATCTACGGTGTCTCGGGTCTGGGTTATGACACGCCAGAACTGCTGGAAGGCGCAACCAATCTGGGCTTCATGATTTTGCCCAACTACCGCGCATGGGTGGTAGTTGCCTCCATCGTGGTCTGCGTGGCCACCTGGTTTGTGATCGAGAAGACGCGTATCGGTGCCTATCTGCGTGCCGGTACCGAGAACCCGCGCCTGGTTGAAGCCTTTGGCATCAACGTGCCCGTCATGATCACGCTGACCTATGCCTTTGGTGCCGCTCTGGCTGCCTTCGCTGGCGTGCTGGCTGCGCCGGTCTATCAGGTCACGCCGCTGATGGGGCAGAACCTCATCATCGTCGTGTTTGCCGTGGTGGTGATTGGCGGCATGGGCTCGATCATGGGCTCCATCCTGACGGGGCTGGGGCTGGGTGTCATCGAAGGGCTGACCA